>Ga0209648_10000495_pt1 | contig 30289 bp, 21 predicted proteins | sample GraSoi2013_115cm_FD_185830 | JGI IMG/M metagenome (GOLD analysis project Ga0209648, IMG submission 185830) | Grasslands soil microbial communities from the Angelo Coastal Reserve, California, USA - Sample 9_17_2013_115cm (SPAdes) (version 2) | ecosystem: Environmental > Terrestrial > Soil >...
CGTCACCTGGAATCATCGAAGGAGAAAGCATCGCATTCACCTCCGGCGCGAGTCCGTCTGTTTTAGAATCGGATTCAAGGAGCGAACGAATAAGTCCATTTCACTGCGAAACGAGTTTCGCGAACTTGCGGAGGGTTGGCCGGAGCAATGCTGGCGAATTGCGTTCCAACATTGTAGATGATGTAGAGATCGCTGTCGGGGCGATAGTTGTAGCGAAGACGGAGGTTGGCGCTGGCCGCTTGCGTGTTGGAGGTGTCCATCTGAAGGATGCTGGTGAAGGTTAGAAAGCGAGTGAAAGAATAGTTCGCTTGCAAGCTCGCCAACACGACGGAGAAATTCCCATTGGGCAGGGGCAATCTAAAGCGATCCCACGTGGCTGAAGGAGAGATGGAAAACTTAGCGGTTCGCCGGTAGTTGGCTCGCACGCGAAATTCGTTCAGGGTGCCGCCATAGTAGCCGCCGAAGCGTTCGAAGAAATTGTACGTAAAGCGGCGATCCTGCCCTGACCCATAGGTCAACTGATGGCGGGCGAAGTGATATAGGCCGTTGGGAATGAACACGTTCTTGTAAATGTGAAAGGGGGTTGTGATGCGCTGCGTAAAGACGTCGGCGATGTCGTTATCGGTGTACGCACCATTGTTGAACTCGGCGCGGAAGGTGCCTTGCCATTCCTGGGTCGAGACCTGGCCGAGTGTATCTGGAGCATGAAGCAGGAATCCTTCGAATTGCAGTTCGCGAACGCCCTCAATGCTCGGTCTAACCTTGAATGTTAGGTCCCCGTATGTTTCGTTGGAGTCCGTTCTCTGGACGAAGCCTACTTCCGGGTTGAAGTTTGGACCGGTCTTTCTGCGTTCGACTACCCCCTCCAGCCAGTTCGAACGATAGGTCAGGGAAGCCCCCACATCGCTCGCCCCACTAAGACCGCCTGGGGACCGAGTGCCAGCTATGTGAGCATCCACGAACCAGTCTTTAAAAAAGACCAGGCGTGTGTCGGCGCCGCCCGTCTGATTAAACATGTCCAGAACGTTTCCTGATCGCTTGTCGATGCCCATGAGACCAACGTAGGAGCCAGGCCACAGTGACTCTTTCAGACGAACAACAGCGAAATTTGAATAAGGATTGGGGCCGCTCGAACGCGTGTCTACATCCATGATGCCGAGTTCCAAACGCCCTAGTGTTCCAGTCAGTTTCGCTCCACCATTAATCGGAACCTGATTGCCGGTGATCGGGTCAATGCCGATTTGACGGCTGAAAAACAACTGATCTTGATCGCCAAGAGAAAAATTAAATACACCGGCATTCTCCAGGAAGAACTGGCGCTTCTCTGGAATGAAGATTTTGAACGGCGTGATGTTGAAGGGTTGCAAATCGACTTCCGTATCGGCGAAATCAGTGTTACCGGTGAGGTTCAAGAGCAGGTTTGAGCTCAGGCCGTATTTAATATCCACCCCGCCGGTGACCGGGAAGAAGGGATCTTGACCGGTTTGCTTGTCATACCTGGCCAGCGCGTACGGCTTGACGATGAAGAGTCTTCCGCTTCCGATGTCCTTTATGCCCCTTAACTCTCCTGCTTCGGAGACCTTGGTAATGCCAAAAGTTCGCCGGTAAGCGCTCCAGAGGTCTTCTTCGTTTTTTCTACGGATAAAGCGTTTGAAATTCAAACCCCAGACGACATCGCTTGAGTGAGTGAAATTGAGGGTGGTGAATGGAATTTCAATCGTCGCGGTCCATCCGTCAGAAGTGATGCGCGCCTCTGAAGTCCATACTCCGTCCCAGCCGCGGTCGAAGTCGCCTCCATTTGCGTCTCCTTGCTCCTCCACGATGAGGCCGTCGCTTTGGGTACCAAGGGGATTGACCTCGAACACGTATGCTCCGCGGCGGTCGTGGTTCGAATCGATCAGAATTTCGAAGTGGTCGTCTAAATCTTGGATCGCGTCGCGGCGGAGTTCCGTTGCGATGATCCGAGACGGCTCAGAATCATAACAATGAATCCCAAAATACACCGCATGGCGGGAATAGAGAATGCGAACTTCTGTCTTCTCGGTGGGCGGCTCGCCCTCGTGGGGTTCTCGTTGCCGAAACTCGGTAACGGGTTTAACGGAATGCCAGAGCGGATCGTTCAACGTTCCGTCAAGCGTTGGGGCGTGTTCGATATGGATTGCCTCCGCACTAATCCGAACCGACTCGCCCTTCGCGGGTTGCCTTTCGCGTGAAGCCGCGGCGTTCGCGCTACACGGTTGAAATAACAAGAGACACAGACTGAGAAGCCGGCAATCTAAGCGGGGCTGGCTACGGGCGAAGTTGCTCATGGGACCTGATTTTGTGGCCCGTTAAATTCCTGTCTCGTCTGGGCACGAACTATTGTCGAATCCTGAGCACCCGATGGATTAGCCTTTTTGCACTCTATTCCGGCACTCCGTAGTTCCATATTTGCGCGGGTTCCAATCCGGACGCTGGCACGCCGACGTACAAACTCGTTCCGTAGAAAATGCCGGTGCGCACGCCTACTGCAGAGGGAATATTCGCGGAGAGCGCATAATGGTCCGGGTCGTTCTGTTGGATTACGCTGATAAATCCTTCGCCAGCGAGAGCATAAATGCGCTTGCGCTCCGCATCGTAATAGACGTCATCGCACGATCCCCCGACGGGGACCCTCGCAACTTCCTTACCGGTATCGGTATCAAGCACGACCACGAACGGAGGTCTCCGGGTAACAACGAAGAGCCGATGGTCGTCCTCATCGAGTGCCATTGGATAATTCGCTTTGACTCCGTTGAGCCCCCATTTGGTCAACTCGCCGGTCTTCCGGTCGATCACATTGACGACACTCCCATCGTCGGGGACGTTGACGAAAACGCGAGAGCCCTTCTTTTCTAGCTGGAACGACTCGGAGTGACCACCACTCCCCTTCAGGTCCTTTCCGACATGGGCTTCCGTGACCGCGTCGATCATCGCGATGCCGCCCACGATGCCGACAAACACCCGTTTTGAATCTTCATCCCACCGCAGGTTGTCGGTATCGGATTCCTCACCCAATGCGATACTCTTGCGAAGAGCGTATGTTTTGCCGTCATAGACTTTGACCACGCCGCTTCCCGCGTTGGCTACGAAGATTTTGTCGAGGCCGGGAACGTAGAGCACGCCTTGAGGTTCGTCCAATCCTTTTACGCTTTGCACGACTTTGGCCTGAAAGGTGTTCACAATCTCCATCGAATTGTTACCCAGCCCGGCAAAAATCAGGAGCCGACGTTTCGGGAATGCCGTGAAGTGATCGATACGACCAGCGACGCCCGGCACCGGAATTTTTTGAATGAGTTGCAACGGCGCAAGTTCGCGGGCCGTCCCCTGCGGTGCCGCGACTGCAGTCTTTGTACCTCGAATCGCAATCAAGCCGAATGTACCCAATGCCACCACACCAACGGCTAGCAACTTCCTCATGTCTCCTCCTGAGACTGATTTTTCTCCTACTTCGTTCTCCTAAATTCCCATAAGGTCCAAGAACTTTTCAGGGCTGCGGCTCGAACACGAGAATCGCGGCCTCCCCATTGCCCTGAGCGGGTGCAGCGACGTAGTACCGATTTAATTCGGGCGACCAAAACGAAGTACCGGCGCCTGGTCTCGTGGCTATGTTCCCGATGGTTTCGTAGTGATCCGCATCCTTTTGCTGATACGCGAAAACGTACCCCACACCCTGATCGCGGCCCCCGGAAACGTAGACGCGTTTGTGCGCAGCGTCGAAATAGACGCCGTCCATGCCCTCAACGGTGGGGAGACTCGCCACCTCCTTGCCGGTCTGAGAATCCATGGCGACCATTTGCGGAGGCGTACGTGTGCCGATAAACAACTTGCGCGTTTTTTCGTCAAAGGCTCCGTCACCGTTGCGCTGGCTGCTCACCGGCCAGGTGGATACCACCTGGCGTTTCTTCGCATCCACAACTTGAACTTTGCTCGCGGCGGAAACGAAGACGAACAACGTTTTACCGGATTGGTCCAGTAGCAGCTCCGCCGGGTGGGCCTCCACTTTGATATCGCCCAGGTGCCTATCCATTTTGGCGTCGATAATCCCAACTTCGCCGTAGTCCTTACCGGCATCCTTACCGCCGTACCCTACGTATAAAAGCTTGCTGTTGGGATCGTAAGCGACTCGATTGGGACCCAGCTCCAGCTTGATCGAATCCAGCAGGTCGAGAGTGTCACCGCGGAATACGCGCACCATCCCGTCGTCTCCGCTCGCCACGAACACTTTATTGAGCGAACCAACGTACGCGACACCTTGCGTTTTCTTGAAACCGGGAATGCTTTTCAGCCATTTGCCAGCTTGCAGATCGACCACTTCGAGCGAGCCATTCTCGAGACCGGCCACAAAAAGCCGCTTGCCCTTAACATCCACATCCATGTGATCAATGCGGCCTTTAACGTTTGGCATGGAAATCGTCTGAACCAATTGCAAGGGAGCCGCACTCTGCGCGTTCGCAAGCACGGGAAAGCCAATAAGGAAGCCAGCAAGCAAACCAACGAGCAAGCAGTACGTTTTCATTTCACCTCTCTTGACTTCATCCGATTCTGAGTACAGCAAAATCCCACCCCTTCACCAAATCAACTTCAGCGCGAACTGAATTTGCCGGGAAGGTGTCTGCGTCGATGTGATCAGCCCGGCATTGCCAATTGGACTTCCCGCCGAATCAAAGATGTTCCGATTGTCCAGCGGCGGAGCGAAATTCGTATGATTGATAACGTTGAAAAATTCCATGCGGACCTGCGCATTAAAGGTGTCCGAGATCCTCTTAATGTGATTGTTTTTGAAGAGCGAAAAATCTAGATTCACGAGTCCAGGGCCTATAATCGTGTTGCGGCCCAAATTTCCGCGAAGCGTAATGGGATTCGGCACGGCAAAACATTGCGTTTTGATGTAGTGCGTCGGATTGCCGGGATTGACGAGCGAGCCGCAACCCGGACCGGACACCAAGTTGGGCACGTCAATATTCGGATCGGTACTCTTCACACCCAGGGCGTCCCCTCCGAAACCGGGAGTAAACGGCACGCCCGTGCTTGCTTCGAAAACTCCTCCTATTTCCCACCCATTGAGAACCCATCCGGTAGCTCCGTGGGCCCACTTCGGCGCGCCAATTTCCCAGGTGTAATTTACCTCCAAGTTGTGGGCAACGTTAAAATCCGCTAGGCCTCGATTTATCTTGGGATTGAACCACAAGGGGCTTGCGATCGAATTCGAGTATTCATCTCCCACCAGACTGCCGGAGGACGTATCGATCGTTTTGCCCCAGGTATAGGAGCCCTCGATCTCCGCTCCGCTGCCGACTTTCGCCTTTACTTTTACTTGGAGAGCGTCATAGAACGAATTACCTTGCCACAGACCGGCGTTAATGAGACCGGCATTCACGTTTAGCCTCATCCCACTCCCCACTGGCGAGAGCCAAAGGTAACCCTGGGACGTGAGTGAAGGCAAAACGATGTCCGCGTCTTCCACGCGGAAGAGCTGGTGTACGCCCCGCGAGCCAACATAACCAACTCGCAGACTGACGTCCCGCGCCAGGTCGCGCGCCACCGTCAGGTTCCACTGCATAACGTAATTGCGTCGCGGGTTTGGATCAAAATAACCTTGGCGAAATCCACCAGAAGAGCTGTCGACGATGGCAAACGCTCCCGTGGGAAACGAACCTGACGGCAAGCTCGTGGCATTCCCAAGCTTGAAAAAGGGAGCCGAAAAGAGCTCGTTAAATTGCACGAGATACGGCAACGGGAGAACGTCGAACATACCGAAACCCGCACTCAGAGAGGTCTTCCCATCCCGAAAAGGATCCCACGAGAAGCCCACCCGCGGTTCAAAGTTGCGAAGCGTGGGATTGGAAAACAACGGGTCGCCTAGATGCGGTTGCGTATCGGTCAGGTGCCGGAGCACGGTCAGCTTCTCCTGGACCTCCGTGGGCACCGTCGCCATCTCATAACGCAGACCCAGATTGATCGTCAGGTTTGGACGCCACCGCCAGTCGTCCTGAATGTAGGTCCCCACGATGGTCTGGCGCAATCCTCGCTCGGAAATCGTGCCTGGAATCGCCGCGCTCAGCGAGAAAGGTCGATTACTTAGGAAATCTGACAGTAGGCTAAAGGCAAATTCTCCACCCGGGTTTGAAATCGCGAGTATGTTGTCCCGGACCCGTTCCACGTTCATTCCGAACTTCAAAGAATGAACCCCTTTCGTCAAGGAGATGTCCTCCGAAGCCTGGATCGAGGTCCAATGAAAGCGGAAATTGGAAGGCGTCCCTAACCCGCCGGAAAAGAACGTAAGCCCCGGCACGATGACTGCCGCCGCATTCAGACCTGGCACGGTACCAAAGGAAGGGTCCGCGACCTGTGAGTTTCCGCTTGGGAACGTCAAACCCGTGGTTGTCACCACCCGGTTGATCCCGAAATGCAAGGAATTCACAAGCTGCGGGCTGAAGGTGTGAGTCTCGTGCAGCGTAACAACCTGCCGGCGCGAGTCGTAGCCCGTCCGTTTGTTGTTGAATTCATCGGGCTGTCGGACGCTTCCGCCATCAAACATGTACGTACCAGAAAGCGCGTCCGACGCCGAAAGCTTATGATCGACCTTGGTCGTAAAATAATTTTCAGGAGTGACCTGCTGCCCCGCAAACGTGAAGATTCCTGTATCGCCAGAACCCAGAAGCGGCCCGTTGGGCAACGGATAAAAGGCATTCACGAACCGGACGACGGTTGCGTCCGGCGTGATCTGCCCCGTCGAGAGATTGCCGGTGCGAGCTGCCGCTGAGGGAACAGTCGTGACCTGCGTGACTCCTTGGGATTGTCGCAACCCTTCGTAGTCACCGAAGATGAAGGTACGGTCCTTCCAAATAGGCCCGCCTGCCGATCCTCCAAATTGATTTCGGTGAAAAGCAGGTTTAACCGTATCGAAAAAATTTCGTGCATCGAGCGCGCTGTTGCGTATGTACTCGAATGCGTCCCCGTGGAAACTAGCGGTTCCCGTGCGTGTAGAAGCACCGATGATCCCCCCGGAAGAACGGCCATACTGGGCGGGGTAGTTGCTCGTCAGAACAGAAAACTGCTCGACAGCGTCGGACCCGAGACTCACTCCTAATGCGCTTCCGGGCGGGCCGTTCACGTAGTCATTGACGCTGATCCCGTCCAAGCGGGCGTCGTTCTGGCGAGGACGGCCGCCGGAGATCGTCATCTGGTTCCCGAACCCCCGCTGTGCCTGACCTGTCTGCTGAGTACGAGCACTGGCGACGCCGGGTTCTAAAGTCGCCAAGTCCGATGCGGAACGACCATTAAGCGGTAACTCGGTGACGTTTTTCGTACCTACAACACCACTGACCCCTGAAGTGCTTCCTTCCGCCTTGCCTCCCGTGCCGGTCGCTTCCGGCTGCATGACGATGTTCGCTACCTGGTCGGTATGCGGGCGAATGGTTACCGCGACCTTCGCTTCTGCGAATCCGGCAGCCGAAGCAGTGATCTCGTAGGTTCCGGAAGCGAGGTTGTGTATGGTAAACGAACCATCCTGGCCCACCGTGACGACCTGGGTGCGGGAGGTAGATGTGTTTTTTAAGGTGACACTCACATTCGGAATGGATGATTTCGCCGAGCTGACGATTTTCCCCGACAGTGTACTGCCGACAGTCTGAGCACACGTCGCGTTCCAGCCCAATCCAGCGACCAGAAGAGCCACAGTGACGAAAAGCTTCTCCATATCAGATCCTGGGGGCAACCACGGCGAAGACTTCTGAGATAGTAGCCTCGATGGCTAGCATGACTGGAGGTTGCTCCTCAAACTCGATTCGGCTGGAACTTGAGAGCACCTTATAGCAGGATTTTTGGCTCCCTATTCTGAAGTTTTAGTTAGAAATACTTCAGTATGTCGAGCCAAGGTTAAGGTCGTAACATGCATGGCTTAATGCCCGAATCACGAATACTGGTTGTTGAAGATGAGAGCAAAGTGGCGCGTGCCATCCGTGAGGGCTTAGAACGCCAAGGGCATCAGGTTGTGATCGCGCCGACCGGAGAGGAAGGTTTTTTTCTCGTCAACGCCGAGGAGTTCGACCTGGTTATCTTGGATCTCATGCTGCCCGGCCGTGATGGTCTCCAAGTGTTATCCACACTGAGGAAACGGGGTCTCGAAACACGGGTCCTGATATTGACAGCTCGCGACGCGATCGAGGATCGAGTACAAGGACTCGACAAGGGTGCGGACGATTATTTGGTTAAACCTTTTGCCTTCCCAGAGCTCTTGGCTCGCGTTCGCGCTCTGCTTAGACGGACGGAGCAAGGTCCCCAACTAAGGCTTGCCGATTTGGAAATGAACGTGGTGACCCGCAATGCGAAACGGCGAGGGCAATATCTGGAACTGACCGGCCGAGAATTTGAGCTTCTAGAATATCTGCTACGGCACAAAGACCAGGTTGTTTCGCGTGAGATGCTGGCGCGCAACGTGTGGAAGGAGAGCGCTCGCGCTACGCCACTCGATAACGTTATGGACGTTCACATCAACCGTCTTCGCCGCAAAGTCGATGAGCCTTTCGATCGGAAATTGATTCACACGGTTCGTGGCGTGGGATTCGTGCTGCGCGAGGAAGAATGAGATTCAGGACGCGAAACGTCCGTTCGCGATTGACGCTCTGGTACGTGCTCGTCCTCGCGACCCTTCTGGCTCTGTACGCGGGAGTTGCTTCCTTGTTCTTGTTTTTAAGCCTGCGCGAGGACTTTGATTACAACCTTCTCGAAGACCTCGAAACTGTGGAAGGGACGCTCACGAAGGAACCAAACGGGCTCGTGTCTCTGCATTCCAACCATCCTGATGCTGCTGAACCAAGAATAGGCCATTTCATCGAAGTTTGGTCGCCCGAGGGTTCGCTCCTTTTTCGAAGCGCGGCTTTGCAAAACCAGATATTGGGTGGTCCCCCCGGCCCAGATGAGGGTGTGGGCGATCCCATCCCGTCCACCAGGCACCTTGCGAACGGCGCCCCAGTCAGGCTAGCGAGCAGTGTCTACCACGTAGAAGACCAGCGCGTTATCGTGAGAGTTGCGTACAGTGAGGAAGGATTGTGGAGTGAGTTGCGCGAATTCGCAGTGGTTCTTTTGCTCGGCTTTCCTATCGCTCTGCTGCTCGCCGGTGTGGGTGGCTATGCGCTGGCGCGAAAAGCGCTCGCCCCCATCGACCGCATGGCCATCGAAACGCAGAGAATCTCTGCCGAACGATTGACCGACCGCTTATCGATCGAGAATCCCGAGGACGAGTTAGGAAAGCTGGCAAGCGTCCTTAATTCCATGCTGGCGAGGCTTCAAGCGGCCTTTGATCAACTACGTCGTTTCACAGCAGATGCCTCCCACGAATTGCGGACACCCCTGACTGCGATTCGAAGTGTGGGGGAAGTAGCCCTCCAGGAACAGAAGAGTCCTGCACAGTATCGGGACGTGATCGGCAGTATGTTGGAAGAAGTGGACCGTCTAACACGTCTTGTGGAAAGCCTACTCACGCTTTCTCGTGCTGACGCCGGCCACATTCAACTGCAACGAATGGATATGTCTCTTCTTGCTCTCACCCGAGAAGCCAGTTCGATGGTTGAAGTGCTGGCGGAAGAGAAGGGGCAAAGAATCGAGATCGACGGTGACGCGAGTCTTATCGTCAGTGGAGACCGCCTCATTCTCCGGCAGGCCATTGTCAATCTGCTGGACAACGCCATCAAGTATTCGCCGGAGAATAGACGCGTCCTGGTGCGCGTTGGCTTCGGTGCGGCGGGGAAAGCATCGATGGACATCACGGACGAAGGGTCGGGAATCCCTTCCGAGCATCAACCGTACGTCTTTGATCGATTTTATCGAGTGGATCCAGCGCGGACGCGGGAGTGGGGCGGTGCGGGCCTGGGACTGGCGATCACACGATGGGCCATCGAAGCCCATGGCGGCGAAATCTACGTGACCAGCAAGGACGGTGCGGGCACCACCTTTCACGTTTCCTTACCGCTCGCGCCGAAGTCCCTTCGCGATACGGCGGTCTCGCAATGAGAAAGATTTTCGGAATCCTCGCTGCGCTCATTGTCATGTTAGGAGTGAGTTGGCTGTTGTTGCACCGGAAGAATGAAAGCCAGAGGGTTTCCGTTGCGCCACCTGAAAACGCCGCTCCGCTTCAGCCGGCGGGCGCGATGTTCACCTACACCTTTGATAGCGACAGCGTTGGACTTCTACCCAAGAAGTTTCACAGCGCGCGAACGGGTGACGGTCCGTCAAGCCGATGGGTCGTCATGGCGGATTCCACCGCTCCCTCTAAACCGAACGTTGTGGCGCAGACGTCGGTCGATGCGACCGATTACCGATTTCCGCTGCTCATCGCGGATGAGGGCAGCTTTCGCGATCTTGAAGCAACCGTGAGATTCAAAGCTGTTTCCGGAGACATGGACCAGGCGGGAGGGTTGGCTTTTCGGTTGAAAGACGCCAACAATTATTATATCGCGCGGGCGAATGCGCGGGAAGGCAATTACAGGTTGTTTCGGGTGGTTGCCGGGAGGCGCCGCACGTTTGCAGGAGCGAATCTGGAAGTGACCTCCGGGGTATGGCATGAATTGCGGGTCGAGTGCGTCGGAAATAAAATCATCTGCTACTACGACGGTATGAAGAAAATAGAAGCGACGGACGACACGTTCAAAGACGCAGGGAAGGTCGGGCTATGGACCAAAGCCGATTCGGTCAGTTATTTTGACGACTTCCGGGTCATCGCGAAATAGTCGCGGGAAGAGTACCCTGCTGTGATGTTTCGAAGAAACAGGATGGATCGATCAGAGCCAAGTACCCGCAAGAGACCCAGCATCTGGATAATCGCTCTTTCAGTCATCGTCGCGACTGCGCTGGGTGTCGCGATTCTGCTCGGCGTTCAGAATCATGAAGATCATGCCCTGACCGCGCAAATCACACAGACGGAAGCGGATCTGCGAGTGTTGGGGGGCCGGATTGCGAATATTAAGGACCACGAGTTCAAGACGATGGCGGAGTACGTTGCCGCCTACGCGGAGATTGAACCGCTGCTGACCGAATACGATCAGAAGTTGCAGGAATACAGCGAGCTTTACACCACGGCTCAACAACGAGATCAGAAACGAGGGCTGATCAACGTTCGGCGTTGGCACAGCCGCTACAACCCCGATGTGTGGCGGAACACATCGGAACTGATTGCATTGATTCGGGCGATTAACGACGTAATGAAAAAGGAAGCTTCCGTGATTCGAGACATGGGTTCGTTCCCCGAACAGGAACAAGTCCAGTTCTGGCATGAGGAGTTCATGCCTCTCGTGGCGCAAGAGCATGCTTTGCGTGAGCGGTTCGTAATCGCGGGACAGAAGGTATCTCAAGAGCGATCGACGCAGTGACACGGAAGCTGATCCACGCTCTGCTGTATAACCCTCGAACCACAATCGACTAGAGGCACTCGGCTAACGGCATTTTCGACCTCTTGTTCCGTGCTCTTGCATCCCAGAACACGCTACCTCTTCAAGTCTTTTCAAATGGGATTGAATAATTGACGTAACCTTTGTTACAGTTCTAACATCATAAGGAAATGGCTGTACGCACAGAACCAAGCGCGGCGTGGCTGTTATTGACGTTTACGCTGCCTACCAAGCGAGCCAGTCAACGGGTAGAGATCTGGCGAAAACTGCAACGCTACGGAACCGTTCCACTTGGCAATTCTGGCTACCTACTGCCCAGCAATTCTGTGAATGAAGAACGTTTTCAGTGGCTGGCCACGGCCATTCGGAAATACGGGGGCGATGCTTCCATCGTTCGCGTGCAGGGGATCGATAACATCTCGACCCCGCAATTGATCGACCGTTTTGCGGAAGCTCGTGCTCAGGAGTACCAGGAGTTGATTCGGCAACTTGACGAGTTTTCGGCTCTACCCCTAGAGAAGCGGGCCGTCGGTCGTCTGAGCCGGTTGCGTAGCCGCTTTCAGGAGATTGTCGAAGTGGATTTCTTCGAGAGTCCGATGCAGAAGCGAGCTGGAGAATTGCTCGCGAAGGCCGATGCTGCTCGTGTGACCACGCGAAAGCCTGAAACGCGGAAGATTGACCCGCGCGAGTACAAGAGCAGGGTCTGGGTTACCCGGCCGAGACCCGGTGTGGACCGATCCGCATCTGCCTGGCTGATTCGGCATTTCATCGATTCCAAGGCGCGATTTGCCTTTGCTCCAGAAGAAAAAGTTCCGTTCGCATCTGTGCCCTTTGACATGTTCCACGAGAGAGGCTTCGGGCATCGTGGCGACGACTGCACATTCGAGACATTACAAAAGGAATTCAGGATTCGCGACAGGAGGGTAAAGGTCATCTCCGAGATTATTCACGATGCGGACCTGGCGGATCAAAAGTTCGGCCGTAAAGAGGGTTATGGAATCGACGAGGTCCTCAAGGGCTGGGCACGACAGGGAATCTCCGATGACGAACTGCTGGATCGGGGAATGCAGTTGATTGAGGGGCTCTATCACTCGCTGGCCTGAGTGAGTGGACACTGAGGATTTGAAATGAGGAACGGAAAAATTGTGTTTTGCAAATATCACACGGAGTTGAAATGGATTGCTCTCGCTTTGGTTTTGCTCCTGGCTCTCGGGCCGATGGCGGTGGCGCAATCCCCAAAGGTGCTTACGCTGGAAGAAGCGGTGGAGTTCGCTCTGAAGCACTATCCAGCGGTGCGCGCTTCACTGGAGCAGGTTAACGCGGCGCAAGCGGGCGTTGGCTTGGCACGCACGAGCTATTTGCCTCGCGCCGACATGCTGTGGCAAACGAATCGGGCGACCGACAACAACATCACGGGACTGCTTCTTCCGCAATCGGTCATCGCTCCCATTACCGGTGCCGTGACGCTCTCGCCGTCAAATCAGAGCGCATGGGGAAGTGCGGCGGGGCTTCTGTTCTCCTGGGAGCCCTTCGATTTTGGGTATCGTGGAGCCAAGGTGGATGTGGCGCGTGCCGTCCGGAATCGTGCCAGCGCAGAGTCTTCTCTGACGCGCCTCGATGTGGCGGTCGCTACCGTGAATGCCTATCTGACGGTGATGGCTGCGGAACAAACCGTGCAGGCCGCGCGCGCGGATGTGGAGCGACGCGAGACGTTCAACAAGGCGGTTCGAGTGCTGGTGGACAATCAGCTTCGCGCCGGAGCCGACGCTTCCCGTGCCGACGCAGAATTGGCCCGCGCGAAAGTCAACTTAGCGCGAGCCCAGCAGCAAGAGCAAATCAGCAAGGCAGCGCTCGCGGACATTCTCGGGATCGCCGATACGTCGGTAGAGGTCAGCGCGGGATCTGTGCTTGGACCACCGCCCGATGCGACTATTCAGCCAACCGCATTGACGGCCCATCCCGCCGCGCAAGTTGAGCAAGCACGGATCGGCGAAGCAAACGCCCAGATCCGTGCCTTAGACCGAGCTTACTATCCAAAATTCTATTTCCAATCCGCGGTATTCGGACGGGGGAGCGGGTTCGCTCCCGCAGGCAACTTCCTGGGTGGGACAAACGGGTTAGGCCTGGACCGCTCCAACTGGGCGACAGGCGTTACCGTCACTTTTCCGCTCTTCGATATATTTACGATCCGATCCAGAAAGGCAATTGAATCCGCGAATGAACGGGTTGAAGCGGCCCGCTACGACCAGACCCTACAAGATTTGACCGGCCAATTCCGGAAGGCACAGGCTTCTCTCGAAGGAGCCCGTCACGTCGCGGAGAACACGCCCTTGGAACTCGATGCCGCGCGGACCACCGAGACTCAGGAACGCTCGCGTTACCAAGCGGGGCTGGCGACACTCGTTGACGTTGCGGATGCGCAAAGCCTGCTGGTACAAGCAGAAACTGACGATGCTGTTGCGCGGCTCGCCGTCTGGCAGAACTTGGCTTCGGTGGCCGCCTCGCAAGGTGACCTGCAGCCCTTCTTGCAGTTCCTCCATGAAAAGACGCAAGGAGGTCCGTAGCCCATGTGGCTCGTTCGCTTAGCTCTGAGGCGCCCAATCACGATCATCGTCATCGTTGCGGCCATAGCGCTCTCGTCGATCTTGGCGGTTCAGCGAACCCGCATCGACATCTTTCCCACTCTGGACCTACCGGTCATCTATGTTGCCCAGCCTTACGGTGGCATGAGCCCACAGCAGATGGAAGGGTTTATCTCGTATTACTACGAGTATCACTTCCTGTACATCAACGGCATTGAGAGCGTGGAGGCAAAATCCATTCAGAGTACAGCTTTGTTACGACTCAGCTTTCATGCGGGCACGAACATGAGCGAGGCGCTTGCGCAGACTATTTCCTACGTCAATCGCGCGCACGCTTTCCAGCCGCCAGGAACCGTGTCGCCCTTTGTCATTCGTTTCGATGCAGGGACACTCCCGGTGGGCTATCTCGTTTTCTCCAGCCCAACGCGCACTTTGTCGGAAATCCAGGACCTCGCGTTGAATCGCGTTCGTCCGGTATTCGCAACGCTGCAAGGTGTTTCATCGCCGCCGCCCTTTGGCGGCAATCAGCGCACGATCGTGATCAACGTCGACCCACAGAAGCTGCATGCCTATGGATTGTCGCCGGACAACGTCGTGCAGGCGCTGACGACGGGCAACAGCATTCAGCCGGCGGGAAACGTCGACCTGGGCACGACCAACGCGTTGGTCACAACCGATTCCACGGTGACACAGATCAATGATCTGCTGGATATTCCGTTGCGTGCCGGATCGGGTGCCTCCATCTACTTGCGCGACGTGGGTAGTGTCAAGGATTCGTCGGATGTCCTTGCAGGCTATGCGCTGCTGAACGGCCAGCGAACGGTCTACATTCCCGTGACCAAGCGGCCGGACGCTTCCACGATCACGGTAGTCAATCAAGTGCGTCAGAATATCGAGCGATTTCAGTCGCTCATCCCGCAAGATATCAAGATCACCTACGAGTTCGACCAGTCGCAGTACGTACGCGCGGCCCTTCTCTCCGTGCTACGCGAAGGCCTGATCGGAGCGGGCCTTACCGGACTGATGATCCTGTTTTTTCTCGGTGACTGGCGCAGTTCCCTCATCGTGGTTATCACAATTCCATTTGCGTTGGTGACAGCGGTAGTGTTGCTGCGGCTGACCGGCCAGACAATCAACATTATGACTCTGGGCGGCCTGGCCCTTGCCGTTGGCGTGCTCGTTGATGAAGGCACGGTGCTGATGGAAAACGTCCATGTGCATCTGGCGCAGGGAGAGAAAAAGGCGCAAGCGGTTCTTGCCGCCAGCCGCGAAGTTGCGATTCCGCGCCTGTTAGCCATGCTCAGCGTGTTGGCCGTCTTTCTGCCATCCTTCTTCATGACCGGGCCTGCGCAATCTCTGTTTGTGCCTTTGTCTCTGGCCGTCGGGTTCTCGATGGGTGCGTCGTATTTGCTTTCAAGTTCGCTGGTACCTGTGCTGTCCAATTGGATTCTGAAGCAGGAAGAGAACGAGCAGGCGGAACCTAAGGAAGAACGGTTCGATCGTTTCCGCAAACGCTTCCAGGCGGCTCTGGAGCGCATCATGAGATTCCCGAAGTTGCTGCTGGGCGCGTATGCCGTGTTTGCCGTGCTGATTATCGTGTTGCTTGGGCCCAGATTGGCGGAGGAGATCTTCCCGTCGTCGGCGTCGACCCAATTCCGTTTACGCATTGATGCACCCGATGGCACCCGAGTGGCTGTGACCGAGGCCCTGGTCCAGAAGGTTTTGGCAGTGATCAACCGCGAGGCAGGCGCCGGCAATCTCGATCTGACTCTTGGCTATGTCGGGACACAACCTTCTTCCTACCCGATCAACACAGTGTTCTTGTGGACCAGCGGATCGCAACAGGCAATCATGAACGTCGGCCTGAACCCTGGCGCGAAGATTTCACTGCGAAGCCTCGAAGAGAAGCTTCGACAAAAATTACCGCAAGAATTTCCAGGTACGCATTTTTCTTTTGACCCTGGCGATCTCATCAGTCAAACCCTGAGCTTCGGAGCACCTTCGTCAGCCGAGGTCGCCATCACCGGCCCACAGTATGCCGACGTCCAGAGTTACGCCAATCGCGTTCAGCAAGAACTGGCAAAGGTAAAAGAATTGCGCGATGTCGAATTCGAAGAGCCGCTCCGCTATCCAACGGTGAGCGTTCACGTAGACCGGGTGCTTGCTGGCCAGCTTGGCACCAGTGCCAATGATGTTGGCGCAGCAATCGTTTCTACCACCGCCTCGAGTCGCTTCGTTGCCCCCAACTATTGGCGCGATTCCAAATCCGGTGTGAGTTACCAGGTACAGGTGCAGGTGCCTCAACCCGCGATGACTTCTCTTAAAGACATCCAGACCATTCCCGTCAATAGCAGCACGGGAGCGCACCCGCTCTTGAGCCAAGTCGCAGATGTGCAGTTAACAACCGTGCCCGGAGAGTTAGACCGGCAGAATGGGATGTGGATGATCATCGCCTCGGCCAACGTCGGGAACAGCGACTTTGCGCGAGCCGCAAGGGAGATTGATCGCGCAATCGCCAAGGCAGGCCAGGCGCCTCGTGGTGTTACGGCCCAGGTACGCGGCCAGGTGAGCGCGCTTAAGCAGATCTTTGGCGAGTTGGCTGTCGGCCTGGCTCTGGCCGTGGCCGTAATTCTGCTCCTGCTTACAGCGAACTTTCAGTCGTTCCGCCTCGCCCTAGTCGTTATCTCTAGCGCTCCGGCGGTACTTGTGGGGGCCATCCTGATGCTCCTACTCACCGGCACCACGCTGAATCTTGAAAGTTTCATGGGCACCATCATGGCCATTGGCGTCGCCGTGGCAAACGCGATTCTGCTGGTCACCTTCGCCGAGCAAAATCGCCGGAATGGCGCCGACTCAGTTTTGGCCGCACGGGCGGCTGCGGCGGAGCGCTTGCGACCCGTGCTGATGACGAGCCTAGCGATGATTGCTGGAATGATTCCCATGGCGCTTGCGATTGGCCAAGGAAGTGAAGAAACAGCTCCCCTGGGCCGTGCGGTCATTGGCGGCCTGTTCGCTGCCACACTCGCAACCTTGTTCCTGCTGCCGACCGTGTTTGGCATCGTGCAAAAGGGTGCATCCCTCACATCGCCATCTCTCGACCCCGAAGACGCCGATAGTCCCTTCGCGCAGAAGCCGGAGAACGCATGAAAACCGTTATTGTTGCACCAGCACTTTTACTGTTCCTCTGTGGCTGCAATGGCAATCCAAAGGCCGCGGCGGGCAAACAACCAGAAACAGAGGCGCAGACAGTCGAGGTTGTCCCGGTTGCTTCTCAGAAGCTCGCAACCGTGTTTACACTGCCGGCGCAACTCGTTCCCTTCGAGACTGTCGACATCTACCCGCGAGTTACGGGCTTCATGGACATGATTCGCGTGGATCGCGGGTCTCGTGTACACAAAGGCGAACTCATTATTCGGCTTTCCGCCCCGGAACTCGTCGCCCAGCGTGCTCAGGCAGAATCCGCGCTCCGCGCCGCGGAGTCGCAATTGACCACCGCCCAGGCCAAGCTCGCGGCAGACAAGGGCACCTACCTGCACATGGCTTCCGCCGCCAAGACGCCCGGCGTGGTTGCGGAGAACGACGTAATGGTGGCGAGCCAGACCGTTTCCGCGGATCAAGGGCAGGTGCAGTCAGCAGAAAGCAACGTCGCGGCCGCGCGGGACGCGCTGCGCAGCGTAGCGCAACTCGAATCGTATCTGAACATCTACGCGCCGTTTGACGGAGTCGTGACCACCAGAAATCTGCATCCTGGAGCATTGGTTGGACCCGCGTCCGGTCAGTCTGGAACGATGCCCATTGTGCAAGTTGCAGATATCGCCCATTTGCGGTTGGTCGTGCCGGTTCCCGAAGCATATGTGGGAGAAATGCAAGTAGGCCAGCAGGTGGCGTTCACGGTTCCCGCCTATCCAGGCGAGACCTTCCATGCCCCCATTGCGCGCATTTCGCACGACGTGAACCTGAATACCCGGACGATGCCCGTCGAGTTGGACGTCCATAGCACCAATGGCCGTTTGTCTCCTGGGAGTTTTAGTAGTGTGCAATGGCCGGTCGATCGTGCCGCTCCAACTATGTTTGTACCGGTCTCCGCCGTGACCAATGACCAACAACGTACGTTCGTCGAGCGCGTACGCACTGGGAAAACGGAATGGGTGGATGTGGTCACGGGCCTGAGTGTGAACGGCAATATAGAGGTCTTCGGTGATCTCAAGTCTGGAGATGAGGTCATTCGCAACGCCACCGATGCGATTCGTCCCGGACAGCAGGTGAAGACTGCCTCGCCTCATTCTTAGCCTGTGAGTGGTCTTCTCCGGTCACTATTGGTCAAGACGAGTCGGTCAGAGGGAGGTTTGCGGTGAAGTGGATAACGCGCAGTAACGTTAAGGTTGACAGGGTTGCATGCCCCTGGCTCATTCGGCGCTTCGTTGATCCCGAGGCTGAATTCCTATTCGTGACCGAAGAGCAGCTCCTTGACATTGCGGAAAAAGAGCGAGCGATCCCTTTCGACGCCACTCGGTTCCCGGAAGTGAAGTTGAATCATCGTGGCGAGCGCTGTACGTTTGAAGCCATTCTCGAGGACTATAAGCTCACCGAACCGGCACTTCACCGCCTCGGACTAATCGTTCGGGGAGCAGATGTCAAAGGACAAGAAGAAATTGCCCCCGAGAGCCTTGGATTGCGCGCCATCGCTCAGGGTTTTGCGCTATCGGGGATCAGTGACGAGGAGCGCCTGGAGCGGGAGTTCCCGCTCTACGACGCGCTGTACGAATTCGTTCGCCACCAGCCGAACTGAACGTTGAACGTTAGACTCGGAAAAAGGAGAGCTCACATGGACGGCTTTGTTAGGAAGGGCAGGATATTTCTTTTGGCTTGTTTGTGTTCGACGTTGCTCGGCTTCGGAACTCGCGCGCAGGAGATGCCGGCCGACTATCAGGAAGTGCTGAAATCCCTCGATCGAAAAGGAGATTTCAAGGCGGGGGTGCTCAAGGTCAACATTCCTCGCAACGACCTGAAAATGACGATCCAAGGCGTAGCCACGCCGACACCTTTTGGTTTCGGAGGATGGGTTGCGTTGACGAAAGGGGCAGACGGGGCCGAGGTGATGATGGGCGACTTGGTGTTGCTCCAAGAAGAAGTAAATCCGGTCATGTCCGCCCTCTTGGACAACGGCATCGAAGTGACCGCGCTTCACAACCATTTTTTTTGGGATGACCCGCACGTGTATTTTATGCATGTTCATGGGATGGGAAAAGCGGCGGATCTTGCCAAGCGGATAAAACCAGGGGTCGATTTGATCGGGCATGGGCCGGCAGCTGCGCCCGCCGCAGCAAGCAGTGCTTCTGCGCCAACTCTGGACACCGCCAAAATCGCGAAGATCGTGGGACATGAAGGCGAGCAATCGGGCGCGGTTTACAAGATTACTGTCGGTCGCGACGACCTCAATATGAAGGAACACGGCGCGGCCATCAATGCGCGGATGGGCCTCAACACCTGGGCAGCTTTCGTAGGTACCGACCAGGACGCCGCTATCGCTGGCGATGTAGCCATGCTCGAAAGCGAAGTCACTCCTGTTTTGAAGGCCCTTCGCAAGAACGGCATCGACGTGGTTGCCATCCATAATCACATGATCGAAGCTCGGCCCGTGGTGATCTTCCTGCACTACTGGGGCAGAGGCCCAGCGGAAAAGCTAGCCACCAGTTTCAAAGCGGCTCTCGACGAGCTCGGCAAGAGCAAAGCGTCGAACGCAATGGCGCACTAGCGACTGGCGAGCCTTAACGATATTGGTGGAGGAAATGCATGCGAAATCAACGGATGCTGATGATCGGATTGCTTGCCCTGGCCGGAGCACTGGCACTTATCGCTAAGCCAGCGACCCCCACGCTGAAAAAGGTGACGGAGTTCGATTTGCCCGGACCGCCGGGAAAGCGTTTCGACTATCTCACCCTTGATCCTGACGATCATTATCTGATTTCTGCGCATTTGGCAGCAGGTCAGACGTATGTGATCGATCTTCGCACGAACACAGTGGTCGCCACGGTTTCCGACACGCCGGGTGCGGAGGGGGTCGAATACGTTCCGGAGCTCAAGAAGTTTTACACGTCAAATGCTGGCGACAATACAATCGGCGTGGTGGACCTGAAGCAAATGAAAGTCATCAAGAAACTGAAGACAGACGCCAAACCGGACGGAAGCACGTATGCCGCGCCGTTTCACAAGCTGTATGTCTCGGACGAAAGAGGGAATGCCGAAGCGATCGTCGATGTGAGCAAGGACGAAATCGTCAAGACGTTGCACTTTGACAGCGAAACGGGGATGCCACAGTACGATCCTGTGGCCCGCAAAGTGTACGTGAATCTGCAGGACGATAACATTTTCGCGGTAGTCGATCCCGCGAGTGACGAAGTAACGGGCCGGTATCCGGTTGGCCGCTGCAAGGGGAATCATGGCATGACGCTCGATCCCGAACATCACCGTGCGTTTCTGGCGTGTGAAGGGAACGACTTGATGGCCGTGTTCGACCTGGACAAGCACGAGCCGATTGCCTTCCTACCCCTCGCTCCCGGCCCGGACGTGATCAAGTTCGATCCAGGATTGAAGCGAATCTACGTCGCCTGCGGAAGCGGGGCGATTTCCGTCTTCCAAATGGATGATCCTGACCATTATCGCAAGCTTGAGGATTTTCCCGTTCAAAAGAAGGTGCATAGCCTCGCGGTCGACCCGGAAACACACCGCGTCTACGCACCGGAACAGGAAGCGGACGGCAAGGCTGTGGCGCGCATGGCCGTCTATGAAGCGGTGGTCCGCTGAACTGCGGTTGTTCTACGATTTCGTACATAAAAGTTTCCCGGCCCATATCTCAAAAGAGAGAGGTGCTGGCATGATCCTGAAAAGTAAATGGGCTGGAAACATTCTGGTGCTTGCCCTGGCGTTGAGCTTTGGCTCGATCGGCTGGGCGGCGCAAGAAAATCAAACAAAAACCAAAAGCGGCAAGGCTGTGACGGTAACGGGCTGCTTGCAAAAGGGCGAGGAAGCCGGCGAGTATTCGATCACAGACGAGGACGGCAAGCGCTACGGGCTTCGCAGCAAAGCCGTCGATCTCTCGAAGCATCTCGGGCACAAAGTTACGGTGACGGGCACGAAGATGCGTGAAGGGAACGAGGAAAAGGAAAAGCAGGAGGCCGGAGGGGGTGAATACGCCGACCTCCGAGTCACGAATATCCAACATATCAGTGAAACCTGCAAGTAAGCAGCTCAGGGGGCCGGATCGACAAAACCGGTTCGGCTCCTCATCTACAGCAGGCGCGCATAGCGTACAGCAGGCGCCCATAGCGTCGAGCGGAAAGATGGAAGACCGGCGTGGCGACCTTGTATCCACGGGCGCAGCAAGCTTGTTTCCGCAGTCCTAAGTGCGGCGCCCAGGAACTCCACCACAGCTTGTCGCGTGCAATTCCCTGAACGACAGGAGTGCTCCCGGATCTCGGTCGGCCACAGAGTCACCGACCGGCCAAGGGCGAACGTGGTATCGCCGCAATCGATAGAAGGAAGAGAATCGATGACCAAGCTTCTTGCAGTCTGCGCATTCCACTCATGGCAAATTCCTCACGCTCGGAGAAATGAATCATGAGGAGGAAGCGCCGATTAATTCAGTCCTTATCGTTGGGTCGTGAGAATTTTTCCCACAATCGCCGAACGCGAAGAGACTCCGGTCTTGATCATGATCAATCGCAGAAAGGCCTTCACTGTATTGGGGCTGAGATTCATCCTCTTTGCAATTTCCTTGTTCCTTATGCCTTGCAACAAGTACTCCAGCACTTCTTGCTCGCGCTGCGTGAGGTTGAATTGTTGACAGACTTGCGACAAAGGAACTAATCGAGAGGGCCCTCGTTCGAGTAGGACCGCTGTGGTGGGCTTACAACGTTCTTTAGTACATGAATCTATTAGGAAAGCTCGGCAGAAATAACGCCGTCTTCCCGACCCCAACTCCTTGACGAAGACCGATTCACCCGGAGACGACTGGGTTATCAACCGCGACCGAATCGTTTCTGTGAGGAGGAGTTCCGAGCTTCTCAGGCTCTCGACATTATCTGGATAGCTTAGAATCCGAATGGCTTCGGCGTTGAACCCCACGGGGTTCAGTGAGGAGTCCAGCAGAAGGAATCCAACCGCAGATTTGGAGGCCGGTACTTCGTTCTTCGCCGCTAACCTTTCCGCTTGGGCTGGCGTTGCTCCAACCCTTCGGAGCCTGATTTTGCCGGCGATTCGACTGACACAGAAGTCAGTTATGCCCGAGTTTATGGCAGCGCTGCGTTCAAGTTCCATTCACCCCCCCTTTGTGCCACTGATCCTCCGACGGACCCGGTCCACGCCGGTCTCCTTCGAAAGGGCGCGGCTTCGCAGTGAAAATATAGGTACAACGCTGTAGTTACTGAAATTTGGTCCCCTTGGAGCTGTAGTCTCCTTTCTTGGTCTTCGAAGGAGAAAGCCTGTCTTGGATTTCGGGTGTTTTCCTGATTGCGCCACCTGACATTTTGGGGCAATTTCCTAAGCGAAAGCTTGCCCCTGCGCTGCGATGACGATTTGAGTTCGTGGAGGTCTTTCAGATTTCGGGGGGAAGAGCGAAAACACGGTCCCCCTCAAGCATCAGACAGGAGGATTCGCATTTCGTCTCAATTGGGAGACTACTCTAGAGCAACAGAGTAGCTATCCATTGCTATTGGAAAGCAGGTGGCACAGTGGCGTTAGACCCCACACCATCGAAACAGAAGATGCCTGTCCGAGACGCGCGGTCAGAAGCGCGAATTCCGGTGATGGAGCAGGTACAGTTGGCGAGCCTGGAGCAGCCGACAATTACTGAACCTACGTACACGCAAAACATCAGTTCTCGTGGAGCCCGCGTGATGACCCAGCGGATTTGGGAGCCGGGAAGGCGGTTGCTCATCAGGTCTCTGCAGAGCGACTTCTGGGCCCAGGCGCGTGTAGTTTATTGGAGGTCCTTCTCAAGCACCCGATATGCGGTGGGACTGGAGTTCCTCGCAAAGACAGGGACATGGCCGAGGCAAAATTAGGTGCAGCGGTGCATGGAGTGGACCCCTTTTTATTGTCGTGAGCAGTACGACATGATTGCTCCCTCGTCCTCGCCCCGCTGAACAATCACAACAACCCGCCAACGAGACAGACACATGGATGTGACGAACTAAGCAGCCGTAACAGTGCGCCCAAGCCAGCACTACGGTTGGGTCATGAGAATTTTCCCCACCATTGCCGAGCGAGAAGAGGCACCGGTTTTGATCATGATCAGTCGCAAAAAAGCCTTCACTGTGCTGGGGCTGAGGTTCATCCGATTTGCGATTACCTTGCTGCTCATGCCTTGCAGCAAATACTCCAACACTTCGCGTTCGCGTCGTGTGAGCTTGAATTGCTGGCAGACTCGCGACAACGGGACCAGTGCCGCGGGTCCTCTTTCCAGTAGGATTGCTAAGCTCGGCTGAAAAGGCTCTTTGGCGCCGGAATCAACAAGAAACGCCCGGCAAAAATAACGCCTCCTCCCTGACTGGAACTCTGTGACAAAAGCCCACTCGCCTGAGGAGTGCCTGCTTATCAGGGTCGACCGAATCTTTTCCGCGAGGAAGAGCTCCGAACGCGCGAGGTTTGCGAGCTTCTCGGGATAATTCAGAATCTGGATGGCCTCGGCATTGAACGACATGGGGTTCAGTAAGGAGTCCGTGAGAAGAAATCCCGCCGCCGACCTGGGGGGAACCAGCTTCTTCATCACCGATTTATTGGCTTCTCCGACTGAGACCTTTTTCAGCATCTCTGGCTGGGAGATCGCGCTCATGGCCGCTCTATGTGCATCGTCTGACTCCAACTGCACTTTTTTTCGGTTTCATTCTGTGACCACTGTCGGACCGTCACAACAAAATTGGCGTCCACTCCCGGGAGCGGTAATCCAAAACAGCTGACAAAAAATGCTAAAACGCGTCCCAGAGGTAGCTCCGGTTATTCGAAGCAATATAGTCTGTCGGCAGGAGAAGGCAAGGCGGTGAGATATCCATTCTTGTCTACGTAAAAGACCCGACGAAGATCAGGTGAATACCTGCACAGTTGAGCCGTTAAGACCTGAGTAGATTCGCGGGAAACCCTTATGCGACTGCAGAACTGAAGCCCAATTGTAAGTTTTTGGAGAAACCGAAACACTTCAGACCGTCTTTTGGAAAGGTTGCTTCCGCCGCATCGAAAAGTAACTGGGATCGTTTTCACGAAAACCGAAGATTTCAAGGCTCACTGCGATTCCCAACCTCGGGCCCGATTGCTTAGCGAGCTTTTGCGTCAGTAACCGAAACAGAAGCGGCTGACACCCTTACATCTCCTCTTTTCGCTCATCTACCGTGGATCCAAAGGAACTAGTCCACGCGATTAGTCCAGTGGACTAACTGTTGCGGCTAAACCTTTTGTACGCGAGCATTTTCCGTCCGACAATTCGAGGAATGACCGCATTGCACGATACTCCGGTGTTCGTTAGTGTGACCCCCGCAGTTCAAGTACCGAATTTTCATTAGGAACCCTGAGGTGGGAGTGAAAGGGCGGTAGCTTGGCCAGCAGGCTTTGTCAGTGTGCACTTGGAGATCGATGTGGAATTGGAGATTGATGTGGAAACGGAAAACATCTCTTGCAATTGGTATGCGCTGCGGGTCAGAAGCCGGCACGAAAGCACCGTTGCAACGCATTTGCACGCCAGAGGGTACGAATCGTTTCTGCCCTTATACAAATGCCGACGCCGCTGGTCCGACCGCTTTAAAGAAATCGATCTCCCGCTTTTCGCTGGATACGTGTTTTGCCGGTTTAACCTACTGAATCGGCTCCCAGTTCTTGCGGTTCCTGGAGTTGTTCACGTGGTTGGAATCGGCAGAAACCCGGTGCCCATTGATGCAACTGAAATCGCCGCGATCCAGACCGCCGTCAAATCCGGATTACCCAGAGAACCATGGCCGTTCCTAGAGGTTGGAGATAGGGTCAAAATCGCGCATGGGCCATTTTGTGGCGTAGAGGGAATCCTGGTGGGTTTCCGGGGGAATCAGCGCCTAGTGCTGTCTGTAACGCTCTTGCAGCGATCAGTGGCGGTTCAAGTGGATGCGTCCTGGGTCCAGCACGCGTCACAGGAGCACAGGGCTTGCCGTGGGCTCGTGACCTCTCAAGCTCCTTCATGGCAAGCCACTGGCTAGCCATACTTGAAATTCCGCAGCCGTGCGATTTGGATCCGTTGCAGTGCTTCTTAGACATCGCTAATCGGAGGGATGCCGGATAGCCCCGAGCTATCGATCAGTCCTGCGACTGATAGCGTTCAATTCTTGGGACTCTCAATCTAGAGCCGAAAAAAAATCATGCCACTGCTTGTTCTTGTCGGCGCACTTCTGTTATCGGCAACACTCACCCGGTGGATCCGCGATTATTCCGTCGCTCGCGGATGGGCCTCTATTCCGAGTTCCGATCGTCACGTTCATACGCGCCCGATACCACGGTTGGGCGGAGTTGCTATTTTCCTGACACTCTGGTGCATGGTGCTGGTGGCACACTGGCTGCCGTGGCGCTTCAGCACGGGCGAGTTCGCTTGGCCGCATCTCGCTTTGAAGATACTGGGGCCGGCAACCATTATCTTTGTGCTGGGTCTGATCGACGATTTTTATGGAGTGGGCGCATACGTTAAGTTTGCGGTGCAGGCGGGTGCGGCGGCGCTTTTGTACTGCAACGGCTTTGGAATATCGCGCTTGTCGCTTCTGGCGGGGCATCCCCATCTTGGTTGGCTGGTCGGACTTCCCCTGACAATTCTTTGGGTCTTGTGGATCACCAATGCCTTCAATTTAATTGATGGGCTTGACGGGCTCGCGGCGGGATGTGCTCTCTTCTCAACACTAGTGACTTGTACAGTAGCGTTATGGTTTCACAGCGAGGGGATTCTTTTTCTGACGGTTGCGCTGGCGGGCGCAATCATCGGCTTCCTCCGTTATAACTTCAATCCCGCGTCGATTTTTCTCGGCGACTGCGGGAGCCTCCTGATCGGTTTTCTGCTCAGTGCGATCGCTCTCGCCGGATCACAAAAAGCTCCGACGGTGGTAGCCGTTGCAATCCCTATCGTTTCGCTCGGGCTCCCGATTTTAGACGTGGCCGTTGCAGTGGTCCGCCGGTTCTTGAGCTGTAAACGGCTATTTGATGCTGACCGTGAGCACATTCACCACAAGTTACTCGGCCGGGGCATATCCCATAGACAAGCTGTCTTGGTGCTTTACGGAGTCAGCGCCTGCTTTGGCCTATTAAGTCTTTTCCTTCTGCATCCTGCGACTACCGCAGTCGTGACGGTGGTGGCGGTGGCCGGGATTGGCGTCTGGATCGGGGTCCAGCAGTTGCGCTACCACGAATTCCTGGAACTGGGCCGCATGGCCAGCCGCACGCTGAATCAGCGTCACGTGATCGCCAATGACATACGCATTCGCCGAGCGGCAGACGCTCTACAGACATGCACTACGATGGCGCACTTTTGCCAAATATTGCAGCGGTGCCTTGAACCGGCGGGGTTCGATGGTTTCGGCGTGGATTTATCGGCGGAACTGCAGGTCGGTGTCGAGGTCTGCCCATTCAGCCACGCCGGCGGATCAAAACTTAAGTTCATTTGGGATCATTCAGTAACTTCATCGGAAACGAATTGGATTTTGACGTTCAGCCTGGCAGCGCACGACGGAAGCCGGTTGGGCGGCTTCACGTTGTATCGAAAGAACACGACATCTCCTCTGCGAATGGATCTCGATGTCTTTACGGCGACTGGATTTTGCGGTGCAGTCGCCTCGGTGATCGAGAAAAAACAGGATTCTTGGTTTGTTAAGAGCCGCAAAGAACAGACCCAAATACCGGCGTTCGAAGCAGCCGGTTCCGTGCTCGGCGCAAGGGTACGTCAACCCATAATCGTTCCAACCTCGGGCTAGGACTGAAGATCTAAAATCTCCGTTACGAGAAACAATGAGAGTCAGCGTCATGAACGCGCAACTGCACAGAGCATCGGCACCCCCGAATTGGCAGCGGAACAATAGATGCGGCTCTGCTGGTGTGGCCAGCATCATCTGGATTCGCGCGGTTCGATTGATGGTGACCACAAAAGTTGTCCCGATCGGCTTAGCACTCTTCTTTGGAGTTGTCAGTGCTGGCGCGCAAGGTCCCTCCTCGGCGGAGTCGGACGAGCTTAAGGCAAAGTGCGGCAGCGCGGTTCGTTCCACTTACCTGCTGGGGCCTGATGACCAGTTGGACATTTCCGGTCCTGAATTGAGTGAAGGAGTCAACAAGCCGGTGCGCGTTGACAGCGACGGCGACATACAGGCACCGCTGGTGGGACGCGTCCATGTGTCGGGGCTTACCGTGCAGGAGACGGAGCAAGAACTCAACAAGGTTCTGAGCAGGTACATTCGTCATCCGCAAGCTGTAGTAACCGTTGCGGAGGTACGCAGTCAGCCGGTTTCAGTGCTAGGTGCGGTAAACACGCCGGGCGTTCACCAGGTGCAGGGACACAAGACGTTGCTAGAGATGCTGGCCCTGGCAGGCGGGATCCGGTCGGACGCCGGGTACAGCGTTCGTATCACGCGTCAGCTCGAGTGGGGATGTATTCCGTTGCCAAAAGCGGAATTGGACCCTTCGGGTCATTTCAGCGTGGCCGAGCTGAATTTGAAAAGAATCATGGAAGCCAAAAACCCAGAAGAGAACATCCAGATTTTTCCTCATGATGTTATCTCCGTTCCAAAGGCGGAAATGGTGTATGTGATCGGAGAGGTAAAACGCTCTGGCGGATTCGTTTTGGGCGAACACCAGACTATCTCCGTATTGCAGGTCCTTTCGCTCGCTGAGGGCCTCAACGGAACAGCCGACGCACGGCACGCCAGAATCCTGCGCTTGAAACGGGACGCTGATCAGCGTGAAGAGATGGCTGTGGATGTTAAAGATGTTCTGAACGGAAAAAAGGCTGACATCGCGCTTCGCGCCGACGATATTTTGTTCATCCCGGGCAGTACGGGCAAGAAGGCGGCGCTACGTGCCGTCGAAGCTGCTATTCAGACGGGAACAGGCATGGCCATCTGGCGCACGCCTTGAAGGGTTATTAGGGCACAGGATGAAATCTTCCGAATTTCCACTCGATAAAGCCGACCGACGCTTAAGCGAAGTTGCCCGGCGCTCGGAGCACAGTCCCACGGTGTACAGGTATGTGGAGTCGCCTTCGCCGGAGAACGCCCCGGCGGGGAACTACGACAGCCTCTTGGACTACTGGCACATTCTGTTTCGCCACAGGGTGACACTACTAAAATTTGCCCTCGGGGGACTGCTCGCGGCGATAGTGATCAGCTTGGTGCAGACACCCATCTATCGCGTCAGGACTTCGCTGGAGATCCAGAGCACCAACTTCCTTGAAATGAAGGGTTCCAACGATTCCGCCGGGAGCTATGCGTCACCGGAGTCGTACGTTGAGACGCAAGTCAAGCTGTTGCAGAGCGAATCGTTACTTGAGGACGTGATCGACAAACTGAAGCTGCATAAAGAGCGGCCCACAACCAGATGGGGAGCCTTCGCAGCGGGCGTGCAGCGCATTTTCGAATTATCTAAAACGTCGCGCCTCCCAGAAAGGGAGGAATTGATCCGGCAGATAGAACGCAATCTGACTGTCCGGACATCGGGTAACTCGCGCTTGCTGGAAGTGCTGTATGAGTCGCCGGATCCCAAGAGGGCGGCCGACTTCGCGAACACGTTGGTGAGCGAATTCATCGAACTAAGCCAAGAGGAAAGGTGGAAGTCCGCCCAAGGCACGGCCGAATGGCTGACGAGCCACCTGGATAAAATGAAGGCGCAGTTGGAAGCTTCGGAGGCGCAGCTCCAGGATTACGCGCGCACGTCGGGGCTGTCGTTTACCTCGGAAAAGGAAAACCTCGCGGAGAACCGGCTCAAAGAATTGCAAGACGAGCTGTCGAAGGCACAGGCGGACCGTATTGCCAGCCAGGCGAGATTTGAAGGGGCTAAGAACAAGCCGGCGGATTCGCTACCAGAAATGTTGGAAGACCCAACTATGCGGGAGTATCGCCAGAAGCTGACTGAATTACAGCGACAGTATGCCGAACTCAGCGCAACGCTGACTCCGGAACACTACAAAGTGCAGCGCGTGCAAGCGCAGGTCAATGAACTAAAGTCCGAGATGCAGAAGGAACGTAGCAACGTGCTGCGGCGCATCGGCAATGAATACGCGGCTGCTCTGCGCCGTGAAAAACTCCTGGCCGATGCCCACGCCAATCAGGAAAAGGTGGTGGCGGATCAATCGAATAAGGCCATCCACTACGATACGCTGAAGCGCGACGTGGATTCGAACCGCCATCTGTACGAAGTGATGTTGCAGAGGGTTAAGGAAGCCAGTTTGGCTACCGCGATGCGCGACAGCAACGTACTAGTTGTTGACCGCGCGAGGCCGCCGCTGCTCCCGTACCGTCCAAGCCTGCCAATGAACTCTGCGATTGGATTGTTCAGCGGCGTGTTCCTGGGCTTCGGATTCGTGCTGCTCCGAGAACGTATTGACCGGCGCATAAGTGCTCCCGGCGACGCGCAGGTCTACCTAGATTTACCCGAATTGGGCGTACTACCTTTCGACGAGGCCGGTTTCCTGCGGCAAATCCCTAACCGAGTGCAGCCGCATCCCTGTGCCACACCGCTTCCGGAGGGCAGTACGATGACATCCTTGCTCGGCGACTGTCCGGAACTGGCGACATGGAAGCGCAAGCCTTCCTTGCTTGCTGAATGCGCTCGCACCACCCTGACTTCTATTCTGTTGCCCAGCCAGAATGGCGAAGGTCCTCGGATCATTGTCCTAACGAGTCCAAGCCCGGGCGATGGTAAAACGACCGTGGCGTGTAATCTCAGCATTGCAGTGGCGGAGATCGGTCGCAAGGTTCTGTTGATTGACGGCGATCTGCGCCGCCCGCGCCTGCATAAGGTTTTTGGCATGGCGAACAGTGGGGGATTAAGTGATGTGCTGTGGGCAGACACGTCGCTGGAAACGGTTCCGCTCTCACAACTGGTTCGCGAAACCGAAGTCTCCGGTCTGTGCATACTGCCCGGGGGCAGTTGCGGCGTGACTCCATCGAATCTCTTTTATTCTCCCCGAATGTCGAGGCTTTTGATGCGGCTGCGGATGGAGTTTGACATGATCCTGATTGACGCTCCGCCAATGATCCATCTCGCGGATGCTCGGGTGCTGGGCCGCCTCGCGGATGGCGTCATTTTGGTGGTCCGCGC
>Ga0209648_10000497_pt1 | contig 30227 bp, 18 predicted proteins | sample GraSoi2013_115cm_FD_185830 | JGI IMG/M metagenome (GOLD analysis project Ga0209648, IMG submission 185830) | Grasslands soil microbial communities from the Angelo Coastal Reserve, California, USA - Sample 9_17_2013_115cm (SPAdes) (version 2) | ecosystem: Environmental > Terrestrial > Soil >...
CCGCAGGTTCGGCGGCTGATACTGCTCACGGAGCTTGCTCCGCGGCGGGGAGACCTCGCCGGCCGGAGCTTGCTCCGCGGCAGGGAGGCATCGCCGGCGCTTTGATGTCGCCCCAGCAGCACCTACGCGCCGGCGATGCCGCTTGGGGCCTCCCGCGGAGCGACTTCTTGGGGCCTCCCGCGGAGCGACTTCCTGCCCGACCAGTGCCAGCCAGAACGGGGCTGACCAGGGACCATGCCGGGGATCGGCCGGATGTCCGGCACGTTAACAGCACGGGGCGGTACTTCCGGGGAGTGGCTGACCGAGGGTAACGTCTGAGCAGACGGGCGGTGCGTAGCCGCCCGACGGGAAGGCCCTCGAGATCCTCGAGCTTCGCGTCCTGGCACGCAGGCGAGATGAGCGAAGGGCCGGCGCCCGGCCTTTCGCTGGCCGGTCCCGGTCCCTCCGACACGTCTGTGTCCTATCGCGGCGCCGCCCCGGCGCCCAGGGGAGAGCGAGTGGCCAGTTCCTCAGCGCGTCGCACCTACGTCCTCGATACCAGCGTCCTGCTCGCCGACCCGGCCGCCATCGGCCGGTTCGCCGAGCACCGGGTCGTCCTGCCGGTGGTGGTCATCACCGAGCTGGAGGCCAAGCGCCACCACCCGGAGCTTGGCTATTTCGCCCGCCAGGCGTTGCGCTACCTGGACGACCTGCGGGTCGAGTACGGCAGGCTGGACGCCGACCTTCCGGTCGGCGATGAGGGCGGCACGGTCCGCGTCGAGCTGAACCACGCCGACCCGTCGGTGCTGCCCGCCGGGTTCCGGCTCGGTGACAACGACACCAGGATCCTGTCCGTGGCGCGCAGCCTGGCCGCGGACGGCGACAGCGTCGTGCTGGTCAGCAAGGACCTGCCGCTGCGGGTGAAGGCCGCGGCGATCGGCCTGACCGCCCAGGAGTACCGCGCCGAGCTCCCCGCGGACTCGGGCTGGACCGGCATGCGGGAGCTGGACGTCACCGCGGCGGAGATCGACGAGCTGTACGCCGAGGGGCGGCTGGACTGCGCGGCGGCCCGGGACCTGCCCTGCCACACCGGCCTGGTGCTGGTCTCCGGGGCCTCCGGCGCGGGCAGCGCCCTGGGCCGGGTGCAGCCGGACAAGGCGGTGCGCCTGGTCCGCGGCGACCGCGAGGTGTTCGGGCTGCGCGGCCGCAGCGCGGAGCAGCGGGTGGCGCTCGACCTGCTGCTCGACCAGGACGTGGGGATCGTGTCCCTCGGCGGCCGGGCCGGGACAGGGAAGTCGGCGCTGGCGCTGTGCGCCGGCCTCGAGGCCGTGATGGAGCGGCACCAGCACCGCAAGCTCGTGGTGTTCCGGCCGCTGTACGCGGTGGGCGGCCAGGAGCTCGGCTACCTGCCCGGCTCCGAGGCGGACAAGATGAACCCGTGGTCGCAGGCGGTGTACGACACCCTGTCCGCGGTCACCTCGCAGGACGTGATCGACGAGGTGCTGGCCCGGGACATGCTCGAGGTGCTGCCGCTGACCCACATCCGCGGCCGGTCGCTGCACGACTCCTTCGTGATCGTCGACGAAGCGCAGTCCCTGGAGCGCGGGGTGCTGCTCACCGTGTTGTCCAGGATCGGCGGCGGGTCGAGGGTGGTGCTCACCCACGACATCGCGCAGCGCGACAACCTGCGGGTCGGCCGGCATGACGGCGTGGTCGCGGTCATCGAGAAACTCAAGGGCCATCCGCTGTTCGCGCACGTGACGCTGGTTCGTTCCGAGCGTTCCCCGATCGCCGCACTGGTTACGGAAATGCTTGAGGACGCTACTCTCTGATCAACGCGAGTCCCTGGGCACAGGATGAGCACCATGATCATGAGCCTTGAGCAGGGTCTCGGCGATGTGGAGATCGATGGGGTACGTGATCTTGATGTTGCGCTCGCTGCCGGGTACGAGGCGGACCGGCACTTCGGGCAGGTAGCGGAGCACGATGCCGCAGTCGTCGGTGGCCGGGCGCTGGGCGAAGGCCGGGTCGGCGTCCGCGATCTGGTATGCCCGCCTGATCACCGAGAGCCGGAACCCCTGTGGCGTCTGGCAGCGCGCGAGCGCATCGCGTCGCGGCATCGCCGTCACCACGCCGTCGCTGACCTCGACGATCGTGTCGGATGACGGGACTGCCACCCCGATGGCCCGGTAGGCGCCGAGCGCGCTGACGCAGTCGGCGATGATCCGCTGCTCCAGCAGCGGCCTGGCCGCGTCGTGGAAGAGCACATCGCATTCTTCCTCGCCGAGCGCGGCAATCGCGCGGCGCGTCGAGTCCGTGCGCGTGGCGCCGCCCTCGATGACGTCGGTCACCTTGCGGCAGCTGCCCGCGAACTGCTCCCGGGCCTGGGCAGTGAGACCCGCTGGCATCACGACCATGATCGCTTCCACGCCATCGGCCTGCTCGAAGGCCGCCACCGAGTGCTCCACCAGACTCTTGCCCGCCAGGACGTGCATCTGCTTGGGCATGTCGCTGCCGAACCGCTGACCGGTCCCGCCGGCCAGCACGACCGCCACCATCCGCATGAGGGGACCCTACCTGTCAACGGTGGCTCAGAAGTACTCGCGGAGCTTGCTCCGCCGCGGGGGTTGAAGGGGGTCGCCCCCAAGCAGGCCCAGGGCTAGCAAGGCCGCGGCGGCCTCAGGTCTGCGCTCATTCCTCTCTGGGTAAACATACGTACGCTAGATCACTGCTGACGCGTCAGGACTGAGAGCCGATGGGCCGGAAGGTAGCGGCCGGGCCGCATGCCCGGTCGGCGGGAGCACGGACATGAGCGAACTGACGGGGCCTCCGGGCGCCCCGGAGGCGAGCGGGAGACACGGCATGAGCATGCCGGGGGTGCTGGAGGGCCTGCCACGCCGCGTTGCCGACTGGGCGGTGAACCGGTCCCTCGCCCCGAACTCGGTGACCGGCATCTCGCTGGCCCTCGGCCTGTGCGCCGCGGCCTGGTTCAGCGCGGGCACCCGGCCCGACAACATCTCCGGAGCGCTTGCGCTGTTGGCCAGCTACCTGGCCTGGCGCGCCGCACGGTGGCTAGCCGGGCCGGCCGCCGGCCCTGTGACCGGCCCGGCCGCCGCAGCGCAGGCCCGGCCGGCCGGGGCCGGTGCGGGCACGCTGGCCGAGATGTCCGGCACGGTGTCCGATTGTGCCGTCTATGCCGGCCTGGCGGTGGGCGGATATGAGGCCCACTGGAGCGGCACGTGGGAACTTGCGGCCGCGGTCGTGATCGCTGTGGTCGTGCGCAGGACCGCCGTGGCGTGCGGCGGCCAGATCGCGGGCCCCCCCAGCGACGGGAATCCCCTGGCCAAGGCGCTGCGAGGGTTTCTGGCCTTCTCGCCCGGCGGGCGGGTCGCGGTGATCGTGGTCGCCGCGCCGATCTGGGGTGCCCACGCCACGCTGCTGATCCTGCTGGAGTGGGGAATCATCGCCATCGCCTACGTGATCACCGGGCACGGGCCCGACCGCGTCACCGCGGCATCGCCGTTCCGGGTCAGGTCGCCGGTTCGGCCGGAATTGTCGAGCCGAACGGAATTGCCGGCGCGGGAAGAATTGCCGGCTCGGGAAGAATTGCCGGCTCGCGCCGATTCCTCCGCTTCAGTCGATACATCCGTCAGTGACGTGTCTGTTACGGCTGAATCACCGGTCTCGGTTGACCCTCCGGTCCGCGTGGACTCGTCCGCGGCCGATTCGCCGGTCGTGGTTGACCCGTCCGCCCGTCCGGATTCGTCCGTCCCGGCCGGCCGGCCGGCCCGGGTAGATTCGCCGATCGGCCTCGACTCGCGGGTTCATGTCGATTCGCCGGTTCGCGAATTTTCGTCGGTTCCGGCGGACCCGGCGGTTCGGACCCGATCTTCCGGACTCTCCACGTCGGCAGCCCTGGCGCGCCTGGCCGGCGGTTCCGGACGGTCGGAGACTCCGCTGGCCCTGGCCGGCCCGTCCGAGCCGACCATGACGCTGGATCTGATGATCAGCCGGCAGCCCGGCCCCCGCCGCGAGCCGAAGCCCAAGACAGTTCTGGATCCCCAGGCTCGCGCCACCATAGCGGCGTACCGGGATGACGGAGCGGCCGCCGTCTGGCTCAGCCGGGTGGTCAGGGGACAGTTCGTGCCGCTGCCGCCCGCGGTGGCCGGGCTGGTCGCCGCGTCCTTCCTGGCCTGGCTCGGCATGCGGAACCTGCCCGGAATGCTGCTGCTCACGCCCCTGGTTGTGATGCTGCTCGCCGCATTCGGGTCCGGTCATCCGCACAACGGGCGCCTCGACTGGCTGGTGCCGGCGGTGCTGGTAGCCGGCCAGCTGGTGTACATCGCCGCGATCGGCTTCTCGTTCGGCGTTCCGGCGCCGGCGACGTTCACGCTCTGCGCGCTGATCGCGCTGCGTTATGTCGACCTGGCGAGACGCGAACCGCGGAACGCAGCCCAGGCCGCCGACACCAGGCCGGGCTGGGAGGGGCGGATGCTCGTGGTCGGCATCGGCGCCATGCTGGGCATCGCCACGGTCGCCTACGTGGCGCTGGCGGCTTATGTCGCGGCGCTTATCTGCGGGAGACTCAAGGCCGGCCTTCTCGCCGCCGGGGACGGGGCGCGCCGGTGAACGGCACGGTCCTCGCGCTAGTTCGAGTGGAGTAGCGCTGCGGACCTAGCCAGGCATCAGACTTCCGGGTGACGACAGCGGGCCCGCGGAGCGCCACGCTAGGAGCGGAGCTTGGATCGGCTGCGCCAGTCGGACCGAGGTCACCGCGGGGCCATCGCGGCCGTACAGCGCACGCTAAGCTACCTTTGGCCAGTGGAGGAATGTCTGCGATTATGCTTTCGCTGAAGGCGGGGCCGCCGCCAGGCAGTGCGCCGAGTCCCTGGGTCAGGCGGCTGTCGCCGATGAGCGTTCCGCGATACTGGGCCGCGGGCGCGTTCGTGGTCTGCGCGGGCTTCGCGGGGGGCGTGACCCTGTTCAGCACGAACGACGTGCACCGGCTCTGGGGACTCATAGCGGCCTGCGCCTACGCCGCGGCCGCGGTGGCGGTCCTGACCTGGCGCTTGCGGGGGATCGATCTCGCCCTGCTGCTGAGCGTCAGCGGGGCGCTGATCACGCCGCTGTTCCTGAACGCCGCGACGGGTCGCAAGCAGCCAGAGGTGGTGGTGATCGCCCGGTCAGCGAGGCAGCTGGTGCACGACCACTCGCCGTACCTGGGCGCCGCCATGCTCGCCGCGGTCCATAATCCCGATGCTTATAACCCGTATTTGCCAGTTATGTCGCTTTTCGGCATTCCGCGAGCATTGTTCGGCACCCACGTGATCACCGATCCCCGGGTCTGGTTCGGGGCCGCGTTCCTGGTCATCTTCTGGCTGGCGCTGAGGGCCGCCGGCGCCAGGAACTCCCTTCGCTGGACGGTGTTCATCGCGGCGTCGCCCGTGATCGCGTTCGAGCTCGCCGTGGGCGGCACCGACATTCCCATCCTGGCCCTGTTGTGCCTGGGCTTCGCGCTGCTGTGGCGCCAGCCCCGGTTCGTCCTGGCCGGGATCGCGCTCGGCCTGGCCTCGGCGGCGAAGGCCACGGCCTGGCCGGCCGTGATCGTCGCCGCGGTGCTGATCGTGACGCGCGACGGCCGGAGACAGACCCTCGTCTTCCTCGGCTCGGCGCTGGCCGCATGCGCGGCGATTGTCGCGCCGGTAGCGATTGTCTGGCCATCCGCGCTGGTCGAGAACACGATCCTGTTCCCCCTTGGCCTGGCGGGCGTCAAGTCGGCCGCGGCCAGCCCGCTACCGGGACACGTGATCGCTGACACCGGTCATACCGGGCACCTGATCGCTGTAGGGCTGCTGGTGCTGGCGGGCGCCGCGATTGCCGGCTCGCTGGTGATCCGTCCGCCGAAGACCGTTCCGTCCGCCGTCTGGCGGCTCATCATCGGCCTGTCGCTCATGTTCTTGCTGGCGCCGGCCACGCGGTTCGGTTACTTCATCTATCCCGCATCGCTGCTGCTGTGGCTGGAGGTGGCCAGGCTCGGGATGCGGCAGTCCGCAGCCGAGGCGCCGGCCCCCGCCGAGGATCCGCGAGGTCGGCCGCCCCGGCCGCCAGCCGCGCTTAGCGGCGGCAGGCGGCCGCCGCAGGAGGCCAGGATCGGGGCATCGGGCCGGCTGTGCCGTCAGCCGCCCTAGCCTGCGAATGCTGCCTGGTCTTTGCAGATGCCGGTGTTCGCCGTTATGGCGTGGTCGGAAGCGCTGATCTTCGAGACCGACGGCGCCGACGCGGTGGCCGAGGAGGATGACGAGGACGGGGACTTCAGCGCGGAGAAGGTCGAGCCGACGATCAGGGTGATGGTGCCCGGGGTCAGCGTCGCGTCCGGCACCACCTGGGCGTGGCTGAGCTGTGCCTTCAGGGTGTTGACCGCGGGCAGGTCCGAGGCGGCCGCGTACTCGATCACCGAGCTGGTGTAGTTGAAGTTGCTGGCGTCTCCCGTGCCCACCACGACAAAGCCCCGGCTGGTCAGTTCGCCGCCTACCTTGGTGGCCATCTTGCTGACGCCCGACCCGTTCTCCACCTGGACCTTGACCTGGGACGGGGCGGTGTCCAGCACCGGAGTAGTCGCCGGGTTCGTCGACCGGGACCTCTTCGCCTTCTTCGCCTTGGGCAGCGTCGTGTCGTGCGCGATCGCGCTGAACAGCTCGCCGGCCTGCGGAACCGCGAACTCCACCTCGGCCCCCGGGTCCGGAGGGTAGGCCACGTTGGGTGCGGTGACGAACTGCACCGAACTGGACCGCAGGCCTCGCAGGCTCTCGGCGACCTGCAGCATCGCGTTCTGGTCCAGCCCGGTGTCCGTGGTCATCGCGCCCGTCGCGTCGCGGATGACGTTCAGCATCTTGGCCGGGCTGTTGAGCAGGCCGCTGTGCTCGATGCCCTGCACCAGGGAGGCCATGAGGAACTGGTCGCGCTGGATCCGCTGGAGATCGGAGCCCAGGCCGATGTTCTCCCGGACGCGCCAGAACGCGAGCGCCTCCCGCCCCCAGACGTGGTGCCGGCCGGCCGACAGGTTAAGGCCCGACTGGGGATTGCTGACCGAAATGGGCAGGCAGATGTTCACCCCGCCGAGGTCATCGATTATCTTTTCGAATCCGGTGAAGTCAAGCTGGACGAAGTGATCGATGTGAATGCCGGTCTCGTGGTCGACGGTCTTCCAGCTGCAGGCCGGCCCGCCGGCCTGCAGTGCGGCATTGATCCGCTCGAACGACGTCGGGTTTGCCTGCTGACCCGGCGTCCCGTCACTAGCCGCGCAGCCCAGAATCGGAACCATGGTGTCCCGCGGGATGCTCAGCACGGTGGCCCCGTGGTGGTCGGGGGAGATGTGCAGCAGCATCAGGGTGTCCGAGCAGTTGCAGCCGGGAAGGTTCCCGCCGACTCCATGCTGCCCGGTACGGGTATCCGAGCCGATCACCATGATGTTCTCGGCGTTGTCGTACTTGGGCGGCTGGTTGCCGATGAGGCCGGTCACGTCGACGCGCTTGATGCTGTCCCAGAAGCTCCGGTACTTGACGTAGGCGGCGAGCGTGGCGACGACCAGGACGGCGGCCAGCCCAATCGATGTCCACGCGGCGACCCGCTTTCCCAGCGGCTGCCTCGGGCCGCGCCTTCCCAGCTGCGGCGAGCGGCGGCTGCGCCGCGGCTGGCTCCACCCCGCGCGGTCCACATCGGTGCGACGGGTCATCTGTCCTCCGGGCAGGAATCCTCGTCGGCCGACGCGGGGCATCTGGCCGTCAGGGTGGCCCCATGATACGTGTGGTAAACGGGAGGATTCGTGTGTAGTTGGTAAAGTTCCTGGCCAGCGGGTTCTGCCGGGCAATGTATGCGCAACCCGGCGCGTCCCGGCGCACCTGCTCCGCGCCGCATGCGGCGCGGAGCACCGCCTTGATACCGTCCGGCTGACTGTCCCTCTAAAGTGGAACCCGTGCGCTCAGGCGATCGCCCGACCGGTAACACCACCGCGACTGACCAGTCGGCCGCGGACCCGGAGGGCGCCAGCAAGCCTGAGGATATCGACGTGGACGCGTCAGCGACGGCGGTTCAGCTGACTGGCCAGCAGGACTCCGCCGTGCCACCCGTCGTCGTGCCACCCGGGCCTGAGCTGGACGACGGTTCGCCCTGGCCGGGTGACAGGCCGTGGCCGGCGGACGAGCCAAGACCCGGCCACGACGCGGCGGCCGGGCCGGATCCGGGGAGCACGACGCGCCTGGCGGGCGGTGAGCAGGATCCTGCGGGCGGCCGAGACTCCGCGGGCGGCCAAGACTCCGCGGGCGGCCAAGACTCCGCGGGCGGGCCGGACCCGGCGGGGGCGAGGGACCTGGCGGGCCGTGAGCCAAGGCCCGCGACCACCGCCCTGAGGCAGACGGGATGGAGACGGGCGGGCGCACTCGCTGCCTGGCCGAGGGTTCCGGCCGCGCTCCCGGGCCTGCGCGGTCTGCGGTTCCGCGCCGCCCGCCAGCGCAAGCGCCGCCAGGTCGGCGGAACCAGTTTCGCCAGGATCACCGTGCTGCCGGTGATCCTGGTCATGGCCTGGCTGCTACCCGGGATACCGCTGCTGCTGGCCGGCGTGTTCCTGCCGGTGCCGATGCTGCTCATCGCGGCGCCGCTGGCGGTCGCCCTGACCGCGGCCGGCCTGCGAAAGGTGCCCGCGAGCTGGCCCAGGACGCCGCCGGTGGCCAGACTCGGAGCGGCCAGCGCGCCGCGCCCGAACCGGGGCTGGTCAGCCTGGTGGGGACTCGCGGGCACCGTCGCGGTGGCGGCCGGCTTTGCCCTCTGGCAGTTCCTGTTCAACTCTGAGAGCGTCATCGTGCTCCGCGACCCGGGGGCGTACCTGCAGACGGGCTACTGGATCGCACAGCACGGCTCGCTGCCGATACCGCAGTCGCTGGCGTCATTCGGCGGTGCGCATCCGGGGCTCGGCTTCTCCAGCATCGGCTTCTACTCCAGTGGCAGCTCGGTCGTGCCCGGGCTCATGTCGGGCCTGCCGTTACTGCTGGCCGGGGCGTTCTGGGTGCACGGCATCTCGGCCGCCGCCGCGATCGGCCCGATCCTCGGCGGGCTCGCGGTGCTGACGTTCGGGGGTCTGGTCGGACGGCTGGCGGGTGCGCAGTGGGCTCCGGCCGGGGCTCTCGTGCTCGGCTTCACGCTTCCCGAGCAGTACGTGAGCCGGGCATCGTTCAGCGAGACAGCCGCGCAGGTGCTGCTGTTCGGCGGGCTTTGCCTGGTCGCGGACGCGCTGACGCTCGGTGACGCGCGCCAGGACCCGGCGGTGCCGGGGGTGCCGTCCGCCACGGGCGCCGGGAGGCGCTGGCTCCGGCCAGGAGCGTGGACCCGATGGTTCACGCCGCAGCGGGCGATGATGGCGCTGGGCGGGCTGGCGCTCGGGCTTGCCGCGGTGGTGCGGATTGACGCGCTCCTGGACGTGCTTCCGGCGATCCCGTTCGTCGGCATTCTGCTGGTCCGCCGGAGCACCACGGTCCTTGTGTTCTGTATCGGTCTTGCGGTGGGGGCCGGCTTCGGGCTCGCCGACGGCTATCTGCTGGCCCGGCCGTTCCTTGACGCGCTGCAGCCGATGCCGGAGCTGATCGGGCTGATTGCCGCGTGGCTCGTCGCGATGACCCTGGTCGGCGTGGAGATGCTGCGCCTGCCGGGGTTCCGGGCGATCCCGCAGAGGCTGCTGCGCGCGCGGCCGCTGCGGTGGCTGCCCGAAGCCGGCGGCCTGATCGTCGTGGCGGCGCTGATCGGCCTCGCCGTCCGCCCGTACCTGCACATCGTGCGCGAGCAGGCCAGCCGGGCGTCGGCCGGCTACGTGGCCCACCTGCAGCGGCTCGAGCACCTCACGGTCGATCCCGGGCGCCTCTACGCCGAGGACACCCTGTACTGGGTCATCTGGTATGTCGGGCTCCCGGCGGTGCTGCTCGGCGGGTTCGGCGTCGCGCTATTGGTGCGGCGGGGCCTGCGGGCGCTGTTGTCGCCGGGCGACCCGTCGGGCGCGGTCCGCATCTGGGCGCTGCCGGTCATGGTCATCTGCTGCGGCTCGGCCGCGGTCCTGTGGCAGCCGGAGACGGTCCCGGACCAGCCGTGGGCCAGCCGCCGCCTGGTGCCGCTGGTGCTTCCCGGGCTGATCCTCTGCGCGATCTGGGCGTCCTCGTGGCTGCGCCAGCGCGCACGGTCGCGCGGGGCAAGCCGGACGGCGGCGTCGGTCGTGGCCGCGTTCTGCGTCGCTGCGCTGCTCGTGCCCACCGTGGCGACCACGTTCGGCCTGGGGCTGACGCACAGGGGCCAGGACCGCTCGCCGCACCCGTCGGCCGACGGCCTGGCGCTGAAGCGGACCGGGCCGGGGGAGGTTGGGGCCGTTCACGGGCTCTGCTCGTCGCTCGGGCCGGCCGCCTCCGTCCTGATCGTGGACCGGCTGGTGGCCGCGCAGTTCTCCCAGGTGATCCGGGGGATGTGCGGGGTTCCGGTGGCGTGGATGACCGTCCAGTCACCCCAGGCCGTCCAGAACGCTCTGTCCGGCATAGACCGCGCAGGACGGCGGCCGGTGCTGCTGGGCGCGCGGCCCTCGGAGCTCGCCTCTTACGGGGGCAGCCCGGTCCGGATACTTGACCTGTCGACCACCCAGGATCCGCACACGCTGACCCAGCCGCCGACCGCGCTCTGGCCGGCTCACTACGTCATCTGGATGTCGACCCCCGGCGGCTCCCGGGCCGGGTCTAACTCCGGGGCCAGGGTCTGATTTGCCTGCCGCCCGGTGAGGCCATAAAGTAAAAGGACTTCGACGCGGGGTGGAGCAGTTCGGTAGCTCGCTGGGCTCATAACCCAGAGGTCGCGGGTTCAAATCCCGCCCCCGCTACCAGGAAAGTGCAGGTCAGAGGCCTGATCGCTGAGTGTAGCGGTCGGGCTTCTTGATCGTCTGTTGATGGCTCGCCGGCGGAATGGCACCCGGAGGCGTGGCGCGATGCGCCCGGAACTGGCATGAAACGGCATCGGGCGGCGGTCGCGAACGGCATCGCGAGAGGTTCTGAAGCCTCTCTGCGTCGAGATTGCTCGGCCGGCCTGCACCACGTCAGCGTCCGCAGCCGCTGACCTGGCCAGCCGCAGGCCTCCCATACGATCACGGCCCGGACCCGAAAGTGGACTAGACCAATCTTGTCGCAAGTAGAAACGCCTGCGTCGCGGCAGTCAAGGCGCCTGAGCGACTGCGCCAGTTCGCCAGTCACGTCAGCCGCCCGCGGCCGGCCGCCGGCGGCCTGCCCTGCGCACCGGCCGTCTTGACCAAAATGGTATGGACGAGCTGCGAATCTGGTCTAGACCACTTCTCTGAATTGGGGTAGCGTCAGGCGCGCACGCAGCGGGCGTGCCTGAGGAGTCCGAGGAGGATGTGGTCGAATATGAAGCGAGGCCTGGTGGCGGCCATGACGCTCTCTGCTGCGGCGGCTCTCGCCCTGGGCGGATGCGGTAGCTCGAATCCGGGCAGCGGTGGTGGTGGGGCCATCACGCTGAAGCTAGTCGCCGCCGACTATGGTACCGGCCCGCAGAACTCCAGCCAGAAGTACTGGCAGGGCATCGCGGACGCCTTTCACAAGCAGAATCCGAATATCACCGTGACGGTGCAGACCATCAACTGGAATGACTTCGACAGTCAGGTCAAGACGATGGTCCAGAACAAGCAGTACCCGGACGTCCTCGAAGGCGATTACTTCCCGGACTATGCCCAGGCTGGCCTGCTCTACCCGGCCAAGGACATAACCTCACCTGCCACGTTCAGCAACCTGCTGCCGGTCTTCGCCAAGCTGGACACCTACAACGGCACGCAGTACGGCATGCCGTTCACCACGAGCGCCCGGACGCTGTTCTACAACAAGCAGTTGTTCCAGAAGGCCGGGATCACCGCTCCGCCGCAGACCTGGGCAGACATCCAGACGGACGCGGCCAAGATCAAGCGGCTGGGCAAGATGGGCTTCGGGCTCCCGCTCGGCCCCGAGGAGGCGCAAGCCGAGTCGCTGCTGTGGTTCCTCGGTGACGGTGGCGGCTACCAGGATGCCAGCGGCAACTGGGCGATCAACAGCGCGCCGAACGTCGCTGCCCTGCAGTTCATGACGGGCCTGGTGAAGGCCGGGGACACCGAGCCCAACCCCGGCACGAAGAACCGGACCGACCTGTGGAAGCAGTTCGCTCAGGGCCAGATCGGGATGATCAACGGCTCGCCTGCGCTGATCCCGATCATCCAGTCCGGTGGCGTGCTGACCTCGTCCGACTGGGCCTCGGTGCCGATCGCCGGCAAGCTCGGGCCACTTGACAAGACGCTCGGCGTCTGCGACAACGTGTCGGTGTTCAAGACCGACCCGAGCAAGAAGGCCGCGATCACCAAGTTCCTGAACTTCTTCTACCAGGACAAGTACCAGATCCAGTTCGACCAGGAATACGACCTGCTGCCAGCCACTAACTCGGCGATTCAGGCACTGTCCTCCGACTCGACCTTCGGCCCGTTCCTCAAGGCGCTGCCGAACTCGGTACAGTACTCCAGCGCCCCTGTATGGACCCAGGTGAAGACCCAGATCCAGCAGACAATCGGGACCGCGATGACGCAGGATCCGAAGCAGGTCCTGGACGCGATCCAGCAGACGGCGCAGAAAGGCGCCTGAGTTCCCCTGAGGTCCGATCGTCCCGTGCGCGGCTCGCCGGCAGCGGCCGCGCACGAGACGATCTTCAATGTGAGGCGCACATGGTAGACATCGCTCGGGCGAGCGGAGTTTCGCGCGCCCCGGCGCGGCGTCCCGGACGGCTGCCAGCCATCCGCCGGCTGCGGCGAGCAGTTACTCCGCTGGCCTGGCTCGGCCCGGCGATCGCGCTGATCGTCGTGGTCGTGCTGTGGCCGGTCTACGTCATGTTCAACACGTCCTTCCAGCACTTCAGCCCCGATGGGTTCCTGCTCGGCCCAGCCGGGTCGCGGAACTTCACCGACCTCTTCGCCGAGTCCGGGCTGTCCGGCATCCTGGAGCGCACCGTCATCTGGGTTGTGGTGGTCGTCGGCGTCACCATGCTGATCTCGCTGGCGCTGGCACAGCTGTTCAACCAGCGGTTCCCCGGCCGGCGGGTGGCACGGTGGGCGCTGATCGCCCCGTGGGCGGCCTCCGTCGTGATGACGTCGCTGATCTTCCGCTGGGCGCTCGACCCGAACAGCGGCGTGATCAACGTCTTCCTGCACGACATCGGCCTGATTAAGTCTTTCGGGAGTAACGAGGCCGACTGGCTGGGGCGGCCGGCCTCCGCGCTCATCTGGATGATCGTCGTGGCCATCTTCGTCTCGCTGCCGTTCACGACGTACGCGCTGCTGGCCGGGCTGCAGACGATTCCCGGTGAGCTGTACGAGGCGGCGCGGGTGGACGGCGCCTCGCACTGGCGGGTGTACCGTTCGATCACGCTCCCGCTGCTGCGCCCGTCGTTCCTGGTGGCGCTGCTCATCAACGTGATCAACGTGTTCAACTCGTTCCCCATCATCTGGGAGATGACCCAGGGCGGTCCGGGTCATGAGACGGCTACGACGACCGTGTTCATGTACCAGCTCAAGCAGGCCTACATCGGCGAGTCGGCGGCCCTGTCGGTGATCAATTTCGGGCTCGTGATCGTCGTCGTGCTGGTGTTCCTGAAGGTGACGCGCTGGCGGGATCAGGTGACCGCATGACGGACCTGGTCGCCACCGAACGGCCGCTCGCCCGCGTCCGCGCGGACCGGGCACGGCGCCTGCCGGCCAGCCGGAAGCTCATCCTCGCCGTCGTCGCGTACCTGATCGCCATCATCTTCCTGCTGCCGTACGCGGAGATGGTGATCACCGCGATGCGCCCGCCGAAGGAGCTGCTGAGCGCCGGCTACCTGCCGCATCACTGGGATTTCTCGAACTTCACCAGCATCTGGAAGACCGGCTTCGGCACCAACCTGAACGTGAGCCTGGAGATCGCCGGCGGGGCGACGGTGCTTGTGCTGCTGGTCGCGCTGCCGGCCGCCTACTACACCGCGCGGCACAGATTCCGGGGCCGTGGCCTGTTCCTGCTGCTGGTGCTGGTCACTCAGATGTTCCAGCCGGCCGCCATGCTGGTCGGCATCCAGCGCGAGTTCCTCAGCTTCGGCCTGCCGAGCCCGGTGTTCGCGCTGATCCTGGTCAACGCCGGCTTCAACCTCGCGTTCTCGGTCTGGATCCTGAACGCCTACTTCTCCTCCATCCCGGCCGAGCTGGAGGAGGCCGCGATGGTGGACGGCACCGGCAGGCTCGGCGCGCTCCGCCGGATCACCCTGCCGCTAGCGCTGCCCGGCATCGTCACCGCGCTGATCTTCACGTTCATCGGGGCGTGGAACGAGTTCCTGGTCGCGCTGACGCTGACCTCCGCCCCGAACCAGTACCCGCTGACCGTGGCGATCAACAACTACGTCGGCCAGTACTCGGTGGACTGGGGGCACCTGTTCGCCGGCTCGGTGATCGCCACCATCCCGGTGATCATCTTGTTCGCCTTCATCGAGGGCAGGGTCGTCAGCGGCCTGACCGCGGGATCCATCAAGTAGCGCCGCGGTGCGGGCCGCCGCGCCTCAGCCGGGCACGCTCGGCTCGGCCGCGCTGACGAGCCCGCGCCCGGCCGGCCGCTCCGGCCGACCGCGCCCGCTCTCACTCGTCGCACCAGGATCCGCCCGCCATCACACGCAGCATGCGCAACTCGTCGTCGAGCACGACCAGGTCGGCGTCGTGGCCGACGGCGATGGCGCCGCAGCGGTCGCCGATGCCGAGCACCCTGGCGGGGTTGGCGGACGCAGCGGCCGAGGCAACCTCGATCGGCAAGCCGCACTCGACGACCGCGCGCCGGACGGCCGCGTCCATGGTCAGCGTGCTGCCGGCCAGCGTGCCCGTCCCGGCGAGCCTGGCCGCGCCGTCGCGGACGACAGCCTGCTGCCCTCCGAGCAGGAACGTGCCGTCGCCAGTCCCGGCGGCGGAGATCGCGTCGGTCACCAGCAAGAGTTGCTCCGGCTCGCGCGCGAGGAGCCGGATGAGGGCCGGGTGAACATGGATGCCGTCATTGATGATCTCGACGGCTATGCGACCTTCCAGCGCCGCGACGACGACGCCGGGTTCGCGATGGTGCACTGGCGGCATCCCGTTGAACAGGTGAGTGGCGAGCCCCAGGCCGGCGTCAAGGCCGACCCTGGTCTCCGCGTAGGTCGCGTCGGTATGGCCGACCGCGGCGACCGCGCCGGCCGCCCGCGCGGCGGCTATCAGGTCGAGTGCGCCGGGCAGCTCGGGCGCGATCGTGATGCTGCGCAGCGTCCCGCGGGCGGCCGCGGCCAGCCGGGCGAACGCTGCCGTGTCCGGCCGCAGCAGGTGGCCGGGATTCTGGGCGCCGCAGCGGGCGGCTGACAGGAACGGTCCTTCGAGGTGTGCACCCAGCACGTGACCCTGTGCCGTCGGGCCGATCGCGACGCGGTCGGCGATCCAGGCGAGCTGTTCGGCGAGTGCCTCCAGCGGGGCGGCGACCAGCGACACCAGCGTCCGCGTAGTGCCGTGCTGGCGGTGGAAGGCCACGGCCGCGGCCAGGTCGGCGGGCGATGCGCTCGCGTCGTGCCCGCCACCGCCGTGCACGTGCAGGTCGATGTAGCCAGGCAGCAGCCACGCCCCGGCGAGGTCGACGACCTCGCCGGGTGGCGGCGGACCGGGACCCATGGCGGCGATGACCCCGGCCTCGATCTGGACCCAGCCGCCCTCGATGACACCGCCCGACGTGACGACCCGGGCGCCGGACAGCAGCACGGCCATCAGCGCGGCGCCGTCATCTGTGCGACCAGCGTGATGCGGTCTCCCCGGTACCAGCTAGTCACCCATTCGACCGGCTCACCGGCCGCGTCGAAGCTATGCCGGCTGAGCACCAGCATCGGCCCGCCAGTATCCGTACGCAGTAGATCAGCGACCCTGGGCGAGGCTGGCGCGGTCGAGATCGACTGCTCCGCGCTGGCCGGAGCGACGTGGTAGATCGTGGCAAGCACCTGGTACAGCGACTGCTCCCGGCGCATGTAGGCCGTCAGCCGCGGGAACCTCGCCGCGCTGAGGTGCGAGGTTTCCAGCGCTATCGGCCGGTCATCGGCCAGGCGCAGCCGCTCGATCCTGAACACCGAAGAGCCCCGGCCGACGCCGAGCCTGCCCGCGGTGTCCTCGTCCGGGCGGATCCGCTCGGCTGCGATCAGCTGCGTCGAGGCGACCAGCCCGTTCGCCGCCGCCTGAGAGGTGAAGCTGGACAGGTGCAGCGGCCAGCTCATCTTCGGCTCGGCCACGTAGGTGCCCGATCCCTGCCTGCGGACCAGCCGGCCCTCGGCGACCAGGTCGAGCATCGCCTGCCGGACCGTGGTGCGGGAGGTGACGAGCTCCGCGGCGAGATCACGCTCGGTGGGCAGCGCCTCGCCGGAATCAAGCGCCTCGATGATGTCGAGCAGGTGACGCTTGACGATGTAGTACTTCGGCTCTCGGGGCCGCTGCTGGGCTGGGCTGGACACTGGCGTTCTCCATGCTCCTGTTGGTGCGACCTCGACTAGTCAGCAGATTAGTGAAGCATCCGGAATCGGAATGGTCTAGTCCAACAATCCGCGGTTTGACCCCCGGTGACGTGCGCCTGCGCCGCATGCCGCGGGCTGGCCGACCGGACCGGCACCCGCTTTGCCCAGGGCAGCAGCGACGGCGCTCGGCAGGCGCGGCCGGCCAGCCTGACGGCAGCACTACCGACCGCAGTTGTGCGAAGCTGGACAGGCGGCGGCTGAGCCTGCGCGACAACGTGCGACCGGCGGCGGCCAGCGTCGGTCTTCGCGGTGGGCGGACGGCCACACGCCCGGGGCCCGCACGACCGCCACGGTGGCTAGAGTAAGGCCGCCGCGGTCGTCGGGCCACCACGAGCGGCGGTGCGTTTCCAGCCAGCTGATCGCTTTAGCGTCGGCAGGAACTCGATGTCGGTAAGTAACGCGGATCCAGATGGGCCAGTGGCCAGGCAGCGATCTGGTGACGAAAAGAGGAACACGATGGCTGGCGATGACTTTCTGGCCCGCCTGGTGACGATCCTGCGTGACCTTCAGGACACGCAGCGCGAGGCGTTCGCCGCGGTGGCCGAGCAGATGACCAGCACGATCGCGGGCGGCGGGCTGGTCCACTTGTTCGGCAGCGGCCATTCGGTGCTCCCGGTGATGGACACATTCCCCCGCTACGGCAGCTTCGTCGGCTTCAACCCGCTGACAGATCCCCGGCTGATGTGGTCGAGCGTGCTCGGCCCCGGCGGGATACGCGAGCTGCTGTGGCTGGAGCGAGCCGAGGGTTACGTCGAGCGCTTCCTGTCCCACGAAGCCATCTCGCCGGGCGACACGCTGATCGTCTTCTCCCACAGCGGGCGGAATGCCGCCCCGGTCGAGGCGGCGAGGTACGGCCGCGCACACGGCGCGGCCGTCGTGGCGGTGACGTCCGCCCGCAGCCTGGCCCGGCCGGCCGGGCCATCGTCTAGCAGCCCGCTGGCCGAGATCGCGGATCTGGTCATCGACACCGGGGTGCCCGCGGCGGATGCGCTGATGGCGGTGGCAGGGTGGCCAGCCCCGGTGGCCGGCGCGTCAACGATCGTAGCCTGTGCGTGCGTCGGCGAGCTGATCACGCTGGTCGCCGAGAAGCTGGCCGCCCGCGGCATCACCCTGCCCACCTTCGTGGCGCCCGCGGCAGCCGGCCCGAGCGCGCAGTCCAACGACGATGTCATCGCGGCGCACGAGCAGCGTGTGCGTCAGGCGGCGCTGCGCTCCGCTGGGCCATGACCCGGATACCGCGGCTGGCCCGGCATCGCCGCCAGCACGGCTCGCGACATCCGGTCGCCGCGAGCCGGCCAGCCATCGACGGTGACGGCCGCGCCGGTTGCGAGCTCAGTGACCTGGTTGCCGGCCACTCGCCCTCGCGTCGGTCGCCGGGGCACGGTTGGCGGGCAGCCCGTTCGGCGCGCTGGCCGGGGCAGTGTTCTCGGAAATCAGGTGCCGCTGTATCAGCGGTACTGCAGGCGGGCCTGGCGGGGCAAGTTAATCCTGTCCACCAAACTCCAGGCCCGCGAAGTCGCCCGACTTGCGCCACTGGTCGATATAGCGGAAGTACGCCGGGGCGCCCTGGTGGTACCCGCCGCCCAGCGGGAACTGCTGGCCATCGAAGTGGCCCTCGTTGTTGTAGTAGCCAGGGGTGCAGTCGGCCAGGAACGACGTCATGACCGGGTTGGGTCTCAGGAGCTCCATCCAGGCGTCCTCCGCCTCCCTGGTGACGCCGACCTCGTCGAAGCCGTTGTCGATCATGTGGCAGACGACGTCCGCGACCGTCTTGGCTGAGTCGGTCAGGTTATGCGGCACGTTGGCCACGACGCTGCCGCCCTGCCACAGCTGGACGTGGAACACGTTGGGGAACCCATGAACGTGGACGCCGTGCATGCTGCGCATCCCGCCCGACCAGTAGTCCGATAGCTTCGTGCCGTCCCGGCCGGTCATGTCGAAGCCGTATCGCCTCGTCGCCTCGGTGCCGACCTCGAAGCCAGACGCGTAGATGATGCAGTCGACGGGGTACTCGACGCCGGTCACGACGACCCCGGCGGAGGTGATCCGTTCGACCCCCTGGCCATCGGTGTCCACAAGGCGCACCGAGGGCAGGTTGTAGGCGCTGAGGTACTCGTCGTGGAAGCAGGGCCGCTTGCAGAGCTGGCGGTACCAGGCCTTCAGCTGCTGCGCAGTCTGCTGATCCTTCACGATCGTGTCCACCCGGGCCCGGATCTCGCTCATCTTCTCGAAGTCGGCGGTCTCGAAGTCGTCCAGCAGTTCATGGATTCCAGCCGGGGCCGAGCGCGCCGCAGTGATACGGCCGCGGATCCGCTTGGCGAGGTCGGTCCATCCGTCGTTGACCAGGTCCTCGTCCGGGAACTCGCCGACTCCCATGTTGGCGACGAAGTTCTCCAGCCAGTGGTCCTGCCAGCCGGGCGTGGCGACCCCGGCGAACCACTCAGGATCGATCGGCCGGTTGTCACGGACGTCCACCGACGACGGCGTCCGCTGGAAGACGAACAGCTCCCCGCACGCGCTCGCCAGATGCGGGACGCACTGGATCGAGGTCGCGCCCGTCCCGATGATGGCGACCCGCTTGTTGGCAAGGCGATCCATCGGCGCGCCGTCAGGGTCGCCGCCCGTGTAGGCGTAGTCCCAGCGGCTGGTGTGGAAAGCGTGGCCCTTGAAGGTCTCGATACCGGGGATCCCCGGCAGTTTCGCGACGTGCAGCGGTCCCGTTCCGATGCCCACGAACTGGGCAGTGAACTCGTCTCCCCGGTTCGTCCGCACGATCCACCGGCATCCGGAAGCATCCCACTCCAGATCGGTGACCTCGGTGTGGAAGAGGGCGTTGTCGTAGAGGCCATACTGCCTGGCGATCCGGTCGCAGTGCCCGCGGATCTCCGGGGCGTGAGCGTACCGCTCCGAGGGCAGGTGCCCGGTCTCCTCGAGCAGCGGCATGTAGATCATCGCGGAGGTGTCGCACTGCGCGCCGGGGTAGCGGTTCCAGTACCAGGTGCCGCCGAAGCCGCCGCCCTTCTCCACGATCCGCACGTCCTCGATGCCGGCCTCCTTGAGCCTGGCGCCAGTCACCAGCCCGGCGAAGCCGCCGCCGACGAAGGCGACCCTCACGTGGTCACGCTTGGGATCGCGCTCGGCCCGTGGGGTGTAGGGGTCACAGAGCAGGTGGCTGAACTGGCCCTTGAGCTCAAGGTATTGATCGTTGCCGTCCGGCCGAAGCCGCTTGTCCCGCTCCTTCGCGTACCGGCGGCGCAGGGCAACGCGTTCGGCACCGATCATGGGAGCTCCTCCAAGCCGGCAGGCGAGATGCTGGCTGCGCCGCCGTCCGGGCAGCGAGGCAGGTTTCCCGCCAAAGCGGTCGTACCTGGGACTATGGCAAGTCACTCACGGCCTCGCGCGGGTCGTCAAGTGCCGGAGGCTGCGGCGGCGTTCGGCCCGCAGGGCGATGTCGCGCCCCGGGAGGCGCTGGGGATCCTGGCAGTACCTGGAACGTCAGGCGGCGACTGACCGCGCCGCCACACAATGGACCTGGGCCACGGCCGCCCCTGCCGAACTGGCGAAAGGCACCTATTGACCCGCCGATTGGCCGATGGGAAACTACTGGCGAGTAATTTCCGGAAGATCGCCCGGCGGCGCGGAGCCAGCGGTACCGCCAGGCGCGCCGGGGGGTGGCACCGCGCGGCCCCCGGGTGTGCTGCTGCGGCGCATGCGGCCGGAGGCCGGAGGCCGGACAGCACGGGCGCGAAAGTGAGGCTGCCATGCGGCGAACGGCGTCTCCCAGGAGCGGGCGGAGGATGATCGTCGCCTGCGTGGCCGCGCTCGGACTTGTAACGTCGGCCGGCCTGACGGCGGCCAGCGCCGCCGCGGGTACCTCCGGCTCCGCGGCGGCCGGGCAGGCTCCGCTGGTCGTGCGCACGTCCGACGGCCAGATCCGCGGCCTGTACCAGGGGGTGGCCCGCGAGTTCCTCGGTGTCCCGTACGCCGCGTCCACCGCCGGGGCACTGCGCTGGCGGCCGCCACGGCCGCACGCACCGTGGCGCGGGATCATGCGGACCGCCAGGCCCGGCCCGACCTGCGCGCAGACGGGGAGCCTCGCCACCGGCGTGCTGACGACCAGCACCGCAGAGAACTGCCTCAACCTGAACGTCTTCACGCCGCGGCGGGAACGCGGCCGCCAGCGTCTTCCGGTGATGGTCTGGATCCCCGGCGGCGGCTTCACCGGCGGTGCCGGCAGCATCTACGACGGCGCGATCCTGGCCGCCCAGGGCCATGCGATCGTGGTGACCATCAACTACCGGGTGAACGCCTTCGGCTTCCTGGCGCTGCCGTCGCAGGGTAAGGACCAGTTCAGCGGCGAATACGGGCTGATGGATCAGCAGGCGGCGATGCGCTGGGTCCGCAGCAACGCGACGGCGTTCGGCGGCGACCCGCGCAACGTAACGATCTTCGGCGAGTCCGCCGGCGGCGCGAGCGTCTGCATGACCATGACGTCTCCGACCGCGAGGGGACTGTTCGAGCACGCGATAGCCGAGAGCGGGTGCCTGTTCCCCGCGCCCACCAGGCAGCAGGCCGACAAGCAGGGCCTAACGCTGGCCGCCAGCCTCGGCTGCGTCCGGCCGGCCACGGCCGGGGCGTGCCTGCGGGCCAAGCCGGCCGCGGAGATCCTCAAGGCCGAGGCCGGCATGGGCTGGAGCCCGGTCATCGGCGCGCCCACACTGCCGGAGTCCCCGATCACCGCGTTCCTCACCGGGCACTACACGCATGTCCCGCTGCTGCAGGGCAGCAACCACGACGAGGGTCGGTTCTTCGTCGGGCTGGGGTTCGATGTCGCGCAGGGTCATCCGATGACCCGCCAGCAGTACCCGCAGGTGGTCGCGGCGCAGTTCGGCGCCACGAACGCAAAGAAGATCCTGGCCCGCTACCCGCTGGCGCATTACAGGTCCCCCGACCTGGCCTACGCGGCGGTGTTCACCGACGCGGACTTCAGCTGCCCGGCGCTGTTCGCCGACGACTTCACCCAGCGCAGTAGGGTGTACGCCTACGAGTTCAGCGACCCGAACCCGCCGAACGACTTCGGCATCCACTTCAGCTTCCCGCTGGGCGCCGCGCACAGCACCGAACTGCAGTACGTGTTCCAGCGGATCCCGCTCCTCGACACGGTCCCGTCGTTCACCCGGGCGCAGTTCCGGCTGTCCAATCTGATGATCCGCTACTGGAGCCAGTTCGCCGCCACCGGCAACCCGAACGGGGGGCACCTGCCTGGCTGGCCGCGGTTCGGGGGAACGGCGCCCCGGATCCAGGAGCTGATACCGAATGCCACCGCGCCCGTGCCTTCCGCCCGGTTCGCCGCCTTCCACGAGTGCTCGTTCTGGGCGTCCATCGAGAGCTGACCCGCGGCAGCGGCTCCGCGACCTGTGCCTGACGATCGCTCGAGTCGGCGTCGCAGGCCACGGGCGCGCCGTCCACGCGCAGCGCCGCATCGGCTACCGCGGCGTATCCCGGTAGGCCCGCGGTCATGGCCGAGCTGGTGATCGGGCTGGACATCGGCACCTCCAGCACGAAGGCCGTCGCGGTGGACGGCGCCGGCGCCGTGGTGGCCGCGGTAACCGGCCGGCACGGCATCCGCCAGCCTCGCCCCGGCTGGTTCGAGCAGGACGCGCAGGCGATCTGGTGGAAGCAATCGCGGCAGCTGCTGGCCGAGATCATGACCGACGAGCTGGTGAGCCGCTCGGGCATCCGGGCGGTCGGCGTCAGCGGGATGGGCCCGTGCCTGGTGGTCTGCGACAGCAACGGGACCGCGCTGCGGCCGGCGATCTTGTACGGGATCGACATGCGGGCGACCGCCGAGGTCGAGGAGCTGACGCGGCAGCTTGGCGCAGCCGCCATCCTGGACGTGGCCGGCTCCGCGCTGTCGTCGCAGGCGGTGGGCCCGAAGCTGCTCTGGCTGCAGCGGCACGAGCCGGAGATCTGGGCCCGCACCGCGCGCTGGTTCAGCGCGAGCTCCTTCCTGGTACACCGGCTGACCGGGGAGTACCTGCTAGACCACCACACGGCGAGCCAGTGTGATCCGATGTACGACATTCGCGCGCAGGACTGGACCGCGGACTGGGCAGCGGCCCTGAGCTCCGGCGTTGCGCTGCCCAGGCTGGCGTGGTCCGGCGAGATCGCGGGCACGGTCACCGCTCAGGCGGCATCCAGCACGGGCCTGCCGGCCGGCACGCCGGTGCTGGCGGGAACCGTCGACGCCTGGGCCGAGGCGCACAGCGTCGGCGTGCGGCACGACGGCGACCTGATGGTCATGTACGGGTCGACGCTCTTCCTGATCGGCGTGGACCCCACGGCTCACGCGCACCCAGGCCTGTGGCGAACTGCCGGACTGTCGCCGCAGGCCGGGACCCTGGCCGCCGGAATGGCGACATCCGGCCTGCTGGCCGACTGGGTCGCAGGGCTCACCGGCAAGCCCGTCGGTGACCTCATCCAGGAAGCCGGTGCCGTGCCGCCCGGCGCGGAAAGCCTGGTGCTGCTGCCCTACCTCGCCGGCGAGCGGAGCCCGCTTTTCGACCCGGGCGCGCGCGGCGTCGTCCTCGGGCTGACGCTCGCGCACACGCCGGCGCACCTGATGCGCGCGGCACTCGAGGCCGTGGCCATGGGAGTGCGGCACAACCTGGAGGCCTTCGACTCGGTGCGGGCGGACGCGTCCGGCTGGCGGGCGGTCGCGGTCGGCGGCGGCGCCGCCGGGTCGCTCTGGCCGCAGCTTGTGTCCGACGTCAGCGGCCGCGCGCAGGACATCCCGGAGCAGGCCATCGGCGCAAGCTACGGCGATGCGCTGCTCGCCGCCACGGCGGTCGGCATGGTCCCGCCGGACACCGACTGGACGACGATATCCCGGACCGTTCAGCCCCGGCCGGAGCTCGCCGAGCTCTACGACCGGCGGTACGGCCTCTACCGCGACCTGTTCGCCGCGACCCGGCCGCTCAACGACCGTCTGTAACCGGCCGCCGCTCACCGTGCTGATCTCCCTGGGGGATGCGGACGGCGGGGATGACGGACTCCGCCGTGCTGAGGCCTGTTCCGCTTTGGGGGCGGCGTCGAGGAGCGCGGCGGCGGCGGCCCGGCCAGCCACTTCAAACCCTCATGACGACGTGATCAACGACTTTGCCGAGGCCCTGAGCTGGAAGGTGACCGCGTAAGTCATATCCGGGAGGCCCGGGAAAGGGGCGGACTCGGGCCCACGTACGGTCCGGTAAATGGCGACTTGTCGGCGAGTGAGGGTTGACGGAGTTGCCCGCACGCTGCACGATATGAGCCCTACTGGTAGCAGCTTGAGCAGTCTCCGACGGGCACGACGAGGTCCCCGTACCGACTCTCCGGCGCGGGCACGATGAAGCCCCGCACCGGACCCCCGGGTGCGGGGACAGGCGCGTCTGGCGCCCTCACCCCTGGGGGTCGGGAACGACCGCAATGGTGGAGCTCAATGCCAGGGTTAGTACGTAGATCACTCGCACTGCTGTCGCTGTTGTCACTGCCGATCGGGCTCGTCGTCTCCTCCGGGGGAGCGGCGTCGGCCCGGGTGGCCAAGACAACCAGCACCGTCACGTCGACCAGCCTGGGGACGGCCTCGCCGACCTTCACCGGGCCAGCCGCCACCGGCTGCGCCCAGGCTCGCTGCTCTCTGCTCACTGGCCCGTTCCCCACGCCGTCCACGGCGGGCTTCTCCGCTTCGTCGCCTGCGGCGGCGGCGGCCGCTAGGAACGCGGCTACCGCGAGGCAGCTAGCCTCGGCGGCGGCGGGATCGGATGCGCATCATGTCATGCCGTCGCCGGTTCCCCCGCATATGAGGCTGTCGCCGGCTGCTTCGCGCGCCGAGGTCAGCGGCGGCGCCGATCCCCCGGTCCCGGCGCCCACGGTCAGCTGCGAGCCGCTAGGCCCGGGTTGCGATCCCATCAGCATGTCGGCCGGTGGCTCGGTCGGCGTGAAGGGCCTGAACGCGGTCGACAGCGGCACGCTGCCCACCAACCCGCTGGGCGACATCGAACCCGCGGACCAGGGGCTGTGTGCCGGCAACGGGTTCGTTGCCGAGACCAACAACATCGGCGAGGTCCTGGTGTTCAACCAGCGCCTGCACCGCTTGTCGGCGCCGATCCCGCTCGACACCCTCATGGGGCTCACCGGCCGGGGATGGAGCAGCGGCGGAGACCCCTCGTGCCTGTTTGACTCATCCAACGGCGGGCACTGGTTCTTCACCGAGATCGCCTCTGCGAACAGCGAAGCGAGCGGCGGGCCGTTCACCGGCTGCTTCGCCGCCGCGGCCAATGGATGCTACGAGGCCATTGCGGTGACGGTGGGCTCGAACCCGTTCGGTCCCTACAACGTCTACTTCCTCAACGCCAACTACAACAAGAAAGAGCCGGGCTCCCCCTTCCTGCTCAATGACTTCGCGAAGATCGCGACCACCCGGGACGCCTTCCTCTTGTTCTACGACGAGTTCCCGCTCAACCTGGCGAAGGCCCCCGGCATCGGCGGTGGCTTCTTCAACGGAGCGCAGGAACTTGCCTTCGACAAGAACGCGCTTGAAGAAGGCCTGCCTGTCAGCAACTCCAACGGAACGCCGAACCAGAATTTCAACGTCGCCATCGAGAACATGGGCCTGCTACCGACGCCAGACGGAACGTGCGCCTCCGATAACCAGTTCCACGCTGCCGGAATCGCCTGCTGGTTTACCGTGATTCCGGCGCAAGCACCCGACCCCAGCCAGTATGACAACAGTCACGGCGGCTCGGGGTTCATGCTGGCCTCGCTCAACTTCAATGGCTTTGCCGGAGGGATACCGTCGGCAGGTGCCAACCAGATCGCCGTCTTCGACTGGACCGGCCTCGGCGGCCTGAACAGCCCCGACTGCAATAGTTGCTCCACTATCCAGTTCGGCGGCCAGCTATTCTCCGGCGTACAGCTCTACAACGACCCGTCCAACGCGGTCGGCGTGGGGGTGCTCGGCGCGCAGAAGGCCGGGCCGATACCGCTGGGCGCTGAATGCGGCGCCGCCGGCCTCAGCACCGGCAGTCCGCCGCCGGCCTCCTGCCCCGAGGGCGGGCTCAACACTAACGACGACGGTTTCTTCCAGGTCTCGCAGGCACAAGACCAGCTCTGGGGCGCCGTCGACACAGCGATCAACCAGACCTACTCGTCCGAGGCGACCCCGGAGCAGCACGCAGGCGCCGCGTACTGGGTGGTCGGCACGCGCAGCTTCGACAACAACGGGGTCTTCAGCCTCACCAGCCAGGGCTACGTGTCGGCCAGGCATGAGGACCTGGAGTTCCCGGCCATTGCCGCGGAAGGCTTCCCGTCGCAGGACGGCGGGAACGGCGGAGCCATCATGGCCTTCACGATGTCCGGCAACGGCGGGCCTACCGGGGCCGACAACGGCGGCTTCTACCCCAGCACCGCCTTCGGGCTGCTGAGCAGCACCTCGGGCGGCCTGCTGGGATCTGTCCACGTGGCCGACCTGGGCCAGTCGCCCACCGACGGCTTCTCCGAGTACCAGGGCTTCCCGGGTGCTACCCGGCCGCGCTGGGGAGACTACAGCTGGGCGGTCTTCGCGCCCGGGACGGGCGGTAAGATCGACTTCGCTACGAACTACATCCAGTTCCCGAACTGTACGGGGTCGGCGTTTACCCTGATCCGGGCGACCTGCGGCGGAACCCGGGATGCTTTCGCCAACTGGGGGACCTCGGTCAACTACGTGGTGCCCTAGGAACGCAGTGCCCTAGAAAGGCATGAAGGCTGACGCCGGCCGGGCGAGGCCCGGCCGGCGGCAGCCTTCTCCGCCTTTCGCTGCGATACCCAGACCGTCTTGCCTTGCGCTTGCCGTCCTGAGCCGAACATCAGAGGATGCGCGGGTATCGGTGTGGGAGGCTAACGGGAAGGGATGCCGAGCACTTCGGGGTGGGCCTGGCGGTAGTGCTCGGTCAGGACCTCGCTGAGATTGCCAGGTCGGCGCGACGGTGCGGTGGCAGATCTGGCAGCGCGTGACCGGAAGATGGGTAACAGTGACAGGGAAGCGGCGGGTGCGGGAACTTGAATTGCTCATCACCTCCATGATGCCAGCCCCGCCGGAGTGATCTTGCCCGTGTGTCAGACGGCACGCCACGGTTAGCCGCCGTTGGGCCCAGCCTCAGTCGTCCCAGCGGAGGACGATCCGTTCCCCGACGCCGGGTAGCGCCAGGGACGCTGCTTCTGCCGCGACCGCTTCGCGCTGCGCGGGCGACAGCCACCGCCAGGGCTGCACCGTCATCACCGCCTCCGCCCGCCGCCATGTGCCGACGATCTCTCCCTCGATCAGGACGCCGCCGGGCCAGACGCGCGGCGTCCAGAGCGCGCTACGGCGGGCGGCATCCGGGACCAGGAGCTCGCGATCGGCTCCCTGGAGGAGGAGATAGGCGTCACCGCTCGGAAGGAGCCGCGCGGGCGCGACCGGGCCCGCGCTGGCGCGAAAGGTCGCCTCGTCCCGGGTGAGGATCCACGCATCGCCCACGGGTGTATGTACCGGCGTCAGCGACCTGCGCAGCGCCTCGAATGTCGCGAGGCCGTCCCGCGGGCCGACCCCGGCCCACCGGCTAAAGGCGGCGGGCGTGGCTGGTCCGTAGATGTGCAGGTACCGACGCGCGAGCTCGAGGCGGGCGTCGCGGGGTTCGACCTGGGGCGGCGGCACAGTCCAGACTGTCGGTAGCCGCGCGCCTTCCCAGCGGATCAGGATCGTGCCGGTCGCTGCCGCGTACCTGAGGCTGTTGGGGTGCACGCCGAGCGCGCGCCCCGCCTCTCCGTAGCTCATCCGCGCGCCGCCGAGCACGGCGCTGAGGCGGGCGGCGAGTTCCTCCGCCCTCTGCCGGCCCTTGCCATCTTCGCTCAGCGTCCCGAGCGAGAACACGGCGAGGTCGCGAGCGGCGACGACGAAGACGTTGAACCGGGGCCCCCAGAGTTGGACCAGCGAAGGGTCCTCCCATGTGGACGGTTCGGTCCCCTCGACGCGGGCGTGGATCGACAGAAGGGCGGATCTGGGCATGCTGTCCTGCAGCCCTGCCCAGGCCGCACGCCGAAGCGAGTGCCGCCCGCGTGGCAGCCGCTCGTCGAGCGCGCCGACGTGTCGCCGGAACGCCAGGATTTGCAGTCGCGTGAGGTCGAGCCGGGTCTTCGCCACTTCACATCACCAGCCACATAACGTACATCCAGCGCCGGCAGCGAGAGGGCGGCGGCCTGGTCGAGGGTGATGCAGCGGCGCAGCAGGGGTGTGGCGGCGTCCGAATCGACACGCCGTCATCCTCTCGATGCTGGCCCCACGGGCAGATCCGGGGGCCATGGTCTGGTTACTGGCGGGCACAATGCCGGACTTTGGATGGCACGAACGGTTACCGGCCTTTCGCTGGTGTTTCTGAGGATATCAAGGAAACGCCCGATGTTTGGTGCCGAGCCATTCTTGGGAATCAGTCAGCAACCGATTTACAGCGATCGGGATGGCCGCTAGGCTCAGTTTGCTGGAGAAGGACACCTTTTACCATAGTCCATTTCAGTATTGCCCGTGGTGATAGGCAACTATCCGGATTCGCCAGGCTCCAGACGGGCCCCAGGCACGCCCATCAAAAGGGAGATAATGTCCAGAACAAGAACGTTCGTCTCCCCGATCGGCGCGGCGGCGGCAACGGCGGGCACGACGCTGGCCGGCGGCGGATTGGCGGGGGCATCAGCGAAGCCGGAGGTCGCGCAACCCGCTGGCAGCGTCGCCCCGGCCACTAGCGACACCCTGGCCCTCGGTGATGCCGCAGGCTCAGGGCAGCCGTCCATCCGGGTGTGGCTGCGGTCGCGGGCGACGGTGGCTTTCGCAAGCACCGGCGTACTGGCGGCACTGGCGGCCGCCACCGCGCTGGCGGTGAGCCCTAGCACGGCATCCCACCACGAGACCGCCCTGGCGTCCGCGGCGCACGCCACTCAGGGAGCCAGCCGCGGGCGCACAGGATCGACGGCGCCGCTGCTGGTGCTGTCGATTGGCCCTGGCAATAGCGCCGACCCAGTGACCGCCGCCGACCCGGTGCGGGTTGTCTTCTCGGCGGCGCTGGCGTCCGCGTCCCGGCTGCCGACCTTCAGCCCGGCGATCGCTGGCAGGTGGCAGGCCGGCCCCGGTGGCGCCATGGTGTTTACCCCCGCGGCGCCGTTGAGGCCTGCCACCGAGGTGACCATGCGGATCCCGGCAGGCTCCTCCGGCGTACGCTCAGCCGCGGGCGCCCGGCTCGCCATGCCGGCCACTGCGGTGTTCCAGGTCGGAGGGTGGTCCACGCTCCGCCTGGAGCGGCTTCTCGCCCAGCTCGGCTACCTGCCGCTGACCTGGGCCGCGCACAGCGGCTCCGCCTTTCCCGCGCGGGCTGGCAGCGGCATCGTTGCCGTCGGCTACGTGCAGCGGCGCAGCGTCGCCCGCGCACCTTCCGGCGGCGTGCTCAGCTGGCCCGGAGGGTATCCCTCCGCGCTCACCAGCCAGTGGCAGCCCGGCAAGCCCGGCGTCATCCTCACCGGGGCGCTCATGGCCTTCCAGGCCGATCACGGGCTGCCGACGACAGGCACCGCCACGAGCGCCCTGTGGCGGGCACTGCTCAACGCGGCGGCCCGGGGTCAGCACAACCCGCACGGGTACACCTACGCGCTGGCGGAGAAGGCAATGCCGGAGACGCTGACTGTCTGGCACGACGGCCACGTCGTCATGCACGGGCTAGCTAACGCCGGCACCGCCGCGACGCCTACCCCCGACGGCACCTTCCCGGTGTACCTGCGCCACAGCTTCCAGGTCATGCGCGGGCTTATGCCGGACGGCACCCCCTATGCCGATCCGGTCCGGTTCGTCGCCTTTTTCAACGGCGATTACGCGGTGCACAGCATGGACCGTGCCTCCTACGGTTACCCGCAAAGCCTGGGCTGCATCGAGTTGCCGCTCGATGAGGCACGGCAGGTCTGGCCCTACCTCACCTACGGGAGCCTGGTAACCGTCACCGGCTGACCGGCACGACATGAACGACGCGGGCCGCTGCGCGCCGGATCCAGGTTGGCCGGCAGTGGTGGTGATCAAGGCCTGGGTGCTGAGGGGCGCCAGCCTCAGCGACGTTCGACTTACTATCGAGCCCGATCTTCGGCGAGTCTGCTAATGCCGCTCACTTGTCCGCGCTCATCCCCAGCCGGCCAGCCAGCCGATCGATATAGGCGGCGACCTCGTCCGCCGAGCGGTCGGGCAGGCCGAACAGCACCTCAGTTACCCCGGCGCCGCGCCAGCGGGCCAGCGCGTCAGGGTCCGGCCTGCCCGCCAGGACGGTGACCTCGGGTAGGCCGCCGCGCCCGGCGTCGCGCCAGATCCGGTGCAGCAGGGCCACCCGCTGCTCGATGTCGGTCTCGTGCGGGGTGGTGATCCAGCCGTCGGCGGAATCGGCGATCCAGCCGAACGCCTTCTTCGTCCCGCTTGCCCCGACGAGCAGCGGCATCCGCGGCTGCTGCACCGGCTTCGGCCAGGCCCACGACGGCTCGAAGTCGACGAACTGGCCATGATAGCTTGCCTCATCCTGCGCCCAGAGCGCCTCCAT
>Ga0209648_10000498_pt1 | contig 30223 bp, 30 predicted proteins | sample GraSoi2013_115cm_FD_185830 | JGI IMG/M metagenome (GOLD analysis project Ga0209648, IMG submission 185830) | Grasslands soil microbial communities from the Angelo Coastal Reserve, California, USA - Sample 9_17_2013_115cm (SPAdes) (version 2) | ecosystem: Environmental > Terrestrial > Soil >...
ATTTTTCTCTATAACCTGATTTACAGTCGGTTCCGCGGCGCGCCGGCTCCCGAAAACCCCTGGGACGGCACTTCGTTGGAGTGGAGCATTCCTTCGCCGCCACCGTTTAACAATTTTGGCGACCGGCGTGTTGTCGTATACCACGACGCCCATCAGATTGGCGTCAAGGGCGCAAAGGGTGACTTCGTGATGCAGGATTCTCCCGAGCAACTTGCGGCCAATTAAATACCCGTGCAAGGGCGCGGCCCCGGCGGCTTCGCCCTTCGTTGGAGCGTACAGCCATAATGTCGTCTATAACGCAAACGCAAGCGTCTCTGGTTTCACCTCCGAGGTCCACCACTGGCTCTGAGGCGTCGCGCAGCGGCATCTGGGTCGGCGTTTTTGCCATCACCATGTCGTTCGCCGCCCTCAGCAGCGCGCTCTACGTGCGTCAGGGCTCGGGCGACTGGTCCCACATAACAGTGCCTTCGGTCATTTATCTCAATACATTGGCGCTTATCCTGAGCAGCGGCACAATGGAAATAGCGCGTCGCACCAAGCCACGCGATACCGAGCTCACTCCCACGGCTGTTGGCGTCTCTCTCGCCTGGTTGGCGGCTACCCTCGGCTTCGGGATGGCTTTTGTCGCGGGGCAATGCTTCGCCTGGCGCCAGCTTGCCTCCCAGGGACTCTATCTCGCCACGAACCCCAACAGCTCTTTTCTCTACGTGTTTACCGCGCTGCACGCTCTGCATGTCCTTGCCGGAATTGCCGCTCTCGTTTTCATCATTGGGCGACTCGCCGGCAGCCATCTGACGTACCGGCGCCGCTTGCTCGATAACATGGCGATTTACTGGCACTTTATGGGGGTTTTGTGGCTGTATCTTCTTTTCTTGATCCGAACGAACCTATGAGCTTCACCGAAGGGAGCGAATCGTGAGCAATACCGAAGCGGCCATACACGCGCACGCTGGCGCACTCGTGGAGGCATCGCCCTACGCAATCCCCTCCAGGAAGCTCACCATGTGGTTGTTCATTATCTCCGACGCGATCACCTTCGGAGCGCTCCTGTTCGGCTACGGCTACCTGCGCGCCGCCAGCAGCGATTGGCCAACCCCTTTCAAGCTCACTCCCAGCATTCTCAACGTCATGATCATGACCGTGGTGCTGATCACCAGCAGCCTCACCATGTTAGGGGCTGTGGACTCCGCAAAACTTGGTGATAAGCCCAAAACGGCCCGCTTTTTGTGGTCCACCATCCTTCTCGGCGTGGTTTTCGCCGGCCTGCACATTCGCGAATGGATCGGTCTGATGGACGAAGGTGTCCGCCTTTTCCAAAATCCTTGGGGCTCGCCCTTATTCGGTGCGACATTTTTCAGCATCACCGGCCTCCACCTGCTGCACGTGATATCCGGCGTGGTAGCCATCGTGGTCATCTCGCGCGGCTTCTCCCGAGGGCGCCTCACCGCTGGCCATGTGGAGACCGTGGGGCTTTACTGGCATTTCGTGGACCTGGTTTGGATGTTCGTCGTCCCGATCGTATACCTTTTGAATATCTCGCGTTAATTTGACGGAGGAATGATGGCCGCTTCAGGAGCTTCGAAAAACGTCATCGCCAGGTATCTCCCGGTCTATTTTGTTCTGCTGGGGATCTCCGCGCTGGAAGTCTTTATTGCCTACCAGCACTTCGCGACCGGGTCGCTCCTCGCCATTCTTCTCGGCTTGGCGGTTTGCGGTGGCGCTCTGGCCGTGATGTACTTCATGCATCTCGCCCAGGAATCGCGCAGTCTTTTCTTGACGCTGATTCCCGCCACGATTTTTGTTCTGCTGATGATGAATATGATCTGGTCCGACAGTTTTCGCCTGCTGCACATGCGCCCCTTTGCGCGCTAGCTAGCGGCTGCTCGCTTGACGGCCAAGCCTTTGACCGCCATACTCGCCGCCGGGACTACGCATATGAGCCAGAACGCCAAAACCCGTTCGCACTACCTCGCCCGCGGTTTCGCTCTGCTAGGCGCTCTCGCCGCCCCCACTTTGACGTGTGCGCAGAATTGCGCGCTGTGTTACACGCAAGCCGCCGGTGCGGGTCAGCGCATGATCCATGCCTTGCGTAGTGGAATCTTGATGCTGGTGGCCCCGCCAATGCTGATTTGCATCGCCATCGCGGTTATGGCCTACAAGAAGCGCAACCATTTTCACGGAGAATAACTGCCTCGCTAGGCTGCTCTAATGGATCAGGGTAGGTCCAGATCCACTGCGTAGATGTCCGTCACTCCGCGCTCGATCATCGTATAAATCGATCCGTCGTTGCCAACCCCGCTGAATAGGCACTGCGTCGCGCTGCCCCGAAGAATAGATTCAAATCCCAAGACGCGCTCTGCCCGCCGGGTTGCGACATCCACGCGAAATACCGACTCCTCATCATCAAGTTCGTCTTGAAAATAAACGAATGAGCCGTCTGCCGACCAATGCGGCGTTTGCAGAAATCCGCCCGACGCAATCTCGGACCATTCGTCCTTGCGTACGTCGTACAGCACAAGCCGATGGTTCGAGTTGTCCAGCGCGACGATATAACGGCCGGTCGGAGACCAGCGGGGTTCGATCAGATCCTTCGAGTCAGGCAACTCCTTCAAAGCAGCCGTAGTTGGCTCCAGTAAATACAACCCATATTGCGGATGCGTTTTCGGGTTGCGCATGGTCACTACGATGCGGTACCCGTCGGGTGACCAGTCTGCGTTCAATCCCTCCCAACCCTTCGGAAGTACCGGCCTCAACGACCCGCCATCCCAGGAGACGGCGTAGATCTGCCGGGGCTGCCCCGTGCGCGTCCCCGTGAAAAGAATCTGCTCGCCCTTGGGCGACCAGCGTGGGGACAATCCCTGAAGCGGTGCGTTCGTTAGTCGCACTCGTTGCGATCCGTCCGTCCGGCTACGCCACAACGAGCCGTCCGGCCGGTCGAAATAGACCACTACCTGGCCGTCCGGCCCTACGCTGGCTTCCTCGGCGTTGGAGTCGACGCTCAAAGTCGAAAATCGAGACGTTCTGGGATCGAGTTGCCCCAGTTCGCGGTGCGAGCGGAAGCTGAATGCAAAGATTCGTGAGCCGGTTTGTGACGGGATCGCCACATGTAATGAGTCTGGTCCGCTCGTCAAGGGAAACGGCCCGTGTTGCGATCGTCTAAACCAACTCCAGGTATCCCGGATTGCCCACAGATTGCAGTCGTATCGTTCGCAGCCTGAAAAGAGAAAATACTTGCCGTCCGCAGTCCAGTTCCCATTGGACTGGAGAGACGGCCGCCCATTCGCAAGAATTGGATGCAAGCCCCCGCTGCCGTCTGCTGACACCTCCCACAACGACTGCGCGCCGTATTCGCCAAGGTCAAGCGTAACGCGTATGTGTTCCGCGTCCGGCGACCATGCTGGCGTCCGGGGGCGTCCCCCGACATGCACCAGTTCGCGCAGCTGCGTGCCATCCCGATGGATCGAATACAGGCTTTGCCCGCGTACGAATACGATCTGAGTGCCGTCCGGCGACCACGCGGGATCGTGGCCCACCGCTTGCCCCAGGCGCCTCGGCTCGCCCCCTTGGACAGGCCACAGCCAAAGCGTCATCTCATCGTCATGTCGCGTAAACTGCCCAATCACAAACTGCGAGTGATCCGGCGAGATTGCAAACAGCCGTGTATTCTCGAATGGCGCAGTCAGCTTCTCCGCGTTCCCCCCTTCCACGGACGTCTGCATGAGATTCCAGTGACCACCATCGTGTTCGAGAAAGAATATCCGCGTTCCATCGGACACAATGCCGCCCCACTCGTCGATGCGACCCGCGTGTGTAATTCGCGTCATGCGTTGCACGCTTGGCCGGGGAACCGGGTAAACGATAAAAAACAGCAGCCAGGATCCAAATAATATGGCGGCCGTGAGAAGAATAGTGTCGAACCATCGCTGGGTCCGCTCGGCGCGCTTTCGATTCCAATCCGATTCCCCCGCATGTTCGCGTGAGAGTTCCGGATGCAGTCGCAGGCGTACCTCAATGGACTCTCCGCCATTGTTGGGAGCGGCGAGTCGGCCCTGTGGAGCCGAAGCGGCCGAACTGATCACGTGCACAGGCGCCAGAAAGCGGTAACCTTGGCGGGGTACGGTTTCAATGAAGCGTGGATTCTCCGCGTCGTCTTGCAGCGCGGCACGCAGTTTCTTCAGCGCCGCGTTAAGGCTTCCCTCGAAATTGACGTGCGTGCCTTCCGGCCAAAGGGCCTGCCGCAGTTCCTCCCGCTTCACTATTTCCCCATTATGTTGGAGGAGCAATGCGAGGATGCGAAAGGGCTGCTCTTGAAGCTTGATCCGAACACCTTGCCGGCTCAGGATCGAACGGGTAAGGTTTACTTCAAATAAGCCGAATTTGATCGCCACCACGTGAGTGACGTTTGACTCGAGCACGGGGCGCCCCAAACTTCTTGAGATGACGATACCACAATCCGCCCGATTTCAAGCCAGAATTTGATTCACATGAACTCTTATTTGACTGAGCGGACAGAACTTATTGGGTCATTGTATTTTCACCTCCGGTTCCCTTGACGGTCCTGCGAGGCGTACGTAAGAGTGCTATCCGGGTTCCAGAGCATCGACTCCAGGTCGGGCTTTGTGCTGTTGCTGTCCTAGAGCACGCAATCGAGCCCAAGTCTCTAGAGCTGGCGGAACGCCCGCGTTCGAGTCCCTGAACCGGATAAGCCGTTATCGAACGCGGGTGCTCCGGTTCCAGAGAAGCCCCCGCTACTTCTTGGCCCCACGGTATAGAATAACCCGCACCTTTTCTAGTGTGATCAGGCCGCCGTCCACCATGGTGTCCAACCTCGGCAAAATCTGTTCGATTCGTTCGGTGGCTTCCACAATTTCCAGTACGATTGGCAGGTCCTGCGACAACCGCAGGATCTTATCGGTGTGGTAGACGCTGGAGCCGCCATAGCCCGCTACTCCCCGCAACACCGTCACGCCGGAAAATCCTTCTTTGCGCAGCATCTCCACAATCGCTTCATACAGGGGCTTCCCGTGCCACTTATCGGATTCTCCGATGTGGATACGCATTAACGTCCGCTCGCCTTCAAACTTCTCATGCGTCATACCCACCTCCTATATGGAGTGCGGCGGACTCGCCGCCGCTTTAACGGTGTCGGCCCTAAGTCCACTTGAATCCGAGGGCCATGATGGTAACCCTGAGATCCGAAATGCCGATCAAAATCGATTCGCCAGCCGAATTCCCGCAACAGACAGCAGCAAGCCAATCACGACGCTCGCAGCCACGTAAGTAGTGGCCGGCAGCCACTCCCCATCCTCCAGCATCTTCGCCGTCTCCCACCCGAAGCTGGAGAAAGTCGTGTACCCGCCGAAAAATCCCACCGCGATGGCCATGCGCCAGTCCGCGGAAATCATCAGGCGACTCAGGGTCAACTGTCCGATAAGCCCGAGTAAAAAGCACCCACTTAGATTGATGAGCAGAGTGCCATACGGGAAGGTTCCCCCAGCGCGCACTTGCACAAATCCCTGGAGTCCATAACGCGCCAGAGTCCCCACCGCACCAAAGACCGCAATCAAGATCAGCCGCAAATTTATCTCCCATCTGCCGCCCAGGCGAAACAAAAAAACTCCTGGCGCCGTCCGGCAGCCAGGAGTCATCAGCTCCAGCACACGCGCTGGAACGGTTACGGCGAACTCCATCGCCTTGAATTGTGTACAGCGCCGATAGTGTAGCCGCGCAGCCCAAACCGCACAATAGGTTGCAACTGTGGGACAGCCATTTTTGGCTGTCCGCCTTTCGCAGTCTCAGTAATGAAAGCGGTAGCGCACCTGCGCAAAAATTCCCCGTGCATTCAGGTAATGCGCAACAGTAGGACAGCCATTTCTGGCTGTCCTTCCTGGTTTCAGTAATGAAAGCGATAGCGCACCTGCGCAAAGACCTCCCGTGGATTCAAGTAATGCGTCCCGCCGAAAGTAAAACTGTTGTCGAGCAGCACGCGACGGTTTGCCACGTTGATGCCATTTAACGAAACCGCCAGCCTGTCCCCAAACTCCTTCCCAACCGTCAGGTCAAAGGTCGTGTGCGGCTGAAGATGATCCCCCGCGATCGCCGGATTGCCGTTGGAAAAACCCGACGCGTAGTAAACGTCCGCGGAAGCGTATGCCCGCCTTGGCAGTGTGTACTGACCGCCCAGATGCAACGTGTTGCGCTGGTCATGGTCGAGCAGAAAGTAGCCTGGGGGAGGCGTAGCGCACGGACCGATCAGGCCGCCAACCACGCAGCCGAAGCCAAGCGCCAATTGGTTGGAGTAAGTGAGATAGACCTGCGCCCGGTTTTTGATGCGCGGAGAACGCAGCGTCAGCTCCCAGCCACTGATTCGCGCGCCTTGTACATCAACGGGGAAAAAGACGTTTGAGTTGTTCAAGCTGTTGTGGTCGAAATAGTTTTTCGCGCGAGTCAAAAAGTTATCCGCATCCAGCACCCAGCCCTTGAAGGGAATAGTGACGCCGAATTGGTGCTCTTCATCGCGTTCCCCGCGCAAGGGCACGAAATCAAGCTGCTGCTGCGTGCGAATATCGTTCAGCGCAGGCCCTGATAACGTGCTCAGTGGCGGCGCCTGATAAAAATCACCGTAGAAGCCGCGGAACACCCAATTCAATTTAGGAATCCGCAACGAAGCGCCGACGCGCGGGCTCATAGCATTTTCGACCACCACACCGGAGAAATGCGTCTGGCGCAGCCCGCCGTTCAGCGTCAGCCAGGAATTGACCTTGAATTGATCCTCCACGTAAGCAGCGACCAGGCTGCCGTCCGGATTTTGCGACAAAGGCGTTACGATGCCGCTTCCGTCGTTGTAAATGACGTGGAAAAATTGGTCGTCCTGTTGAGCGAAACTGTACAGACCCACGCGCGCGTTGTTCCGCTCCTTAATCCAGGACACAGTCGCCTGGCCCCCCTCATATTTTGAAGAGCGGTTCTGCGTTGCGGCGCTTGGGAAATCGTTTGGGTCGCTTGCGTAATCGGCGCTGTTGTAGTGGAAAAACGGCGAAACCGTCAGCACCAGCCCCGGGCTGAACGTGCGCACCCAGGAAAAGGCGGCAAACGAATCGCTCTCGCGGTTGGCGTCGCGCAGAGTGGCGCCGGGACCATTCAGCGGATTGTTTGGGTCAAACGGCACCTGGTAAAAGTCTCGCCGCGCTTGCGCAACCAGACGCAACTGGTTCTGTGAATCCACGTTGTATATCAGCGAGGTAAATCCGCCGTAGCCGTTCGCCGCGTCGTGCTGAACGGCTGACGTGGGAGTCTGCAAGCCCAGATTTGTGCGATTCCCGTTCGCGCTGGCGTAATACGCAAACCGGTTAGTGTGGCCCCCAAAATTGATTTGATCGTCGGTCTGGTAGAAGTTGCCCGCGCTTAAGACCAGCTCCGCTTCATTATTTCGCTCAAAGCCCGTCCGCGGCAGAACGTCAAAAATACCGTAAGTGCGGTCGCCGAAGTCCGCCGAATAACTCCCGCGCTGCATTTCAACGGCATCGATGTCTTTGGGATCGACTTGTGGCCCGAGATTGCTGGCAATGTTCGTGTTGGGGATCGTGACGCCATCAATAAGCCAACTCACCTGGTGGCCCCCGCGCACATGCAGCTGGTCGTGGGTAAGGTAAGCGCCCGGAACATAGTTCGTAATCATCGCCAGGCTGTTGCTACGCGTCGCCCCCGGCGTTTGTTGGATCTCCACACGATCTACCAGCGTGGTAGGAGTGACCGATTCCGTCTGCGCAGGCGAGGATTCCGCTGAAACAGTTACGGATTGCGCCACGGTCGGCAGGTGCAGCTCAAAATGCAAAATGGGCGCCGTTCCCGACAGCACCGTGACTACTTGCTCCTGCATCGCAAATCCTGTCTGCGATACCGTCACACTGTATTCGCCCAGCGCCACCGCATCAAAGTGAAATCCGCCTTCCGCATCGGTTTGCGCCGTTTGCGTGTAGTCCGATGTTTTCGCTTTCAGTGTGACCGTTGCGCCCGCAATCGGCCGATGCTGCGGATCGTGCACAATGCCGCGCACCGTCCCAAAAACTGTAGCCAGCACAGGCACACTTAGAAAAAGCAACGCAGCAAGCAACTTCAAAATGCCCCGCATGAGTTTTCTCCAAAGTAGCAATCGCGCGACGCAAAGTCGCGGCATGAGCCGATCAAATTGGTTGGGAGACAGCGACTCTTTACAATGCGTGCGCGAAGCGAGGAGGAGGAGAAAGAGGTCTGAGCGACCGGAGAATCTCAAGGGGCTGCAAAGTTCCGGCAGCGCTGGCAACCAAAATAGGAGCCGAAGCGAACGCCAAGTCCGGCAGCACAAACGCCACGGCGGTGACCAGCGGCTTCTCAGATCCCTGGCTGCAGGACATCGAGCAGTCCATCATTTCGCCCATGTCATGCCCGCAATCCATGTCAGCATGCGGCGAGGCCTGCTTTTTCTGGTGATGATGCTCCGCGATCGGGCAGTAGTCCCCTGTGCAGCAGTTCATCGCGTGCGCCGACCACGCAGCGCCCGCCAAGGGAGCGTACAAAGCCACAGCCGCAAACAGGCACACCCACGCGGCGACGATTCTCTTGCGCTGTTGGCTCGAAACGTTCACGTTCCCAATTCTCGATGACACAGATCCTATCTTACGAATGATAAGCCAAAACCGCGCCCTCTGCCCGTCCAATATGTCTCTCTTCGGCGTAACGAGGTCTCGCCTTGCCAATCGGCTCGCCTTGACTTGCCACCACTCCGCATCGCAGACTTCCGACATGGCGCAAACCTATTTGCTCTTTGATTTCGGGTCGGACGAAGCGAAAGTCCAGCAGGCCCGCCACAAACTCGAAAGCTGGAAGCAGGCCTTCCGCCTCGACAAAAAGCTTCAGTACAAACTCGAACGCGAACAGGCCGCGTCGCCAGAGCCGGAGCCCGCGCCTACAGCCGAGCCGGCCAAATCCGAAAAAGCCAAGCCCAGCGCCTCGAAAGCGAAGGCGAAAGCAAAGCCAAAATCCAAATCCAGCGACGCGCCGCACGCCGAGACCGAGAACCACGGCGACGTAAAGCTCTTCGTCCGCCTCTATTTTTCCGGCCACGAAAAGCTTTCCGAGCAGCGCTGGCTCGACCGCATCCCCGCCGAAGAGCCATTCAAGAGCGCCTCACCCAAAATCGTCCGCGAAAGCGAGCCCGCCTTCGCCGAAATCCTCAAGCAGTTCGACACCTTAGAGTGAAGCCCGTTGCCCGCCGCTACCTGGAAATCGCCCGGTGAATCCAGTGAAATCCTGGCGCCCTCCCGGCAGCCTCATGCATCTTTTCGATATAATGGAACGTCCAACGGCGAGCATCTTCATCTCATCGAGAGGGCCCACTGAATGGCAGTACAGACGCGCGTAAAAGTAGCCAAGCTTGACGCCAGCAAGTTTCACGGCCTCGACCGCGAAACCCTCATCCTTCTCTACCGCACGATGTTTCTCTCCCGTCGCCTCGACGACCGCGAAATCCAGCTCAAGCGCCAAAATAAAATTTTCTTCCAGATTTCCAGCGCCGGCCACGAAGCCGTCACCGCTGCCATGGGCCTCCTTCTTCGTCCCGGCGTCGATTGGCTCTATCCCTACTACCGCGACCGCGCTCTCTGCTTGATGCTTGGCGTCACCCCGCTGGAAACTCTCCTGCAAGCCGTCGGCGCCAAAGACGACCCCGCCTCCGGTGGCCGCCAGATGCCCTCGCACTGGGGCCATCCCAAGTGGAACATCGTCTCGAAATCCTCCTGCACCGGAACGCAATTCGTGCAAGCCGTCGGCGCCGCCGAAGCCACGCTCTACTACCAAAATCGTCCCAAAGCGCTCGCGCAAGCCAAGAAAGCCCCACTAGGTCAGTACGTTGGTCACGACGCCAATGAAATCGTCTACGTTTCCGCCGGCGACGGCGCCACCAGTGAAGGCGAGTTCTGGGAATCTCTCAACGCCGCCTGCGCCAAAAAACTGCCGCTCCTCTATCTCATCGAAGACAACGGCTACGCCATCTCCGTCCCCGTCGAAGTTCAGACCGCCGGCGGCAACATCTCCAAATTAGTTCGCGGTTTTCCCGGCCTTCACGTCGCCGAATTCGACGGCACCGATCCGCTCGAGAGCTACGCCATCGGCAAAGAAGCCGTTGACTACGTTCGCCAGCGCCGCGGTCCCGCGCTGCTTCACGCCCACGTCGTCCGTCCTTATTCCCACTCGCTCTCCGACGACGAAAAGCTCTACAAAACCGCCGAAGAGCGCGAAGAAGAAGCCCATCGCGACCCGCTCTCCAAATTTTCTCTCTTCCTCGTTCGCGAAGGCTTGCTCGACCAGAAAGAAATCGAAGCCCTGGAAGCCGAGGTCGACCGCGAAGTCCGCGAAGCCGCCGATCAAGCCCTCGAGGCCGAGCCCCCGTCCATCGATTCCATTCGCGTCAACGTCTATTCTCCCGACGTCGATCCCACTTCACCGGCTTTCGCCGCCCAGCCGCAATTTCACGGCGCCCCCAAAACCATGGTCGAAATGGTCGCCGCCACGCTCTCCGACGAAATGGCTCGCGACGAGCGCATCTCCGTTTTCGGCGAAGACGTCGCCGACGCCAGCCGCGACGAAAACTTGAAGCATCTGAAAGGGAAGGGCGGCGTCTTCAAAGCCACCTCCGGCCTGCAAAGAAAATATGGCCACGATCGCGTCTTCAATACGCCGCTTGCCGAGGCCAGCATTGTCGGCCGCGCCATCGGTATGGCTACTCGCGGCCTGAAGCCTGTCGCCGAAATCCAGTTCTTCGATTACATCTGGCCCGCCATGATGCAAATTCGCGACGAGCTTTGCGTCCTGCGCTGGCGCTCCAACGGCACCTTCAAGTCTCCCGCCGTCCTCCGCGTCGCCATCGGCGGCTATCTCACCGGCGGCGGCATTTATCACAGCCAGAGCGGCGAATCCATCTTCACGCACTGCCCCGGCTTGCGCGTCGTGATGCCGAGCACCGCGCTCGACGTCGCCGGCCTTCTTCGCACATCCATCCGCTGTGACGACCCTGTGATGTTCCTCGAGCACAAGCATCTCTATCGCCAGCCCTACAATCGTTCCGAATATCCCGGCCCCGACTACACCGTCCCCTTCGGCAAAGCTCGCCTCGTCAAAGAGGGCAGCGAAGTCAGCATCATCACCTTTGGCGCCATCGTGCACCGTGCCGAAGTTGCCGCCGCGCAACTCGAGCGCGAAGGCGTCTCCGTGGAAATCATCGATCTTCGTTCCCTATCTCCCTATGACTGGGATGCCATCGCCGCCACAGTCCGCAAAAATCACCGCGTCATCGTCGCTTACGAAGACATGCTCAGCTGGGGCTTCGGCGCCGAAATCGCCGCGCGCATTGCCGACGAGCTTTTCGAAGAACTCGACGCCCCCGTCAAGCGCGTCGCTGCCATGGACACCTTCTGCGCCTACCAGCCGAAGCTGGAAGACGTAATCCTCCCCCAAACCGAACACATCACAGCAGCAGTCAAGCAGCTCCTCGACTATTAATCCCTCGCAAAATCGATTGTGCGAAGACCTGTAGCTCAGGGCGGAGTCCGCGGAGCCCTGAGGCCTTTTCGCAAAGAGCGAGAAACTATAAGCCGCACCTGACCGCGATCTAACACGAAACTTTATTTGCCATCAATTCGTATCCATAAGTAGAATGGCCTTTAGCACCGCTCTGTGGAGGTGAATCATGGTCTGCGCAACTTGTCAGAAGCAAATTGCGGACGGCTCGAACTTCTGCTACAACTGCGGCGCCAAGCAGCCCGCAGCCGGCACCGCCGCTGCACCCGCATACACGGCCGACTGCGGTCCCAAAAAGCGCTTAGTGCGCTCCACCACCGATAAAAAAATCGCCGGCGTCTGCGCCGGCCTGGCCGACTACTTCGATCTCGATCCCACAATCATCCGTCTAGTCTGGCTGCTAGCGTTCCTGTTCGCCGGAGCAGGCCTGCTCGCGTACATCATCCTCTGGATCGCGTTGCCCGCCGGCCCAACAGGAGTACCAACTACCTCATCCGCTCCATCAGCCCCAGCAACGTCATAGCTTTTGGAGTGCGGCGGACTTTCGCGGGCGCCTTTGGCATTCTACCTTCCGCTATAACCGAACCACGACCACAGTCGTTAGTATCATCCTGAGGTTCCGGCGCCGTTTGCCGGAACCGAAGGATCTCAAACGAAAACTTGCTCGACACCCCAACCGCGGAGCAACTCTGAATGTAGCGGCCGCGGACTTTCGCGGGCGCCTTTGGCATTCTACCTTCCGCTATAACCGAACCACGACCACAGTCGTTAGTGTCATCCTGAGGTTCCGGCGCCGTTTGCCCGAACCGAAGGACCTCAACGGAAAATGTGTTCGACACCACAATCGGAGCAGCTCTTAGTGTAGCGGCCGCGGACTTTCGCGGGCGCCTTTGGCATTCTACCTTCCGCTATAACCGAACCACGACCACAGTCGTTAGTGTCATCCTGAGGTTCCGGCGCCGTTTGCCCGAACCGAAGGATCTCAAACGAAAACTTGCTCGACACCCCAACCGCGGAGCAACTCTGAATGTAGCGGCCGCGGACTTTCGCGGGCGCCTTGGCGTCCTGCAAAATCTGCGCACCCGCCTACTTCTTCGGATTCCGCGGCGCCTTTCCCCCGCTCTCAAACAGCGGCTGATCCAGCGAAATCAGTCCCGCGCCCACCGTGGCCAGCGCAAAACACGCCGTAGCCAGCGTCAGCGGAAACTCATAATCATGCACCGCCAAATACCCGTGCCCGCTGTGCACCTTCCAAATTGCCACGCACATTTCGATTCCCAACAGCAGCGCCGCCGCCCGCGTAAACAATCCCAACAGCAGCAACCCACCGCCAAACGTCTCGATCACCCCGGCAAGGTAAGCAAAATATCCCGGCAAGCCGTGCTCCACAAAAAAGCCCTGCATCTGTGTCCCGCCGCGCAAGTGCGCCAGCTTCGGATATCCGTGCGATAGAAAAATAATTCCCAGAGCAATACGCAGCACCAGCAATCCCAACGGCCGAAACGAATCCAAAAATTTCACCTATGCTCTCCCCAATTTGGAGTGCGGCGGTCTTGCCGCCGCTTTTACCCCGTCAAATGAACGCAAAAAATGTTCCGCCGAAAATGGCTGAGCCGCGCGCGCATTGTGGCAGCGCCGGAGGTGCGTCACACGTTTTCATATGCAAAATCACAAATTCGCCGAATTGTAACAGAAACCTTCCCTCACCGTTCCTCTGGCCACGCCAAAGAATCGGTTACAATTATCTTCACCGCATGGACCCGCCATCACTCTTCGTGTCATTCGCCATCTCTGAGGCTCGCCGATGAAGCGCAAGCTCCTCGTCGCCGTCCCTCTTCTCTTCCTGGTCGCCGTGCTGGCCTGGTTCTTTCGCCCCAAGCACGAATACCTCGGAGAGGCCTACGTCAGCGAGCGCAGCACCACGCTGTGGAGCAGCGTCGCCCAGGTGCGCGAGCCCATTGACACCCTGCATTACGGCGATCGCGTCGACGTCATGTCTCGCCGCAACGACAGCGTGAAGGTCCGCACCGTTAGCGGCGTGATCGGCTGGGTCGACGCCAGGCTGCTCCTCGAGCCCGCTCTCTGGCAGCGCAGCGTCAAGCTCCTCAACGCCGCAAAAGAAATGCCCGTGCAGGCTCGCGGTCGCACCAAAGTGCAGACCAATCTTCGCGTTGAGCCCGGTCGCACACAGGCGCGCCTATATCAGTTCGGTCGCGGCGTCCCGGTGGAAGTGGTAGCGCGCTCCGTCGCTAACTGGGTGCAAGACAGCGACGAGCGCGAAAGTTCCAATGAAGCCCGCGAAGCCAAGAAAGAGGATTGGTTCTTGGTTCGCGGCATGGCCACGCGTCCCCCGGGCGAAGCCTCTGCCCGTGCTTCCGAATCCAACACCACTACGCAGCCTGGCGACCAGACCGTTCCAATCGCTGGATGGGTCATCGCCCGCTTTGTTGAGCTTGATTTGCCGGATCCCGTCCGCGAAGGCATGGCCTCTGCCAACGTGCGTCCCATCGCCTGGTTCGAGCTGAACCGCGTTGCCGGCCCCTCCGGAGACCAGCCCCAATACCTGGTCGCGGGAACGCATAGCGCCGAAGGGCAGCCTTGCGATTTCACCGTTCTCCGCGTCTACACCTGGAACGCCAGGCGCACGCGCTACGAAACTGCCTTCATCGAAAACAATCTATGCGGTCAAATGCCCATCCGTCTCGGCAAAGGGCCAAAAGGCGAACCCGAATTCCGTTTCCGCCAGATAAGTGGCGCCAAAGACGAACGCGTCTATCGCCTCACGCAAACCGTAGTGCGCCGCGTCCGCGAATCCGGCGAAGAACAAAAATCTCCACACAAAGCTTCAACGAAGGCACCGAAGGGCTAGTGAGTCTGTGTGGCAACCCTGATTTTTCGTCAGGGCACGGCTTTTAGCCGTGCCGTAACTGAAACAAAATCAACAAGGCTTTAGCCGCTGAGGGCTTTGCTTTTTAGGTTCTTATAGAGACTCTAGTGAACACGAACTCTTGCTCGCCCGACCATACCCGCTCGGCTCGATCTCACATCGAATGCAGTGTCATCCTGAGCACACCCGACGAGGGTACGCGAAAGATCTCAACGTAATGGTCAAAGCAAACGTAAGCCGCGCTCCCCGTAACGCCGGCATCTTGCCGGTGTTCTCCCTCATCGCAACCCTGATGTTGTGCGCCTGCTCGCGCTCCGCGCAAACCGCGGTCGCTGCGCAGGCCCCTCCTCCGCCGCCTTTCGAGTACGTTGACACCTGGGGCTCCCACGGCGACGGTCCCGGCCAGTTCGATAAACCCGTGGCCATGGCCAGCGACGGCGAGTCCATCATCTACATCACCGACGCTGCCACAGGCTTCGTTCACAAATTTTCCCCGAGCGGCGAGCCGCGCCTTTCCTTCCAGGACGATCGCACCAATCTGCATCCCGCCGATATCGCCGTCGATGCCGGAGCTGCCATCTACGTAGCTGATCGCCGTACCGGCACGGTCGCCATTTTCTTTTCTGACGGTATGCGTCACCGCGAAGTGCGCACCGGCGCGCCCTCGCCAGTTCGCGACTCGCTGCACATCGCCGTCGACTCCTACGGCACCATCTACGTCGCTGCCAGGCAGCCCTACGGTATTCACAAATTTAGCCCGGCACTTCGTCCCATCGGCTCGTGGGGTAATGGCCCGGCAAAAGCGGCCCCGACTGACGCCCCGACTGGCGATAAGATCGACAATCCGTCCGCTCTCGCTGTTGGCCCCGATGGCCTGATCTATCTCAGCGAATCCGCCCAGCCCCAAATCAAAGTCTACGACTCCACCGGAACGCCGCAACGTACTCTTTCTGTCCCGGCGGACATCACAGACGCGCAGCTCACCGGCATCGCCGTGAACAATAAATTTATTTTTGCCGTCAGCGCAGCACATCCCTCCGTCTACATCTGGTCGCTAGATGGCTCCTACCGCCTCACCCAGGATCTCTCCGCATGGGTTCCCGGCGCAGAAACCACGATCGTCCGCAAAATAGTAGTCACCCCAGCCGGAGACTTGCTCCTCCTCGACACCGCCGCCGCCCGCGTCTTCCGCTTTCACCTCCACCTCCAGTAGCACAGGCGTCAGCCTGTGCTCTTCTCTTGTTGAGGTCTCCCGTCATTTCGAGATTGTGTCGAATGCGCCGAGCCGTTGTAGGGGTGCGCTTAAGCGCATCCCATCGAACAAGTCCGCGAGTGAGCATCCCTGTAGCGCAGGGCGGAGTCCGCGGAGCCCTGCGGCTTTTTCCCCGCGTCCTTGGCAAGTTTTTCGTCAGCGTAGGGCTCCAGCCATGCCGTACTTTGCGCCAAATCACAAGACTATAGCCGCGGAGGGCCGTGCCTTTCATCCGCTGAAGGCCGACCGATTTTCCATCTCCCTGTTAGAATTCCACTACTCACGGAGGCCCCCCGAATGACGCTGCACATCAGCGAAGCCGAAGTTCAGCAACTTCTCACCATGCCGATGGCCCTCGAAGCTGTCGAAGAAATCTCCCGCAAAGAGGCCGCCGGCGACGTCATTGTTCACCCGCGTCGCCGCTTCGAGCTTCACTCCGGCGGATTTTTTCATTACATGGCCGCCGCGGATTACACCGCCGGATTCCTGGCCATGAAGCAGTACACCTTTGTGCGCGGCAAGATCCGCTTTCTGGTTCCTCTCTACGAAATTGCCAGTGGTGATCTGATCGCCGTGATCGAAGCCGACTACATGGGGCAATTGCGCACCGGCGCCGCTTCCGGAGTGGCCACAAAATATCTCGCACGCCGCGACGCATCCGTCGCCGCCATCATCGGCACCGGCGGTCAAGCCAGAACGCAACTCGAAGCCATTGCCGCCGTGCGCAAGCTCGCCTCCGCGCGCGTCTATGGCCGCAACGCCGACCGCCGCAAGCGATTCGCCGGCGAGATGTCCCAGCGAATCGGTCTTCCGGTCGAGCCTGCCAACTCTTCCTCCGAAGCCGTCCGCGGCGCGCACATTGTCTGCACCGCCACCACCGCATCGCAGCCCGTGCTCAGCGGAGCCGATATCGTCTCCGGAATGCACATCAACGCCATCGGCGCCAATCACGCACACAAGCGCGAACTCGATGATGAAGCCGTTGCCCGTGCCGGCGCGATAGTGGTCGACTCCATCGAACAGTCCCGCCAGGAGGCAGGCGACCTGATCATCGCTTTCCAGGAAGACGAATCTCGTTGGACCGCCGTAAAGAAATTATCCGACGTGGTAACAGGAAAGGTGAACGCCCGATCCAGCGACACCGAAGTGACCCTCTTCAAATCAAATGGAATCGCCTCATGGGATCTAGCCGTCGCAATGCAGGTCTACGCAAAAGCCCGTGAAAAAAACCTAGGCCGTCCCCTACCATTCTGGTCTGAATAATCGTCGGTCTTAAGCCGTTGCAGGGTGTTGTAGCGGCGCGCTTCAGCGCGTCCCAGTGTAGTGGCTGGGCTTCAGCCCAGTCAGCGAGCAGAGCGAGCGCTCCGCATCTTTCTTCTCTGTTGTGATCACGACCGGCGTTTTTCGCGGAAGGCTGGCGTTTTTGGTGGACGCCCCTGACTTCATTTTTCTGCTGTAGCAGCGCAGCGAAGGGCTGCTGTGCCCGCCCAGCCGCAATACTCCGAGCCGTTTCTAAAGCGCCGGAGGTGCGGCATAGGTTAGCCCAGTCCGTAAGGGCTGGGTTGAGACGCAAAAAAGAATCCAGAGCGCCGTAGGTGCGACACACACAATCTAACAGGTCGGTGCGCCCCTAATTTTTAACGTTCCCCAATCAGGTGGAAGCCCCTGACTTCAGTCAGGGGAGCGGCGCCTTCAGGCGCCGCGATAGAGGACGTCACAAAGTAAAGGGCTTTAGCCCCGCTCTGCGCCATATTCAATCCCTGCTAATCTTCCGCCGCAGCGTCTCATGCAATCTCGCCTGCACGTCCACCGGAAAATCCGCCAAATCCGCATCGTGGTACAAATGGATGATAAGTTTCGTCTGCCAGACCAACGTGGTGCACTCTGGGCACTCTTTTAGGTGCAGCTCGATTTCCGCCACTATCGTGGTTTCCAGGTCGCCATCGATATAGCTGGAGATGCGCCGAATTACGCCATGGCAATTCATTGCATTCCGTCCTGTCGAAAGTGGCGATTCAATTTCTGGCGTAGCTTGAGTCTTGCCCGCAACAGTCGCGACTTCACCGCCGCCTCGGAGATTCCCACCGTCTCCGCTGTTTCTTCGGTGGAAAGTCCTTCCACGTCGCGCAGTACAAAGACGATCCGAAAATCCGGCGGCAGCTCTTCAATCACACCGCGCAAAATATCCCGCATTTCCGTTTGCGCGAAGCGCTGCTCCGGGCTCGGTCCCCAGTCCTCAATTTGCTGCGGAATCAGATCATCCTCGCCCTCAATCGGCTCGTCCAGGGAAACTTGATTGGGCCGGCGCTTGCGCAACCGCATCAGCGCCTCATTCGCGGCGATTCGAACCAGCCAGGTGTAAAAGCGCGACTCCTCCTGAAATTTGCCCAGGTGCGAATACGCTTTCATAAACGCGTCTTGCATTGCGTCCTCCGCGTCTTCGCGGTTCCGCGTGATGTTCATGGTAAGTCGAAATATTTTTCGCTCGTAGCGATTCACGAGCTCTTCGAAAGCGGCGGCATCGCCTGATTTCGCGGCGGCGACAAGCAGGTGCTCGTCTTCGCGGACGACGCTGGAGGGAAGCCGATGTGGATTCGGTGTGCTCAAAGTGGACGCGTTTGCCAGATTAGTGGGTAACCCCGGTTCGAACAACCCAGGTTCGAGGAGCCCCGATTTGAGGAACCCCGATTCGAATAACCCCGATTTGAGGAACCCCGATTCGAATAACCCCGGTTCGAATGACCCAGGTTGGATGCTTCGTGTCGCTAAAGTAGCACAATACAACGCCGCACCTCGAAACCACATACTTGGATGACCCGACCCCCACCCACGATTCAGGCCCATCCGCGATTTAGAAGCGCGATTCAGCCCCAAGTGCTTCACGCCCTGCGAGTTGAAGCGCCCGCCATTCAACCCCACTATTCTCAATCGCCGCGATTTAGACCCCGCCATTTTGGGCCTTCGCGAGTTAGAAATGACCGCCCCTTGACCCCGTCAGGGTACGTGACAATTGCGCAGCATTATCGAACCATCTCTGCCGCAGAAGGCGCGGAAAAGGTAAGCTAGCGGCATGCGGACCCTCCCCGACCACCTTCGTAAAGGCATGAAGCTGGTGATTATCGGCTGCCACCCGACGGAATCCTCTGTGCGCGTAGGACACTACTACGCCGGGCGCGACAACGAATTTTGGCCCCTGATTTTTGACAGCGGCGTGGTGCCCGAACCATTTGATTATCGCGATGACAAGCGCGTGATCGAGTTTGGCATCGGGCTTACCGATTTGGTGAAGCGTCCGTCGAAAACGGTAGCGGAGCTGGCGCGCGAGGATTTTGCGGAAGGACGCATCGTGTTGTCGCAGAAACTGGAAGAGTTCGCTCCGCGCGTGGTGGCGTTTAATGGAAAGACGACTTACGAATTGTTTGCGCAGAGAAAATGCAAATTCGGATTGCAGAAGGAATCGTTGTATGGCGCGCGTGTGTACGTGCTGCCGGCAACGCCCGGTCCGCAGATGAAAAGCAAAAATGAAAAGCTGCAGCACTTCCGCAAATTGGCGCAACTGGTGAAACGCGTGGAGAAGGAACGCGACAGCATCCCCCATCCCGTAGAGCAGGTATGAGCACATCAGCATGAGTACCTCAACACCAGAGCAGGTATGAGTAGATTGGCATGAGTACTTCGGCACACGCCGAGCAGGAGAATCGCGCCGTCCTGGAGAGGCGCGAGGGCGGCGTCGCCACTTTAATTTTGAATCGCCCGGAGCGCATGAATGCGCTCAACGCAGACCTGGTTGTGGCTCTGAACGATGCGTTGAAGCGAGTAGATGCGGATCAGGATGTTGCGGTGGTGGTGCTGGCGGGAGCCGGGCGCGCGTTTTGCGCCGGCGGCGACCTGACTGTGATTGGCAAGGGGCGGCAGGAAAATAACATCACCGAACTGCAGCCCATTCTGCGCGCGGGGATGCAGGCGGTGCTGAAAATTCGCAGCATGCGCCAGCCGGTGATTGCCGCGGTGCACGGCGCGGCTGCGGGCGCAGGCATGAATATCGCGCTGGCTGCGGACATTCGCGTTGCCTCGGAAGACGCGATGTTCGGGCAGAATTTCGCGAAGGTGGGATTGTTTCCGGACTACGGCGGGACTTTTTTTCTGCCGCAGCTGGTGGGTCCGGCAAAAGCGGCGGAACTCTTTTACACCGGCGACATGATTAATGCGGCGGAGGCGTTGCGCCTCGGCATCGTGAATCGCGTCGTGCCCGTAGCGCAACTCGAAAGCGAAGTGCGCGCGCTGGCGCAGAAGATTGCGCAAGGCCCGGCGGTTGCGATTCGCGCAGTGAAGGAAACTTTGTTCGGCCGCGACAAAGAGAAGCTCACTGAGCTGCTGAACCTGGAAGTCGAGCAGCAGATGAAATGCTTTTACTCGGAAGATTGCGGCGAAGGCATCCGCGCTTTTTTCGAGAAGCGCCCGCCGAAATTTCAAGGCAAGTAGTTTGCTTTCTTTCACCAAAGCGCCATTCAGGAGAATGGCGTTCCCGGGGCCAGCAAGTTCCAGCCTCTGGGTATTCCAGCCTATAATTGATTCTGTATTTCAAATGGGGCGTTTTGCATGAATGATCTGGAGATTACTCCGGCTGAGGTGAAGCAGCGGCTGGAGCGCGGCGAAGGCGTGTTGCTTGTGGATGTGCGCGAGCCGTGGGAGTTCGAGATTTGCCGCATTGAAGGCGCAAAGCTGATTCCGATGGGCACGATTCCCGCGAATTTGCAGGCGCTGGACACCGATGACGAAGTGATCTGCTACTGCCATCACGGCATGCGCAGTCTCGACGTTGCGGTTTGGCTGCGCGGGCAAGGAGTGGAACGCGCGAAATCGCTGGCCGGGGGAATCGATCGCTGGTCCGCGGAGATTGATGCCAGCGTGCCGCGGTATTGAGGCGACCGCGCAAGCGGGATGCTTGTGGGTTTCGTAGCGGCCATCTTCAGATGGGCGCTCGGGCTGCCTGAAGGCAGCCTGCGGCCAATCTAAAGATCGCCGCTACGTGTCGAGCAGATCGCGGCTAAAGCCGCTGGGACACGCTAAAGCGCATCCCCTACAACGGCTATGACCAACGGAATCGAGACCATTGCGGTGATCGGGGCGGGCGAGAAGGGTCGCACGATTGCGTGCGACGCGTTGCTTGCTGGGTACCGAACCCTCCTTGAGGATGTTTCCGAAGATAGACTACAGCGAGCTGCTGACTGGATCGCGAAGGTTAGCGGCGAGAGGTGCTCGCGACTTGTTCTCGCCAGCAAGATCGAGGAGGCGGTTCGCGAGGCAGACTTACTTGTCGAAGCGGTGGCGGACGAGATGGAGATGAAGATCGAGATGTTCACCATCTTCGACAAATTCGCCAAGCCTAATGCGATCCTTGCGAGCACCTCGCGTTCGATTTCGATCGCAGAGTTGGCAGAGGTGACGTTTTGCCGGGAGCGTTGCATCGGCATGAGCTTCGTTTCCAGTCATGGGAAAGGGAATACGCTGGAGTTGATTTGCACCGCGGATACTTCCGAGACGACCATTGCGGCGTGCCAAGAAGTTGGCCGACGCCTGGGCAAAGACGTGACAGTTTTGAAAGACATTGGGGCGCGCCGGCAAGATGCCAGCGCTACACGAGCATCGGTGACGTCGAGATGAGCCAGCAGAGCATGAAGGAAATTGCATCCAGAGTCGTGATCCAGCAGGGCGACCTGACGGAGATGGATACCGACGCGATTGTGAATGCCGCGAACAATGATCTTGTTCTAGGCGCTGGGGTTGCGGGCGCGATTCGCCGGAAGGGCGGGGAAGCGATCCAGCGCGAGTGCGATGCGATTGGCAGTATCCCCCTGGGATACGCCGCGATTACCAGCGGCGGCAAGCTGAAAGCCAAGTACGTGATCCACGCGGCGAGCATGGGCTTGGGCATCCTCACTACGGCGGAGACGTTGCGGCGCTCCACCGCGCATGCGCTGCGCCTGGCGGCGGAGCGCGGACTGAAGACGATTGCGTTCCCCGCGGTAGGCACGGGCATCGCGGGATTCCCGATGAAGGAATGCGCGGAGATCATGCTGCAGGAGGCGGGAGAGCATCTACGGAACGGAAGTTCGCTCGAAACCATTTATTTTGTGCTGTTTGATGAGCAGGCCACGGGAGTTTTCGAGCGCATCTGGAAGCGCCTGCAGGAATAAGCGCCCACCTCCGGGCAAGAAAGTGCGCCTGCGGCTCCGCTGAGCGCTGACCCAAGAGCAAAGCCGCAGGGCTACGCGGACTCCGCCCTGCGCTACAGGGAATTCGTCCGCCAGTTGGGCTACGCCTTCGAGCAGGCTACGAACGCGGGCGGGCGTCGGCCGGGTGTTGTCGGAGGCGGCGGTGCCGGGGCTTGCGGTGTAAAAGCGGCGGCAAGACCGCCGCACTCCAAGAAAGGCGTGCACCCCCCTCCCTATGTTTTTCACAAGTGTTGATTCTAAAGGTGGTTAAAGTGCTTTGTTTTGATACACTTTTGCAAGTGTTGATTCTAAATGTAGTTAGTCGGGAACCCGATGCGGTGGCGTTCGGAGGCGGAGATGTGTCCGATGGCAAGCACTCAGCCGAGCCTTAGATCCAATTTGCAATCGTAGAAAATCGGTCAGAGCATTGAATCCGCTGAGACAGAAGCGTCAACCCCCGCGCCCTCGCCTTCTGCGCCTCGATTCCAGTAACGAGAAACTATCGCTCTTTGCCACCCGCCAATCGATCTTAGAGCTTGTCGCCCCATTCCTGCATGGCGATGGCTAGGGAATGATCCAGCCATCTCAGAAATGCGGCCTCCACCTTTTCAGCCTCCGTCGTCCAAGTGATTACAAATGGTTCGAGACACGATGGAATAACATCGCTGCCTACGCGCTCTCCACGGATTAGGACATCTTCCTCCGCTTCATCGAAAGTCTCCAAGAGCAAAAACGCTGTTGCCTCCATTACTCCTGTTAACTCTCTTCCAATATGATGAAATGATACGACGAAGACGAGGCGGGTTTTTTCGTACCGCACCGCCGCTTTGACAAAGTAGTGGCCCTCGCTGAAATTTATCCACTTCTTCGAGATCAATGCTTCATTTAGCCTAGTGACCTCAAACTTATACCAATGCGAATTGACCCGGTCTGGTCCACCCTCTGTTACGCGAACTTCGGGCCGTTCATCGCGTAAGAAGACCTTGCGAGTCAGGTCCTGCAGGCTGCGCTCGACGGATTCGGACGCAATCAAACGTAATCGCTCGGCAACGGCGTTTACGCCAAGCAGCTCCTGACGCCTGACCTGCCGACGCTTGTTGAATTTGACTTCTAGACTTTCGATGACTGCGCTGGTGAGAGATTTTTCAGCGCGCTGCTCCGCCTCGACGTCGAGGCTTAGCGCTTGCAAAATCGCATTTTTCTCCAGCGCTGCAAAAATGTTTGTGAGACTCTCTAAGTTCCCATAGTCTGCAGATTCGAGGGCCCCTATGTAGTTTGTCCGCATGCCACGATCTACGACGAGAGGCAACAAGCCAGCCTTGAGCAAGACCATTGTTGTAATGACTCGGGCGACGCGGCCGTTCCCATCCTGAAATGGATGTATTTGGGTGAACCGATGATGTAACCACGCCGAAACAAGCAACGGGTTCTTGTCGGCATAGGAATGCAGCCACTCCAAAAGGTTATCGACCTCTGAGGCGACATGCTCCGGGGGTGCGTACTCGTGGATAGACCCGTCAGGTCTCCTCGGATTGTTGGGATACTCCTTGAACGCCCCCCGCCTCAGGGGAACTTCCATGCGGTTACCAAACTGGTCGACAGCGATTGTTGTGGGCTGATGTCGCGTGAGGATGGAATGCAGCTCAAGCAACGCCCCCCGAGTAAAGGGACGCGCCTTCGCAACCAGATCTTGCACGAGGTAAATCGCAGCTTCCTGGTCGCGAAGAATATCTACCAAGGTAGATGGCTCAATGTTAGTACTCTCTCGTTGGATCAATTCCTCGATGAAGCCCTTCGCAATGAGGGCCTCCGTAGTACCCCTGTCGAGGTCATAGATGCGTTCAAGGATGCCCGTTTCGATGCTAAGGGACCTGATAAGCCTCTCGTTGAACTGTCTCAAGCCAGTTGGGTTTGAGTCCTTCAATCGAGACTTGAACTCTTTCCAGCTCTCACTGAGGGGCAGAATGTCAGATAGATCGATCGCTCTCTCTTGGTCAGTGAGCGGCTCGATACGCTTCCATCGATACTCGGGATTGGCAGTCATCGTTGCTAGGGCGCCTCCAACGGCCTAAACATTAACAGCGACTTTGGACAGCAGTAAACAGGGAGATCGATTCCAAAGACTACTGTCTTCGGAACAGCTAATCTGCTGTTAAGACACTATCTAACTCTCGGAATGAAGAGTGGCTCGTCCAAAATTGCAAGGTCACAGGAATTTCTCGCAATCCGCCGTAATACCCTGCACCCAGTAGAGCGAGGTCTTCAATACTTGGATAAGGGGTTCTCTTTCGCAAACCCCGACTTCATTCACCACTATTTGAAGTCGAACGTCGGGATTCTCGTTGATTTTCGCATTAGGGGGATCAACGAGGAGTTTTTGGCCCTCTTCAAGAAGAGGGACCATGGTCATAACCCAGTGATCAGGAACATGTCCTTGGCCCTTGTCAACTCTTGTAGCTCTCCAATGTTGTCCAATATTGAATTTTGCCATCGCGATTGCAAATGTCAGCAGCAGCCGATGCTTGTCTCTAATGTTGAGTTTATGGAGACGCGCGAGGGCGCTCGTCGAATTCCCTCGGTATGGCTGGATACTAAGGATGTAGTCCTTGGCTTCTTGTCGCATTCCCTGTACCTTTCCAGCGATTCTGGCCTTATCTCTATCGGTCTTAGGAGCATTTTCGACAATCGGAAATTCTGTGCTGTTGGTGATTGTGCCTCCGTTAGCCAGAACCAGAGCGCACGCCAAGTGATCCAAAGCACTTCGGAGATTGTAGAGGATGTCCCCAGCACTCAATGCAAAGTCGCTGGGAATTTCAGGCACCTTCGTCGCGTAGTAGACGCGCTCTCTCGTCTCAGGGTCGCGCTTTACTGTAACCGGATAGGGTTGCGACCCGATGGCATCCAAAGAGGTTTGCAGGTTTTCGATGTGCTTGTTGGCCCACCGGATTTTTAGCCAAAATGATTTCACGTAGCAAGTCTATACCAAGTAATCTAGTTACGTATATTATCGCCTTTGTACGGGTCCCTGTTCGGAGGTGGATGCCGCCACGGGAGTTGGGGCTGGGGCCGGTTTTGGTTCCGCAGGAGGCGATGGGGGATCGGGCGGGGCGTCGTCTGGGGAGGTGTGGTCGGCGGATTGTTCGTGGGAGGTGCGGATGGTTTGGCGCCAGGAGTTGGCGCCGTAGGCGTTGATGTATTCGTGCTGGGCGAGGGGCAGGGTTTGGACCAGGGTTTGGCCTAGATAGGCGAGGGTGGAGGCGGTTTTGGGTTTGACTTGGCCTTGGGCGACGGCGGAGAAGAGGCGTCCGAGGGCGGAGCTGAGATCGCAGGCGGAGAGATAGCTGCCGGAGAGGTGATAGGCGATGTCCTTGCCGGCTTCCTCGCCAGCGAGGGCTTGCGATTCCTTGCGGGCGTGGAAGGCGCAGAGGTACGGGTGGCCGGTCTGGCGCGGAGTGCGGCAGCGGCGGCCGTCGGCAAAGGTGAAAGCACACAAAGAGGAACGGTCCTTGGAGCGAATGGTGGACATGGAAGTCTCCAGAAAGAAGGATTGGATTTGGGATTTTTGGGGGAGCCTCGCGGAGGCGAGGCGCGGTATTTTACGAGGGGAAGTCTACCAGAGTGATTAGTGGTTTGTCAATACATTTTGTAACATGATGATTGGGTTGAGGTTACGGAAGAGGGTGTGCCGCACCTCCGGCGCTCTGGAAAGAAAGATGCCGCCCTAAAGGGACGGCGCTACATTTGGAGCGAAAGCTCCGACCGCTAAAGGCGAAAAGCAGATTCCTCGGGCTCACACCGCCCTCGGAATGACAGTGTCGTTCTGCGTACGTTGATGACACGGCGTGGGGCGTGGGCGTTGCTGCGGTTTCGCGGCGCTCCATAGAGATGTGTGCCGCACCTACGGCGCTCTGGGTTCGTCTTTTGCGTCTTCGACCCAGTCCTTGGCGTGCTGGGCTAAAGTCTTTCGGCGTCCCTCCGGGACTCTTTGATATGGGGCATGGCGCACCCAGCACTGGCGTGCTGGGCTAAAGTCTTCGGCGTCCCTCCGGGACTCTTTGATGGGGCATGGCGCACCCAGCACTGGCGTGCTGGGGCTAAAGTCTTCGGCGTCCCTCCGGGAATCTTTGATATGGGGCGTCGCCTACGGGGTGACGGTTACTCGGACGGTGTTGGATTTGATTATGGCGGCGCTTTCGGGGTCGGCCCTTTGGACGCGGACGTAGTATTTGCCAGGGACGCTTAAGTCGTACAATCTGCTGACGTTTAGCTCATAGACGATCGTTTTTCCGCGCCTCAGAGGCATGCAGGCTCCGCTGCCTATCAAGTCCTTGAAATTCAGGGTTTCCAGGTGCACATGTCCGTTTCGGCTCTTGCCGTATTCCGTGTTTGCGGGGGAAGTTTTGTTCTGGTTGCGGACGTCGACCTCGTACTGGTTCTCTCCGCCGCCCTTCTCAAGCCAAACGGAAACGTCATGACGGGAGACGTTGGTCATGCTTACTTTCAGAAGCACAGGGGAGCCTAGAGTGAACTTGTGCTGCACAGGGCTGGCGTAAATTTCCAGCACGGACTTTGCGCCGGGCCGAGGCTCGCTACATTGGGCGGAAGAAATGGGGGCGCAGCAGGTCGTGGCAATAGCCAAGGCTGTCGCAAGGGCTGCGAGGTGAAGGGAGAAACGCATGGCGTCGATCCGGGAACAGGCCAGGACCGGGAATACGCTAGGGAATGCCCTACGGAAGCTTACGAGGAAGGAAGATTTTGTATATACCGTATTTCCTTGAAAAACAGCGGGGAGCTAGTACGGCGCGTTGAGCGAGGGAACGAACAGGGCGATTGACTGTAAGAACGGCACGGCTGAACAAGTTGCGGAAAAAACGGATAAGACGTTTCCTCAGGCGCTAAAGCGCACTCATGCGACGTGCTTTATGTCGGAGCTAAAGCTCCGACCCCCTTAGTCAGTTGGAGGCGGGGTCGGTGCGCTTCTTTAAGACCGGGCGCTCGTTGGCTGGCGGATTTTGCGGCGGAACGGCGGCTCCGCCTGGAGGGGCGCCGGTGGCCGGCGCGGAAGCAGAGATGCCGCCTTCGGCGTAGGCCTTCTTCAGGAAGCCCTCGGCGACTTGCTGGGCGCCGCCGGTGTCGTCGTTGGTTTGCTTGGCTTTACTGTATTCGTTGACGGCACGAGCGCGCTGGCCGAGCAGATCAAAGATCTTGCCGAGATAGATGTGCGACCAAACTTCGGTCCACTTCTCCGAAGCCTCGGGAACGGTTTGCAGGGCGTCGCGGAAGGAGTTGGCGGCGGCCTGGTAATTTTTCTGATAGAAAAAGGCTTCGCCCATGCGGAAATTGGCGAGGGGGCGATTGGGCTGGATGGAAAGAGCGCGCTGGTACTGGCCGATGGCGTCATAGTAGCGGCCCTGCTCGGCAAGCTCTTCGCCACGAGCGATGGCGGCGCGGGCGCGGAGAGTGGAGCTGCCCTTCAAGATGAGATTGTTGGGATCAATCTTGATGCCGCCGGGTTTGGGACGGCCGAAGCTTTCGACGGTGAATTCAGATTCCGTGCCGACGACGTCAATCGTTTTTAGCTCGGGATTGCCTTCCGTATCGATGCGAAGCTCGACCGGCATGTGGAAGGTGTCGATGGGCTGCTTGATTTTTCCGACCACGCGGAAGCCTTGGTGGGTGCGGTAGATCACATAATCGATGGCGAAATCGGGAACGCCGGTGGAATTGAGCCACTGCGCGAAAAAGCTGCGGAGGTCGGGCGGCGCGTCGCCGGCTTTCGCGGAGGTTTGCGCGTGTTGCTGGGCCAGGGCTTCGAAGTTTTCGATGGAGGCGCTGCCCTCGGCGTATTTAACGTAGAAATCGTGCAAGAGGGATTTGAAGGCGACATCACCCATCTGCGCGCGGACCATGTGGAAGATCATGGCGCCTTTGTTCATGACGACGGAGCGATAGTCGGGGGAATAGGGAGCAAGACGGGCGGCTTGCGCGATGGGCGCGGCTTCTTCGTACATTAAGGCGCCGACAGCAAATTCGTCGACGGCTCTCAGGCCGGCCTCTTTGCCGGCATTTTGCTCGGCGTAGAGCGCTTCGGAATAGCGGGCGAGGCCATCGCTGATCCAAACGTCGCTGCGCGTGGCGGGCAGCACGGCGTTACCCCACCATTGGGAAGCGACGAGGCGCGCAATGGTGCGGTCCGAGGCGCGGGGATCCCAGATGCGTTTGCTGAGAAGCAGCAGGCCGGGTGCGGCGAAATCGCGCAAGGTGCCGTCGGGCAGCTGGGCGACGGTGAACTCCGGCCGAGGCAACGGGCCGAACATGTCGGAGAAGGCCAAGGTGGAACGGGCCACGCTGTCGGCAAACTTTTGTGCATCGCCGCTCATTTCGCGCGGAGCGTATACGTTGACGGTGATGCCTTCCGCTTGCTTGGGATTTAACTGCAGATTGCCGGCGACGAAGGTGCCGTGGGGAGCGGGCGAATCGCACTGGAAGGTGTAGACGAGGCGATTGCCTTCGACGGTGTTCTTGCCGGGAGTCGGCGTGGGAGCGGCGGCTTTGCCGGTGCCGGCTACCGCAAAGGAGTCTGGAACGTTGAGTCGGAAGGTGGCGGTGTAGCGGTTGGAGGGATAGTTGGTGAGAGGGAACCAGCGCGCGGGGAGAAGAAGGAAAGCGCCGTCGCGAGTAATGGCCGCGGCACGAACGCCGGGGACCGGGCTGTTTTCTTCGTTGGCCAGAGGACCGGAATACGTGAAAGTGAGAGTGACTTTGCCGGTCGCGGCCACCGGTGTGGACAGGTTGACGATGAGGATCAAGGGATTCTGGGTGTCGCGCTCGAAGCCGAGGGTCTTACCGTCGGCGGACTTGACGTCGGTTACGTTGAGGTTGGGATGGAGCTCGACGCGGACGGCACCGGAGACTTCGCGGGCCTTGAAATCGACTTTAGCGACGGCGGAGAGGGTCTGCGTGATGGGATCGAGGGTGGCGGAGATGTCGTAATGGTCGGCGAGGAGGGCGGGCGGAGGCGGGGCCTGGGCCATGACGGGCACGGCGGCGCAGATAAGAAGAACTGCCAGTAGGGAAACGGATTTCATGTTTTTACTGCGGGTCATGCTACGGGTCATGGGACCCCTCTCCTTTGTAACGCTGCCGGTAGAGTGTCTACAAGCGATCGGTTGAAATGCGGAAACCCCGGTAATGGGCGCTACACCTTCAGGATGACACTCGATTCTGGACCGGCCACTTCCGTTCATCAAGTCGATATGGTTAGCAGGCCTCCCAGCGGCTAAGGCGACTGGGGACTCTGCTGGCGCAGGCAGGCTAATGCACAGCCTACCACTTTGAGTACCGAAGAGCCTCGACGGATGCAAGGCATGTTGGTGCCTTATACCTCTATAAGATAGCAGAGACCTCATTTGGCGTTGCCAAGCGGGGGGCTGGTTTGGCCAGGGCTGCCGGCGAGAAGCTGGAGGATGGCGTCGGCGGCGCGGTCGACGGCACCGGGAGGGCCGAGACGCTGGCGGACTTCGGCGAGGTCGCGGCGGAGGGCTTCGCGGGCGCTTGGGTCGTTTAGCAAACGAAGTATTTCGGCGGCTACGCGGGTGGTAGTGAAGTCATTTTGAATGAGCTCGGGAACGGCGCGCTTTCCAGCGATCAGGTTGACCATGCTGAAGAAGGGCGTGCGCACGAGGGGCTTGGCGAGAGCGGCGGTTAGGGGAGTAACACGGTAGATGACGACCATGGGAACGTCGAGCAGGGCGGCTTCGATGGTGGCGGTGCCGCTGGAGACGATGGCGGCGTCGGCGGCGGCGAGGGCGTTATAGGTTTGGCCGGCGACGATTTGCAGAGAGAGCTCTGGCGGCCAGCCGTCTTGCAATGCGGCGACGTTGTTGCCCGGTGCGGCGGCGAGGACGAATTGCGCCGGCAATGCGGCATGGATGCGCCGGCACGCGTCCTGGAGGATGGGGAGATGCTGGCGAAGCTCGGAGGCGCGGCTGCCGGGCAGGATGGTGACGATTTTCTGGTGCGGGTCGAGATTGTGCTGGTGGCAAAAGGCCGCGCGATCGACAGAGGCATGTACGGCGCCGACGAGCGGGTGGCCGATGAATTTCACGGGGACTCCGGCATCACCGTAGAATTTTTCTTCGAAGGGGAAGATGCAGAGGGCTTCGGCGAAGCGCCGGCGGACTACGCGAACGCGCCATGGTCGCCAGGCCCAGAATTGCGGGCAGATGTAATAGATGTTGCGGATTCCGTGCGGCTTGAGTTTTCTGGCGAGACGCAAATGGAAGCCTGGGAAGTCGGTGAGGATGGCGAAGGCGG
>Ga0209648_10000499_pt1 | contig 30162 bp, 25 predicted proteins | sample GraSoi2013_115cm_FD_185830 | JGI IMG/M metagenome (GOLD analysis project Ga0209648, IMG submission 185830) | Grasslands soil microbial communities from the Angelo Coastal Reserve, California, USA - Sample 9_17_2013_115cm (SPAdes) (version 2) | ecosystem: Environmental > Terrestrial > Soil >...
AAATGACCGGCAACATCTCGGCAGGGAACATGGTCTGCTTGAGGTAGTGGGCGTATTCGTGGAGCAGGGAAGGCGCGCGATACGCCATCTCCGTAAAGAAATTGAAGGCGATCAAGCCGCCGAAAACGAAGAGGGCGTAGTCGATGGCTGAATCTGCCGGTTTGCCGTCGGGAAGCTTGGCCGCACCGCCAAACACGAGCGTGTAGGTGACCAGCGAGATCAGCGGCGCGACGACGGCCCATACCCAGCCGGCAACCGATCCGCTGAATCGTTCGCGCAGTTCGCGCCGCAAGATTGCCACAATGAGATCTCTGTGGTGCCAGGCCCCGGTGAACGGCTCGAGCAGGAATCTGATGAAAAGCTGAAAGCGATTGTAGTGGCCCGCGATGACCCGCTTGCCATCGACAAAGTGCATGACAGGTGCATCGGGCGTCTTTCGCCGGAGAGTTCGTTTGGTCATCGCAGCATCAGCAGCAGTCCAAGCCATTCTTTGCACAACTTTGGCGGTGCTGACCAGCCAGGCCTGCCCTGGCTTTCACGGATAGACCGCTCGAACCTGTTGCGCTCCTCAGGCTGGGCGGGAGGTGGGCGCTGGCGCCGCGATGGCAATCGAGCAACTTGGCGAGTCCGGATTTTCCACAGGTTGCCATCTTGAATTTGCCCGACGAGTAGACGAAGCGGCAGCGCGGCGGCCAATCCGTCGACCTCCATGGGGCCGTCAGCGCTACCTCTACTCGTTAACCCTGGCGACTGGAAGGGGGGCGTCAGCTTGACGCCCTAAACCGGTTAGGCTACCGGAACGCCTGTTTCACCCCTGAGCAAACGCTTAAAGCGCCACAGAAGGCGAAATGTCCCCACATTTACCGTCTGGTATGCAGCAATCAGCGACAACGATCGCGTCTCCCAATGCGTGAGCAGAGCGCAGTCAGAGACGAGCGCTGCGAGGATCCGACAAAATTGGCCAACGGCGACATCCTGCAGGCGGTGATCGCCCCGTTGGCTCGACTTTGGCGGCGATCCACCACATCCGCAGCAGTCGACCTCAAGCCCGAGAGCGCGGAGCGGCATTATCGCGACGGTGTGCTCAAGGTGCGCGGTGGTGACGTGGATGGCGCTCTCGCCGAGTTCGACAAGGCGCTCGATCGGGCTCCGGGGTTTGCCGATGCGGTCCTTGCACGTGCCGAGTTGCTGGACGGGCAGGGACGATGCGAGGCGGCGCGCGGCGAATATGAGCGGGCGCGCCAGCTATGGTCGGAAATGCCGGCAGGCGCGCCGGACAGGCGTTACCTGTTTCGCCGGCGCGGCCACTTCGCCTTCGAGATCGAGGCCTATGAGCTCGTCCGCGCCAACGTCAGAAACAAGATCCTGCCGCAGCTTGCCCACGGCAATGCGCTTCTTGTCCGAGGCCGGGCGGCGGAGGCGCTTGACAGTTACGAACGCGCCCTGCGGATCAGGCCCAATCTGCCGGAGCTGCTTGCCCTGAAGGGCGAGGCGCTGTCCGCGCTGGGACGCTACGAGGAGGCGATCCAGGCCTTCGATAGCGTGCTCGCGGCATGTCCGGCGGATGTCGAGACACTGAATGGCCGTGGTATCGCCTGCATGGCGCTGGGGAAATTGGCAGAAGCCAACGACGATTGGCGCCGCCAGCTCGATTTGCTGCCGCAGGCGCAGTCGTCGGCGCGTGCCTGCGTGGCGATGCGGCAGGGAAACAACGAGGCGGCCTTCCACAGTTTCGGTCTGTCCCTGGCCAAGGAACCCGCGAACGCCTATTGGCTGCTCTATCGCCTGACCGCCGGCCGGCTGACCGGCGCGCCGCGCGACCCGATTGCGGCTCCAGTAGGCGCACAGTGGCCCGCTCCGCTGCTCGCACTGCACGCCGGCCAGGCGACCGAGGAAGACGTGCTCGCGCGCTCGGACACGCCCTGCCAGCGCACGGAAACACTTTTCCAGTTGGGCGTTGTGGCGCTTGCCGGCAATCCCGCGGCAGCCCGCCGACATTGGGAAGAGGTCGTCGAACGCGGCGCGCCCGCTCTGATCGAGTATGCTGCCGCGCGCAATCAACTGGCGCGTCTCGGCTCATAGTCGGCAGCGCTTCGCGAGGACACCATGTTTTCTGTCATCCTGTACGGTCGCAACGACAGTCACGGCTACAATCTCCACAAGCGGGCGGCGATCAGCTTCAATGCCCTGGCCGAGGTGATGTCCGATCCGGACGACGAGATCCTGTTCGTCGACTACAACACGCCGGACGACCATCCGACCTTTCCCGAGGCGATCCACGACACGCTGACCGACAAGGCCAAGAAGGTCATGCGCATCCTGCGCGTACGGCCCGACCAGCATGCCCACCTGAGGCCCAAGACCCACCTGGTGGCGCTCGAGGCGCAGTCGCGCAACGTGGCACTGCGGCGCTCGAACCCGCGCAACCGCTGGATCCTCTACACCAACACCGACATGCTTCTGGTGCCGCGCAACGCCGAAGAATCGCTGAGCAGCATCCTGGGCGGCCTCGCCGACGGCTTCTATCAGGTGCCGCGGTTCGAGATTCCCGAAATGCTGTGGGAAGCCGCCTTCGACCGGCGCGATCCCGCCGGCAACCTCGCCAAGCTGCGCGAGTGGGCCGTTCGCTTCCACCTCAATCAGGTCGTGCACAACTACATGCCGATGAAGTACGACGCCCTCGGCGACTTCCAGGCGGCGCTGCGCGAGGACATGTTCGCCATCCACGGCTTCAATGAGGACATGATCCTGGGCTGGCACTGCGATTCGAACCTCGCGGCGCGCTTGGCGCTCTATCGCGGCCGGGTCGATACGTTGATCGACAAGGTGTTCGGCTATCATTGTGACCATACCCGCGTCGCGGCCGCCAACAACAAAGGCCGCGCCACGCGGATGAACGACCAGGACCGCTTCATCTGGAACGTGGCGTCGCCCTACGTGCCGGCGCAGGCCGAGACCTGGGGCTGGCCGGATGTCGAAATCGAGGAATTGCGCCTCGACCGCGATACCGCCTACCAGCGCTTCACGGCGGGGTTGGACAAAGCCATCAAGCCGGCGACCGCGCCCTTCACTGGCACCAGCCTCGAGTGGCAGCTCTTCGAGGACCTGACCTACGATCTGCCGCATACCCTGCCGTTCGTGTGCGATCAAATGGTCACTTTTCCCCGATCGACCGCCGTCATGATGGTGGCCGCCCGCGCCGACTTCGTGACCGGCTTTGCCGCGGCCTGGAAGGGCATGGGCTTTACCGGGCCGATTCTCATTCCCGAGGAGTGCGAGGGATTGCCGGGCGACCTCGCGGGCGTCGAAAGAGCGCCGTTCGCCGGGCAGCTGCCCAAGGCCGACATGTTCATCTTCGAGTTCGGCCTGGCCACCCAGACCGCCACCGAGCCGGTACGGGCGGGCCGTGCCATGGCGCCGCTCGACAAGAAACGGCTGAGGGTCGTCGAAAAGCTGTTCAAGCGAGCGGCCACCGCCGAAGCCGAGACGCGCCCGCCCGCGCGGCGGGTGCAGCGCCGCTTCATCGGCGTCAATGTGATCTACAACAAGTTCTGGACGACCTTCACCGACTATGTCGGGGCGAACATCAATCCGTTCTGCAGCCAGGTGCTGGCCGGCCTGCCGCGCGAGGACGAATCGCTCAAGGGCAAGGTCTTGCGTTTCCGCGGCCGCCACGCGCTCTGACGGCCTGGCGGCCCTTGGCCGTCATCCGAGTCGCGCGGGGTAACCCCCGCGCTGACTTGCGAGGGACCTGCTACGCGAGGGACGAAAGCAATGATGCCAGTCGTCGATCGGTGGACCTCCGCAGACAGGTCTGCAGCAAGTAGAGGCTCGCCAGCTGCAAGGCAGGGAGTTCGAGGCTTCCCGCTTCGACCTGTTCGATGAACTCGGACAGCGGCAGCTCATGCGTTCGGATGGTTTCGCCTTTGTCCAGGTCCTGTTCGGCGACTTTGTGTGCCCCGAGGGCCAGGAAGCAATGGATGCGATTGGTTTGCAAAACCGGATTCACCGGAGCGCTGCCGAGCAGGTGCCACTGTTCGCTGGCGTAGCCGGTTTCCTCGAGTAACTCCCGTTTGATAGCCGCCATCGGCTCTTCGCCGTCGTCGACCACGCCGGCCGGGAACTCCGTGCGGATCTGCCCGACGGCATGGCGATATTGATCGACCAGCACGACAGTGCGCTCGGCCGTGAGTGCGATCACATCGACCCAGTCCGGGTACTCGAAGATAGTGCAGGGTGAGAGAAGCCGATCGCCCGGCAACAGCACGCTGTCGCTGCGCAGGTGAAGCCATGAATCGGCGAAGATGTATCTCGACGCGAGCACCTTCGCCTTGGCCATGGCCTAGCGGCCGGACCCCAGATAGAGCACGTCGGCCACCGCAGCGAACTTGTCGGCCGGCAGCGTGCGCCACAGATCGAGCACCGTCAGGCGCTGGCCATTGCGTTTGCACCAGGCCGGATCGATCGCCTTGTACTCCGGCCAGCCGGTGGCGACGATCAGCAGGTCGCATCCGCGCACCGCACCCTCGATCGAGGAGGCGCCCACCACCTTGTCGCCCAGGACCGCCAGCCCGGTGTCCTGCGCCAGCGGATCGTGGACGACGACGATGTAGCCCGCGTCGGCGAGCTTGGCGGCGAGCTTCACGCTATGGCTTTCCTCGACCACCGGCGTCTGCGGCTTGTAGGACAGGCCCAGGATGGCGATGCGCGTGCCGGCCTTGGCGAACTTCCCGACCAGCGCGGTCAGTCGGTCGACCTGGTAGTTGTTGATGCGGTCGGTCGCTTCGGCGACGTCGGCGCGCGCGCCGATCTTGCGGGCAAGCGCTGCGAAGGCGACGTTGTCGCGCGGAAAGCAGGGGCCGCCATAGCCCATCGCGCCCTTGAGGTACTTCGGCCCGATGCGCGTGTCGGCGCCCAGCGCCTTGGTGACGGCGTCGACGTCGGCGCCCGGCAGGCGGTCGCAGATGTCGGCCAGCATGTTGGCGTAGGAGATCTTGGTCGTGACGTAGGTGTTGACCGAGATCTTGGTGAGCTCGGCATTGATGAAATTCATGCGCTGCACCGGCGGCTTGTTCTCGCACATCTGCAGGTAGATGGTCTGCAGCATGTCGCCGGCCTTGGTGTCGCTCTCGCCGATCAGGATCGAATCGGGGAAGAGCATGTCGCGCACGACGCTGCCCAGCGCAATGAACTCCGGATTGTAGCACAGGCCGAGATCGGGCCCGACCTTGCGGCCCGACGCTGCCTCGAGCGCGGCCTTGATCTCGCTGCCCGTCGTGCCGGGCATCACCGTGCTGGTGATGACCACCATGTGATAGCTCGTCTTGTTGCGCAGCGCCTTGCCGAGCGACTCCATGGCCTGCAGCACGAAGCGGTTGGAGAAGAAGCCCGTGCTGTCCGACGGCGTGGGCACGATCACGAAGCTGGCGTCGCTCTTCTCGACGGCTTCGCCGGCATCCATCGTGGCCGACAGGCGCTGCCTGTTGGCGGCGATCAGCTCGTTGAGCTGCGGCTCGACGATCGGCATCTTGCCGGCGTTCAACGCATCGACGAGCGTCTTGCTCACGTCGAGGCCGATGACGGCGAAGCCGCGGCTGGCGAGGACGGCGGCGAGTGGCGCGCCGAGCTTGCCGAGGCCGACCACAGAGACGCGAGGCAGGGTTGCTGAAGTCATTTCCATGTCCGTTTTGAGGGCCGGTACTGATACTGTCGGTAGCAGCCCGACGCCACCCCGAATTTGCCGGGTTTCGGAGGCAATTCGCTGCTTGCGCCGTCCCGTCGCAGGGGCGAAAAATCATCGTTTAGCGCGCGTCAGAAGCGAGGGGACGGAATGAAAGTGGAATTTGCGGCCTTTCCGAAGGCTTTCACGGGCAACGTGGCGGTCTTCGTCGCCGCCGACAAGCAGCTCCTGGTGAGCGCGCAAGCCATCGACAAGGATGTTGGAGGTACGATCGTCCGGGCGATCGACGCCAGCCGATTCACCGGCGCCAAGGGCCAGTCGCTCACGCTGCTGGGCCAGTCCGGCGGCATCGCGCGCCTCAGCCTCCTGGGCGTGGGCAAGTCGCGCGAATTGGATGCCCGTGCCGCGGAAGCCTTGGGCGGCACCGTCGCGGCCGAGGCCAATGCGTCGGGCCAGAAGGCCGTGACCGTGGTCGTCGATCCCGTGAAGGGCAGCCGGCTGACGCCGGGCCAGATCGCCGCCCGCATCGCGCTCGGCGCGCAACTGCGCAACTACCGCTTCGACAAGTACAAGACCAAGGACAAGCCCGAGCAGAAGCATTCGCTTGAGCAGATCACGGTGGCGGTGGCCGGCCCGGCCGAGGCGCGCCGCGCCTTTGAGCGGCTCGAACCCACGATCGGCGCGGTGTTCTTCACCCGCGACCTGGTGAGCGAGCCCGCCAACGTGCTCTATCCGACCGAATTCGCCCGCCGCGCCCGCGAGCTCACCAAGCTCGGCGTCAAGGTCGAGATCCTGGGCGAGGCCGAGATGAAGAAGCTCGGCATGAACGTGCTGCTGGGTGTAGGCCAGGGTAGCCGGCGCGAATCGCAGCTCCTGGTCATGCGCTGGATGAACGGCCCGAAATCGCAGAAGCCGGTCGCGCTGATCGGCAAGGGCGTGTGCTTCGACACTGGCGGCATCTCGCTGAAGCCCGCCGGCGGCATGGAAGACATGAAATGGGACATGGGCGGCGCCGGCGCCGTCACCGGCGCGATGCGCCTGCTGGCCGGCCGCAAGGCGCGCGCCAACGTGGTGGGCGTGTGCGCCCTGGTCGAGAACATGCCGGACGGCAATGCCCAGCGCCCGGGCGACGTCGTCAAGAGCATGTCGGGCCAGACCGTCGAGGTCATCAACACCGACGCCGAGGGCCGACTGATCCTGTGCGATGCCATGTGGTACGCCCAGGAGAAGTTCAAGCCGCAGGCGATGGTCGAGCTCTCGACGCTCACCGGCGCCATCATCGTCGCGCTGGGTCATGAGCGCGCCGGCCTGTTCAGCAACAACACCGCGCTGTCCAACAAGCTGCGCGCCGCGGGGGCGGGGATCGGCGAGAAGCTGTGGCGCCTGCCGCTCGGACCGAAATACGACAAGATGATCGATTCCGAAATTGCCGACATGAGGAACGTCACCAACAGCCGCGACGCCAGCTCGATCACGGCGGCGCAGTTCCTGCAGCGTTTCGTGCAGGACGGCGTCGCCTGGGCCCATCTCGATATCGCGGGCATGGCCTGGTCGAACAAGGGCGACAGCACCACGCCGAAGGGCGCCACGGCCTACGGCGTGCGCCTGCTCGACGCCTGGATCGCCGACAACTACGAGCGCTGACGGCGTCATGGCGACCGAGGTCAATTTCTATCATCTGACCCGCTCGTCGCTCGAAGCTGCCTTGCCCCGCCTGCTCGCGAAGACGCTGCAGGCGGGCGAACGGGCGGTGGTGATGCTGGGTTCGCCGGAGCGGGTCGATGCGCTGAACACGCACCTCTGGACCTACGATCCCAACGGCTTCCTGCCGCACGGCGCGGCCAAGGACGGCGACGCCGAGCGGCAGCCGGTGTGGCTGACGCATCTCGATGAGAATCCGAACGGCGCCGGCTTCCTGTTCGTCGCCGACCATGCGCGATCGGAAAGAGTGGCCGACTACAAGCGCTGCTTCGAATTGTTCGATGGCCGCGACGAGACGGCGGTTGCCGAGTCGCGCGAGCGCTGGAAGGCGTACAAGGCGGCGGGCCACACCGTCGTCTATTGGCAGCAGACGGCAAGCGGCAGCTGGGAGAAAAAGGCCTAGTCTTGCCGTAGCGCGGACCTCCAGGTCCGCTCATGCCATCGTATCGACCATGAAGATGCGGGCCTGGAGGCCCGCGCTCCGGCAAGACATGAGTGTGCGTGCTCTAAGGCTTAAAGTCGCTTTTCGCGCGGGTGCCAGTAGCCGCGCCAGGCCGACTTGATCCGCTCCCAGGTCGGCACCGGTCCCTCGGGTCGGTAGAACGTGGGCGAGTCGGCCTCGAACGTCGCCATGTACGCTTGGTAGCTCAACGGATGGCGGCGGTCGGCCTGCGTCTGGGCGGCCAGCAGGTCGAGGCCGGCATCGATGTCGAAAAGCGGCACCAAGGTCTCGCGCCGGCTGATCATCAGCTCGGCGGCGGCGTCCGGCACACCCCAGGCCGAAAACACCGCGGCGAGCTTGGCGATTTTCTCGGCGCTCAATCTCGCGCCGGCTTCGGCGCGGTGGGGTGCCAGCACATCGCGCGCGTAATAGGCCTCGCCCTGGAACGGCCGGCCCGTCACGGTCTCTGCCGGCGTCGGCCAGATATAGCGGGCGGGCAGGGCGCGCGTCGAGCAATTGCGCACGTCGAGCCGGAACAGGTCGAAGCCCTCGCCGCGCAGGAAGCGGTCGGTGTTGTGGAAGGTGTGCTCGTATGGCTGCTCGGTGCCGACGAAGTTGACCTCGAGCTGGACGGCGATGACGCTCAGCGTGTCGAAGCGTCCCTTGAAGGTTTGCAGGATCTCGAAGTCGGCGCCATCGATGTCGATCTTGAGGTAGTCGAGATCGGTCCAGCCGCGTTGGCCCAGCAGGTCGGGAACGACAACGGGCTTGCCGGGATCGGCAAGGCCCGTCAGCTCCCACGCGTTGTGGCGAAACTTCTCCTCGGTCGAAGCGTCCTTGAGACGTCCGTCACGGATTTCCCGTGTGCGCATGAAGCTCATGCGGTCGCGCATCTTCATGATCAACGGCGCTGCCGGCCCGGCGGACAGATCGATCGGCTTGTTCGCAGAGCTGCTGACAAAGGCCGCCACGTAGGAGACGTCGGGATTGCGCTCGAGGCCGGCCAGGCGTTGGCATTCGGTCGCGCTGGCGTCGATCCCGAGCGCGCGTAGCCTGGGCTCGAAGGCGCGCCACATCGGATCGATGCCGCCCGAGCAACCGATGTCGAGCAGCGCGAATTTTTCCGTCTTGAGCTTTTCGGCGACGAACGCCGAGAACGACAAAGGCATGCCGGAGATCAGACAGTCGCCACGGGCGTCGCCGGCGAGCCGACGGCGCCTGGCAGGCGGAGCGGCGGCGCGGTCAGCAGGAAGCGCGAGCGCTTCTTGTCGCGCAGCCACAGCGCCAGGTCCTTCAGCCACCAGATCTCGCCGAGATTGAGGCCGAGCTTGAACAGGCAATGATTGTGGATCGGCAGCGAGGGATGCTCCGAGTCGGCGGGGCCGGGCCTGGCCGGCACGGCCTCGACGCCGTAATTGTCGGCGATCAGCGCCGAGATCCCGCTGTCGGTGATCCACTGCAGCAGTCGCTTGTCGCGGCCGTCGAGCACGCTGCACATGGCGTGGGCGCGGGCCGGGTCGACCTTCTTGTTCATCTTGGTAATTTCGTCGGTGAAGCCGGTATGGAGCAACAGCATGTCGCCCGGCTCGACGACCACCTTGTCGGCTTCGAGCACGCGGCGGAAATCGTCGTAGTTCACGTACTTGTGGTCGCGGCCGTAGTGCTTCTCGAGGTCGACCATCACGGCGCGCCCCTGGATCGCCTTGGCCGCCATGTTCTCGACGCCGAGCTTGTGGGCGTAGCTCATATGGCCGCAGCCATCGCGCCCGGCGTCCGGCTGGGGGCCGACGACGTCGGAGCCCGCCTTGAAGCCGTTGTAGTAGAGCGGCTCGGGCACGCCGTCGCCGTCGGCATCGAACATGCCGCCGACATGGGCGAGCGTGTCCCACTGCGTGGAATATTGCAGCGTCAGGATCACGCGATCGTCGCTCGCCACGTCCATGAACAGCGGGTTGATCGTATTGGTGTGGAAGTTGAACCGCCAGCCGTTCTCGTCGCCTGTCGGCGAGAGGACCGGCGGCAGGCGTCGCGGATTCAGCACGTTGCCGCCCGGCAAGTCGAGCGGCAGGCTGAGGCAGAACGAAAGGCCTTCCTTCACTTCGGCGATGCCCTCGAGCACCTTCTTGGGCGTGATGAGATTCAGCCGGCCGAGCTGATCGTCGTCCCCCCAATCGCCCCAGGTCGAGCCTTCCGGGCGGTGCTTCCAACGCTTCATTTCACTCTCCCTGTTGCCGGCGGCGAGACTACCTTGCGCACTGCCTGTGCGTCATCACGCACGCATGGCTCCTAGGCGCAATTCCGCAAACCGCTGCCCTGCGGATCGTCTACCATGCCGGCCTAACGAGGTTTTAATGTCTGCAGCGACTGTTCCCTTCAATCGCGACATCCGCGTCATCAGCCTGATCGGCGTCGCCCACGGCGTCAGCCACTACTACCAGCTCGCCTTCGCCACGATGCTGCTGATCGTGCGCCAGGAGGCCGGTCTCAGCTTTACCGATGTCGGCCTGCTGATGGGTATCTTCTACGGCGTGTCGGGGATCTCCCAGACGGCGGCAGGCTTTGCGGTGGACCGCTTCGGCGCCCGGCCGATCCTGGCCGGCGGCCTCGCGACCGTGGGCTGTGCCCTCGCCCTGATATCGGTGGTCCATTCCTTCGTGGGCTTTGCCGCCATCGCCGTGATCGGAGGACTGGGCAATGCCGTCTTCCATCCTGCGGACTTCGCGCTTCTGAACGCGTCGGTGAATCACGGCCGGCTCGGCCGCGCCTTCAGCATCCACGGCGTCGGCGGCTCGCTCGGCTGGGCGGCCGCGCCGGTGATGTTCTTCCTCGACAGCATGTTCGGCTGGGTTGGCGCGGCGCTGATCGGCGCGATGCCGGGTTTGATCCTGTCGGCGCTGGTCTGGATCCATCGCACCGAGCTCGTCGACCATCGCGTCAAGGTGCGGGCCGCTGCGACCGAGCATGGCACCACATCCATGCTTGCGCTCTTCCTGCAGCCCGCGATCCTGCTCTGTCTCGTTTACTTCGCGCTGCTCGCAGCCACCACCGTGGGTATCCAGCAGTTCGCCGTACCGGCCTGGACCAGCATGTTCGGCGTCAGCGACAACTATGCGGCGCTCTGCCTGATCGTCTTCATCGTCGGCTCTGCGGTTGGCGTGCTGGTGGGCGGCATCTTCGCCGACAGGGTGCGCCGCCACGACCGTGTCGCGACGCTGGGCTTGCTCGCGGCCGGCGCGTTGACCGTGCCGATCGCTGCCCAGGCCGTCACGCCCGCGCTGTTGCTGCCATTGCTGGCCTTGGCCGGCGCGGCCGGCGGTCTCACCAATCCGTCGCGTGACATGATCGTGCGCAACGCCACGCCGCCCGGCGCCTCGGGCAAGGTCTTCGGCTTCGTCTATTCCGGCCTCGATGTCGGCTCGTTCCTGGCGCCGCCGGTGTTCGGCTTCCTGATGTCCTCTGGGGTCCCGAGCATCATCTTCTGGATCGCCGTAGGCCTTTACCTCGTGAACGCCGCCCTGGTGATGGTCATCCGTCAGGCCACCGCGCCGACGGTCGTCACGGCCGCGGCCGAATAGGGACGAATGGAAGTTAAGAGAACGCTGTCATCCCGAGCGCAGCGAGGGTTTAAGGCAACGGGAAAGGTCCCCCTCGCTGCGCTCGGGATGACAACATTTTTGCAATACGCTGAGTGCGATGTTAGCGGATCACGCCGCTTCGTAGGCTTCCTGCGCCACCAGCCACTCGTGCTCGGTGTGGGCGATCTCGCGCTCCAGCCGGACCTTGTCGCGCTGTAGATCGGCAACGCTGATTGCCGGCTCGCTGTAGATCGCGGGATCGGCAAGCCTTGCCTCGATGTCGCCGCGCTGCTTGTTGAGCTTGGCGATGCTCTTCTCCAGCGTCTCCAGGGTCTTCTTGAGCGGCGCGCGTTTGGCGCGCGAGTCGGCGGACTGCTTGCGCTGATCCTTGGCGGCGGGGACCGGGGCCGGAGCTTGCTCCCGCTCCCGCTCGCGTGCGCGCTCGCGCTTGTTGGCCTTGCCGTTTTTGCCGCCGTTGCGTTCGCGCAGCAGCTTGGCCTGGTAGTCGTCGATGTCGCCGTCGAACGGCGTCACCTTGCCGTCCGCCACCACCCAGAGCTGGTCGGCGACCATCTTCACCAGATGGGTATCGTGACTCACCAGCACGACGGCGCCCTCGAAGTCGTTGACGGCGTCGACCAGGGACGCGCGGGCGTCCATATCGAGATGGTTGGTCGGCTCGTCAAGCAGCAGCAGGTGAGGGGCGTTGCGCGTCGCCAGCGACAGCAGCAGCCGGGTCTTCTCGCCGCCCGACAGCACGCCGACCTTGAGGTCGGCGCGATCGCGCGAGAAGCCGAAGCGGCCGAGCTGGGCGCGCACCTTGGTCTCGCCGGCGGCGGGCCCCAGGGCGCTGCTCATGTGCTGGAACGGCGTCGCCTCGTAGTCGAGGCTTTCCTCCTGGTCCTGCGAGAAGTAGCCGATGCGCAGGCGCGGCGTGCGCTTGACCTTGCCCTCGCGCGGCTGCAGGCGATCCGACAGCAGTCGGATGAAGGTCGACTTGCCGTTGCCGTTCTGGCCGAGCAGCGCGATGCGGTCGTCCATGTCGAGCCGCAGGTCGAGCTTGCGCAGCACGAGCGGGCCGTCGCCGTAGCCGACCGAGACCTCGTCGAGCGTCTCGATCGGCGAGGCGAGTTGCTCGGGCGGCGGAAAGTTGAAGGCGATCCGTTCGTCTACCGGCACCGTGGCGATCGGGCCCAGCTTCTCGATCATCTTGACCCTCGACTGCGCCTGACGCGCCTTGCTCGCCTTGGCCTTGAAGCGGTCGACGAAGGCCTGCATGTGCTTGCGCTGGGCGGCGATCTTGGCCTGCTGCGCGGCATCGTGCTCGAGCCGCTCGGCGCGCGTGCGCTCGAAGCGGTCGTAGTTGCCGTTGTAGGTGACGAGCTTCTGCTGGTCGATGTGCACGATGTGGTCGCACACGTCGTTCAGCAGGTCGCGATCGTGGCTTACCATCAGGAGCGTGTGGCGGAAGCGCCTGAGGTGCTCGGTGACCCAGAGCATCGCCTCGAGATCGAGATGGTTCGACGGCTCGTCGAGGATCAGCAGGTCGGGATTGCTGAACAGCGTGCCGGCCAGCGCCACGCGCATGCGCCAGCCGCCGGAGAATTCGCCGCAGGGCCGCGCCTGGGCGTCGTTGTCGAAACCAAGGCCATGCAGGATCGAGGCGGCCCGCGCCGGCGCCGAGGCCGCGCCGATTTCGTCGAGCCGGGCATGGATGTCGGCCAGCCGCATTCCGTCGTGGCAGGCCTCGGACTCCGCCAGCAGGGCGGTGCGCTCGGCGTCGGCGGCCAGCACGGCGTCCAGCACGCTGATATCGCCGCCCGGAGGGTCCTGCGGCACCGAGCCGATGCGGTTTCGGCCGCTCAGGCTGATGCTGCCGCCGTCGGCTTCGATGTGGCCCTGTATCAGGCGCAGCAGGGTCGATTTGCCGGCGCCGTTGCGGCCGACCAGGCCGACCTTCCAGCCGTCGGACATGGCTGCGGAGGCGCGATCGAACAGGACGCGCTCGCCGTGGCGGAAGGAGAGATCGTTGACGTGCAGCATGGGGCCGCGGCGTTTAGCACGCGGAAAGCGCCCGTCCAACCGGCTTGCCGGGCCGAAACCCCGCGTCTATAAGGCGCGCCCACTCGCCAAGATGCCGCCTGCAAGAGGATTCCATGGCCGTCGAACGCACTTTCTCGATCATCAAGCCGGATGCAACCCGCCGCAACCTGACCGGCAAGATCAACGCCCGGTTCGAGGACAAGGGCCTGCGCATCGTCGCCCAGAAGCGGATCTGGATGACCCGCATGCAGGCCGAGCAGTTTTATGGCGTGCATAAGGCGCGGCCGTTCTTCGGCGACCTCTGCACTTTCATGACGTCGGGCCCGGTGGTCGTCCAGGTGCTGGAGGGCGAGGGCGCCATCGCCAAGAACCGCGACATCATGGGCGCCACCAACCCGGCCAACGCCGCGGCGGGAACCATCCGCAAGGACTTCGCCGAGTCGATCGAGGCCAACTCCGTGCACGGCTCCGATTCGCCTGAGAATGCCGCGATCGAGATCGGCTACTTCTTCGCAGGCTCCGAGATCGTCGGCTAGCAAGGCGAGGGGCGCGAGCGGAGGGGCACGATCCCTCCGGCATCCGCCACACTTGGCAACTTCCCGTCGTCTCGACCGAGGGCCCCCTCGACTTCGCTCGGGGCAAGCTCAGGCCCGAGCGGAGAGACCTTCTCTCCACACTAAGCCGCTTATCGTCGAGAGAAGGTCTCTCGACTACGCCGCTCTTCGAGCGGCTCCGCTCGAGACGACGGAAATAGTACGGAAATGGTAAAGCGGCCCATCAGGCCGCTTTTCTTCGTTGAGCCTGGCTGGCGTCAGCCCAGGACAGCGAAGGCGATCAGCAGCGCCACGGTGCCGCCGATGCCCAGTAGCAGCGCGAAAAAGCCCGAGTTGCCCACCAGGCCCAACGCCATGCAGGAGAGCAGCAGCACGATGAAAAGTATGGCGAACAGCACCAGCTTGTTGAACGACTGGTAGGTCTGCACATGGGCGGGAAGGTCGTCCTGCACGTCGGTCATATCGGTTCCTCGGAGAAAGTCGCGGGCGTTTTATAGCCAACTAGGGGGCGGGCGAGAAGAGCAGGGCGGCGTCGGGCCGCACGCCTTTGATCGCCACACGGCCGGCGGCAAGCCCGATGCGGTCCTCGGCGAACCAGCGCACGACCAGCGGGTAGAGGCGATGTTCCTGGCGCAGGATGCGTGCCGACAGCGTCTCCTCGGTGTCGTCCGCCAGTACCGGCACGGCCGCCTGGGCGATGATCGGCCCCGCATCGAGGTCGGGGATCACGAAATGCACGGTGCAGCCGCTCAGCCGCACGCCGGCATCGAGCGCCTGCTGCTGGACGTGCAGGCCCTTGAAGCAGGGCAGCAGGGAAGGGTGGATGTTGATCAGGCGGTCCGCCCAGCGAGTCGAAAACCACGGGCTGAAGATCCGCAGGAAGCCCGCGAGCACCACCAGTTTCACGTCGTGCCGCTCCAGCTCGGCCGACACCGCGCGATCGAAAGTCTCGCGGTCGGGCTGGCCGCGATGGGAAACGACCGCCGTCGGCACGCCTTCCCGCTGGGCGATCGCGAGGCCGGGAGCGTCGGCCACGTTGCTCACCACCAGGGCGATCTCGGCGGGATAGTCGGCTTCCTTGGCGGCCTCGATCAGGGCGGCCATGTTGCTGCCGCGGCCCGAGATCAGGATTCCGACTTTCAGCTTCGCCATAGGCTCTCGGCGTGATCGATCACGCAGTCGGCTTCGTCGTTCGGCGCGCGCTCGATCGTGCCCACTTCGTGCACGCTTTCGCCGGCATCGGTCAGCGCCTTCGCTACCGTGGCGGCATCCGTCTGCGCCACCACGACGATCATGCCAAGTCCGCAGTTGAACGTCCGTAACATGTCCTCGGTCGGTACCTGGCCCGCCTCGCGCAGCCAGCGGAACACCGGCGGTGCCTGCCATCGCCTTGCATCGAGGCGCGCGCGTGTGCCGTCGGGCAGGCAGCGCGGCACGTTGCCGGGCAGGCCGCCGCCGGTGATATGGGCCAGCCCCTTGACCGCGCCGGTGGTGCGGATCGCCGACAGCAGGGGCTTCACATAGATGCGCGTGGGCTCGAGCAGCGCCTGGCCAAGCGAGGCCTTGGCGAACGGCGCGGCGGCATCATAGCCAAGGCCGCTGCGCTCGACGATGCGGCGCACCAGCGAATAGCCGTTTGAATGCGCGCCGCTCGATGCCAGTCCCAGAACGACGTCGCCCGCTGCGATGTCGGGCCGCGGCAGCAGGCCGTCCCGCTCGGCGGCGCCCACCGAAAAGCCCGCCAGGTCATAGTCGCCCTCGACATACATGCCGGGCATCTCCGCCGTCTCGCCGCCGACCAGCGCGCAGCCGGCGCGGCGGCAGCCTTCGGCGATACCGGCAATGACACGACGACCCGTCTCCACGTCGAGCCGGCCGCTGGCATAGTAGTCGAGGAAGAAGAGCGGCTCGGCGCCCTGGACCACGATGTCGTTGACGCACATCGCCACCAGGTCGATGCCGACCGTGTCGGGGACGCCTGCCTCGATCGCGACCTTGAGCTTGGTGCCGACGCCGTCGGTGCCCGAGACGAGGATCGGGTCCCTGAAGCCCGCTGCCTTGAGGTCGAACAATCCGCCGAAGCCGCCCAGCCCGCCCATCACGCCCGGCCGGTCGGTGCTGCGCGCCAGGGGCTTGATATGCTCGACCAGCGCGTCGCCGGCATCGATATCGACGCCGGCGTCCTTGTAGGTCAGGGGCGGCCGATTGTGGCCCTGATTTTCGTCGGATGGGGCGTCAGGCTTCAAGCCAGGCTCATTCGTGCTAGATAGGTGGCGCGAACATAACCAAAAACCGGACCCCCGCAATGCCGCCCGTGCGCTGGTTTTCCACCCACAGGTTTTCCACCCGTTGGTTTTCCACCCGTTGGTTTTCCACGACTGTCGTCGCTCTTCTGGTGGCTCTTGCCGCTGGCGGCGGCGCCCATGCGCAGGGCGGCAGCAATGCCTACACGGTGACCGACGTTGATGTCGACGTGAACGGCGCCGACGCCGTGCAGGCGCGGCAGCAAGGCCTGGGTGAGGCCCGCCGCAAAGCTGCGAAGATGCTCGTCGAACGCCTGGTGACGCCGGACGACCGCGCCCGCGTGCAGCTACCCGACGATGCGAGGCTGGAAGGCATGGTGCGCGGCATCGAGTTCGTGCGCGAACGCTCGGCGCCCAACCGCTATATCGCAACGTTGAACGTGGTCTTTTCGCCGGATGCCGTGAAAGCCTGGCTGGGCGGGAGCGGCGCCAAGGTCGCCGAGACAGTGTCGCGACCGGCCCTGGTGCTCCCGCTGTGGAAGGGAAAGTCCGGCGTCGAGCCGTTGGACGACCGCAATCCGTGGCGCGAAGCGTGGCAGGCGCTCAACACGGCCGGCAGCGCCGTGCCGGTAACGGTGATCCGCGGCGATCAGCTCGACCAGAACGCGGTGTCGGCCGAGGAGGCCTATGTCGGCGACGTGTCGGCCTTGTCGCGGCTCAACGAGCGCTATCGCGCGCCCACCATCATCGTGGCCGTCGTCGAAGGCGACAAGGAGTCCGGACCGTTCACCGTCGGCGGCCTGCGCTATGACACCCAGACCGGGGCGCGCAGCGAGATTGCCAAAGTGCCGGTGCAGGATGTAGGCCAGCTCGCCGATGCGGCGAAGCAGATGCACGCCAAACTCGACGAGCAGTGGCGGGGTGTGGCCGTCGTGCGCCGCGATGCGCAGGACACGCTCGACGTCTTCGTCCCGATCCGTGCACTTGGCGACTGGGTGCAGGTGCGCCAGCGGCTGGGCGCGGTGCCGGCGGTCAAGAGCGTCGCCGTGCGCAGCCTCGAGGCGGATCGCGCCGACCTGCGTCTGGAATATTTCGGCACCCCCGAGGAGCTGCAGCGCACCCTGGCGCAGGCCGGCCTGACGCTCGACAAGGACGCCGACAAGTGGCGCTTGCAAGCGCGGTGATCGCGCGTCGCAGGAGCGCGCATGACTGAGAGGGTCCAGGCCACACGCTGGCGCTTCTGGGTGGCGGCGGCGATCGTCTTCGTCCTGATCCTCTGGCTGTTGAATGACATCCTGCTGCCGTTCGTCGTCGGCATGGCCGTCGCCTACTTCCTCGATCCCATCGTGGCGCGCCTGCAGCGTCTCGGCCTGTCGCGCACCTGGGCAACGACGACCGTTACCGTCCTCGCCGTGCTGCTCGCGGTCGGCGTCGCCATGGCGATCCTGCCGCCGCTGTTCGGCGAGGTGCAGTCGCTGATCCTGAAGGCGCCGCAGTACTTCGTGCAGGCGGCGGCGCGCGTCCAGCCGCTGATCGAGCCGCTGCGCGAGAAGCTCGGCCTGCCGTCGCTCAGCCTGCAGGACCTGCAGGCCGACGCCACGCAATGGGCGGGACAGGTGCTTGCCGTCGCCGGCAGCGTGGCCGGCAGCCTGGCGCGGCGCGGTGCTGCCCTCATCAACCTGCTTGCCCTGGTGTTCCTGACGCCGGTCGTGACCTTCTACCTGCTGCGCGATTGGGAGAAGCTGATCGGCGCGATCGACGGCGCCCTGCCGCTCGACCATGCCGACACGATCCGCAAGCTGGCGCGCGAGTCGAACGCCGCCATCGCGGGCTACGTGCGCGGCCAGGCGCTGGTCTGCATTTCGCTGGCTTCGATCTACGCCATCGGCCTGTCGCTGGTCGGGCTGCAGTTCGGCCTGATCATCGGCCTGATCGCCGGCGCGATTTCCTTCATCCCCTTCGTCGGTACGTTCGTCGGCGCCGTCATGGCGCTCGGTATGGCGCTGGCGCAGTTTCCGCCGGATTGGTGGGGCGTCGCCAAGGTCGCCGCCGTGTTCCTGTTCGGCCAGTCGATGGAAGGCAACGTGCTGTCGCCCAAGCTGGTCGGCGATCGGGTCGGCCTGCATCCGGTATGGATCATGTTCGCCCTGCTGGCGGGAGGATCGCTGTTCGGTTTCGTCGGCATCCTGATCGCCGTGCCGACGGCGGCGGTGATCGGCGTGATCGTGCGCCATCTGCTCGGCCGCTACCGCGAGAGCGGCATCTATCGTGGCGGCGATCCGGCCTGAGGCGCGGATGGCGAACCAGCTCACTTTCGACCTGGCGCTGCCGCCGCCGACCTACGCGCGCGAGGATTTTGTCACCGCTTCCGGCAATCGCGAGGCGCTGGCCTGGATCGATCGCTGGCCGGACTGGCCGGCGCCTGCACTGGCGCTGGGCGGCCCGGCCGGCTGCGGCAAGACCCATCTCGGCCGCATCTGGGCGGCGCGCTCGACGGCAAGAGCGTCGCCGACCTGTCGGACCTTGCCGCCGCCTCGCCCGCGATCGTGATCGAAAACGCCGATCGCGCGCCGGAGCGGGCGCTGTTCCATCTCTACAATCTGATGCGCGAGCGGCGCGGCTCCTTGCTGCTGATCTCGATCGCGCTGCCGGCCCACTGGTCGATCGCCTTGCCCGACCTCGCATCGCGGCTGCGCGCGGCGCCTGCGGTCACGGTGGCGCCGCCCGACGACGAGCTCCTGGGCTCGATCATCCTGAAGCAGCTCGCCGATCGCCAATTGCATGCGGGCGCCGGCGTCGTGCACTATCTGGTGTCGCACATGGAACGTTCGGCCGAATCGGCGCGGCGCGTCGTCGCTGCGCTCGACCGCCGGGCGCTGGCCGAAGGGCGCGAGATCGACCGCCGGCTGGCGGCCGATGTCCTGGCCGAGCTCGCCGGGACGTCCTGAGGGAGGCAAAGGAGGCAGGATGAGAAAGCTGGTTCTGGTGGCGCTCCTCGGCGCGCTCGCCTCGACGGCCTCTGCGCAGTCGCCCACCGTGATGGGAACCTGGCTGACGGCCTCGGGCATTGCGCAGGTGCGCATCGGTCCGTGCCCCGATCCCGCGAACGGCCCGCTCTGCGGTCTCGTCGTCGGCCTGATCAATGCCAAGGGGCCGGACGGCAACGCGATCGCGCCCGACATGGCGACCGACTACCGCAACCCAGATCCGGCGCTGCGCACCCGCAAGGTGATCGGCATGCCCCTGATCTGGGGCTTCAAGAAGACCGCCGATCCCAACGCCTTCGAAGACGGCCACATCTACAACGGCGAGAACGGCAAGACCTACAACGCCAACATCAGCCTGCAGCCCGACGGCAAGCTGCGCCTGCGCGGCTATGTCGGCACGCCGATGCTCGGCGAGACACAGCTCTGGACTCGCGTGAATTAGTGAAACCGCACCGCCTCACCCTGAGGAGCATCGCGTAGCGATGCGTCTCGAAGGGTGGCAACCTGCTTTGGCGTTGCCCACCACAGCGCGGAGATTACTCCGCGCGATCGAGACGCGGTCCTGTGGACCGCTCCTCAGGGTGAGGTCATTTCGTGAAAGGGAGAGAAGCGATGGATATGGGTATCAAGGGCCGCAAGGCGATCGTCTGTGCGGCGAGCAAGGGCTTGGGCAGGGGCTGCGCCATGGCGCTCGCCCAGGAGGGCGTCGACCTCGTCATCAACGCCCGCACCAAGGCCGAACTAGAGGCGACGGCGGAGGAGATCCGCAAGAAGACCGGGGTGAAGGTGACGGCGGTCGCCGTCGACGTCACGACCGAGGCCGGCCGCAAGCAGGTGCTCGGCGCCTGTCCGGAGCCCGACATCATCGTCAACAACGCCGGCGGCCCGCCGCCCGGCGACTTCCGCGACTGGAACCGCGACGACTGGATCAAGGCGGTCGACGCCAACATGCTGACGCCCATCGAGTTCATCAAGGCGTCGGTCGACGGCATGATGAAGCGCGGCTTCGGTCGCATCGTGAACATCACCTCGAGCTCGGTGAAGGCGCCGATCGACATATTGGGGTTGAGCAACGGCGCGCGGAGCGGCCTCACCGGCTTCGTGGCCGGCGTGGCCCGCGTCACCGTGCGCCACGGCGTCACCATCAACGGCCTGCTGCCCGGTCCGTTCGACACCGATCGGCTGCGCGGCACCTACAGGGCGCGCGCCGCCAAGAGCGGCAAGAGCTATGACGAGGAGTACGCGGCCGGCGCCAAGATGAACCCGGCTGGCCGCTTCGGCACGGCCGAGGAATTCGGCGCGGCCTGCGCCTTCCTGTGCAGCACGCATGCGAGCTACATCACCGGCCAGAACCTGCTGATGGACGGCGGCCAGTACCCGGGGACGTATTAGGGCTGGGGGCGCGCCACTCCAGTGGCGCTCATGTCTACTGGACAAAAAGATGCGCAACTGGAGTTGCGCGCTCCCAGCAAAGACGAAGAGCGGGCCTGGAGGCCCGCGGTCCGCTTGACCCTAAGCGGCGGCAAGGTCGCGCGGGCGGACGAAGGCCACGAGCTCAGCGGAGCCCCATGCAAGGTCGCGCCACGGCCCGTCGGGCGGTCTGAGCGTGGCCAGCGCGCCCGTGGGATACTTTTCCCGAAGCGCCGCCAAGGGGCCAGCAGGGCCGCTCCTGGCCAGTGCGTCGGCGAGGTGCCAGATGCCGTCGTTGTGGGCGATCAGCAGGACAGTGGCGACCTCGTCGGACACGGATCGCAAACGGGCCAGCAGAGCGTCCTCGGAGGCGAGGTAGAGGCCCTTTTCCAGTGCAATCGGTGGGGCGGGGGCGCCCGGCAGCTTGACCAGCGGCGCCAGCGTCTGGCGGGTCCGCATGGCCGTTGAGCACAGGATCAGGTCGGGCCGGGGCCCGCGGCGCACGATATGGTCGGCCATGGCCCTGGCGGCCTGCTCGCCGCGACGGCTGAGCGGCCGCTCATGGTCATCAAGCCGGGGGTCACTCCAGGCCGATTTTGCGTGTCGCAGGAGGAGAATGGTCTTCACCAGGCCAATCCGGGAAAATCCTTTGAGAACAGATGCTTATTGAATTGCCATGACACCGTCATGCAGAGGCGTTACCGTTCCTATGAACATTTCCGGGAGGCACCCCAGCAGGGGCCGACAATGGACGCCCTCACTCAGACCCCCAGCCCGGCTCCGGCGCTCGAAATAGCACCCGACAGTCCGCAACGCTTCATCAATCGCGAATTGTCGTGGCTGGCCTTCAACATGCGCGTCCTCGAGGAGGCCACCAACAAGCGCCATCCGTTGCTCGAGCGCGTGCGCTTCCTGTCGATCTCCGCCGGCATTCTCGACGAATTCTACATGGTCCGTGTGGCCGGCCTGGTCGACATGCTGCAGACCCGCTCGACCCTGCTGAGCGACGACGGCATGACGCCGGCCGACCAACTGGTGGCGATCCGTGAGCGGGCCTCGATCCTGATGGCCCATCAGCAGGAGGTCTGGGCCGCCCTGCAAGACGAGCTGCGCGAGGCCGGTGTCGCCGTCATCGAGCCGGGCGAGCTCACCGAGTCCGAGCGCACGTGGCTCGACCAGTATTTCATCGATCAGGTTTTCCCGATCCTGACGCCGCTCGCCATCGATCCGGCGCATCCCTTTCCGTTCATTCCCAACGGCGGCTTCTCGACGATCCTGAAGCTGCAGCGCCGCGACGATCGCCGGCCGTTGATGGCGTTGCTGCCGCTGCCGCCGCAGGTCGACCGTTTCATCCGCCTGCCTGGTGCCGCGATCCGCTTCCTTTCGCTCGAGGATCTGGTCGATATCTACCTGCCGCGCCTGTTCCCGGGCTACGAGGTGATCGAGCAGGCCGTGTTCCGGCTGATCCGCGACAGCGACGTCGAGATCAACGAAGAGGCCGAGGATCTCGTGCTGCTCTACGAGAGCGCGCTCAAGCGCCGCCGCCGCGGCGACCTGATCTCGATCTCGGTCAACAGCGCCATGCCGGCCGAGCTGCGCGACTTCCTGTTCGACCAGCTCGAGATCCCGGCGCAGACGCCGACCGTGCACGTCTTCCATCTCGATCGCATGCTCAACATCGGCGACGTCAAGGCGGTGATCGTCGACGACCGGCCCGACCTCAAGTTCGCGCCCTACAACGCCCGCTTCCCCGAGCGCATCCGCGACTTCGGCGGCGACTGCTTCGCCGCCATCCGCGCCAAGGACATCGTCGTCCACCATCCCTACGAGAGCTTCGACGTGGTGGTGCAGTTCCTGCACCAGGCGGCGCGCGATCCGGCCGTGGTGGCGATCAAGCAGACGCTCTACCGCACCTCGGCCGATTCGCCGATCGTCAAGGAGCTGATCGCGGCGGCCGAGGCCGGCAAGACGGTGACGGCGCTGGTCGAGCTCAAGGCGCGCTTCGACGAGGAGGCCAACATCCGCTGGGCGCGCGACCTCGAGCGCGCCGGCGTGCAGGTCGTCTACGGCTTCATCGACCTCAAGACCCACGCCAAGGTCTCGATGGTGGTGCGGCGCGAGGCGCAGTCGACGCGCACCTACGTGCATTTCGGCACCGGCAACTACCATCCGATCACGGCGCGCATCTATACCGACCTGTCGTTCTTCACCTGCGATCCGGCGATGGGCCGCGACGCCGCGCGCCTGTTCAACTACATGACCGGTTACGCCCGGCCCGAGCAGATGGAGAAGATCGCTTTCGCGCCGGTGACCTTGCGGCCCAAGCTCTACAGCCTGATCGACGCCGAGATCGCCAACGCCAAGGTCGGCCGTCCCGCCGCGATCTGGGCCAAGCTCAATTCCCTGGTCGACGCCGGGCTGATCGACCGGCTTTACGCCGCCTCGAAGGCCGGCGTGCAGATCGATCTGGTGGTCCGCGGCATCTGCTGCCTGCGGCCCGGCATGCCGGGCTTGAGCGAGCACATCCGGGTCCGCAGCATGATCGGCCGCTTCCTCGAGCACGCCCGCATCGTGTGCTTCGGCAACGGCAAGCCGCTGCCGTCGCCCGAGGCCAAGGTCTTCATCTCGTCGGCCGACTGGATGCCGCGCAATCTCGACCGCCGGGTCGAGCTCTTGTGCCCGGTCGAGAATCCGACGGTGCACGAGCAGGTGCTCGACCAGATCATGGTCGCCAACCTCAAGGACGACGGCCAGAGCTGGATCATGGCGCCGGACGGTTCCTACGGCCGCCCGCATCCGGGCAAGGAACCCTTCATCGCCCATCACTATTTCATGACCAACCCGTCCCTGTCCGGCCGCGGCAGCGCGCTGAAACTGAGCGGCGCGGTCCCCCGGTTGGTGCTCCGCTCCTGAGGCTCGTCTTCCAGGAACCGGCAGCGGCGTCGGGTCGCGCCCGAATCGCCAATGCAATCCCGCGCGGTTTCGGCTAGAGGGAGCGCGCATGGACGGCGAAACGACCGCAGACGCCCCAGCTTCGGACTCTCCAACCTCGGGAGGAGCCATCGGGAAGGGCCGCGTCGGCATCATCGACGTCGGCTCGAACTCGATCCGCCTCGTCGTCTACGAGCGGGCGAGCCGCGCGCCGCTGCCGGTATTCAACGAAAAGGTGCTGTGCGGCCTGGCCCGCGGCCTCGACGCCACCGGCCGCCTCAATCCGGAAGGCGTCGAAATGGCGCTGGCCAACATCGACCGCTTCACGACGCTCGCCCACAACATGAAAGTGACGTCGCTCGACCTCCTGGCGACCGCCGCCGTGCGCGACGCCGCCGACGGCGAGGATTTCATGCGCGAGCTCGAGCGGCGGCCCGGCATCAAGGCCCATATCGTGAGCGGCAAGGACGAGGCGCGCTTCTCGGGCTTCGGCGTGATCTGCGGCATGCCCGACGCATCGGGCGTGATGGGCGATCTGGGCGGCGGCAGCCTCGAGCTGGTGGCGCTGGGGCAGGGCAGGCTCGGCGCCTCGAGCACGCTGCCGGTCGGGCCGCTCCGGCTGATGTCGTCGGGCAAGAGCGATCCCAAGAAAACCGTGCTCGATGCCATCGAAAGCGTGCGCTGGCTGCGCGAGGAGACGGGCAAGACCTTTTATGCCGTGGGCGGCGCGTGGCGCTCCTTCGCCCGTCTGCACATGGAGCAGGCGGGCTATCCGCTGCACATCATCCATCACTACGAGGTTGTCGCCGAGGAGGTTCGCGCCGTGGCGCGGCTGATCGCGGTGCAGAGCGCCAAGTCGCTGGAGAAGATGCCGGGCGTGTCGCGCCGCCGCGTCGACACCCTGCCGCTTGCCTGCCTGGCGCTCGACCGGCTGCTGGCCGCGCTCAAGCCCCGGACCGTGGTGTTCTCCGCCTTCGGCCTGCGCGAGGGCTTCTATTATTCGCGGCTGAGCGAGGCCGAGCGGGCGCGCCATCCGTTGATCGCCTTCGCCGAGGAGCAGGGCGCGGACTGGCGGCGCTTCGACCTCGCGCCGTCCGAGATCTTCGACTGGCTCACGCCGGTCTTTGCCGGCGAGAGCGAGGACGACCGCGTGCTGCGCACCGCCGCCTGCCATCTGAGCGACATCTCGTGGAACGACCATCCCGACTATCGCGCCGAGCAGGCCTATATCCGCGTGCTGCATCTGCCGGCGCCGGGCATGAGCCATCGCGAGCGCGCCATCCTGGCGATGACGCTCGCCTATCGCTACAAGAGCGATCCCAAGTCGGCGATGCTCGACACCGCGCTCAGGCTGTCCGATGGCCGAGGACGCAGCTTCGCGCGTCGCCTCGGCGCCTCGCTTAGGCTCGCCTACAACCTCTCGGGTGGCGCGCCCGGCCTGCTGCCGCAGATCCAGCTCCGGCGCACCGATCGCGAGTTGCGGTTGATCGTACCCGCCACCGCCAAGGGCAGCCTGGGCGACGTCACGGCGCGGCGTCTCGAAAGCGCCGCCGAGGCGTTCGACCTAAAACCGATGATCGTCCGGGCTTAGTCCGCCGCCGTGGCCTTGGGCGGTGCAATCGGAATGAGCTTGGCCTGATCGCCCGCCAGGGACAGCGCCAGGCGGCCTTCGATCAGATCCACGGCGTCGGCGCCGAACACCTCGCGGCGCCAACCCCTGAGTGCCGCTATGTCGCGCTTTCCCGCGGCCAGGCGGTCGAGTTCGTCAGCGCTCGCCACCAGTCGGCCGGCGACGCCGGCCTGTTCGGCCTTGACCCGGAGCAGCGTGCGCAACAGGTCGACGACGGCACTGGGCGCGCGCAGCTGCTCGGGCGGCTTGTCGCGCGTCGGCAATTCGGCGTCGGGCGCCTGGCGCGCCCGCTCGATCGCCTCCATGAGTTCGCGGCCCTGCCAGCCTTCGGCGAAGCCGCGGCCGAGCCCGCGCGTCATGGCGAGGTCCTCGGTGGTCTTGGGCGCGTGGCTGGCGATTTCGAGCAGCTGTTCGTCGCGCAACAGGCGCTGGCGCGGGATGTCGATGCGCTGGGCGGTGCGCTCGCGCCAGGCGGCGACTTCCTTCAACGTGCCCAGCAGCCGGGGCGAGGCGCCACGCGGCTTCAGCCGGCGCCACGCCTGCTCGGGGTCGGCCCGGTAGATCGCCGGATCGTTCAGCGCCGCCATCTCCTCCGCGATCCAGGAGAGGCGGCCGGTCTTGTCGAGCTGGCGCCGGAGCTTCTCAAAGACCACGCGCAGATGGGTGACGTCCGACAGCGCATAGGAGATCTGGCGCTCGCTGAGCGGACGGCGGCTCCAGTCGGTGAAGCGGCTCGACTTGTCGATCTTGGCCTTGGCGAGCTTGGTGGCGAGCGATTCGTAGGACGCCGCCTCGCCATGGCCGCACACCATCGCCGCGACCTGGGTGTCGAACAGAGGCTGCGGCACCTTGTTCATGCGCAGGTAAAAAATCTCGAGGTCCTGGCGCGCGGCGTGGAAGACTTTTAGCACCCTGGCATTGGCCATCAGCTCGTCGAGCGGGCCAAGGTCGATGCCTTCCGCCAAGGCGTCGATCGCCGCCGCGTCGTCCGCGCCCGCCACCTGGGCCAGGCAGAGCTTTGGCCAGTAGGTGCGCTCACGCATGAACTCGGTGTCGACGGCGATGAATTCGGTCTCGGCCAGCGGCTTGCAGAAGGCCGCCAGTTCCTCGGTCGTGGAAATGAGTTTCATTAAGATTGCTCTATAGCGGTCCGAGCCCGCCCCGGCAAAGCCGGACCGCCAAAAAGCCCCGCTTGGCTTGACTTGGCCGCTCAATCCGTGCCTTTTGCCGGCCCATAAAAGCCCGGAAAATCAGTAATGTCTTCTGTCTACCGAACCCATACGTGCGGCCAGTTGCGGCCCGAGCATGTCGGCCAGCAGGCCCGCCTGTCGGGCTGGGTCCAGCGCAAGCGCGACCACGGCAATCTGCTGTTCATCGACCTGCGCGATCACTATGGCGTGACCCAGGTGGTGGTGGACGTCTCCAGCCCGGTCTTCGAGATCGCAGAGTCGGTGCGCGCGGAGAGCGTGATCACGGTGAGCGGCAAGGTGGTGGCGCGCGAGGCGGCCACCGTGAACCCCCGGCTCGCCACCGGCCAGGTCGAGCTCGACGCTGCCGAGATGGTCGTCCAGTCGATGGCCGAGACCCTGCCGATCCCCGTGCATGTCGAGAACGACACGACGCCCGAGGAGCTCAGGCTCAAATACCGCTTCCTCGACCTGCGCAAGGACAAGCTGCACAAGAACATCGTGCTGCGCAGCCAGGTCATCGCGTCCTTGCGCCGGCGCATGATCGAGCAGGGCTTCATGGAGTTCCAGACGCCGATCCTGACGGCCGACAGCCCGGAGGGCGCGCGCTCCTACGTCGTGCCGAGCCGGCTGCATCCCGGCAGGTTCTATGCGCTGCCGCAGGCGCCGCAGATGTTCAAGCAGCTCCTGATGGTGTCGGGCTTCGACCGCTACTTCCAGATCGCGCCCTGCTTTCGCGACGAGGATGCCCGCGCCGATCGCGCGCCCGGCGAGTTCTACCAGCTCGACTTCGAGATGAGCTTCGTCACGCAGAACGACGTTTTTGCCGCCATCGAGCCCGTGCTGGGCGGCGTGTTCGAGGAGTTCGCGGGCTTCGGCCGCGCGGCGCCGCGCAAGGTGACGCCATTCCCGTTCCCGCGCATCCCCTATGCCGAGGCGCTGGTGACCTATGGGACCGACAAGCCCGACCTGCGCAACCCGCTCAGGATCGTCGACGCCGGCGAGGTCTTCGCCGGCTCCGACTTCAAGGTGTTCGCCGGCATCGTGGCGTCGGGCGGCGTCGTGCGCGCGCTCAAGGCGCCCAACGCCGCGAGCCAGCCTCGCAGCTTCTTCGACAAGCTCAATTCCTGGGCGCAGGCGGAGGGCAAGCCGGGCCTGGGCTACATCGTGCTCGAGGGCGGGGCGGGCAAGGGCCCGATCGCCAAGTTCGTGACCGGCGAACGGCTGGCCAAGCTCAGGGCGTTGACCGGCGCGGCGGACGGCGACGCCGTGTTCTTCGTCGCAGACAAGCCGGAGGTTGCCTGGAAGTTCGCGGGCCAGGCGCGCACCAAGGTCGGCCAGGAGATGGGGCTGATCGCCGAGGACGCTTTTGAATTCTGCTGGATCGTCGACTTCCCGATGTTCGAGTACGACGAGACCGCCAAGAAGATCGACTTCAGCCACAACCCGTTCTCGATGCCGCAGGGCGGGCTGGAGGCGCTCGAGACCCAGGATCCGCTCACCATCAATGCGTGGCAGTACGACATCGTCTGCAACGGCATCGAGCTTTGCTCGGGCGCCATCCGCAACCATCGCCCGGAAATCATGTTCAAGGCCTTCGGCATCGCAGGCTATAGCCGCGAAGAGGTCGAGCGGCGCTTCGGCGGCATGCTGAACGCCTTCCGATACGGCGCTCCGCCGCACGGCGGCGCCGCGCCCGGCGTCGATCGTATCGTCATGCTGTTGGCCGACGAGCCCAACATCCGCGAGGTCATCACCTTCCCGATGAATCAGCAGGCGGTCGACCTGATGATGGACGCACCGACCGAGCTGCCGCCGGAGAAGCTGCGCGAGCTGCACATTGCACTGCGTCTCCCGCCCGCGAAGAAGGAATAGGGTTGGCGGCGCAGCGCGTCATGCTCTTCCGGACCGCGGGCCTCTGGCCCGCTCATGACTCATGAGCGGGCAGTCCAAAAAGAATAAGGGCCAGAGGCAGCCGTCGGAGCAACACTAAAGCCGCGGCGTGCGCTCCCACATTCCGAAAATTACATATTTGGGTGTTACGGTACCCACTTATTCGGCCGTGCTGTCAGTTTCGCTCGACGACTTAAGTATATATCATTTTATAGGTTGACTAATACTTAAGTTAGGCATATCCTCACTCAGCCTCAAGCTGGAGGATCGCCATGAACAGAGCCGGACGCCCAACGTTCTACAAGCCGGAATTCGTTGATCAGGCCCACAAGCTTTGCCTAATGGCGCTACCAATCAGGAGCTGGCGGGCGCGCGTCGGCCAATGCGCGGATGCCCCACACTAGCGGCCATCCAAAAAGGACTAGCTGACTGCCCCTATGCGAGTGGCGCAACGCCTTGCCGCTCGTAGGGCTCGCTGCCAGACTCTCGCCAACACCGGCGTTCGACCGGTTGACCAAGGAGGAAGCGATGACGGACACGTTGAACAAAGGTAGGCGTGACTTTCTCACCGTTGCGTCGGTCGGCGGAGCGATCGCGACACTTGGCGTCCTCGGTATCGGCGAGGCCATGGCTGCAGGCATCGCGGCCGGGCGCTCGGAGAAGCCGCTGAAGGCTGCCTTTTCCAATGCCGGCCTTCAGGCCACCTGGTGCGCCCAGGGCAAGGCGGCGGCGGAATACTGGGGCAAGCTCTTCAATGTCGACGTGACGTGGTTCGACGGCCAGCTCGACGCCGTCAAGCAGCGCGCGGCGATCGACAACATGGCATCGCAGAAGTGGGACTTCGTGGCCATCCAGGCCTTCGGCATCGGCACGCTGACCCAGCCGGTGCAGAAGATGATCGACGCCGGCACGCCGGTCATCGACATGGACACGCTGATCGCGCCCCTGGACAAGATCAACGTGCACAGCTTCCTGGCGCCCGACAACGAGTTCATGGGCTCGGCCGTCACCCAGGCGCTGGTCACCAGGATGGGCGGCAAGGGCAAGATCATCATGACCCAAGGCGCGCTCGGCCATACCGGTGCGCAGGGCAGGGCCAAGGGCTTCGAATCGGTCGTGAAGCAATATCCCAACATTCAGGTGCTCGACACCCAGCCGGCCGATTGGGACGTCTCCAAGACGGCGCGTCTGTGGGAGACCTATCTCACCAAGTATCCCGAGATCGACGCGGCGTTCTTCCACAACGACGACATGGCGCTCGCCGCCTACAACATCATGAAGGCGCGCAACCGCACCAACATCCTGATCGGCGGCGTCGATGCCATGCCGCCGGCGATCGCAGCCGTTGCCGACGGCCGCATGTTCGCCACGGTGCGCAATCCGTCCTGCCGCATCCATGGCGGCGCCATCGTCGCCGGCGTGGCCGCCGTCACGGCCGGCGAGAAGGCCGGCACGGGCATTCCCAAGAGCGTCGTCACCGACGGTCCGGTCGTCACCAAGGAGAACGCCGCCGGCATGCAGTGGATGGAGGATCACTTCCTGATCTGACGCGATCAGCCCGCCTCCCTGTCACGACGCGCCCTAGTAGTAGACACAACTCAAGTGCCTCCCCTGTCACGCGGGGGAGGCACCCCCGAAGGGGGCGGAGGGGGAGGGCCGCAGTCAAAGTGCCTGCCGATTTCAGATCATGACGTTTCAAGTATCCTCTGTGAGGCTTTCCCCCTCCGGCCCTTCGGGCCACCTCCCCCGTGTGACGCTAAGGCGTGGACACATCGTGTGATGCCCCGCCTGCGCGATCGGTCGGTATTTCGGCATTTGGGGAAAATCGTTTACCCCCTCCATGGTGCGCACTTATTCCCGTCCGGCATCGTCCCAAGCTAAAGTCA
>Ga0209648_10000501_pt1 | contig 30108 bp, 32 predicted proteins | sample GraSoi2013_115cm_FD_185830 | JGI IMG/M metagenome (GOLD analysis project Ga0209648, IMG submission 185830) | Grasslands soil microbial communities from the Angelo Coastal Reserve, California, USA - Sample 9_17_2013_115cm (SPAdes) (version 2) | ecosystem: Environmental > Terrestrial > Soil >...
GCAGGAAGATCGCGACGGCGAGGGCGAAGCCGGCATACATCGCCAGGCCACCGAGCATCGGCGTCGGCTTGCTGTGCGCGTGGCGGCCGCCGGGCTGGGCGATCCAGCCGAAGCGGCGGGAGAGGTAGATCGCCAGCGGCACGGCGACCACGCAGCCGACCATCGCCACCAGGAATGGCCAGAGGCCCGGCAGCAGGTGGTCGGTCAGGCTGGCGAGGGCCTGGTCGCTGAAGAAGTCAGTCAAGCCCGACGCCATAGTGTCGGATAGTCCGGACGATCCGGGCTTCCACCTCGCGACGAACCGCGAAAGTCCGGACTATCCGGGGTTTGGCGATCAGTCAAACGCGTAGGGGATCGGGAACCTACGGCATAGCTCGAGCGCGCGCTCGTGGACCGCGTCGAGGGTCGCGGGGTCGTCGATCCGCTCGACCAGGTCGGCGATGCAGTCCGCGATCACGACCATCTCCGCCTCCTGCATGCCCCGCGTCGTCACGAGCGGAGTCCCCACGCGCACCCCGCTGGGGTTGAACTTCGAGGCATCGTCGAAAGGAATCGAGTTGCGGTTGAGGGTGATGCCGACGGTGTCCGCGATGTCCTGCACCTGCTTGCCGGTCCGTTTCTGCGGGCGAAGGTCGATGAGCATCAGGTGGTTGTCGGTCCCGCCGCTGACCAGGCGCATGCCACGCTCGAGCAGCCTGTTCGACATCGCCTTTGCGTTGACGACGACCTGTTTGGCGTACTGCTTGAAGTCGGGCTTGAGCGCCTCGCCGAAGCACACCGCCTTGGCCGCGATTGCATGCATCAACGGGCCCCCCTGGATGCCTGGGAAAACGGCCGAGTCGATCGCCTTCTGCCAGTCCGCGCGGCAGAGGATGATCGCGCCCCACGCGCCACGGAGCGTTTTCTGCGTCGTGGTGCTCGTGATGTCGGCGTGCGGGATCGGCGAGGGGTACACGCCTCCGGCGACCAGGCCCGCGACGTGCGCCATGTCGACGAAGAAGGTCGCGCCGACGGAGTCGGCGATCTGGCGCATGCGCTTCCAGTCCACGATCCGCGAATAGGCGGAGAAGCCGCCAATGATCATCTTCGGCCGCACCTGCTCGGCGAGCTTTTCCATCGCGTCGTAGTCGATCCGCTCGGTTTCGCGGTCGACCCCGTAAGGGTGGATCTCATACAGCTTGCCGCTGAAGTTGGCCGGGCTTCCGTGGGTGAGGTGGCCGCCGGCGGAAAGGTCCATGCCCATCACCCGGTCGCCCGGCTGACACACCGCCATGTAGACGGCCGCGTTCGCCTGAGACCCTGAGTGCGGCTGCACGTTGACGTAGTCCGCGCCGAAAAGCTCCTTCGCACGATCGACGGCGAGCGTCTCGATCTTGTCGATGACCTCGCCGGTGCCGCCGTAGTAGCGCCGGCCTGGATAGCCCTCCGCGTATTTGTTCGTCAGCAGCGTGCCGAGTGCCTCGAGGATCGCGGGGCTCGTCAGGTTTTCGGAGGCGATCAGCTCGAGGGTCTCCGACTGGCGTTTGAACTCGGCGCGGATCAGGTTCGCGACGTCCGGGTCCTCTTTGTCGAGGGCGCGAAACGTCATCGTGGTGATGTTCGCCGTCACGCCCGAATCCTAGCCCGAGCGTGGACCCGGGGGCCCGAGGAGCTCCGGGGTCGGAATCGCACCCTCGCGCAGCACGTGCGGTTCCGGCCCGGTGAGGTCGAGCACCGTCGACGCAGTTCCACCCGGAGCCGTGCCGCCGTCGATCACGGCCATCACGCCGGGGAGCGCGCCTGCGTCGCCGGCGCTCATCGCCGGCTCGCGGCCGTGGAGGTTTGCGCTCGTCGTCATCAACGGTCCCGCTGCTCGAAGAAGGCCGAGCGCGACCTTGTGCTTCGGTATCCGCACGCCGAGGGTGCCCCCTCCCTTCGCGTAGAGGACGAGTGTCAGCGGCCCCGGCCACCAGCGCCGCATCATCGCTTCGCTGCGCGAGTCGACGTGCACGTAGTTCTCGAGCTGCGATTCCGCCGCGACCATGAGGATCAGCGGCAGCCCGACTGGCCGGCCCTTGATCTGGAAGACGCGCTTCTGCGCGACCTCGTCGTCCGCGCTTGCGCCCAGGCCGTAGACGGTGTCCGTCGGAAATGCGACGACCGCGCCGCCGCGCAGCAGCTGGGCGGCCCGCAGCAGTCCAGCCTGAGTCGGCTTCAGGACCAAGCTTCGAGAACCCGTTCGTGTCCGCCGGCATCGCGGTGCACCTGGTGCCGATTGAAGTTCCGGCCCGCCGAATCTGTCAGCACCGAGACGATCGACGGGTCGAGCTCGGCCAGCACCCGGCCGCCGGGTTTGAGGCGCGCCGGAACCTCATCGAGCAGGCGGGTCACCAGTGCCGCGCCGCCCTCCTCCGCGTACAGGGCTCGCGCCGGCTGGGCGGTGACCTCGGCGGGCAGCGCAGCGTCGGCGGCCACGTAAGGAAGATTGGCGCACACGAGGTCGAATTCGCCGGCCAGCGGATGCATCAGGTCACCGCACTCGAGGTGAACGCGGCCCTCGAGCCGGTACTTGGCGACGTTGCGCGCCGCGACCTCCAGCGCCTCGCGGCTGACGTCGGACGCCCACACCTCCGTGTTCGGCGCGTAGTGGGCGACGGCGATGGCGATGCAGCCGCTACCGGTGCCCACATCGGCGACGCGCACCGGGTCGGCAGTCCCACGAGCGATCGCGACCGCGCGCTGCACGAGCACCTCGGTGTCGGGGTTGGGCACGAGCACGTCCCGAGTCACAACGAATTCCAGGCCCATGAACTCTTTGTGCCCCACCAGGTACGCCACCGGCTCACCCTTGGCTCGCTGCGCAACCAGGGCTCGGTAGGCGCTCAGGTCTTGTTCGGACAGCGTGCGATCGAACTTCAGGTAGAGGTCGAGCCTTCGCAACCCAAGCGCGTGGGCGAGCAGGAGCTCGGCGTCGAGGCGCGAGGAATCAGAGCCGTGCTTCTGGAGATAGTCGGCGGAGAGCTTGAGGACCTCGACGATCGTCACCCCGACGTTTCAGAACCGCCGTTGAGCTGCGCCGCCCGCTCCGCCGCGATGAGCGCGTTGACCAGGTCGTCCAGGTCTCCCTGCATGACGCGGTCGAGCTTGTGCAGGGTCAGGTTGATCCGATGGTCGGTGACCCGGTTGTCCTTGAAGTTGTAGGTCCGGATCTTTTCCGACCGGTTGCCGCTGCGGACCATGCCGCGGCGCTGCGCGCCGATCTTCTCTTGCTGCTCCGCGAGCTTCATCTCATAGAGCCGCGCCCGCAGGACACGCAAGGCTTTCTCCCGGTTCTGCAGCTGCGACTTCTCGTCCTGGATGCTGACCGCGACGCCGGTCGGCTTGTGGACGATGCGGATTGCCGAATAGGTGGTGTTGACGCTCTGCCCACCAGGCCCGGTCGACGTGGAAGCCTTGATCTCCAGGTCCTCCGGCTTCAGCTCGACTTCCACTGGATCTGCCTCAGGCAGCACCGCGACTGTCGCGGCTGACGTGTGGATGCGTCCCTGAGCCTCGGTTTTCGGCACGCGCTGGACGCGGTGCACGCCGCCTTCGTACTTGAGCTGGGAGTACGCGCCATGACCGTGCACCTCGAACTCGATCTTGTCGTAGCCGCCGATACCGGTCGGCGATGCGTCCACGACCTCGACCTTCCAGCCCTTCTTCTCCGCCCACCGCGTGTACATGCGGAAGAGGTCGGCCGCGAACAGGGCTGCCTCGTCACCCCCCTCCGCGCCCTGGATCTCGACCACCACATCGCGGTCGTCGTTCGGGTCCTTCGGCAGCAGCAAGACCTTCAGCTTTTCGTCGAGCCTGTTCACCTGCTCAGCCGCGCGCCGCTCTTCCGAGCGCAGATATTCCTGCATCTCGGCATCTTTTTCGTGGCGCGCCATCTCGCGCGCTGATTCCATCTCGTGGCGCACCTTGCGGTACGCGTCATAGGTCTTGACCGTGTCGCGCAGCGTGCGCAGCTCGCGTGCGAGGCGCGTGACCTTCTCGTGGTCAGAGGCCACCTCTGGCCTGGACATCTCGTTTTCGATTTCCCGATAGCGGCGGGCGATCGCTTCGAGTCGGTCGATCATGCGGCGGCTCCGGTGCTTTCCTCCTCACCCTGGCGCGCGCTGTTGAAGGCGACGATCGCGACCTCGAGCATGTCGTCGGAGGGTTCGCGCGTGGTGAACTTCTGCGTGCCCAGCACCGGCAGCAGCGCGACCCGAACGACCGGGTTGTAGCGGTGCCGGGCCATGAAGCGGATCAGCTCGAAGCCGGCTCCCGCGATGAGCGGGATGGCGAGGATCCGGCTCGCGACCAGCCAGAACAGGTTGGGATGGAACAGGGCCACGACGCTGAACACGATGACGCTCACAACGAGCACGACGAGCAGAAATCCGGTCCCGCAGCGAGGATGCAAGGTGCTCGCGCGGCGGACCGACGGAACGTCGAGAGTCCACCCCGATTCGAACGCGTTGATCGTCTTGTGCTCCGCGCCGTGGTACTGGAAGACGCGCCGCACGTCCGGCAGGAGCGAGATCGCGGCGAGGTAGCCGAGCACCAGGCCGACGCGGATCAACCCCTCGACCAGGACGAACGCGAAGCTCCCTGTGCGATGGACTGCGAAGTTGGCCAGGAGCAGAGGCAGACCGATGAACAGCACCAGCGCGAAGACGCCGGCGGTGGCGACCGAGCCGGTGATCTCCTTCTTGCCGATCACGATGTTGTTGGCGCCGGCGTTCACGTTGGCGGACCAGATCAGCGACTTCATGCCCAGGTGCAGCTGCTCGCCGATGAGCGCGAGGCCACGCACGAACGGCAGCTTCCAGACCGGGTTGACGTAGATCGGCGCTGTCAGCTCACCGCGGTTGACGAGGATCTCCCGGGTGAGCGTGTCGGGGTTCGTGGTCGGCAGGCGGACGGCCACCGCGTAGTGGCGCTTGCCGCGCATCATCACGCCTTCGATGACGGCCTGGCCGCCATAGAAAAACGGCTGGTCGGCCTTCGGTTTTGCCTGGGCCTCCGGAGCGCTTACCTCCGGGCTTGGCATCTACGCCCGGGTCTTAGCAGCCCGCTTCCGGAACCGCTCGACCTGTCCGCCGGTGTCGACGATCCGCTGCGTGCCCGTGAAGAACGGGTGGCAGACGGAGCAGATCTCGGTCTTGAGCTCCTTGCGCGTGGAACCTGTCGTCCAGCTGTTTCCGCACGCGCAGGTGACGACCGCGTCTTCGTAGAAGGTGGGATGAATCTGTGCTTTCAAGGGTTTACTCCAGGGGTAGTTTACCGAGCGAGAGCCGCGGTCATGTTCGTGGCCTGCATCGTCATGATCCCGAGATAGACGACGAGTCCGATCCAGGCGAATCCCACTGCCCAGCGGCCGGTCGCGGGCACCGACGTGTAGTACGGGTTGTTCCTGTCGCGGAAGCGAGCGAGCAGGGTCGGGATGCCGAGCAGCGCGAAGATGAGCAGCAGGGGGCTGAGGAAGAAGTGGAGGGTCAGCGCGCCCACCCCGATCACCGCCAGGGCGGCCACCTGGAACCAGGGCGAGACCGGGCCAAGGATCCAGGCCCCGTCCAGCTGCCACAGCGGGATCAGGTTGAACAGGTTGATGTAGAAGCCGATCCAGGCCATGGACAGAAAGACCGGGTTGCCGGTGGATCCGTAGAGGAGGAAGGCGACGGTGGCGCCAAGAGTGCCCGCGATCGGGCCCGCGATGCCGACCTGGGCCTGCTTCAACGCGTCTGTCGGGTGGGAGCGCTGGAAGATAGCTGCCCCCAGGAAGGGAATGAAGATCGGGGCCGTCGCCTGCATGCCCTGCCGCCGGATCTCGACCACATGGCCCATCTCGTGGACCAGGATCATCACCACGAGCGCAACTGCAAACCAGGGCCCGAAGAACACGGCGTAGCCGCCGAAGCTGACCAGCAGCGAAAGAATGGTCGCGCCGGCGGGCAACTTGACGAGGACGATGAGCCCGTACTTGACGACGGCCCAGACGGCCAGCGCACCGGACGCCAGCCAGCCCAGCGCGCCGCGGTCGTTCTGCCTGGGCGCGGGCGAGTAGTGGTACGGCGACTGCGGCGGGATGTCCGAGGTCGCCTGGTACGGGGGCGGCGGTGGGATGTACTGGCCGCCCTGGGGCGGCATGTACGGGTCGTTCTGGCTCAATGAATTACCTCTCTCTAGATACCCGGTACCCGGGTGGCCTAATCCCGGGTTCGGCTAGGAGGGCCGGCCTGCCACGTGGTGGCGGGTCGTCAGCCGTCGGACGGTGGCATGGCGGCTCGACATGACCAGGGACGAGGTCTCGGCGAAGCCGCTCCCGAATCCGACGCCCGGTAGAAGCGGGCCACCGGTCACGCCGGTGATTGCCACCGCGACGTCGGCCGCCGGCGCGAGCTCGGCGAGGCCGTAGACATGCGAGCCCTGCTCGCCGACGAGGCTCTTCTCCTCATCGTTGCGCGGCATCAGCCGGACCAGGAACTCGCCGCCCAGGCAGCGCACCGCACAGGCGGCGATGAGCGTCGCGTGCAGGTCGCCGATCCCGATCGCCGCGTCGATGCCGGTGCCGGGCAGCGCCGCCATCACCGCGCTGGCGAAGTCACCTTCTTCGAGCGTTCGGATGCGGGCGCCTGCCGCGGCGACTTCGGCGATCAGCTCCTGGTGACGCGGACGCTCGAGGATCGCGATGGTGAGGTCCTGGACCCGAACGTCTCGCGCGAAGGCGATGCGCCGGAGGTTGTCTGCGATCGAGTCGTCGAGGTCGATCGCCCCGCGCGCTGCTGGTCCCGCGACGAACTTCTCCACCTGGGAGACCGCGGGCAGCCGCGCAAAGCCGCCGGGCTCGACTGCGACGAGCAGGGAAACCGCGTTGATGTGGCCGCGCGCCGTCTGGCTCGCACCTTCGACCGGGTGGACGCCGAGGTCGACCTTGCGATCTCCGCTGCCGATCACCGCGCCATGCGGGAGGTGTGCGTAGTGGCGAGGGCTGAGCACGACGGTACCGCTCGGGCCAGAGCGTTCGAGGGCACGCCGCATGGCGTCGCCTGCCGCCTCGCTGACGCGGTCAGGGTCGCCCTTGCCGAGGAATCCCGCGCACGTGAGCGCGGCCGCCTCGGTGGCGTGGACGAGCTCCAAGGCCAGCTCATGCTCCTCGCCACGTGTGGGGAGTTGCCCTGAAGGGCCGGAGGGGCTTCGGTACTGCTCCATGGGTTCCCTAGCTCTCGGGCTCTTCCAGAAGCTCCGCGGGACGCAGCTCCATCTGGTCTATGCCGCTCTGGAGGAAAGCCGCCCGCACGAAATCGCGAAACAGCGGGTGCGGCCGGTTCGGCCGCGAGCGGAACTCGGGGTGGAACTGGCTTGCCACGAACCACGGGTGGTCCGCGAGCTCGATGATCTCCACCAGCCGCCCGTTCGGGGAAAGCCCGGTGAAGTTCATCCCGGCCTCGTTCATGACCTCGCGGTACTCGTTGTTGAACTCGAAGCGATGGCGGTGGCGCTCGTAGACCACCTCTTCCCCATACGCCTTCTGGGCGAGCGAACCCGGCGTCAGCTTGCACGGATACAGGCCGAGGCGCATCGAGCCGCCCATCTGGTCGACGTTGCGCTGCTCCGGCATCAGGTCGATCACCGGCGTCGAGGTGAAGGCGGCGAACTCGGTGGAGTTGGCGTCGGGCGCGTCCAGCTTCTCGCGCGCGAAGTCGATCACGGCGCACTGCATGCCCAGACACAGCCCGAGGTACGGGATCCGGTTGTGCCGCGCGTAGCGCGACGCGATGACCTTGCCCTCGATGCCGCGGTAGCCGAACCCTCCGGGAACGACGATGCCGGCGACGCCCATCAGCGGCGAGCTGTCGCCCGCGTCGAGCTTCTCCGAGGAGACCCATCGAATGTCGATCGCCAGGCCGTGGTGAATGCCGGCGTGGCGCAGCGACTCGATCACGCTCAGGTACGCGTCAGGCAGCTGGATGTACTTGCCGACGATCGCGATCGGCACCGAGGCCCTGGGGTGCTTGATCCTGTCCACCATGTGGGTCCACGGTTCGAGATTGAGAACATGCGCCGCCTCGTCTAGCTCGAAGTGCTTCGCCATGACCCTGCCCAGCCCGGAAGCCTCGAGCATCAACGGAACTTCGTAGATGGACTGCACGTCTGGCACCGATACCACCGCCTCGCGCGGCACGTCGGTGAACAGCGCGATCTTCTCCTTCAGGTCGTTGTCGATCGCCAGCTCGGAGCGGCAGATGATTGCGTCCGGCTGGATGCCGATCGCGCGCAGGGCCTGGACCGAATGCTGCGTCGGCTTCGTCTTCATCTCCTGGCCGCGCACGACCGGGACCAGTGAGCAGTGGACGTAGAACACGTTCTGCCGGCCGAGGTCGTTCTTCAGCTGCCGGATCGCTTCGAGAAACGGAAGGCTCTCGATGTCTCCGACGGTCCCGCCGACCTCGACCACGACCACGTCCGCCTGCGGATCTTTGGCCGCCCGGAGAATCTTCTCCTTGATCACGTTCGTGACGTGCGGGATGACCTGTACTGTGGCGCCGAGGTAGTCGCCGCGACGCTCGCGGGCGATCACGTCCTGGTAGATCTTCCCGGTGGTCACGTTGGAGGCGACCGTCAGGTTCTCGTCGACGAACCGCTCATAGTGGCCGAGGTCGAGGTCGGTTTCCGCGCCGTCGTCGGTGACGAAAACCTCGCCGTGCTGGTAAGGGCTCATGGTGCCTGGGTCGACGTTGAGGTAGGGGTCGAGCTTCTGCAGGGAGACGGTGAGGTGGCGGGCCTTCAGGATGTTCCCGATCGACGCCGCAGTGATGCCCTTACCTAGAGAGGAAACGACACCCCCGGTCACGAAAACGTACTTCGACATAGACGACCTCCAGGGCGGTTTTTCAAATCTTACCGGAGAGGGGGATCGACTAAACCTTTACCTCCGCTTTCGGCTCCAGGACGACCACCCTGGTCTCGTAGTCGGCCCCCGACGATTTCTGCACCGCGAGCTTCGGCTGGGGCTCCGACGTCGCAACCCCCATCTCCTTGAGGAAGCGGTCGATCGGGTCCAGCTGGAGCTTCAAGCCTGGGATCGCGTAATGCATCGGCACGACGTAGCGCGGCTCGAGCTGGCGAACCACCTCCGCGGCCTGCGCCGCGGTCATCGTGGCCCGGCCCCCGACCGGCACGAGCAACACGTCGGGCGAGGCAACCGCCTCGGATTCGACGTCGTCCAGCTTGTGCCCGAGGTCGCCCAGGTGGCAGACGCGCACGTCGTCGATCTCGATCAGGTAGACGGTGTTGCGGCCGTGCTTGGCGCCCTTCTCGGCGTCATGGTAGGTCGGGACGCCGATCACGCTGACGCCGGCCACCTCGTACTCGCCGGGTCCCCGAATCTCGTAGGCGCCGTCGCGGACGACCTGCGTGAAGTTGTGGTTGTCGTGCTCGTGGCTGATCGTCACGACCTCCGCGTCCATTCGCGAGAGCTTCAGACCGATCGTCGGCGGATAGGGGTCGGTGACCACCGCCGCCCCGCGACCGCGCAGCCTGAAGCAGCCGTGTCCAAGCCAGGTGACGTCCAATGGTCTCTCCTTACGTCCTCACATCCGCTCTGGCGCGCTGACACCCATCAGGTCAAGCGCTGTCTTCAAAGTGTGACGCGCTGCCCGGCACAGCTCCAGCCGCGCCCGTGTCAGCGCCGGGTCTTCGACGACGACGCGGTACTCGCTCTGGGCATTCCCCGCGTGATAGAAGCGATGGACCGCGGTCGCCAGGTCATGCACGTAATAAGGAATGCGGTGGGGCTCGAGCAGCGCGGTCGCATCCTCGACGATGTCAGGCCAGAAGGCAAGCTGGCGTGCCACGTCGAGCTCCCATGAATGAACGAGCAGAGAGGCGTCCGCCGCCTCAGGCAGGCGCGGATGCCGCTCCGCGGCCGCCACCTCGACGTTCGACAGCCGAGCGTGCGCGTACTGCGCGTAGTACACCGGGTTCTCGCTGCTCTGAGTGACCGCGAGCTCGAGGTCGAACTCCATCGTTGTGTCCGGCGACCTCAGCAGGTAGAAGTAGCGCACGGCGTCGGAGCCGACACGGTCGATTAGCTCATCGAGCGTCACGAACCGGCCCGCTCGCTTGGACATCTTTACCTGCTGGCCGCTGCGCGAGGCGCCTTCTTTGAGGTTGACCATCTGGTGGAGGATGATCACGAGCTTCTGCGGGTCGAACCCCAGCGCCGCGGCCGCGGACTTCATGCGCGGGACGTAACCGTGGTGGTCGGAGGCCCATACCTCGATCACCCGGTTGAAGGCCCGCTGCTCGAAGCGGCTCAGCAGATAACCGAGGTCGGACGCGAAGTACGTCGGCTGCCCGTTCGCCCGAATGACGACACGGTCCTCTTCATCGTCTGCGGGCTCGCCGAACCACAGCGCGCCGTCGCGCTCCTTGATGTGGCCTGACTCGCGAAGCCTCTCGATCGCCGTCTGGGGCAGGCCGGACTCCCAGAGCTTGTTTTCGTAGTACCACTCGTCGTAGCGGACAGACAGTCGCGCGACCGTCGCCCTGATCCGTTCGACCATCTTGTCGATCGCGTACATCCGGAGCTTCGGCTCCGCCTCTTCCTCCGAGAGCTTGTCGATCCCAGGCAGGTCGTCCCGCGCCATCTCCGCAAGCTCGGTCACGTAGTCGCCCGTGTAACCGCCCTCCGGTGGTTCCTCGCCGTGCAGCCGCGCATATACCGACGCGCCGAACCTTCGGGTTTGCGTGTTGTCCGAGTTGACGTAGTACTCCCGCTGGACGGAGTGTCCTGTGAACTCCAGGATCCGGCACAGCGAATCGCCCAACGTCACTCCGCGGCCATGCCCGATGTGCAGTGGCCCGGTCGGGTTCACACTGCCGAACTCCACCTGCAGGCGTTCGCCGCGGCCGATGTCGCGCCCCCCGTAGCCAGGAGCGACCTGCGTCACGAGGTGGCGCAGCCAGTCGTCGCTCAGCCGGAAGTTGACATATCCCTTCTCGGCCTCCGCGATAGCCGCCCCGTCTGGGACCACGATCTTCTCGGCCAGCCGTCCGGCGATCTCGTCAGGCCGCGACCTCAGAACGCGAGCGAGCTTGAGCCCGGCGGAGCTCGCATAGTCACCGTGCTCCAGCGACTTCGCCCGCCCCAGCTCGAGATCGGGAATGTCGCCGTCGACACCTAGCTCGCGAACTGCCTGGTGCAGCGCGTCGTTGATCCGCTCGCGCAGTCCTCCCGACATCACAGACGTCATCCGCAGCTCGGGTGCTGCGACGCCAGGGTCAGCTCCGCCTGGGTGGAGCTCGTGCCTCGCGTGTAGGTGACCGCGACTCGCTGGCTGGAATGGAAACGCGACCGGAGCAGAAGCGACAGAGGATGCGCCGCGTCGATACGGACGTCGTCGAGCTGCGTGATCACGTCGCCGATCTGCAGGCCGGCCACGACCGCTGGGCCTGACCTGTCGACTGACACCAGCTGGGTGCCCTCCGGAACGCCGTTGAGCGCCGCGTTCTCGGGCGAGATGTCTACGGTCGCCGCGCCGATCGAGGCGACGGTAACCTGCCCCGTCGAGGACAAGATCTGCTGGACGTCGTCCTGGATATCTGCAACGTTCAGGCCGAAGCCTTCGCTCGCCGACGGCGACACCATTGCGATTCCGACCACCTGGCTCCCCACGTTCAGCAGCGGTCCGCCAGACGTGCCGTCGTCGATCGCCACGCTGGTCTGGATCGTGTCGCTGAACTGGATGGTGTGGCCGATGTTCAAAGGATCCTTGCCCGAGGCGATGCGGTGCATCGCGCTGACATATCCCGGCGTCACCGCGCCACCCGCGGCGGGACCGCCGACGGCAACGATCACCTGGCCCTGGGCGAGTGCGGTCGGGTCGGCGAAGCCGAGCGTCGGCAGGCCGCTGACCTTGTCGATCTTCACTACGGCGACGCCGGTCTGGCAGTCGTAGTCGACGAGCCGAGCGTCATGCGGCTTCGAGTCGCCGGGCACGAGCACCGTCAACCCGTTGGCGCCGGCGACGACGTTGATGTTCGTCACGATGTAGCCGTCGCTCGTCGCCAGGAAGCCCGAGCCGTGGACGATGGCCGGCTGACGCTGGGTGACGATGCTCACGACCGCCGGCCGGGCCTTGGCGGCGGCCTGCACGATGGCCGAGTCCTGCGAGATGGTCACCCCGCTGCGCAGGTTCACCTGCTGGTTGTTGGTCCGCGCCTGGTAGCGCAGCACCACCAGCGAGACTCCGGTTGCGACAAGGACGGTCACGACCAGGCCGGCCGCGACGGCCAAGATGGCTCGCATGAGCTGATAGTAGGTTGGCGGGTGTTGCTAACTCGTCGGGTCGAGCGGGTACCAGGTCATGACGAGCTGGCGGTTGGGCTCGAAACCGGCCGATTTGTAGAGCCTGACCGCCGCGTCGTTGTCGGGGCGAGTCCAGACATACGCGAGGGTCACGCGCCGCTCGGAGAAAAGCCTCACCGCCTGGCGCACCAGCATCTCGCCGATGCCGCGCCCGCGATGGGCCTCTGAGACGTAAAGCTCCGCGACCTCGCCTTCGAGACCGGTCCCAGGGTCGTAGAGGACGATCCAGCAGAAGCCGACGACCTGCCCCACCTCGTCGCGGACCGCGTAGATGACGTTCTCGCCGCGGAACGCAGACGGCACCTGGGTCAGGTGGCTCTCGATCTCCTCGCGCCGCAGCTGGGGATGGTCGGCGTAGTGGACCTGTTCGCCAAGGTGAAGCTCGACGAGCAGGGGCCTGATCAGCGAATAATCGCCGGTCGCCAGGCGCTCCACGTCAAGAGTGCGCATCCCCATCCGATGTTAGCCTAGGCCCTCGCGACATAGCCAAAATTGGGTCCCCAAGTCGCGCCGACGTAGCTCAGCTGGCAGAGCAGCCGCCTCGTAAGTGGCAGGTCGTGGGTTCGAATCCCACCGTCGGCTCTGGCGCCTCCGCGGTTGACGCTCCCGGTATGGGTTTGTTAGGGTGACCCCCGGTCTTCAACAGCCGGGGTACGCCAATAGGAGGCCGGGGGGTAGCCGTTGCGGACCCATCGCTATGTGACCCACGCCGTCGTCCTCGCGATCGCCGGCGTCATGTCGACCTATACGGTGATGGACCGTGGGCTCTATACGAGCTTCCACACACCCGGACTCACGTCCGCCTCGGCCGACCAGGGCGTCGCAACGGGTGATGTTTCGGTTGGCCGCGACAGCGTGATCATCAAGCCGATCTCGGTACCGAGATCGGCCCTCCCAAACCGCGCTCCCATCCTCTACACGGTGGCGCAGGGAGACACGCTGGAGAGCATCGGCAAGCAGTTCAAGCTCCCATGGCGGGACATCGTCTGGTCGAATCCAGGCCTGCGCCTGCCCCTTAAGGTCGGCCGGCCGATCAAGCTCCCGCCGGTGCCGGGCGTCGTCGTCGTCGTCCGGAAGGCGGACACCCCAGCGAGCCTTGCTTCCGCTTACGGCGTGGACGCCAGCACGCTGCTCGGCTTCAACGGAATCCGCGCCGCGCAGCTGACGGCGGGCCTGATGCTCGTGATTCCCGTCGATCCCACCCAGGGCCCGAACCTGAGCACGGGCCTGCCGGCCGACCCCGCCGACCCTGGACAGTTTCTGTGTCCGATCCCGGGCGCCCCGATCATTCAGCAGTTCGGGCCCACGTCATTCGCGGTCGAGCCTTCCTATGGCGGCTACCTGCATTTCCACACCGGAGTCGACCTGCTCGCCGGCTACGGGACCCCGATCGTGGCCACCGCCGGCGGAAAGGTGACCGCTGTCGGCTATGCGGACTACTTCGGGATCCGGGTCCAGGTGACCGACAGCTTCGGCCTCGTCGAGATCTACGCCCACATGGAGCAGGTATCGGTCGCCTTGGGGCAGGAGGTGCAGCAGGGCGACAAGATCGGATTGGTCGGCAGCACGGGTCTATCCATCGGTTCGCATCTGCACTTTCAGCTCGAGGTCGGCGGGGTGCCAACCGCTCCTGGTCCGCTGGTCGGCTGCTAGCGAGATAAGGAGCCCGGATTCCGCGAGCAGGATCGGGATCGCAAGCACCACCAGGGCCAGCTCGAGCAGCGCGTAACCGACGACCAGGATCGCGACCTGCAAAGCGGTCGCGCCGGAGCGGACGAGGAGCCATCCCGCGACGAACAGCATCAGGAAGTCCTGGAACCCGAGATATGGGGTGAACAGCAGCGAGCCGACGATCCCTGCAGCGATCACGCGGTTCGGGTTCCGGCGCTGCCGCCAGGCTGCAACCACCGTGACGACGACTACCGCCACCTCGGCCACGCGCAGCGGCCAGCCGAGGCCGAGCGGTCCGGAGATCGAGTAGCGCCGAGTGATGTCCCACGCCGCGGTCTGCGTCTGGCCGAGGACGTCGCGATAGCGGGTCACGCCGTCGGTGCCCAGCAGGGCGAGCGCGACGATCCCGATCACGGCAGACGCCACGAGCCAGGCCGCAAACGTCTTTCGATAGCCACCGACCAACAGGGCGAGAGGGACCAGAAGGGCGAGCTGGGGCTTCAGGACCAGGAGGCTCAAGACGACTCCCGCCGCCAGCTGCCGTTCGGCGCGGATCAGCCACCAGGCGGTCGCCACGGCGGCCGCGACCAGCGCGCCTGGCTGCCCGACCATCACGCCGAACGCGACAGGAAAGACGCCCAGCCACAGGACAAGGTGGGCGGCCCGCGCCACGCCCCCGCCGGGGGCGAGCAGATACCAGGTCCACAGGAGGGCGGCCAGCAGGAAGGCGGTCCAGATGACCAGCGCCCCGACGAAGGGAAGGCCGGTGAGCGGCGTGACCAGCCAGGCGAGCGGCGGAGGCGAGATGAATGGTTGGACGTTGAACTCCGGCCCCAACGCTCGGATCGCCCGCGCCTGGGCCGACAGGTCGTACAGCCTTGCGTACCCGTCGTCCAGACCGACCATCGCCGCCGCGTCGGCGAGCCGGAAGTCGTTGCGCACGGCGTACTCCGTGAGGAAGGACGGCGCTGCGACAAGCAGGTCCCATGCGGTCAGCATCGCCCCGACGATGACGCCCGCCACCGCCCAAAGTCGGGTCCGCTCGCGGAAGTAGTCAGCCATGGGCTGAGCAAAAAATAAGGGCTCGGACCGAAGCCCGAGCCCTTACGGGAAATCTATTTAGTTGACTTCGCGGTAGTCCGCGTCGACGACGTCGCCCTCTTTCTTCTCCTCAGCGGCCGGGTTGCCATCGCTCTGGCCACCCGCCGGAGCCGATGCTCCCGCGCCCTGGTAGATGTGCTGGCCGATCTTCTGGAGCGACTCGTTGAAGTCGTCCATCTTGCGCTGCAGATCCTTCGTGTCCGAGCCCTTGGCCGCCGTCTTCAAGGCTTCGAGCTTGGCGTTGACCTCGCTCTTGACCTCCTCAGGGATGCGGGCCTCGTTGTCCTTGATCACCTTCTCGGCCTGGTGGATCATGTGGTCGGCCTGGTTGCGGAGCTCCACCTCTTCGCGCTTGGCCCGGTCCTCGGCGCCATGCGCCTCGGCCTCCTTGACCATCCGATCGACCTCGTCCTTGTTCAGTGTCGACGACGCCGTGATGGTGACCGACTGCTCGCGGCCGGTGCCCTTGTCCTGCGCCTTCACGTTGAGGATGCCGTTGGCGTCCAGGTCGAAAGTGACCTCGACCTGGGGCATGCCTCGCGGCGCGGGTGGGATCCCGTCCAGGTGGAAGCGACCCAGCGTGCGGTTGTCGCGCGACATGTCGCGCTCCCCCTGCAAGACGTGGACCTCGACAGAGGTCTGGTTGTCCGCCGCGGTCGAGAAGACCTGCGAGCGAGAGGTCGGGATGGTCGTGTTGCGGTCGATGAGCTTGGTCATGACCCCGCCCAGCGTCTCGACGCCCAGCGAAAGCGGCGTGACGTCGAGGAGCAGGATGTCCTTGACTTCGCCCTTCAAAACGCCGGCCTGGATGGCGGCCCCGACGGCGACCACCTCGTCCGGGTTGACGCCCTTGTGCGGCTCCTTGCCGCCCAGGAGCTCCTTGACGAGCTGCTGGATGATCGGAGTGCGGGTCGAGCCCCCGACCAGCACGACCTCGTCGATCTGCTGCGGGGTGAGGTTGGCGTCCTTGAGCGCCGCGAGAAAAGGTCCGCGGGTGCGCTCGGTGAGGTCGGACGTGAGCGACTCGAACTTGGCTCGAGTCAGGGTCATCTCGAGGTGCTTCGGACCGGTCTGGTCCGCCGTGATGAACGGTAGGTTGATCGTCGTCTCGAGCCTGCTCGAGAGCTCGATCTTGGCCCGTTCCGCGGCCTCGGTGAGACGCTGCAGCGCCTGGCGGTCGGTCCTCAGGTCGATGCCGTTCTGCTTCTTGAACTCGTCGGCGAGCCAGTCCACGATGCGGCGGTCGTAGTCGTCGCCGCCCAGGTGGGTGTCGCCGTTGGTGGACTTGACCTCGAAGACGCCGTCGCCGACGTCGAGCACGGACACGTCGAAGGTGCCACCGCCGAGGTCGAAGACCAGGATGGTCTCGTTCGCCTTCTTGTCCAGCCCGTAGGCCAGCGAGGCGGCGGTCGGTTCGTTGATGATGCGCAGAACGTTGAGACCCGCGATCTGGCCGGCGTTCTTGGTCGCCTGCCGCTGCGAGTCGTTGAAGTACGCGGGCACGGTGATGACCGCGTCGGTCACCTTCTCACCGAGGTACGCCTCGGCGTCGGCCTTGAGCTTCTGCAGGATCATGGCCGAGATCTCTTCCGGGGTGAATTCCTTGTTCGCGTTGGGGATGAACACCACCGCGCGGTCGTCCTTGCCCGGCTTGACCTGGTAAGGCACGATCTTCCGCTCCGAGTCGACCTCCCCGAACTTGCGGCCCATGAACCGCTTGATCGAGTAGACGGTGTTCTCGGGGTTGACGGCCGCCTGCCGGCGAGCCAGCGTGCCCACCAGCCGCTCACCGGACTTGGTGAAGGCGACCACGGAGGGGGTCGTGCGCGAACCTTCGGCGTTGGGTATGACAACTGGCTCGCCGCCTTCCATGACGGCGATGACCGAGTTGGTCGTCCCCAAGTCGATTCCTACGGTTTTTGGCATTTGTCGCTGTTCCTCCAGGTGGGATGGATTGAATTCAAAGTGGTTACCTGTGATCTTCTTCCCCGCTTCCGGGGCTGCAAAACGCGTGAGCACCCTAGTCTTTAGACGATGGCCATCTACGAGCTCGACCCGGTCGATCGCATCGCGGTCGCGGCCATTGGCGAGCCCGGCCGGCGCCAGTTCTTCCTCCAGGCCACCGGCTCCGGGCGCACCCTCACGCTGGGCTGCGAGAAAGCCCAGATCCAGGCACTCCTCGTGCGCGTGAGCCAGATGCTCGAGGCCCAGCAGATCGAGACGCCGGACGAGCCGGCCCTGGCGGCAGGCGAGACACCCGAGAGCACGGCGCCCGGCGAACCGGAATGGCAGATCGGCGAGATGGGTCTCGGCTACCACGAGGCGCGCCAGATGTTCGTGCTGGTCGCGAGCCAGGGCGCCGCGGGCGAGACCAGTGCGAGCGAGGCGCCGCCGGCGGACGACGCGCCGAGCGTCCGATTCTGGCTGAGCCACGACCAGGTCATCGCCTTCTCAAAGCAGGCCAATTCCGTGCTCTCAGCCGGGCGGCCGCTCTGCCCTCGTTGCGGCCTGCCCATGGATCCGGCAGGCCACCCCTGCCCGGTCATGAACGGTGCCCGGCCCATCTTCTAAGGAGGCCGAGGAGCTTCTCGGGGCGCTGCCTGAGGTCAAGATCCTCGGCGTCCTTCACGGTGCCTCGAACTACACGTTCCTGGCTCGACTTGGGCCGCACCCGCCGTCCGGCTTGCTCGCGGTGTACAAGCCGGCACGGGGCGAGTCGCCGCTCTGGGACTTCGAGGCAGCCACCCTCTACCAGCGTGAGGTCGCTGCCTACGAGCTGAGCAAGGTCCTCGGCTGGCCGCGGATCCCGCCGACCGTCGTGCGCAAGAAGGCGCCGCACGGCGTCGGCGCCGTGCAGCTCTTCATCGAGGCCGACGGGCGGCACTTCTTCGGCGATGAGAGCTCGCGCACCGAGACCTGGATCCGGGTCGCGCTGTTCGACGTGCTCGCCAACAACGCCGACCGCAAGTCGGGCCACTGCCTGTTCGATGCTGACGACAACGTGTGGGTGATCGACCACGGCCTGACCTTCAACGTGGCCAACAAGCTGCGGACGGTGATCTGGGACTTCTCGGGCCAAGCGCTGCCGCCGGACCTTTGCGATGACGTAGAGCGCGCCCTGGTCGAGCTGGAGCGCGGAGGCCTGGCGAAGACCATGCAGGAGCTGCTCCGACCGGCAGAAGTGCGGATGCTCAAGCGGCGGCTGCGCGGCGTGCTCGACCCCCAGTGGCGCTTCCCCGAACCCACCTCGGCATGGTCGATCCCATGGCCCCCCGTGTAACCGAACCGGCTCTGCTATCGTTCCCGCGCTTCATGCGTTGGTCGGGCTCCCGCCGTCTTGCTCCAGCCGTCGTGATGCTCAGCGCAGCCGCCGCAGCCTCCATCTTTTTCGTCTTCGCGCCCGCAGCTCGGGCCGATTGTGGAACGGCGGCGAGCCAATCACCATGTCCTTCCCCGTCACCATCGCCGATCCCGTTCAACGCATTCCTTTCCCTTGACGTGACCGACGGCGGGCCGAACACCCAGATCACCGTCAACGGCGGCGCCTTCCTCCCCAACGAGCAGATGACACTCATCTGGGACATGCCAAGCAAGGTGGCGGGCGGCGCCGTCGCCGACGGCAGCGGCAACTTCGTCACCCACGTCAAGCCGTTCCCCGGCGACGCACCCGGCCAGCACAAGCTGTGCGCCAGCGTCGAGCCGCGGCCGTGCGCGAACTTCACGCTCGAGGCGCCTGCAACCTCGCCCTCGCCCAGCCCGACCGAGTCGCCGTCGCCCAGCCCGACCGAGTCGACCGCATCGCCCACCACGAGCGCGACGCCCGTCGCGCCGACGCTCAATGGGCTCGACCTCATCTCAAAGCCACCATTCGTCTTTCTGCCGATCGCGGGTGCGATGGCGATCGTCCTGTCGCTCGGCTACTGGGCGGTCAGCATGATGAGGCGGCCGCGGCCGACCCCCGTCCTGCCGTCTGCGGCGGTGGTGCACCGCGCCATGCGCCCCGACTACACGGCCGGGTTCGGCTCCCCGCCGCCAACTCCTTCGGCCGAGCCGGGCGCGGAGTCGGCCTGGACCGAGCCCGTGCAACCGCACCCCACCCCGCCGCCCGCACCGGCGCCGGAGCCCCAGCCTGAGCCTGAGGTTCCTCACGCCGAGTGGGGGCCGCCCAGTGAGTGGGGACCTGGCACGCCAGACGCGGGCTACCCGGAGCTCGCCGCGCCGGACGAACCACCCGAACTGCCCGAGCATGGAGATCTCCCCGAGCCAGGCGACTAGTGGTCACGGAGTCGCGGCCAACTTAGTATTCGCCGGAGTGTCACGCCCCCGGGCTTCGCAGCGGATTCGCGAGATTGACGGTCGGAGCCAAGGAAAGGGTGGCGCGACGAGGAGTGCATTTGCAATGCACGACGACGAAGCGCCGGGCCCCTTGACGCCGGCTTCCGCGCCCTTGCCAGGGGTCCCCGCGAAATCGCAGATTTCGTGGGGTGGGCCTGCGCCCGGCCGTCCAGCTCGCGAAGCTGCGCGGAGCATCGGGGGCGCGACACTCTGATGTCGCTGCTCGAGGTACGGGACCTGAGCGTCCGCTTCGGTGGGGTGGTGGCGCTGGACCGGGTTTCGTTCAACGTCGAGGAAGGCCAGGTCGTTGCGCTGATCGGCCCCAACGGCGCGGGCAAGACCACGCTCTTCAACGTCATCACCCGCGTGTACCGGCCGAGCGGCGGCATTGCGCTCATCGACGGCCACTCGGTGCTTTCCATGCGGCCTCACCAGGTCATTCGCCATGGCGTGACCCGGACTTTTCAAAACGTGGCGCTGTTTCGGTCGATGTCGGTCCTGGACAACGTCCTGGTCGGCGCTCACATCAACACGAAAAGCCAGTGGCTGCAGGCATCCGTGCCCCTGCCGGGTGCCGTCGCCGCCGAAGCCGCCTCTCGCAGACGGGCGCTCGAGATGATTGACTTCGTCGGCCTCAGCGCCCTGGCGGATCGCCCCGTGGCCATCCTGCCGTTTGGCCTCCAGAAACGCGTGGAGCTGGCACGAGCGCTCGTCTCGCGGCCCCGGCTCTTGCTCCTGGACGAGCCCGCAGGCGGAATCAGCCACGAGGAGGTCGACTCCACATCGCGGCTGATGCGTCGCGTACACACCGAGCTGAACGTGACGATGCTCCTGGTCGAGCACCATATGGCGTTCGTGATGGGCATCTCCGACCGGGTTGTCGTGCTCGACTTCGGCAAGAAGATCGCGGAAGGGACTCCCGCGGAGGTCCAGCGAAGCCCCGCCGTCATCGAAGCGTACCTGGGGGCGGCGTGACCGCCCTGCTCGAGCTGGACGAGGTCCGTGCCGGGTACGGGCCTACGTCGGTCCTGCACGGCGTCTCGCTCTCGGTGCCGGAAGGCGGCGTCGTATCGGTGCTCGGCGCCAACGGCGCGGGCAAGACGACGACTTTGCGAGCCATCACTGGTGGCGTGCGATGGACCGGCGACATCCGCTTCGGCGGTCGCTCGCTGCGACGGGTGTCGACCGAGGACGTCGTGCGGGCAGGAATCGCACATGTCCCTGAGGGGCGCGGGATCCTCACCGAGCTCACGGTGGACGAAAACCTGAGGCTTGGCTCGTATCTGCGACGCGACAGCTCGGAGGTGCGCAAAGACTACGACCGCGTCTTCGAGTACTTCCCCGTCCTCAAGGAGCGACGCCGGCTTTCCGCCAGCACGCTGTCCGGCGGTGAACAGCAGATGCTCGCCCTCGCCCGCGCCTTCCTGATGAAACCGCGGCTGATGCTTCTCGACGAGCCGTCCCTCGGCCTCGCGCCGATGATCGTGCGCTCGATCTTCGAGATCATCCGCTCGATCAACCAGTCGAGCCGGGTTGCTGTGCTGCTTGTCGAGCAGAACGCGCGGATCGCCCTCGACCTTTCGACGCATGCATATGTGCTCGAGGTCGGCCGCGTTGCGGTGCAGGGTGAGAGCGAGCAGCTGCAGGGCGACGAGTCGGTCCGCCGCTCTTACCTGGGCTATTAGGCGTGCAGGCGCTTCTCCAGCAGGTCGTCAGCGGCATCGCGATCGGCGGGATCTTCGCCAGCCTCGCGCTCGCGCTCGTCCTCATCTACAACGCGATGGGCCTCGTCAACTTCGCCCAGGGCGAGATGGCGATGCTCGCGACGTTCGTCGCCTTCGCGCTGATCAGCCGCGGCGTGAACTACTGGATCGTCTTGCCGGTCACCCTTATCCTGGCCTTCGCCGGGGGCATCTTGATCCAGCGAGTCGTGATCCGCCCGGTGGAACGGGCGCCGATCCTGACCCTCGTGATCATCACCCTGGGACTGGCGACTCTCCTGAACGGACTCGCTGGTTTCATCTTCGGCTACGTGCCGCGATCGTTCCCAAGCCCCTTCTCGGCGCAAACCATCGACCTGCTCGGCGTCTTCATCAGCTATCGCGATCTCGGGGTGATCGCGGTTTCAGGGCTCGTGCTGCTCGGCGTCTACCTCCTGCTGCAACACACGACCGTGGGTCTTACGCTGCGCGCGGCGGCGCATCACCCAGAGGCCAGCCGCCTGCTCGGAGTGCACGTGAGCTGGATGCTCGCCCTCGGATGGGGCCTTGCTTCGGCCGTCGGGGCGGTGTCGGGAATCATGGTCGCCCCGATCCTCCTGCTGGAGCCGAACATGATGCAGTCGATCATCATCTACGCCTTCGCCGCGGCGGTCCTCGGTGGAATCGAGAGCCCGCTCGGCGCCGTTCTCGGTGGACTCATCGTCGGTGTCACGGTCAACCTCGCGGGCGCCTACCTTCCATTCGTCGGTGGTGACCTTCAGCTCGCGGTGGGGCTCGCCATCATCATCGTCGTCCTGATCATCAAGCCCAACGGCCTGTTCGGCAGGGCCGTCGCAAGGCGCGTCTGATGCTTCAACGCGTTCGAGCCGCCCCTCCCCGCTACTGGCTGGTGGGTGTGGTAGTCCTTTTCTTCGTCGGGTTTCCGACAGTGATCAGCAGCTTCCTGGCAAGCGAGTGGGCCCAGGCGCTAATCCTGGCCATCGCGATCATGGGCCTTAACATCCTCGTCGGGTACAGCGGGCAGCTGTCTTTAGGCCACGGCGCCTTCATGGCTCTGGGCGCCTATACCTCGGCCATCCTGGCTCACCACTTCAACATGGACCTCATCGTCACGATCCCCATCGCGGGCCTGCTCACGGGGGTCGTCGGCTTTCTTTTCGGCATTCCCGCGCTTCGCCTTTCCGCTCTCTACCTCGCCCTCGCCACGTTTGCCCTCGCGGTGGTCACACCGAGCCTGATCAAGCGACCGGCGGGCCTGACGGGGGGCGTGCAGGGGATCATCCTCGTGCAACCCGAACCTTGTACGGCACCGCCCGGGCCGTGCGATGCGGGCCATCCGCGACGGCGAGGTGGCGGCCGCGGCGTCAGGGGTGAACATCGCCGGCTACAAGACCCTTGCCTTTGGCATCTCCGCGTTTTACGCGGGGATCGCCGGCTCGCTGTTCGCGCTCGCCGCCGGGTTCGTCAGCCCCGACACCTTTCCCGTCTCACTATCGATCCAGTTGCTCGTCGGCGCTGTGATCGGAGGGCTCGCGTCCATCCCTGGACCGCTGGTGGGTGCGATCTTCGCGTACTTCCTTCCGATCGAGTCGAGCCAGTGGGTGCCCAGCCAGAGCTGGATCCCGGACCAGATCGCCTCCACGGTGAAAAACGCCGGCCCGGCCGTCACCTATGGGGTGATCTTGATCCTGATCATGATCTTCGCCCCCAATGGCATCGTCGGCCTCGTCTACCGGGGCTACGCCGCCCTGAACCGCCGGCTCAGAGGTGCCGCCGATCGGGAGACTGGACAGATGCCGCCAAACCCACAGACTGTTTAAATACATATCCATCAACTCGGGAGGAATTTCTATGGGACGAAACGCAGCACGCCTGGCCGCGGTGGCCGCCTTCCTCGTCACCCTCGGCGCCTGTGGAGGCACTGCGGCACCGGCCCCACAGACGGACATCGGCATCACGAGCAACTCGATCCTCCTGGGGACCACCAACGCGCTGTCCGGGCCGGCCGCGGCGTACGGCACGATCGCCCGCGCCGAGGACGCCTATTTCACCTACGTCAACAGCACGGGTGGTGTCAACGGGCGCAAGATCACCTTCAAGATCTACGACGACGCGTACAACCCCGCCCAGACGGTGCCGCTGACCAAGCAGCTCGTCGAACAGGACCAGGTGTTCGCAACGTTCAGCGGATTGGGTACGCAAGCCCAGACATCCGTCCGCGACTACCTGAACAGCAAGAAGGTGCCTCAGCTCTTCGTAGCCACCGGCGCAACCACCTTCGGCCTCGACTACAACACCAACAAATGGACTCTCGGCTGGCAGCCGCCCTACCAGGGTGAGGCGCGGATCTACGCCAAGGACGTCGTGCAGAACCACCCGAACGCGAAGATCGGCGTGCTCTACCAGAACGACGACTACGGCCAGGACTATCTGAAAGGCCTTACCGACGGCCTTGGCTCGAACGCCTCGATGATCGTGGACAAGGAGAGCTACGACGTCACGGCGGCAAGCCCTGCTTCCCAGCTGGCGATCCTCAAGTCCAAGGGCGTCGACACGCTCTTCCTGTTCTCGACTCCCAAGCCGACGATACAGTCGCTGGCGATCATCACCGCTCTACACTGGACCCCCAGCGCCGTCTACCTGAACTCCGTATCCAACCCCCAGGTCTACATGCTGGCTGCGAAGAAGGCCGGCGCCGCGCTCGCAAACGTGACCAGCGTCGGCTATATCAAGGACCCAACCGACCCGCAGTGGGCCAGTGACTCGGGCATGATGCAGTACAAGTCGGTCATCGCCAACTGCACGTCGTGCAACCCCAACGACGGCTTCAACATCTACGGCGTCGCCGTCGCCTACACGATCGTCGACGTGCTGAAGCAGGCCGGGACCAACATGACGCGTGCCAATGTGGTCAAGATCGCGTCGAGCCAGCTCAGCGAGACCAACCCCTTCCTGTTGCCAGGGGTGAAGGTCAAGACGAGCTCAAGCGACCACTTCCCGATCATGCAGGAGCAGGTCATCACGTGGGGCGGCACAGGGTGGACCCTGCAGGGCAGCCTCATCGACGAAAGGGGCACTATCAAGTAATCCCCAGCATCTCCAAGCGCGTGCAGCCGTATTGGCTGCACGCGTACCTCCTCGTCTACACGCCCATCGGACTGTTTGCGGACAGCCGGATCACCGCCCAGTGGCAGCAGTACCTCCTCGGTGGGCTTACCTTCACGGTCCTCTACCTCGCGGCGCTCAAGGCGCCGAAGGAGCAGCGCGTCCAGGTATGGACGTGTGTCGCCGTGGCGACCTGCTTCGAGATCTTTGGCTCGCTCATCTGGGGCGTCTACCGCTACCGGCTGCACAACCTGCCGCTCTTCGTGCCGCCGGGCCACGGGATCGTGTACCTGTTCGGCCTGCTCGCGGCGCAGACGCCGGTGGTCAAGCGCCACGGCCGCCGCGTCGCGTACGCGGTGCTCGGCGGGGCCGGCACGTGGGCTCTGCTCGGCCTCACCGCTCTGCCCCTGGTGACCGGACGGTTCGACGTGCAGGGGGCGCTGTGCCTCCCTGTCCTCGCCTACTTCCTGCTACGGTCGCCGCGCTGGCCGCTGTTCGCGGCCATCTTCATCATCGTGAGCGAGCTGGAGATCTTCGGCACGTCGTTCGGCAACTGGTACTGGATGCCGATTGCGCCGTGGACGCACATCCCGTCGGGTAACCCGCCGTCGGTCATCGCGGGCGGCTACTGCGTGATCGACGCGTCGGTGCTGATCGTGCTCTGGGTCTACAGGGAGGGCTTGAACACCATCATGACCAGGATCAGGAGCACCAGCAGGCCCAAGACCGCCCCCAGCACCCTGTTCCGGTTGATGAGCCTCGAGAATTCCGGCGAGGTGGTGTCGCCTCCGTCGACGACCGCGATCAGCTTGCCCAGCAAGGGCGAGTAGAGCGCGACCGCAACCACCACGAGGATCGCGAACAGTACGAGCGCGAGGATTACCCACAACGACGTGATCGACCAGTGGCCGACGGCCAACATCAACGCCCCGGTGAGCAGAAGCACCCCGTAGGCCGGGTTGGCGATCCGGTCGTCGATGAACTTGATGCCCTTGAGCGCAAAACCAAGATGCGCGGGCTCGCTCTGCGAGCGAGCGTTCCACACGCCATAGGTGATGTTCGCGCCGACCGCCGTGATGGCCGCGGCGATGTGGATGAACTTCAAGAGCAGGTATAAGGAGAACATCAGGCCCCCATCTGCACGGTAGCCGTGCCTACGGTCGTGCGCTTGCCCTCTTCGTCCTCGCCCCAGACCTCGAGCTCGACTTCGCGGCCATCGACTCGGGTGACGCGACCCCGGCAGCGGTACGGGTGCCCCGGCGCATCTACGCCACGGTAGCTCACCTCGAAGCTCTTGAGCATGCCGCGGTCGCCCAGCCAATCCGTGACGAGCTGGCCGAGGAACGCAGCCTTGAGCAGTCCGTGGAGGATGACCCCCGGCAGCCCGACGCTCTTCGCGTAGGCCTGGTCGTAATGGATCTCGTAGAAGTCGCCCTGCGCGCCGGCGTACTGGACGAGCTGCCGTGTGGTCGGGTCCTTGACCAGCTCTGGAATCTCCTGTCCGACCTGCGCGCTCATCGGCGGATCATGGTCCCACGCACTTTGGCGACCAGCTCGCCGCGCTGGTTCGTGTACTCGGTCTGGAAAATGATGAAGAGCATGTTTCCACTCGAACCCGCTTTGTCGTAGACGTCGATGACCCTGCCTTTCGAGGTGACCTGGTCGCCGATCATCACGGGCGCGAAATACTCGAACCGGTTGCCGCCGTTGAGCCAACCCTTGCCGTACTCCTCGGCGTCGCTGAGATGAAGCGACCCCGGCGCGAGCGCGACGAGGAACGTGGGTGGAACCTCCTTCGTCCAGCGCGGGTTCGGATCGCCTATCGCTTCGACAAAACGTCTCACGTGACCGGCCTCCACCGGCGCTGTCACCTCCGGACCATCCACTCCGATGCGCGTCTTGAGGCGGTCGATCGCCTCCGCGCTCGTGATCATCGGCCGCGCGGGAGGCCGAGCACGCGCTCGGCGATGATGTTGCGCTGGATCTCGGAGGAGCCCGCGTAGATCGTCTCCGCCTGAGCCCACAGCCAGCTGTACTGCCATCGCCCATCCTCGACGGCCAGCGCGGAATCCGGCGCGAGCGCCCCGTACATCCCCTCGACCCCGATCGCGGTTTCCTGCATCCGCTTGTCCATCTCGCTCCAGTAGAGCTTCGTCACGCTTGCTTCCGGACCGGGCGCGTGCCCGTGCTGCGCCCTCGTCAGGTTGCGCAGGCCGATCAGCCGGAAGACGTGCGCCTCGATCTGGGCCTGGGAGATCTTCTGCCGCGTCGTGGCGTCGGATCCGACGCCACGCTCACGGGCCAGGGCCGCGAGCTCGACGACGACGCGTTCGAAGCGCGCCGCCTGCGCGAGGCCCCCCCGCTCGAAGCCGAAGACCGTCATCGCGATCTTCCAGCCGTCCCCGGGCTGACCGGCGAGGTCGCGCTCCTCCACCTCGGCGCTGGACAGAAAGATCTCGCAGAACTCGCCACCGCCGGTCATCTGCTTGATGCGCCGCACCTCGACGCCTGGCTGCTTCATGTCGACGAGAAAGAAACCGATGCCTCGGTGCGGCTCGGCGTTTGGGTCGGTGCGAGCGAGCAGGAAGCTCTTGTCCGAGTAGTGCGCTCCGCTCGACCACGTCTTCTGGCCGCTGAGCACCCACTTGCCGTCGCGCTTCTCGGCGCGGGTGTGAAGGCCGGCGAGATCGCTTCCAGCGTCGGGCTCGCTGAAGCCCTGGCAGAAGATCAGCTCGCCGCTCAGGATCTTCTCGACGTACGTCTCCTTCTGCCAGTCGGAGCCGAGGGCGACGAGCGTCGGAGCGAGCAGGGAGACCCCGAGACGGCCGAGGATCCCGGGCGCGTCGGCCCTCGCCATCTCCTCCTGGTAGATCGCCTGCATGACAGGCGTGGCGCCCCGGCCGCCCGCTTCCGTGGGCCATCCGAGCTTCAGCCAGCCGCCATCGTGGAGGCGGCGCTGCCATTCGCGCTGGAGGTCGGTCTCCTCTTCCTCTCGATAGCCGCCCACGCCGCGGTGGCGCTGGTCGGCGGGCAGGTTGGACTCGAGCCAGGTTCGGACCTCCAGCCGGAAGGCTTCCTCCTCGGGCGTGAAGCCGAGATCCACGGTTAGGACGCTAGCAAAGTTGGCAGACTAGAAGGGGATGGCATCCGAGGTCCTGTGCGGCCGCTGCGGGGCGCTGCTCACCAACCCAAACGCGCCGTGTCCGAAATGCGGCTCACCTGCGTCGGGCGCGTACTACGGTCCCGCACCCCGCGCGCGCAAGAATCCCGCGCTCGCCGCCGCGCTGGCGATCGTGCCCGGTCTCGGGCACTTCTATCTCGGGCACAACATAAAAGGACTCGCCTATCTCGTCGGGATCGGGGGACTTCAGTTCTTCGGATTCGACCTCGATCTCACCGTGATCGGCGCTGCGGTCGGGGTGCCGATGGAGCTTGGCGGCGGCACGCTCTGGATCTTCAGCATCGTGGACGCCTATCGAACCGCGAAATCGATGCCCTCATAACGCCTCTCTGACGCCAGCGGGGTGTAATTCGAACCCCGCAAACGCCCCGCTGTATCCAGCGGGGCGTAATGCGCGCAACTCGACGAGGTTTAGGACGCTTTTCGGCGGCGGGTTGTTGTTTTGCGGCGGCGTCCGTTGGCGGCTGTTGCCGGCTTGCGGCTGCGTCGCTTCTTGGTTCCACCAAGCGCGCGCTGCACGCGCTTGGAGATGGTGCGCAGTCCCCGCTCGACGCTCTTGCTGGCAGACGACGCGCCTGCCTTCTCGGACAGCTTCGCAACCTGGCGCTGCAGCTTCTTGTTCGTGCTGATGAGCTCCGCAACCATCGCATTCAGCCTGTCGACGAGCTCTCCCCCACCAGCTCGCTTGCCGCGAGTGCGTGTAGTTTTCGATCCGGGCGGGCGGCCCCGGCGCCGCGGCGCATTTGACTGTGCTTCCTCTGGTGCCATTTCACTCCCCTGAATACAAAAGAAATCGGGCGCAGCCAATATTAGCTGCGCCCGTTGAGATTCTTTTTAAGGAATCAGGCGGCGACGAGCATTTGTTGTTTGGAAAGACTCTTCAATCCCTCGCGCGCGAGCTCGTGTGCGGGATTTGCTTTACGGCTGACATAACGAACGACGCGCCAACCACGGCGGCATCGTTCACGAACTTCGTGGACGGCGATGCGAAAGCTGTCGCTGGACGGCATTCGGCTGCGGACGACTGGAGCGCAATCCGTGCGCACGATCACACGGTGATAGGGCCAGCGCGCGGCGGCAAGATCGAGCGCGCCCGCGCACACGTGCGCTTCCAGCTGAGCGGACCCACCTACATGCGAAAAGCCGAAAGACTCCGTATAAACGGCTCGCCCTCTAACAAAAACGGCCAGGCCACATCCGGCCCGGCCATGCTTGTCCAGCGCGGCGTCCACGTAGATAACCAGGCACTCCCGCAAACTGCATTCCTCCCGTTTGCCGGTCGTCGCGGCGGGCCCGCGACGCCAGGATTTCGGAAGAGCCTAACACGATGTTGCGCGCTTGTCCCCAGCTCACCACAACATCTTGGGTCAGTCAGCGGGAGGCAGCTCAGTCCCCATCGCGTGGTAGCCCCCGTCGACGTGCAGGAGCTCCCCGGTGGTCATGTCCAGGTAGTCGGAAAGCAGGGCGCAAACCGCCCGCCCGACCGGCGATTTGTCCTGCAGGCTCCATCCCAGCGGGGCCCGCTTCTCCCACACCTCTTCGAAGTCCTTGAAGCCCGGGATTCCGCTTGCAGCAAGTGTGGCGAGCGGTCCCGCGCACACCGCGTTGACCCTGATCTTGTAACGGCCCAGGTCGCGCGCAAGATACCGCGTGACGGATTCCAGGGCGGCCTTGGAAACGCCCATCCAGTCGTATTTCGGCCACGCCTGATTCGAATTGTCGAAATCCAGGGTGACCAACGATCCGCCGTGCTCCTGCATCAGGGGCAGGAAACCGCGCGCCAGCTCTTTGAATGAAAAGGCGCTCACCTGAAGCGCGGTCGCCACGCTTTCCCAAGGTGTGTGCAGGAACTGGCCGCCGAGCGCATCCGCCGGCGCAAATGCAACCGAATGCACCAGGCCATCTATGCGGTCCCATCGCTTCGAGGTCTCTTTCAACGCGCTGGCGATGTCGGACGGTTTGGTGACGTCCATCTCGAGAATCTCCGGCACGGGATCGAGCTTTTTCGCGGTCATCTGGGTGATGCTCATCATCCGGCCGAAGCTCGTGAGCAGGACCTCGGCGCCGGAACGCTGGGCCTCCTGCGCGATTGAAAAACCAATGCTGCGCCGATCCGACATGCCGGCGATCAGGACGCGCTTCCCTTTCAGGATCATTGGCGAATACTAAGGATTCGGGCCGGTTGCCACGGGCGCGTCCCGGTTCGACCAGTCGCTCCACGATCCGGCGTAGATCCGCGCGCCCGGCAGGCCGGCGACGGCCATGCCCAGCACGTGATGCGTCGCGTTGACGCCTGAGCCGCAGTAAAAGACGGCGCCGTTTTCCGCGCCCAGCTCCTCGTAGCGCCTTCGTAGCTCGGACGGTGGTTTGAATCGGCCGTCCGGACCGAGGCTGTCGCTGAACGGCGCGTTGAGGGCGCCGGGAATGTGGCCGGCCTTCGGATCGATGGGCTCAGCTTCTCCGCGATACCGCTCGCCGGCGCGGGCGTCGATGAGCGCCATTCCACCCAGCATGCGTACCGCCTCGAAATCGAGGATCCTCGCGCGGTCGGGTTCGCCGGCGGTGAAATTGCCTGACGTAATGTCAGGCGTTCGTGTTTCGAGGGGCTGGGCCCA
>Ga0209648_10000502_pt1 | contig 30082 bp, 29 predicted proteins | sample GraSoi2013_115cm_FD_185830 | JGI IMG/M metagenome (GOLD analysis project Ga0209648, IMG submission 185830) | Grasslands soil microbial communities from the Angelo Coastal Reserve, California, USA - Sample 9_17_2013_115cm (SPAdes) (version 2) | ecosystem: Environmental > Terrestrial > Soil >...
TTGCAGTACGTGCACGCCAGATTGCATTGCCGCATGGGGATGATGTGCACCAGGATGGGGTGCTTTGTCGACACCAGCGCCTTCCCAATCATCTTCAGCTCGCGCACACGCGTCCGCAGAAACCGCAGCCGCCTGCCCAGCCGCGTTTTCGCAGTTGCTCCTGCCACCTTTGTTTCTTCAGCCATGAAAAAAGCAGAATCCCCCTGCCAAAAATTATACATGACCCGGGTTGGCGCTGCTGAAACATTGCCCCACCGGTACTATTGTCCAATGCAAATCAGCCACTTAGCCTGAATTTGATTCCGAGGTGTCCCCGCGTGAGCCAGGAACAGCTTACTCCGTCGACTGGTGACCAGCCTACGCCCACGGAAGGGATTCGTCCGTCTTCATCGTCCTTTAGCAAACGGCTTGTTCCTTGGCTTCTGGGAGTCGGCTTCGTCCTCCTTCTTATTCTCCTTATCGTCGGCGTCGCTCGCCCCTCCCTTCTCAAGTCCGCCCTGGCCAATTTCGAACCCACCCTCCCGCCAAAAACCGCCCCGCTCCCCCCTGCGTCCGCCAAAATATCCGAACACACCGCCGAGAGTTCTTCCGCCATCCCCCCGCAGCAGCAAGCTCCTCCCTCGGCGGACGCCCAAGCTCAGAATTTCTTGACTCAATTCGAGAAGTCCGTCTGGGGGGCGCCCCTGCAGGATTGGTCGCGTCTTCACGCGGACATTCCCTGTGAACCGTTCCGAGGCCATAGGGTGGGACTGGGCGCTGACCGCCAGTGGTCCCACCGCTGCTCCACCAGCCGCCAACCCGAAGCCGCTCACTGGTCGTTTTACGTCTTCGGGCTGCAAGAGCCCTTGGTGCCTCGCCTCGAGCAGTTCGACGTAACCACAGCTACGCTTCCCGAGGAACCGCTGGGCGAACTCCAGAACCTGTTGCAAAGCCGCATTGCCGCGCGTTTCGGCTCGGGAGAAGATCGGAGCGGCCCCAAGGCCGCGATCACCCACCAGGTCGTCTGGCCTAGAAACCTGCGTTGGCAAGCCCCGGACCTCGAAATTCAGCTGGATCTCGTCGAGCTTGACCCGCAGCGCAAAGAGGGCCGCTTGCGTCTCCAAGGGCGGCATCGCGCTCTCCTCGAAGCGCTCAAAGAGGACAATCGCCTGCAGTCGGTTGGGACGAGCGCCTACTCATATGAGCATTACCGGACGGGCTCTGGAATTGATACGCAGTTGGCCGACAATTTGCGCCCAGACTTCCCGGATGTGGCCACCATGCTCATGAAAGATCAACCAGACCCCGATCCTAAGATGCTCGCAGCGCTTCAGCAGAAGCAGCGCGAGGCTTTGCAGGTGCAGTTACAGCAACAGTTACAGAAGCAGCGCCAGGCAGCTCTGGCCGCTGGACAGACAAGAGCAATCGGCGTCTTCGCGGTCGGGGTGCCGCAGGCCAGCACGCATTGGAAAGCGGAGGAATTCCACGGCGCTTTGGAACGCCTCTTGACCGCCGCCAAAACTTCCCCGCCCGATCGGCAGCCCCTCATGCTTTGGGCTGCGGATCGTCTGGCCCAGCGTCTGCCCTCGGTGATAGCCGACGACAAGTCGCTGAATGCGGATTGGACCGAGTGGCAAAGGGAATTGGCCGCCTATGGCGTATCCTATGGACCATCGGCCGATGAAGATGGCCCTCTGGCCTACACCGGCGGCCTCTTGAAGCGCATCTGGGCAGACTACGGCCAAACCGACTGGGGCGAACGCGCCTTCCTGGTCCTCCAAAGCCACGGCTGGGACATCCAATCAGCCTGCGCAGCCGGCAGTGACCAGTTCCGCGCGGTCATTCAACAGGGCCTTCCGTTCCTGGAACAGCACCCATATAGTCCCTATCAGTTGGACGTGCAGTTGACCGTGGCCCAGGCCTACGAAACCTGGTGGTCGCTCAGCCGCGCTCAAGCCCCGGCAGAGGATGACGATTCGGAATACGTGGATCCACAGAAATATCAAGAAGGTGCCGAAGAGGCCCGGCAGAAAGCCATCGCCCTCTATGAACGCCTGCTTCAAACCGCTCCGCAGAGCGACCACGCCGCTTACGCCCGCCGCGTTCTGCCTCGCCTGAAGCTCGGTATCGATACCGGCCAGCGCCGCTTCTATTGCTTCTACTGGGATTAAACTCCGCCTGCGCTGAACAAGTTCGGCGGCTACGAACGCCCATCTTCACTGCGGTTTCGGCAACGCTGCCAGCGCCTCGCGAAACACAGCCAGATTATTCTTATCTACCACTGCCGTGCCGGTATCCACCCAGCTCGGCAGCGGCGCTGCCGGAGCGCTGCGCCAGTCCTTGAACTCCTTCACCGCGTTGTGGTGCAGGTCATCGAGGAATTTTAATCCGTAGTAGCTCATCACATACGGCTTCTGGGCAATCGTTGAGGCAATGGCTCCTTTCTCGATCAACTCCAATGTCTTTGGATCTTTGTCGAACGCCACGATTGGAATCTTGCCCGCCATCTCGAACCGGTTCAGCGCGTCGGAAGCCCCAGGACCCCCTGTCGCTTCCAGGCAAATAATTCCGTCTATTTTTTCCTTCTTCGAGATCATGTCGGAGATTTGGTCAAAGGCGTTGCGCCAATCCCCCTTGTCATCCAGTATCTTCGTCAGCTTCATCGACGGAAAATTCTTCAGTGCATCAACTACCCCGGCCAACCGATCGTCTATATTGCGCTGGCCGGGAATAGTGATAACCACAATGTTTCCTTTGCCGGGGACCAGCGCCGCTATCCGCTTGACGCTCTCTCTTCCAGCTTTGAAGTTATCCGTTCCGATATACAACACCCTCCTCGAATCCGGCACATCCGCATCCACGCAAATCACCGGAATCCCTTCGGAAATCGCTTTGTCAATCTTCGCTTTGAACATCTCCGGCCGTGCCGCGGAAAGACAGATCCCTGCCGGATGCTGTTCAACAACGTTTTGGAACATTCCGGCTTCTGCGTCGGGGTCATACTTCACCGGGCCTATCAATTCGGCCTTCACCCCCAGCTGTTTGGCCGCGTCCAGGAAGCCGGCTTGCGCTTCCTGCCAGTACGGCAATTCAATATTGGTTGCAACGAAGACGTAGCGTTCGGTTTCCTCGTGATAAGGTTTCGCGCAGGATGCAATGACCGCAGCCACCAGGAGAATCATCAAGAATGCCAGTGCTCCCGCATATTTCCTCATCGAAATTCTCCTTTCGCATTCAGTCCGGCCCTCGGCATTCCTCGCACTCATGAAACTCTGGTTGTTAGGGGAATCCTCCTTGTTGGTTGCCCGGAGGCCGATTCGCAATCGGATTCTAGCACCGTCGGGCTTGCCCCGTATCCTTTTGATTTGAGCCATAGCTCGCCCGACCGCCATTCCCGCTGGCTTCCATCCGTACTCTTCTCTATCCGAGCATCAAATATTCCCCAAAGTTTTCCCTTGACTTTCCCTTATTTTGTAGCATACTTAACCCTGTATAAAACTGCATTTGGACTGGGGGAGCTTACTCCCGCCTTTCTTTTTTTGGAGCCATAGTCCAGCCCTTATCCTAGCTCAAACAACCAAAATTGCGCCCTTTAGAATCAATCAATTACGAAATGCAATTTTTGTAAGCCCTTTCCTTTGATATTCATGCAAATTGGTGGGGGGTGGGGGCACTTCACAACTCATTCCTCCCAACCTTGCGGCCTGCCCCGACTTTGCCGGGGGCACTTGCTGATAGAATCGAGACAGCAGCCATTCAAGGAGTCCCAAATGTCTGAAGCAGCCAAGCAGTCCGCGCCGACCACGCCGACTCGCGTCGAGTCCGACTCCATGGGCAAGATTGACGTCCCCGCCGACCGCTACTACGGCGCGCAAACCGCCCGTTCGCTCATCCACTTCGCTATCGGCAAGGACACCATGCCGCCCGAGCTGATCCGCGCCTTCGGCATCCTCAAAAAAGCTTGTGCGCTCGTGAACGAGGGTCTCGGCAAGCTTTCGGTGGAAAAAGCCTCGCTAATCACGCTGGCCGCTGATGAAGTTATCGCCGGAAAATTGAACGACCACTTCCCTCTCCGGATCTGGCAAACCGGCAGCGGCACGCAAACCAACATGAACGTCAACGAAGTTATCTCCAATCGCGCCATCGAAATCGCCGGCGGCGTCATGGGCAGCAAGAAGCCCATCCATCCCAACGACGACGTCAACATGTCGCAGTCCTCCAACGACACCTTTCCCGCCGCCATGCACATTGCCGCCGCCACGGAAACGGCGCGCCGGTTGCTTCCCGCGGTAAAAAATCTTCGCGACGCGCTCGATGCCAAAGCCAAAGAATTTGCGGACGTCGTCAAAATCGGCCGCACCCATTTGCAGGATGCCACGCCGCTCACGCTCGGCCAGGAATTTTCCGGCTACGTCAATATGCTTGACCGCGATGGCGGGCGCATCGCCGTCGCTCTCGACGGTCTCTACGATCTCGCCATCGGCGGCACCGCCGTCGGCACCGGCCTTAACGCCCATCCCGAATTTGCCGTTCGCGCTGCGCGCAAAATCGCCGAACTAACGGCGCTGCCCTTTCGCTCGCATCCCAACAAATTCGCCGCGCTCTCCGCGCACGACGAAATCGTTTTCGCCTCCGGCGCGTTAAAAACTCTCGCCGCCTCGCTCATGAAAATCGCCAACGACATTCGCTGGCTTGCTTCCGGCCCGCGCTGCGGCCTCGGCGAACTCACTCTTCCCGAAAACGAGCCTGGATCTTCCATCATGCCGGGCAAAGTAAATCCCACGCAGGCCGAGGCCTTGACCATGGTCTCCGTGCAAGTCATGGGCAACGATGCCGCCATCGGCTTCGCCGGTTCCCAAGGCAATTTCGAGCTCAACGTTTTCAAGCCCGTGATGATTTTCAATTATCTCCACTCCGTCGAACTCCTCGCCGACGCCTGCAACAGCTTCGTTGAACATTGTGTATACGGCATCGAAGCCAACCGCGAGCAAATCGACCACTACGTCCAAAACTCCCTCATGCTCGTCACCGCCCTCGTTCCGAAGATCGGCTATGACCAGGCTGCTCAGATCGCCAAAGCCGCTCATCACTCTCACATCAGCCTCCGCGAAGCCGCCCTCAAACTCGGCTACGTCACTGCCGAGGAATTCGACGCCCTCGTCAAGCCCGAGGACATGACCCACCCATGAGGATTTAGAATGAACACCAGCACAAATCCATTTCCAAAAACCGAACTTGTCGCAAGTACGTTTCGAGAAAAGCTCGATAAGTTGACAGACACCATCGCATATAAAGTCCAGCGAGAGGGCCACGAGAGAGGATTGAAGCCTGATTCCGTGGCAGATTGCATTTACCATCAACTTCGGCTGACCAGCCAAATCTATAGTCTCTTCTTCTACTTGAACGCTGACAAACGCCGGAAGGAAGACTGCGACTGGAGAGCTGGCTTCAGCGCCGTGATATTGCCGCTCATTCGCACGATGATCGACTGCTTGTATAACGTTACAGCCATTCTACAAGACCCCCCGTTCTATGGGCGCTGGTTTCGTCTCAGCGGATACAGGCGTTTCTTGGAGGCTCTAGACGCCGATGAAAAGCGGTACGGGGGTCAGCCGCGTTGGGACTGGTTCGTAGCAACCTATCGGGGGAGAGCACACGACAGCATGAGAGTAGACGGTTTCAGCGAGGCGGAAGCCAGAGCTTCCAATTATTGGCTGACCCTTGGCAAGTACGTTCAGAATACAAGCTATGGCTTTTCAGCAAAGCATCAGGACTTTCTGAAAACTCTAACACTAGGATTTTGGAAGGAATATTCGGCCATATCGCACGGGACTTTTAACCGCGTGCTTCCCATAGCGCTGTTCCTCGTACCAAATGATGTGCCTCACGAACACCGCACTAGCGTCGACAGTGCAACCGACGGAATGATTTCTCTCCACATCGCTCGCGTAGCGGCTATCCTCCTATGCACGCTCACCGAGGTACAGGCCTCATGCCGTTTCGATGGTGCAAAGATTAATCAACGTATCCATGAAATCTGGAACGTGCTCGTAGTCGTGCCTGAGGTTAAGGACCTATACGACCAGAGATACGCGCAGTTGATGAAAGAGAAAGGAATCAATGCCGATTAACAAGTCGATCGTCGCATTGCTGTTAGTCGTGGGCGAAATCCTAATAGCGGCGTCGGCTCTTCGCGCGCAGCAGGCGACGTACACGCTGAAGCCGGCGCCGAAGACGGTGGCTTGGGGATACTACGATGCGAAGGCGGCGCCGGTGCTGCGCGTCAAGTCGGGCGATACGGTGGAAATTCAGACGCTGATCACGAACAGTCCGAAGCGGCTGGAAGATGCGGGCCTGCCGCCCGACCAGGTCGAGCAATCGCTGCGCGACATCACCGACCAGGTGAAAGACAAAGGGCCGGGCGGGCACATTCTGACCGGGCCGGTTTACATCGAAGACGCGGAAATTGGCGACGTGCTCGAAGTCAAAATTCTCGCCATCAAACTCGCCATTCCCTACGCGTACAACGCTTTCGGTCCCGGGCGCGGCTATCTGCCGGACGATTATCCCTACTCGAAAATAAAAATTATTCCGCTGGATGAAAAACGCATGGTCGCGAAATTCGCGCCGGGCATCGAGATTCCGCTGCATCCCTTTTTCGGCAGCATGGGCGATGCGCCGCCGGAAAGCGCGGGCCGCTTCAACAGCGCGCCGCCCTGGATCATGGCCGGCAATCTCGATAACAAGGACCTCGTCGCCGGCTCGACGCTCTACATTCCCGTGCACGCACCCGGCGCGCTCTTTGAAGTGGGCGACGGCCACGCCGGACAGGGCGACGGCGAAGTGGACATCACCGCGCTCGAAACTTCGCTCATTGGCACGTTTCAATTCATCGTCCGCAAGGACCTGCACCTGAAGTGGCCGCGCGCCGAAACCCCCACGCACTACATCACCATGGGCCTCAACGATGACCTGAACGCCTGTGCCACGCTGGCCGTGCGCGAAATGATCGATTTCCTGGTCACCGAAAAACATCTCTCCCGCGACGACGCCTACATGCTTTCGAGCGTCGCCGCCGACCTGCACATCACCGAACTCGTCGACGGCAACAAAGGCGTCCACATGATGATTCCCAAATCCATCTTCGTCTCCGGAGCTGCCAAGTGAAAACCCGCTCCTTTGTTATCGCGACCTCGTTAGCGGCGTCCGCCTGCCTGGTAGGAGCGCAGCACGCTGCGCCCCTGCTACCTGGCCTGCAAACAGGCGCGCAAATTCCCGAGTGGTGCCGCGCGCTGCCGCGTCCGGAGTACAGAGCACTGCAGCGCGTTTTTCCGGATGATCCGTGGTTCGAGGTCTATAAGGTCGCGCCGGGAGTCTTTGCGATTTACGAACCACATCAAGCGGAAGAAGTTATTTCGTACCTCATTGTCGGCAACAAACAGGCCGTGCTTTTCGACACCGGCATGGGCATCGGTGATATTCGCAAGGTCACAACGAAATTGACCTCGCGCCCGGTGGTGGTGCTCAATTCGCATACGCACGATGACCACGTCGGCGGAAACTGGCAGTTCACTTTTGTCTACGGCATGGATACTGATTTTACGCGGAAGAATGCGAAAGGTTCCCTCGAAGATGCGCAGTCGGAAATCGCTCCCGATCAGCTCTGCGGCGATTTGCCGAAGGGATTCAATCCAAAAACTTATGCCACGAAGCCGTGGAAAATCTCGCACTTCATCCATGACGGCTTTAGGGTCAATCTGGGCGGCCGCACTCTGGAAGTTTTATCGACACCCGGCCACACACCGGATTCCATTGCGCTGATCGATCGCGAGAACGGACTGCTCTTTACCGGCGACACTTACTATCCCGCTCCCATTTGGCTCTTCCGTCCCGAAACCGATTTCGATGCATACGTCGCCTCGGTAAAGCGCCTCGCCGCGCTTGCGCCGGAAGTAAAGCTGGTGCTGGGGGCGCACAACATTCCGGTAGCCGAACCTGCCGTGCTCCCGAGACTTGCCTTCGCTTTTGAATCCGTGCGCGCCGGAAAAGTGCCGCCGCAAAAAAGCGAGGGCGGGAAAACTCTGTACATCGCCGACGGCATCACATTTCTGCTGAAGACCGGCGCCGTGGTAGCGCACTGAACTTTTTTTGAATAATGAGGATGAGCCGCTTTTTCCCCAGGTCTTTCTGCGCCGTTTTAACCGCCGCGCTGCTGTTTGTTCCTGTTTCGCGCGCGAGTCAAGCGCAGCAAAAACCGAAAAAGAAAGAAAAGCCCGCTAAGAAGGAGGTTTTAAATTTTAACGGCGGTATTGTTTTTGCAACGGAAGGAGAACTCTCCCAGGTGACCTGCTTTAGGCTGGAGGGCATCGCAACGGCTCCGGGTTTTTTCGACGATTTCAAACGCATTGATGACGAGAACGGAACGGAATATCGAAGCGGCCAGAAAGTAGTGACCGAGTTTCCAGAGGAGCTGCACGTTTCATTTGTCATGGTCGATATTCCCTGCAAGAACCAGGCGCTGGAGCCCGAACCGCGCAAGTATCTCACACAAGAGATGATGAAGTCGCTGCGCTTTTCGTTCTACTGGAAGCGCGGAATCGAATTGCGGCATATCGACAATCTCAAGTGGGAACCCGCGATCGCCGAGCCCGTCGCACCTTACAACGCGGAGAGCACGGAGGAATTGCCAAAACGCTACCGCTGGTTGCTGGGTTTCACCATTCCCAGCGCTGGTGTGCCGCTGATGGATCGCCTGGTGCTGATTATCCGCACGCCGGATGGACACAAGGCCGCGCGAGTTGCGGCGCGGTTGTGATGGAACGAGAAATTGGAAAATAGAAACAGGAAAATGGAAAGTAGAAACAGGAAAAATAGATTTATAAATTTTCGCCGATGCGATTTTCACATTTCTAATTTTCCAGCTTCTGATTTTTGACATCCCATCTGGTTCAGGCTAAGGATAGAAGATAAGCGGCGTCAAGCCGCCGCACTCCAAAGTGGCCGTGTTGCAGACTGACTGCCTAGCCCAGGGAGCTGACTTTTTGCGGTTCAATCTTGTAGATTACGCGCACTTCGCCGGGCTGGCGGAATGGATAGACGGGTTTGCCGAGATATTTTTGCGAGAGCTTGTTGATGTGGTCGTCGGCGCCTTTCTCCGTGATTTCCACGACCCGACCGCGAATTTCCAGGTAGCGGTAAGGATTCGCGGGATCCTGAAGAGAAATCGAGACGCGGGGATCGCGGCGGATATTTTTGTCCTTCACGCGGCCCTTGGCGGAATTGAAGCGCACGAATTTTCCGTCGTAATCCACCCAGACGGGTGTCACTTGCGGGCTTCCGTCCTTCATCAATGTTCCGAGATTTCCAAACGCGGGCTTTTCGAGCAAATCCTTATGGCTTTCTGGAACTACCTGGCTCATGTCGCCCTCCTTATCAAATCAAACGAAACTCATTTCCGGAATTTTCTGCCGCGCGATTAAATGCGCGCTGGTCAGTGCTTGCACTTCCTCCGGCGCCCAACCCCGAGCGACTTCGCGTAAGACCAGTCCTTCCGGCTTCACGTCGACCACCGCAAGATCGGTGATGATGGTATCCACGCAGGCCAGAGCGGTCAAAGGATAGGTGCATTTCTTCACGATTTTCGGAGCACCGTCCCTGGTGGTGTGCTCCATACAAACAATCAACATCTTGGCCCCAGTCGCGATGTCCATCGCGCCGCCGATACTTCCGGAGCCTTTGGCGCCTGGAATTTTCCAATTCGCCAGGTCGCCCTTTTCTGAAACTTGAAACCCGCCGAGGACGGCGACATCGATATGGCCGCCGCGGGTCATGAGATGCGCGTCGGCTTGATGAAAGAAAGAAGCACCAGGAGTCAAGGTAACGGGCACTTTCATCGCGTCGACTAGATCGAAATCTTCTTCGCCAGGTTTTGCTCGGCGTCCCATTCCGAGAATTCCATTTTCGCTGTGAAAATAAACGGTGATTCCTTTCGGCAAGTAGTCGGCGATAAGATTGGGAATTCCCCAGCCGAGATTCACATAAGCCCCGTCGGGCAATTCGAGCGCGGCGCGCTGCGCGATTTGCTCGCGAGTTAATCGCGTCTTAGCCGGCATGATCCTCCCTTGAGTGCCTTCACCGGGCATACGTAATTTTTGAATGCCGCTACCCGGCATAACGGAGTCCCTTCGCTTGCACGATGCGATGGACGAAAATGGCGGGCGTCATGACGTGTTCTGGATTGATCGCGCCCACAGGCACGATTTCTTCCACTTCGGCGATGGTCGTTTTAGCGGCCATGGCCATGACGGGATTGAAATTTCTTGCGGCCAGCCGGTAGGTGAGGTTGCCAAGCTCGTCGGCTTGCAGCGCTTTGATCAAAGCATAATCCGCACGAATCGGAAGTTCCAGAATACAGCGCTGGCCTTCGAGGAAGCGCTCTTCCTTGCCTTCGGCAACTTCGGTGCCCACGCCCACGGTGGTGTAGAAGCCCTGCAAACCGGCGCCAGCGGCACGCATGCGTTCGCACAAAATTCCCTGCGGCACGAGTTCCAGGGTCACTTCTTTTGCGGCAAAGCGTTCCTGAAAATAATTGGCGTGAGGTCCGGGGAAAGAAGCGATCACGTGCTTGATCTGATTGTTCTTGAACATCAGCCCAAGCTCGCCTTCGCGCGTGCCGCAATTGTTGCTGATGGCGGTGATGTTTTTTGTGCCCTTCCGCGCGAGAGCCTGAATCAGATTGTTCGGAAAGCCCGCGCCTCCGAATCCGCCGAACATGATTTGCGCGCCATCGGGAATATCCGCCACAGCCGCCTCGAGACTCGCGTAAACTTTTCCCTTCATCGCGCAGTCACCGCACCCGCCTTGAGGTGCGACCGGAACCGCGCTTCGACGCCGCTTTCGCGAAGCCATCGCCCGGTTTCCGTTCCGCTCAAATCATTTTTCAGCAGCACGCGCAAATCGGCTTCATCGTCAACGTCCATCTCCAGCCGCGTGTTCCTGCGGAAAATAACACGGGCGCGAATGCGATCCGCTTCGCCAACGTGTTTCGCAAAACTGCCGATGCCAAAGTGCGAGGGAAAAAGCGTTGGCGGGGTCCGCAAGATAGCGTTTGTGCCAGTACCATCGCGCGAGGGAACGATGACCAGCGCCTGGTCTCCACATTCCACAGCAAGCAAGTCATCGATATCACTCGCTTGCACCAATGGCACATCGAGGGGCAGGCGCAACAATGCGGTGACGCCTCGTTGCTCGCAGATCTTTGAAGCAGCATCCACAGAATGACTCTCGGAAATCTGCTGCTCCTCCTGCAGAATCTCCCAGCCACTTTCTTCTGCCAGGCGCATCGCGGGCTCGTAGTTCGTGACTACAAAGATTTTCTCCGCGCGCTTGACGCCCCGCACAGCACGAATGGTGTCCGCAAGCATGGCGCCCGCCAGCGCAAAGCGCTCCTCTGGCGTCAGCACGCCGGTCAGCCGCTTCTTCGCGTTGTTCAGATCCTTGACAGGTAAGAGGAGTGCGCGCATGGGAATCGCTCAGTAGGCGCCTTCCGTATATGGTACGTGGCTCTCCGCTCGCGCCATGGGAAGCTGAGCCGGCGCGGCAGGCGGATCATTTTCCGGTTGATCGAAGAGGCGCCGGATTCTATAGGTGGTGGTGCGTTCCGCCGGGACTCGCCCGATCGACCGAATCCTGGCGCGAAACTCCTCCGGCGACACATATTCCCCAAACGTCGCGCCAGCGGCCTTGGAAATACTTTCTTCCATAAGTGTGCCGCTGAAATCATTTGCGCCGGCCCGCAAACACGCGAGTGACATTTCGAAACCCAGCTTTACCCACGAGACCTGCAAGTTCTTGATCGCTCCGTGGAGCAGAACGCGCGCGAGGGCGTGCACCCGCAAATGCTCTTCACGCTTTGCTCCCGGCCGTGCGCCACCATGGCGGTAGAGCCTCGTTTTTTCGTGAATGAATCCCAGGGGGACAAATTCCGTGAATCCACCGGTGCGCTTTTGGATCGCACGCAGCAGGAGCATATGGCGCACCCAGTCCGCCGGCTCTTCCACGTGGCCGTACATCATGGTTGAAGTCGTCGGAATACCTAACTCGTGCGCGGCGGTGATGATCTCCACCCAGCGCGCGGCCGTTAATTTATTGGGACTCAGTTCCTGACGCACGCGATCATCCAGGATTTCCGCCGCTGTGCCGGGGATGCTGCCGAGGCCTTCGTCTTTCATCATTTGCAGGTAGTCGCGCAGTGCCATGCCGGTTTTCGTCACGCCGTAATCAATCTCCATCGGCGAGAACGCATGCACATGCATACCGGGAATGGCATGCTTGATCGCGCGGAGCAGATCGCGGTAATAGAATCCATCGAGGTCGCGTGGCAGCCCGCCTTGAACGCAGACTTCAGTGGCGCCACGGTCCCAAGCCTCGCGAGCGCGGCGGACCACTTCTTCGAAAGAGAGCGAGTAGGCGTCGGCGGCGCCGGGTCCGCGACCAAAACCGCAGAAACTGCAACCGACGAAACAGATGTTCGTGAAGTTGATGTTGCGATTCACGACGTAGGTGATGGCGTCACCTACGGTTTCTCGCCGCAAGCGATCGGCGACGGCCACGAGGGCTTCCAGCGAGGAACCTTCTGCGGTCGCCAGAAGCAGCGCCTGTTCAAACGTCAATTCCGTGCCCTCAGCTGCGGCGTGGAGAATCTCACGAACTTCCGCGGGGCAGTTTTCCGCCGCCGTCAACGCACTGCCGTTCACCGTGGGCGTCGCCATTTCCAGAGTATCCTACCACTTCGCGCTGGAATTACGCGCGGACTGAGCCATGCCGCTGAGAGCGTCAGCGGCGAATAATTCGCTGCTGGCCCCTCCGGCGCTCATCTATTAACATACTGGCGGAGCCATGAAACGCAGAACTCTGGTGGTGATCATCGTCGCGGTAGCGCTGTTCGGCCTCGTCGTCGCGGTGACCGGCTCCTTTCTGCATGATGGACTAAGTTCGCGCGCCACTCCCGGCAAACTTGAAACCATAGTCGCTCGCAATGTACGTCTTCTCGCGATCCCTTCGAGCGCGCGGCTGGCCCAGAATCCAGTGCTGGCCTCCGAGGAGGGGCTGCGCGATGCGCGGCTGCATTTCGCGGATCATTGCGCGATTTGCCACGCCAATGACGGAGGGGGAAAGAGCATGATGGGCGACGGCCTGTACCCCAAGCCGCCGGATCTGCGTTTGCCAGAAACACAGAATCTTACGGATGGGGAGCTGTTCTGGATCATCGAGAACGGCGTGCGGTTCACGGGAATGCCAGCATTTTCCAATGGCGGCGAGCATGGAGGCTCGCTGGACAGTTGGAAGCTGGTTCACTTTATCCGCCACCTTCCTCATCTCAGTGCCTCGGAGCGCATCGAAATGGAGCGCTATAATCCCAAAGGTCCAGACGACCGGGCGGAGGAACAAAAGGAAAATGATTTTTTGAACGAGGCAACACAGCAACGGAAACCGGAATCACAAGTTCATAAGGAGAAATGAAGAAAGATTTACTGGACTTTTATGCGAATGGGAGACGTTCATGAAACTTCGTGCATCTTTGCTGGCTTTATCATTCCTATTTGTCACCCTATTTGTCGCAGGCAATGCGTTTGCCCACGGCGATAAAGTCCACGTGAGCGGAACGGTTGAAAAAATCAGCCCGGAGTCCGTACTGGTGAAGACGCGTGACGGCAAATCCGTGGAAGTCAAACTTGTCGCTTCGACGGTCTACATCTCTCATATTGCAGGGAAAGCCGCGAAGCCCGGTGACCTCAATGAGGACAAGCCCGCCAAGTTATCGGATATCGTCGTCGGTAATCTCGTGGTCATCCACGCCACGCCCAAGAACAACGCCCTTGAGGCTGACGAAGTGAAATTCTCCGCCCCGGCCGCGCCCAAGTCGGGCGTGACCGTCCCCGCGAAGCCGAAGCCTTGATCGGTTTTTGGTTTTGACCTTGCGTTCTAGTCCACCAAATGGCAGGAGTGCGTTTTCAATACTAGCCAGACGGGGCGACCCGCGGTTAGCTCCAGGGCGCGAACTGCACCGGGGGTGATGTGGACAACGAAGGTGACGCCACAATCCACGCGCGCAATGACCATGGTCCCGCGTTGTTCCAGCGAAGCGATGCGACCCTCGATTACATTGCGCGCACTCAAACCGCGCGGGCGCTCGGTCGCCAGCAAAATGTCGCCGGCGCGAACCGCGACCTGCACGCGGCTTCCGGCTACAGCATAGCCTAGCGGTACCTCGATCTCGCATGTGCTCTCGCCAAGGCGAACACGCATCACGCCATCGGCTTCGCGGAGATCGAGCACCGTGGCGCTCAGAAGATTCTCGAATCCGGCGGCCTGCGCCAGCTTTTTGCGGCGTGGCGCGTTCAGCACTTCGGTCGGTACACCGGAGCTGACGACGCGTCCATTGTCGAGAGCGATCACGCGTTCGCCTAGGGCGTCCACTTCATCGCGGCTGTGGGTCACGTACAGAATCGGGATTTCTTTCGCGGCATTCCATGCGCGCAAGTCGTCCACAATCGCGGCTTTCAGTTCCGCATCCAAACCTGTCAATGGCTCATCGAGCAGAAGCACGCGTGGCTCGGTTACCAAGGATCTAGCGAGCGCGATCCTCTGGCGCTCGCCCCCGGAAATCTCGCCTGGCTTCTGCTTGCGGAGTTTTTCCACGCGGAATGCCTGGAGAATGGCGTCTACTCGGCCTCGCCTTTCCGCCTCCGGCAAATCCCGCAATCCGTAGGTGACGTTTTCCTCGGCGCTCAGATGCGGGAATAACGCCAGAGTCTGAAAAACGTAGGCGATTCGCCGCTTCGGCGCCGGAACGTGGACACGGGCCGCGGAGTCGAACAGAACATCCCCGCCGGTGGCGATTCGTCCCTCGTCCGGCCGCGTCAAACCCGCTAGGCAATCGAGCAAAGTCGATTTTCCGGCTCCGGAAGCTCCAAATAGGATAGTGACGCCTGGAGAGACTTCGACGGAAACATCGAGAACAAAGTTTGAGGCACCGGCGCTGTGCCGCTGTTTGCGGATTCGCGCGCTGAGCGTCTTGGAGTCTACTTCGCCGGCCACGGCGTCCACACGCGGCGATTCACGGCATAGATGAAAGACAAAACAGCGAAGGAAATCAACAGAAGAACCAGCGCCATGCGGTTGGCCTCGCCGTATTCCAGCGACTGCACGTGATCGTAAATGTCAATGGACACTGTTCGCGTGACACCCGCAAGATTTCCGCCGACCATCAAGACCACACCGAATTCTCCCAGAGTGTGAGCGAAACTCAGCACCGCGGCGGTTACGACTCCAGGCAGCGACAACGGCAGGATCACGCGCCAGAATGTTCGCAGATTCCCGGCGCCAAGCACGGCTGAGGCGTCCAGCAATCTTCGATCGACTCCCTCAAACGAAGCGATCAGCGGCTGCACTGCAAATGGGAAACTGTAGAATACCGATGCAACAATTAGTCCTCCGAAGGTGAACGCCAGGCCGTGCCCAAAAAGCGCGATCCACAGTTTTCCGAGCGGCCCACGCGGCCCCATGGCCACGAGCGCGTAAAATCCAAGCACCGTCGGCGGGAGAACGAGCGGCAGCGCCACCACCGATTCGAGCAGGAATTTTCCACGCCAGCTCGAATACGCCAGCCAGTAGGCTACAGGTATCCCGATGACCAATAATATGGCCCCGACGCAGCCCGCCAACTTCATCGACAGCCACAATGCTTCCATTCCCTTCTCCGATTGCTCCCTACTTTTTAGGCTGCTTTTTCCCTAAGCGTCTTCCGGGCTCAGACTCCCTGCGTTATTTCTTTTCTTCATTTCTCGACTTGTCTGGGAATGCGAAACCATATTTTGCGAATATCGCCCGACTCGACGGGCTCTTCACAAACTCCAGAAATGCCTGCGCGCCATTCTTATTTTTGGCGTTTTTCAAAACAATTGCGCCCTGTTCAAGCGCCGGATGCATCTCCCCGGGAATATCCCACCTTTTGCCATCGTGCATCGCCGGCGAAACGGCAAGCGACAAGGCCACAATCCCCGCCTGTGCGGATCCCGACTGCACAAACTGCGCCGCTTGCGAAATATTTTCACCGAAAACCAACTTTGGCTTCACCTGTTCGTAGATGCCCGAGGCTTGCAAGGCCGCCACGGCCGCGCGGCCATAGGGCGCATGCTCCGGGTTGGCGATGGCAATCTTCTCGACGCTGGCATCCAGGAGGGATTTCCACCCAAGCTTTGTAACATCGACTTTCGCATCCGAAGGCGCCCAGATCACGATTCGCCCGATGGCGTATTCGTACAAGCTCCCAGGCTCTGCGAGCCCCGCGGCTTCCAGTTTTTTTGGATACTCAATGTCGGCCGAAAAGAACAGATCGAAAGGCGCTCCATTCTGGATTTGCGAGAAAAAATTTCCGCTCGAACCGTAAGTGACATTCACTTTGGTACCCGTCTGTTTCTCGAACTGTTCCGATAACTCCGACATTGCAAACTTCAAATCCGCCGCAGCGGCGACGCGGATTTCCTTGCCTTGTGCTCGCAATTCATCCCGGGCAAGGAGAGCAGATAGGATCAGCAGGAATGCGCGGAACCACCCGCGCCATTTTGTCTTTGCACAAGTCAAGAGTCACACCCTCAAAATCATTACTTCGGTCGATTTGATCAGCGCCGCGGCTCTTTCCCCCGGCTTTAACCGCAGCTCCTTCGCGGCATCGGCTGTAATGATTGAAGTAATATGCTGCTCCCCGATCGCCAGGGTGACCTGCGCAAGCAGCCCGCTGAACTTGATAGCCACGATGCGCCCGATCAATTGGTTGCGCCCGCTGATCTTCCGAAAATTTACACGCCGCGTTTCGATGTTCCCGTAGTTCAGCTTTTTGGGAAACAGGCGGTCGATCTCGCTCTCCGGCACGCGATGATGCCCGCCGGGCGTCTTCACCGACTTGATCTTTCCGCGGTAGATCCACTGCTTCAATGTCGGGTAGCTGATGCCGAGGATGTTGGCGGCTTCCCGCGGCGCCAAGAGCTTCTGCACGATCGGCCTCCTGCGAATTTGCAGAATACCGTATTCGTAACCGTCACTTCAATACGTTTTTATACGGGTCCCAGCGACCCTAGTTCCGCAAGGGTTTGCCGGTTTTCAGGGTGTGAGCGATGCGCTCCTGGGTTTTCTTTTCGCCACAGAGGGAGACGAAGGCTTCGCGTTCGAGATCAAGGATATATTGTTCGCTAACCAACTGTGGAGAGGTCAGCGGACCGCCGGCAAGGATGTTCGCGAGCTTGCGGCCCACGTGCGCGTCATATTCCGAGGCGTAGCCGCCGCGCAGCATCATGTGGATGGCGAGCTTTGCGCCTGCAAGAAATTGTTCGCCGAGGACTTTGATCAGCGTGGTCTGCGCGCCTTCCTGCCAGGTTGCAGCCAAGGGCTTGTAACCTCCGCGCACCAGCGCCAGCGCGGCTTCTTTCGCGTCGGCAACCAGTCGGTCGCGGTTCATGGAGACGGCATCTTCGCGGCGCAGATATCCCAAGTCGCGGCATTCCTCCGCACTGGTGCCGACCTTGGCCATGGCGATGGCTTCGAAGACCGGTTTCAGGGCATGGAACAGATCGAGGTCTTCACCACCGGCAGCGTGTTCATTCGCGCGAATTAGCATTTCTTTCGTGCCGCCGCCGCCCGGAATCAAGCCAACTCCGGTTTCCACCAAGCCGATGTAGGCTTCCGCGGCGGCCTGAATTTTTGCGGAGTGGAGACCTACTTCGCAGCCGCCGCCAAGCGCCATCCCTTGTGGTGCAGCCACCACGGGCTTGGGAGCGTATTTGATCGCCAGGTTGATGTTCTGGAATTGTTTTACGGCCATGTGCAATTCGTCCCACTCCTGCTCCTGGGCTCCCACCAGAACCAGCATCAGGTTGGCGCCGACGGAGAAATTCACTGCCTGGTTGGCGATAACCATGGCGTCGAAGTCGGTTTCCAGTCGCTTCAAGCCTTTGTGCAGCATGGTGATCAGATCCGCGCCGATGGCGTTCATCTTGGCGTGAAACTCACAGCAGACCACGCCGTCGCCGAGATCGATGAGGCTTGCACCGGGATTGCGCTCGACTTCCCGGCCAGCCTCTTTCAGGGACTTGAGGATGATGACGCCCTTTGGCTCTTCGACTTTTTTCGATGCGCCGCTGACAATATCGAAAACGGTAGTCGTTCCCTTCTCCGATTCGTAAAATCCCTTCCGGCCACTGGCCAGCACTTTTTCGATCACCGGAGGCAGCGTTCGTCCCTCCTTCTGAACCTGACCGGCGAACACCTTGACGCCGACCGCATCCATGATCTCGAAGGGTCCGAGTTCCCAGGCAAAGCCCCAGCGCAACGCGCGATCGACATCCACAACATTGTCGGAGATTTCCGGCACGCGGCGCGCGGCGTACAAACACATTTCGGAAAGCGCGCCCCACAAAAATTGTTGGGCTTTGTCACCCTTCTGCCCTTCCAATACGGGCCCTACCAGCGCGCGCAACCGGTCGCGAGTGTCCTCAATCGCCTTGCCCATTTCGAGCGAAGCGAATCTCGCCTTTTGCCTCGCGCGATACTCCATGGTGTTCACATCAAGCGTCAGAATTTCTTTCTCTCCTTCGCCCTTCACTTTTTTGTAAAAACCCTGGCCGGTTTTGTCGCCGAGCCAGCCGCGCTTGACCATCTCCTCGATAAGCGCTGGAACTTTATACATCTCGCGCGACTCGTCGTTGGGCGCCGTCTCGTAAATGTTCTTCACGACGTGCACCAGCACATCGAGGCCAACAATATCGGCGGTGCGAAACGTGGCCGACTTCGGCCAGCCCACCGCTGGTCCGGTGCAGGCGTCCACCTCTTCCACAGTCATCCTCAGCGACCCCATCAGCCGCAGCGCATTCAGCATGGAAAACGTTCCGATGCGATTGGCGATGAAGTTGGGCGTATCCTTTGCGACCACCACGCCTTTGCCCAGCCGCCGGCCGCAAAACTCGCTCAACGTCTCGACCACTTCTCGTGATGTTTTGGGCCCCGGAATCACTTCCACCAGTTTCATGTAGCGCGGCGGATTAAAGAAATGCGTCCCCGCCCAGTGCTGCTGAAATTCTTCGCTCATGCCCTCAGCGATCAAGCCCACGGGCAATCCGGAAGTGTTTGTGGTTACGATGGCGCCGGCCTTGCGAAACTGAGCCACGCGCGCCAGCAATTTCCGTTTGATTTCGAGATTCTCCGCCACGACTTCAATAATCCAATCGGCTTCCGCGCAGCGCGCTAGGTCATCTTCGAAGTTCCCTATGGCAATTTTTTCCGCAAGCGCGGCGGTAAAAAAGGCGGCCGGCTTTGATTTCCTTGCAGCATCCAATCCAGCACGCACAATTTTGTTGCGCTCTCCAGCGGGCGCATTCGCGGGCAAATTGGGCGGAACCATGTCCAGCAAAATGCACGGCAGCCCGGCGTTCGCGAAATGTGCGGCGATCCGCGAGCCCATCGTTCCAGCCCCCAGCACCACTGCCTTTTCGATGCGACGATTCATGGCACGCCTTTTTCACGGGATTTACAGAGGTCAGCTTTGTTCGCAGGAACAGGTTACAAAACCGACATGCGCGGGTCAAACGGCGGGCCGATCCACAGCGATGGGTTAAAATAATCTAATGACGGAAGAAGGCAAATTCTCCGGCCCTCTCGGCTGGTTGCGGACGGCAAAGGACAAGTTTCGCGCTTTCGCGTACGGCGAGCGAGGCGAATCCAAGGAACGTCCGCGCGTCGGCTTGGCTCTTGCGGGCGGCTTTGCCCGCGGTATCGCCCACATCGGAGTCCTCCGCGTTTTTCGGGAAGCGGGCATCCCCATCGACTGCGTCGCGGGGACAAGCGTGGGCGCGCTAATCGGCGCAAGTTACTGCGCCGGAGCATCCCTTGAGGATATGGAAAAAATTGGCTCGGAGACGAGCTTTACCGATTTCGGTCGCTGGACGCCGTCGTGGCTCGGCCTGGCCACCAACCAGCGACTAGAAAGATATTTTGCCCGTTTCACTCCCGTTACGAGTTTCGAAGAGCTTCACACGCCGTTGGCCATCGCCACAACCGACATCAACGCGGGCGTTTCCGTATATTACTCGCACGGCCCGCTTGCGCCGGTGATTCGAGCTTCGTGCGCCTACCCCGGTCTATTCGTGCCCATCCAGTACGACGGACGGACGCTCGTCGATGGTTTCCTCACCGCTCCAGTACCTGTGGAAGGTGCGCTGCTTCTTGGTGCTGATATTGTCATCGCCGTATATCTCGAGGCCGGCAACATCGAGGAGCCGCGCACGTTCACGGACGTTCTCAGCCGTTCGTTCAATATTCTCCAGCGTCACTCGGATCTGACATGGCGGACGCAGGCAGACGTTATTATCGAACCGGATGTAAAAGATTTTGTGTGGGACGGTTTCACCAAGACGGCGGAAATGGTGGCGGCCGGCGAAGCCGCGGCGCTGGCAGCCCTTCCGCAGATCCGTGCCGCCATTGGCGGCGAAAAGCGCGACTCGGCCGCATAACGGGCTTTGCTCGGGGCGAACCTTCTAAAGTGCAGGAAAGACTATGAACGTGTGACGTGCACGGTTACGGGTTGGCCTTCGCCTTTGCCGCGCTGCGTTAACCAGGCAGCGAGACCTTCAGCAAAGCGTTCCGGAGTGAGGCGGAAACTGGCTTCGACCTGGCCATCGGCAACGGGAAGCGTGTCGTCAAAGTCGGCGGAGTTAGTGAAGTTGCGCATGCAGAATTGATCGAGCCAATCGAGAGGGCACGCACGGGCTTCACCGCGAATCACGACGTGGACATTGAATTTTTGGGCGTACATGCCGAATTTATTGCTCCGTATATGCTGGGGGAGATGGTTCCATTGCTCTGCGCCTCGCTCGGATTTCAAGAACGAAGAAAATAAGCCAAGAATAGAACATCCAAGAACCCACAATTCCCACAAAGTAGGCCAGGAAGTGAATCGCCGTCCACTCATGCATATGGCTTTCAGGAGGACCCATTGGGGGACCTTGGCCAATCAAATGTGTAACGAAAAACATGAGAATGCCGAGCGGCCAAAGCATTGCTTTCGCGATGGTTGTTGGCACGGGGAGTCGCCACGCGGCCAAATAGAGGGCCACTACGGTAATGAAGGCGCCACCAACAATTGAAATGAGCGTTCGCTTAAACAAGCTTGCAGCTGGATTTACGAAGCGCGAGGCCGCTTGACGGAGTGTGCGAGTCCAACGGCTTCCAGCATCCAGATGAAATACCAGCCGATGTCGGTCTGATACCAGCGAAGGCCCAGGCGTGCGGAACCGGCGTGCGTATGATGGTTCTCGTGCCAGTTCTCGCCCCAAGCGGTCAACTGGAAGGGGCCAAGCCACCAGACGTTCATGCTGGAATCGCCTTCCTCGACTTTCTTCAGGTGCGTGAGGCTGTTCACCAGACATTGCATGTGCAGGGAGTAGACCAGCCGGATGGCACCCATCCAGAAGAAACCCATCCAGCCGAAGCCCAGAATCAGGCCGATGCAGATCGAGAAAACAATGACGGGCGTTTCGGCCCATCCCCAAATCCTGTAGATGCCGCCGGTGAGTTCGGGCGCCCAGCGCTGTTTATCGGCAGGCTGAGTTTGATAGAGCCAGCGAAGGTGGGCCCACCAGAAACCGCCCTGTTTGGGACTGGAGATGTCTTCGGGCGTGTCGGTAACGGCGTGATGCAGGCGATGATAGGCGACCCAGCTTGCAGGATGGCCGGAGCCGTTGAAGACCGCCCAGAAAATCAGGAATTGCTCGACGAAGCGGTTGGTCCTGACTGTCTTGTGCGCGAGCATACGGTGATAGCAGACCGTGGTGCCGAGGCCGCCAAAGGCTATGCTGAGCAAAGTCATGCCGACAACCTTGAGGCTTGGCACGGGAAAGAGGATCAGACCAACGGCGGCAAGAGTATGAATGAGGACGATATAAGCGAAGACCCCTTCCTTGCCATGAACCGGTTTCCAGAAGGGCCGATCCCAAGGGCGCTCTTGTTGCGTTACGGTCAATTCCATGTGTTCTCCGGCGGTCTGCTTAATTTAATGCGCGAATGCCTGGTGTGCAGAACGTGATAGGCAGTCATAACCATACCATTTTCCGAGGCCGCGCGGTGCAAAACTGTCCAAAAGTGCACACAAAAGGTGAACAGGTAACGAGGGTGGTTTGGGTGGATCTCAGCTCGGCTTAGCTCTATTCAGTCAGAGGTCTGGTAGACCCGAGTTTCCAGAAGATTTGGCGGAAGATTCCGAGGGTGAGTTCGGCATCCGAGGCGGAAAGATGCAAGCGGTGAACGAGGCGGCGGATTTTTTCTTCGGTGGGTGCGGCGGAGCGCCGCTTCTGCGAAGCGCTGGTAGTTGATTTCAAATAGCCGCTGGAACGGAGAGCGTCGAGCAGGAGAGTGGTGAGACGCTCGAGATCTCCGGCAGCAGCGGCGATGTGATTCTCGGGTTTCGCGGCGGCTCGAGGATCGCGCGCGAGTTCGTAAAGGCAAACGGCTACAGCCTGGCCGAGATTCATGGAGCGATGCTCTTCGCGCGTGGGAATGCGCAAGAGCCAATGGCAGTGGCTGAGGTCTTCATTCGAAAGGCCGCGCTTCTCTGAGCCGAAGAGAAGTGCGACACGGCTGGCGGCAAGATGTTTGTGCAGGTGACGGGTGGCTTGATCGAGACGGCGAACCGGATGCTGCACTTGTCGAGGGCCTACCGCTGTGGTTCCCACAACGAGGGTGCAATCTTCGACGGCCTCGGCAACGGTCTTGAATTCCGTGGCCTGCGCGAGCAACGGCTCAGCGCCAACGGCGGAACGCGCCTCGCGAAAAGCCAGTTCGTAGGGATTCACCACACGAAGATGGAAAAAGCCGAAGTTGCTCATCGCACGAGCGGCGGCGCCAATGTTGAGCGGATTGCGCGGGGCGACAAGAATGACTCGCAGGCGATCGGATTCGGCGTTGGCTGACAAGGGAGATGAGTCTACCGCACAGGAGCATCAAGAGGCAGCCAGCTTGCGTGGGTGGCGAGCGGTAACTTAGACTGTGGACGGGTAGAAACAAAGAGCCTGCCAGCCTGGCCGGAAGTTCCCGCCTTTGCATGGGCCTGTTGGCGTGGCCGAGTCCAAGCGCTCCACGACCTCGACCCTGTCGGGGTCATTATCCTGCGTGCTACCGGAGGCATCAAGCGTCCGTGACGCCGCGCTTTGGACCGTGCGGTCGTGAAATAATAGGCCAGCAGGGAGATCAGGGTGGCAACTCCACTGGAAACCTGGGTCGACGAAGCGGCAAAGCTGACCAAGCCAGACCGCGTTGTGTACTGCGACGGTTCTGAAGCGGAATACCAGAGGATGATCTTGGAAATGCTGCATGCAGGCGACTCCTTCGCGCTGAACGAGAAAACCTACCCGAATTGCTATCTGCACCACAGCAGCCCGAATGACGTAGCCCGCACGGAACATCTGACCTACATCTGTTCTCCCGAAAAGGAAGAAGCTGGGCCCACAAACAACTGGATGGACCCGGATGCGGCGAAGCACAAAGTGGGCGCGCTGCTGGATGGCGCGATGCGCGGGCGAACCATGTACGTGGTGCCGTACATGATGGGGCCGGTGAAATCGCCAATCAGCAAGGTGGGCGTGGAGGTGACGGACAGCCCTTACGTCGTGGCGAGCATGCGCATCATGTCGCGCATGGGTAAGGCGGTGATGGAGCAGCTGGGAGCGTCGAGCGAATTCGTTCCCGGGCTGCATTCGCTGGGCGACCTGGATCCCTCGCGGCGGTACATCATGCACTTCCCGCAGGAGAAATTGATCTGGAGCGTGGGATCGGGCTACGGTGGAAACGCACTGCTGGGGAAAAAATGTTTTGCGCTACGGATTGCGAGCGTAATGGCGCGCGAGCAGGGCTGGATGGCCGAACACATGCTCATCCTGGGGCTGGAATCGCCGGGCGGCAAAGTGACGTACATGGGCGCGGCGTTCCCGAGTGCTTGTGGAAAGACGAACCTGGCGATGATGGTGTCGGCACTCGAAAGCCAGGGCTACCGCGTTTGGACCGTGGGCGACGACATCGCCTGGATGAAGATCGGCGAGGACGGATACCTGCACGCCATCAACCCGGAAGCGGGATTTTTTGGCGTGGCTCCAGGCACGGGAATGAAGACCAATCAAAACGTAATGGAGGCGCTGCACAAAAACACGCTGTTTACAAACGTGGCGATGACTTCGGATCGCGAGCCGTGGTGGGAAGGAATTGGCAGTGAGGCGCCGGCAGGGTTGATCAACTGGAAGGGTGAGCCGTGGGATGCATCCAAGGGTACGGCTGCGCACCCCAATGCGCGCTACACGGTGCCGGCGCAGCAGTCGCCAAGCATTTCACCAAAGTGGGAGGCCCCGGAAGGCGTGCCGATTTCCGCGTTTATCTTTGGCGGGCGGCGCGCGCGCGTGGCTCCGCTGGTCTACGAATCGTTTGACTGGCAGCACGGAGTGTTCGTAGGCGCGACGATGGCGAGCGAGACCACGGCGGCGGCCACCGGCGATGTGGGCATCACACGGCGGGACCCCATGGCCATGCTGCCCTTCTGCGGCTACAACATGGCGGATTACTTTGCGCACTGGCTGGAGATGGGGAAGAGAATACCGAAGCCGCCTAAGATTTTTCACGTGAACTGGTTCCGCAAGGGCGCGGACGGAAAATTCCTGTGGCCCGGATACGGAGAGAACGTGCGCGTGCTGAAGTGGATTTTGGAATGCGTGGAAGGCCGCGGCGTAGCTCAGGAAACACCCATCGGTTATGTCCCGGCAAAGAACGGCCTGACGCTCGATGGGTTGAAGGTTTCAGACGAGGCGCTCAACGAGTTGCTGCGCGTCAATCCGGAAGACTGGGAAGCGGAGATGGAAGATTCAAGACAGTTTTTGAGCAAGTTCGGCGCGCGTCTGCCTCGGCAAATTAACGAAGAGCACGAAAGGCTGGCGCGGCGATTTCAGCGCGTTGTTAGCGCCTGATGCTGTTTCCGCGAATCTAGTGTTGACCCCCGGCGCGACGGGTTGTTGAGTTGACGGGCGGCATATCCTCGGCGTCCAAGGCGGCGGGGCCACGTTCGAAATGAAAATCAGGCCGGCTTTCCAGCAGCCGGACGCAACGGTTCCAGCGAAGAATACTGTCGTCATTGCCGGCCGGCTGGATCTTTTCCGCTTCCGCAAAACACTGCATGGCCTCCTCCACTAAGGGCAGAAGAGTGTGCGGGGCATAACCAACCAGGAGCTGCGTCTTGGCGTGGCGTTCGTGCAAAATCCCCGCGTAGTACAGCCGTTCGTAGGGATCGCGCAGGCCCTGAAAGATGGACTGAACCTCGAGATAGCGATCGCTCGTGGCGCCGATAAACTGGTCGGTGATGGCGAGGCCAAGCATACGTCGAGCGAGCTGATGCTCGGGATCTACCGCGAGGATATCCCGGCAAATAGATTCGGCTTCCTCGGGTTCGTTGAGATAACGGTATAGTTCGACTTTAGCAATGGCCTCCGGAATGCCCGCCTTGGAAATGGATTTCAGCTTGTGTTCCATAAAGTCTCCTCATCGGAGTGAAACGTCGACGGGATAGGTCCGCCGCTACAAGTCCTTTTCGCTGCCGCCGCGGAAGACGCGGAGAAGCATTGTCAGCGGATCGTAGAACTGGTCGACAACACGTTCCTTCAGCGGGATGATGGCGTTGTCGGTGATGCGAATCTCCTCGGGACAAACCTCCGTGCAGCACTTCGTGATGTTGCAATAGCCCAAGCCAAGCTCATCCTTGAGCAAGCCAGCGCGATTGAGTCCGTCGAGCGGATGCATTTCGAGGCCCGCAACGCGAACGAAAAAACGCGGACCGGCAAACTGTTCCTTCTTGTCGTGTTCGCGTAGTACGTGACAAACGTTTTGGCAGAGAAAGCATTCGATGCACTTGCGAAACTCCTGGACGCGGTCCACATCCAGTTGCGACATTTTCCATTCCACTCCCTTGCGGGGCTCGAAGGGAGGGATTTTGCGGTTGACACGATAGTTCCAGGAAACGTCGGTGACAAGATCTTTGATTCTGGGAAAGGATTTCATTGGCAGCACTGTAATGGGCTGGTCCTGAGGGAGATCGTCCATGCGCGTTTTGCAGGTCAGTCGCGGGCGGCCGTTGACTTCCGCGGAACACGAACCGCACTTCCCTGCTTTGCAATTCCAACGAACGGCAAGATCCGGAGCGAGATGCCCCTGAATGTAGTGCAGCGCGTCGAGAACGACCATGCCGGGAGCGACCGGGACGCGATAATCGACGGTTTGCCCGCCGCTCGCATCACCGCGAAAAACGCGAAGTATTGCTTCAGCCATCTGTGTGCTCCCACTCTTACTGCTTGTCTCAGTCCTGCGCCAAAATTTGTTTCAGGTCCGCGGGCATCTCGACGATGGGAGATTCGCGGCGTTTCATCTGGCCCCCTTCGCAAACGATGACGTTATTTTTCTTCTCCCAGACAGGATCGACCTTTGGATAATCGATGCGGCTATGCGCCCCGCGACTCTCCTTGCGGGCGAGCGCGCTGCGCGTGACTGCTTCGGAGACAATGAGCATGGCCTTCAAGTCGTAGGAAAGATGCCAGCCGGGATTGAAAAGACGCGAACCTTCAACACTGACTCTTGCCGCCCGAGCTCTTAATTTTTCCAGTTCTGCGAGCGCTTTTTTCAAATCTTCCTCGGTCCGGAAGATGCCGACGAGGTTCTGCATCACTTCCTGCAAATCGCGATGAACAGCGTACGGGCTTTCGGTTCCGGAGTTGGAAAACGGAGCGAGCAATTCCTTTTCCGCTTGCTCGATTTGCGCGTTGTCTATGGACGGGCCAGAGGAGCGCTTGGCGTGCTGGGCGGCCGCCAGGCCTGCGCGGCGTCCAAACACCAAGAGATCGGAAAGCGAATTACCACCGAGGCGATTCGCCCCATGAAGACCGGCGGCTGCTTCGCCCGCGCCAAAAAGGCCGGGCACAGTGGATTCGGCGGTTTCCGCATCCACGCGAATGCCACCCATCATGTAGTGACACGTGGGACCGACTTCCATGGGTCCCTTGGTGATGTCCACGTCCGCGAGCTCCTTGAATTGGTGATACATGCTGGGAAGTTTTTTCTTCACGTATTCGGCCGGCTTGTGTGAAATATCTAGATAAGCACCGCCGTGCTCGGTGCCGCGGCCTTCTTTGACTTCCGTGTAGATGGAGCGGGAAACGACATCGCGTGTGGAAAGTTCCATGCGCTTGGGGTCGTATCTTTCCATGAAGCGCTCGCCGACTTTGTTGCGCAGGATGCCGCCTTCTCCTCGAACCGCTTCAGTGACGAGAATGCCTTGCACGCCGGGTGGCCAAACCATTCCCGTGGGATGGAACTGCACAAACTCCATGTCCATGAGTTCGGCACCCGCTTCGTAGGCAAGCGCCATCCCGTCGCCGGTGTATTCCCAAGAATTGGAAGTAACTCGCCAGGCCTTTCCGATGCCACCGGTAGCGATGACGATGGATTTCGCCTTGAAAACGATGAAGCGGCCGGTCTCGCGCCAGTAGGCAAAGGCGCCAGCGACGCGACCATTATCAGTCAAGAGGCGAGTGACGGTGCACTCCATGTAAACGTCGATGCCCTGCTGGACGCCGCGATCCTGAAGCGTGCGGATCATTTCCAGGCCGGTGCGGTCGCCGACATGACAGAGGCGCTTGAAGGTGTGGCCGCCAAAAGCGCGCTGAAGAATATCGCCGCTTTCGGTGCGGTCGAAAAGAGCGCCCCACTGCTCGAGTTCGCGGACGCGATCGGGGGATTCCTGGGCATGAAGCTGGGCCATGCGCCAATTGTTAAGAAGCTTCCCGCCACGCATAGTGTCGCGAAAATGCGTTCTCCAATCGTCGGCAGCATCCACGTTGGCCATTGCCGCAGCGATGCCGCCTTCCGCCATGACGGTGTGAGCTTTCCCGAGAAGCGATTTGCAGACCACCCCGACGGATGCGCCTTGCGCGAGGGCTTCAATGGCCGCGCGCAATCCCGCCCCACCGGCGCCAATGATGAGAATGTCGTGTTCGCGCGTCTCGTAGCCGAAATGAACTTCGTGCTCCATCTCGAGGATCAGCGGGTCGATCGTCACAGGATCCTCAGGTCACGTATCGCGCCGCATGCCACCATGCGAACATAGAAATCCGCGAAACCGACAGAAACGAGACTGCACCAGGCGAAAAGCATGTGGTGTTCGTTCAGGAAGCTAAAAAAACTCCAGGCCTCAAAGCGCGAACGGCCAAAGGTCGCACAGGAAAAGCAATCCAGCTTGCCGCCGGCGAGATGACGCAGGGAGTGGCAGGAAAAAGTGTAAAGCGAAAGCAGCGCGACATTGATCGTCAGAACCAGCGTGCCTACGCCGATGCCGAAATGGCCGTCGAAGAAGAATGATCGAATGGCGTCGTGCCATAGGAAAGCGATGAAAACAGCCGCCAGATAAAAAAAGTAGCGATGGACATTCTGCAGGATGAACGGAAAAGCGGTTTCGCCTCGATAGTTGCGACGAGGGAATTCGCCGACTGCGCAGGCGGGGGGATCGAGAAAGAAAGCGCGGTAATAGGCTTTGCGGTAGTAGTAGCACGTGGCGCGAAACCCCAGCGGGCCAGCAAGAATCAGGAGAGCCGGTGAGAATGGCCACCAATGATGTTGCGGGTCAATGAGAGGCGAATAGAACGGCGAGAGATACGGTCCCCAAGAATAGTAGGCATTCTCGAAGGCACGAAGCGTCGCGTAGATGCCGAAACCGCCGAGGACAATGATGACGGGGAGGATCTCAGTCCACCAGGCGTCGCGGCGGAGCGTGCTGCCGAGCCGGGATTCCGGCAAGAGTGTGGGAGTACCAGCCATCCGATAGCCTCCAGTGTCGCTGTAGCGTAGTCAATACACAGATTATTTCAAGCGAAAACTATCGACAAGACGATTGCAGGCCAATTCAGAGAATGGTTTGGATTTCGGCGTCGATGAAGACATGCGTGGCAGGGATTCCGTCGATTGAGAATTTCTCCCCGGCGACTTCCGAGAATTGGAAGAAGCGGCTGATGTGATAGTCCTCGTCATAACCGGAGAATAGGCGTTCCGTTTCAGCTTTCGCCAGACCGAAGGCAGAAAGGGCAACCGGCTCACCAAAATTCCCGGCAAGAGAACGATACAAACGGACCAGTTCGCGCAGGGGCATGATGGGAGCGCGGCCAGCGGCTTGGGCGCTCATAGGGTTCTCCCCAACAGAGTGTACTGCCCAGGCCAAGAACTGGGAAAGAATTAACGCAGTGAACGCCGGGAGAACCAGACGTGGAGCAGCGGCGGAATAAAGAGGAACCAGAATGGCCGGAGCTGGAACTTGGTGCGGAACACAAGGATTAGGTAAGATGCTCAGTGAGATTCCAGAAACCGAGGAGGAAAGAGTATGAGCATCGCGGTGGGACAGATGGCACCGGATTTTATGCTGTTGAATCAGGAAAAAAAGGAAGTAAAGCTTTCCGATTTCGCCGGAAAGAAGAACGTCGTACTTGTGTGGTACCCGCTGGACTGGAGTCCAACGTGCACCAACGAGCACGCCTGCTTTGTCAATGAAATGAAAGCGTTCGAAACGCTGGACGCGGAAGTGCTTGGCATCAGTGTCGACAGCGTATGGTCGCACAAAGCGTACGCCGAGAAAATGGGGATCAAGTATTCGCTGCTCGCTGATTTTCATCCGCGGGGAGCGGCGAGCGAAAAATACGGCGTCTACTTGGCGGACAAAGGCATTACCGGTCGGGCCATCGCTATCGTGAACAAAGCTGGAAAAGTGGCCTGGTTCAAGAACTATGACATTCCGGTGGTGCCGGACTTGAACGAAGTCGCGGCCGCTCTGGGCCAAGTGAAGGCCGCAACGGCGTAAATAGAGACTGCGGCTCAGGCAAAGAGACACATTTCAACCAAAGCGGGCCGGGCGTTGTCGGCCCGTTTTTTCTTTGACCGCACGATTTATGTGCTTGGTGAAATCGGCGAAGCCATGTTAATGCCGCTGGCT
>Ga0209648_10000504_pt1 | contig 30069 bp, 31 predicted proteins | sample GraSoi2013_115cm_FD_185830 | JGI IMG/M metagenome (GOLD analysis project Ga0209648, IMG submission 185830) | Grasslands soil microbial communities from the Angelo Coastal Reserve, California, USA - Sample 9_17_2013_115cm (SPAdes) (version 2) | ecosystem: Environmental > Terrestrial > Soil >...
ATCCAGCTCGGCCTCGATGGCGATCACCGCGCCGCCCTTGGCGCTGCTGTCGAGCTTTGCCAGGACAAGTCCCGTCATCGGGATCGCCTTGGTGAACGCCCGCGCCTGGACGAGACTGGTGAGACCGAGCACCGCGTCGAGGACGAGAAGCGACTCGTATGGCGCGCCGTCCAGTGCCTTGCTCGTGACGCGGCCGACCTTCCCCAGTTCCTCGATGAGATTGCGCTGCGTTTGCAGGCGGCCCGCGGTGTCGACGAGCACCGCGTCGAGGCCACGGTTGCGCGCGATCTGCACGCCGTCGAAGACGACGGACGCGGGATCCGCGCCGCTCGAGCCGTCGAAATGAGGCACGCCCGCGCGCTCCGCCCACGCGACCATCTGCTCGATTCCTGCCGCGCGATAGGTGTCGGCGGCGACGACAAGAGGTTTGCGGCCCTCTTTGCGCAGGCGATCGGCGAGCTTGCCCGCGGTCGTGGTCTTGCCGGCGCCGTTGACGCCGTAGAGAAGGATGCAGGCGGGGTTGCCGGTGAGGTTCAGCTCGCGCGGGTTCTTAGACATCATCGAGGTCGCTACCGAGACGAGTGCTTCGATCGCCTCCTCGCGCGTGCGCGGGGCCCTTGAGCGAACGCCCGCCGCAAGGCGAGCCGCCATCGCGGGGCCGAGGTCGGCCGCGAGCAGCACCTCCTCGAGCTCGTCGTAATAGGTCGCCGAGAGCGGCGGGCTGAGCGCGCGGACCCCTGCCGCGAGAGCGCCGCGCGTGCGGCTGCCGACTCGGCTCCAGAGGCTGGGCCTGGGGTTGCTCAGCCTGCTTGGGCTGTGGTCGCCGCTCGGCTCGCGGGCTTGCGGATATCTTCGAGGCGGACCGAGACGAGGTGGGAAGAGCCGCTCTCGTCGAGGTGGATGCCGTAGAGGGTCGAGGCGTAGGACATCGTCACGTGGTTGTGCGTGATCACGAGGAACTGGCGCCGGCCGCCGAGGCGAGCGACCATCTGCCCGAACCTGTCGACGTTGGCGTCGTCGAGGGCGGCATCGACCTCGTCGAGGATCGTGAAGGGGCTTGGGTTCACCTCGTCGAGTGCGAGGACGAGGGCGAGCGCGGCGAGCGAGCGCTCTCCCGAGGAGAGCAGCGTCACGTTCTGCTGGCGCTTGCGCGGTGGCTGGACGAGGATCTCGACGCCGGTGCGAGGGCCATCGTCGCCTTCGGCGTGGCGCAGGGTGGCGCGGCCGCCGGGGTTGAGCTCGGCGAAGTACTCGTGGAAGTTCGCGGCCACCGCGCCGAACACGGCCTCGTAGCGCGAGTCCTCTTCCTCGCGGAGCTTGGAGATGAGGTCCTCCAGGTCGGCGCGGGCATTGGTGATGTCTTCGAGCTGCTCGGCGAGATTGTTGTATCGCTCCTCGAGCTCTCGGGACTCAGACTCGGCGAGGGCGTTCGTGGGACCGATCTCTTCGAGGCGGCGCTCAAGGGCGCGCATCTCGCGCTCGCGCGCCTTGCCGCCGGGCACCTCTTCGGGCGCGACGCCATCGGGCATGCGGGAGCGGATCTCGTCCATCCTGGCCTGGAGAAGCTCGGTTTCGCGGGCGATGAGCTCGAGGTTGCCTTCGAGATTGCCGGCGCGGAGGCGCGCGTCGATGCGGGCCTCCTCCAGTGCGACCAGCCGCTTGGCGCTCTCCGCCATCTCAGCGTCGTCCTCGGGCGACTCATGCTCAGCGGTGGTCAGGGCATGGCGCGCTTCGTCGGCGGCGCGGCGCAGGTCGGGGATCGATTCGATCGCCGTCGCCAGCGCCCGCTCGGCGTCGGCGAGCCGGCCGTGGCGATCCTCGGCCGCGGCGGTGAGGCGGACGATGTCCTCTTCAATCGAAGTCAGGCGAGAGCGCAGGCGATCGGCGTCGTGGTGCTGTCTCAGGCGCGCCACGAGGCCTGCGGCGTCGTGGGCAAGGGCGGCGTCCGCCTCGAGCGAAGAGATCTTGCGCTGCAGCTCGGTGCGGCGCGCGTCGAGGGCGACGCGAGGGTCGGCGCCGGCCCTGACAAGGCCTGGCTCGCGATAGACCCCGTCGAGCGTGACGTCGCGTCCGACCAGGACATGTCCGAGGAGGCGGCGCGCGATTGCCTCGAAGCCGTCGCGGACGGTGACGTGCTCGTAAAGGGATCCCTCGGCCGGGGCGGGGGCGTCGACGGGGAAAAGCGCCGTCGCCAGGCGGTCGTTCGCCTTGACTGAGTCGAGGGCGGTTTCCTCGTCGGGCGAGACGGTCGCGTCGAGCAGCGGGCCGAGAACCGCCGTCAAGGCGGCCTCGTAGCCCGAGATGGCTGTGATCACATCGCGGAGGAGGACACCGGAAGTGGCGCGCGGCCTCAGCGCGTCGAGGCCCTCGAGCTCTGAGCGCATTCGAGCCACGGCGACGGCGGCCTGCTCGGCGGTCCGGGCCTTCTGCTCGGCTTCGGCGAGCTCGTCGTCAGAAACGTGATGGTCGGCGGGCGAAGCGGCGGCGAGCTCGGCGGACAGCTGATCGCGAAGAGCCTGGGCGGTCGCGAGCTGGGCGCGGTTCTCAGCCTCGGAACGACGGGCCGAATCCGCGACCACCTGGCGGTTTTCGGCCCTCTCCTCGGCGAGCTGGAGGCGGTGGTCCGCCTCGGAAAGCTGAAGGCGGAGCTGGCCAAGCGTGCGCTGGCGGGCGAGGCGGCGGTCCTGGGCGGCCTGCATGGCGGCGCGGCCGGCATGAAACTCCTCTTCGGTGATCCGTGACTGTTCGCGTGCCTCGATTAGGCGGCGCTCCAGCGCCTGGACCTGCGACGAGGCTTTGCGGTGCGCGTCGCGCGCCTCGCGCCACTCCTCCCAGACGATGCTGCCGCGCAGCAGCTCGAGGCGGGCATTCGCCTCGGCGGCCTCGCGGGCGGCGACGGCTTGGGTCCGGAGAGTCTCGAGCCGGGGCGCGAGCTCCGTTTTCAAGTCTTCGAGGCGGAGCAGGTTGGCGGCGAGCTCTTGCAGCTTCTGCGCCGCCTCCTGGCGGCGCGCCTTGACGCCACGGACCTGGGCGGCCTCCTCGAGCAGCTGCCTGCGCTCCGAGGGCGAGCAGACCACGATGTGCTCGATGTCGTGCTGGTCGATGATCGCGTAGGAGTCGACGGTGAGGCCGGTCGAAGAGAGCAGGTGAATCAGATCGCGACGGCGGATGCGCGTGCCGTTGAGGAAATAATCGCTCACACCGTCGCGCTCGACGCGGCGCTTGATCGCAACCTCGTGATAGTCGACGGGGAGGCGGCCGGCTGTGTTGTCGAAGACCATCGTGACCTCGGCGTACGAGGCGCGGGGGCGGCGCTCGCCGCCGGCGTAGATGACCTCCTCCATCTTCTTGCCGCGGAGGTCGCGAGCCTGGCCGGAGCCGAGCACCCACTTGACGGAGTCGACGATGTTCGTCTTCCCCGAGCCATTGGGGCCAACGATGGCGGTGACACCGCCGTCGAACTGGATCTCGGTCTGCCGGGCAAAGGTCTTGAAGCCCAGCAATTGCAGGGACCTTAGGAACAAACTGGCGGGAGTTTACTCGATCGGTTCGCCGAACTGCCGGCTGCGGGGCTCGGGCATCGGAACGACCTCGGCCCGGACAGGTTCCAGCTCCGCAGGTGGCTCGGCGAGCGGCTCGGCGGGTGGCTCGGCACTTGACTCGGCGGGCTCGGAGGCGGCGGGCGGCGCCGCACGCTTTGACTGGCGAGGGGAACGGCGCGAGCGCCCCTTGGCGGTCTTGGCCGCGGGCTTCTCGGTGACGGTTCCGACCAGGCTCTCCAGGGCCGCGCGGGCTGCGTCCTGCTCGGCCTCCTGCTTGCTGACGCCGTGGCCCGTTCCGAGTGGCTGAGCGCCGGCGAAGACCACCGACGTGTACTCGCGGCGGTTGCCCACGCGCGCGCCTTCGCTGTCGTAGACCGGCGTCTCGCCGAAGCGCTCCTGCGCGACCTGCTGGAGGCGGCCCTTGAAGTTCTCGTCGCGGACGGGCGAGGGGAGCGCTCGATACCGGTTGAGGTAGTAGTGATATGCGGCGTCATAGCCTGCGTCGAGGAACACCGCGCCGAGGACGGATTCGAAGGCGTTGGCAAGCAGCGACTTGAGGTTGCGGCCGCCGCCCTTCGCGATGCCCTTGCCGAGGTACAGATAGTCGCCCAGGCCGAGTTGCTCCGCGAGCTGGGCCAGCGTGTTCGTGTTGACCATCGCGGAGCGGGTCTGGGTCAGCTCGCCCTCGGTCGCGCCGGGGTGGTGCTTGTAGAGATACTCGGCGGCGATCAGCTGTAGGACGGCGTCGCCGAGGTACTCCAGTCGCTCGTTGTCGCGAGGCGAGATGGACGGGCTCTCATTCGCAAACGAGCTGTGCGTGACGGCCTCGAGCAGGAGCCCAGGGTCGCGAAAGTGAATCCCGATCTTTTGCTGGAGCTGCTGCAGCGACTGGGCGAGCGGTGGGACGCTGTGCGCGTCCTGAGGCTGTGCTATGAGCCGGCCTTCTCCTGGATGTACTCCCAGGCCTGGCCCACGGTCGTGATCTTCTCGGCGTCCTCGTCGGGGATCTCGAGACCTGTGTTCTCCTCGAACGCGTAGATGAGCTCGACGAGGTCGAGGGAATCGGCGTTGAGGTCCTCCTGAAACGACGCGTCCATGGTGACCTGCTCGGGCTCACAGCCAAGGCGCTCGACGATGATGTTCTTGAAGTCCTCGAAGCTCAGCTTTTGAGTTTCCATACGCGGTCTACTCTACCCGATGCCGGGGACCGGGGCTCCGCGCGGCCCCGGTCCCAGACGAGGCGCCGCTGTTCAGCGGCTGGTTCTGGCCGGTTGCTGCTGAGGTAGCGCCGGCGCTATGCCGAGCTGTGTCATGAGCTGGACCTGGTCGTACATCAGGTTGAGTTTCTTCACAAGACCTCGATCGACCTCGAAGATCTGGACGAACTCACCCTTGACCTTGCGTCCGGTGGCGGGTATGTCCCCCATCGGCGTTTTCAAGGTTCCGTTGTGCGTCCCGGTGAACACCCCTTCAATGATCACGTGGTTGCCCTGGGTGAAAGTGTTCTTCGCCTCCACACGAGCGTCCGGAAACGCGTTGATGAAGTTCTGGTTGTACTCCTTGATCGCCTGCGGTCCCTTGAGCTTGACGTCTCCGGGTGCAGTCATCTCGCTGTCAGGCGACGCGTCGCGCGCGATCGCTTCCAGGTTGTGCTCGTTGAAGTTCTTGTTGCCTCGCTCGACAACGGACTTTGCCTCGATCTGCGTCGAGGTTGCTACCTCGTAAAGCTCCCGCTTCGGTTCGGCGGTGCCGGCCTGGTGCTTCTTCAAGGATTCGATGAGTTTTGCCGCTTTCGGTGCAAACGATCTTGCGGCCGACTCGTCTTCGTACATGGCGACCGATATTGCGTCGCCGGTTTCGCGGTTGAGAAGCAGGAATGCCGACCGCGCCCCCTGATGGGTCGCGACGGCCGGGAGCGCCTGTTTCTTGTAATCCTCGATCGCTTGATCGAGCTCGGTCTTCTTAAGGGTCGTCTTGACCACGCCTGTATGCATATCTCACCTCCGTGAGAACCCGACATCGGCGGTGGGCGCACATGGACACGCCGAGGGGTGGACCCAGTCCACCGCGCCCAGTCTGCGCCCGGCGCGGCGCGTGGAGTCAAGGCGCAGAACCCCGCCAGGCAACGGTTCGTCGCCTGCTTCCCTAGCCCGCCATGAACTCCTGGATTGAGGCCGGAGTTGCGACCCCCAGTGCGGTGCGGCCCGGGGCGAGCTCGCGCATCATCCCGGTCAGGGCGCGCTTGGGCCCCACCTCGATGAATGTGTCGCAGCCGATCTCGACAAGCGAGCCGATGCATGCCGCCCAGCGCACCGGTGAGCGCAGCTGCATCTCGAGGACGTGAGGGATGCGGTCCCCATCCTGGTGCCGCCTGCCGGTGAGGTTCGCCATCACCGGGATTCGCGGCGCGCGCCACTCGACGCGGTCGAGCGCGGCGCGGAGACGTTGCGCGGCGGGCGCCATCAAGGGCGTGTGGAAGGCGGCGCTGACGTTGAGGGGGATGACGCGCTTCGCGCCGGCGACCTGGAGGCGCTGGGTCGCGACCTCGAGCCCGGTCGTCGTGCCGGCGATCACGGTCTGCGTCGGCGTGTTGTAGTTGGCCGGCCAGGCGTCATTCATCCCGGCGAGCGCGACCTCGATCGCCTGCGCGTCGAGACCGAGCACCGCGGCCATCGAACCCGTGCCGGGCGGGGCGGCGTCGGCCATCGCCTTGCCGCGCTCGACGACCGCTTTGATGACCTGCGGGGCGCCAACCGCGCCCGCCGCCGCCAGCGCCGCGTACTCGCCGACCGAGTGACCAGCCGCGGCGATGGGCTCGATTCCTCCGCGGCGGAGCAGCAGGGTGAGGGCGATGCCCGCGAAGCAAAGGGCGGGCTGCGCGTTCTGGGTCAGGCGCAGGTCATCGTCGGAGGCGGTCGTGAGGAGCGCGCGAAGGTCGATGCCGGCAGCCGACGCGCACCTGTCGCACAGCTTGGAAACCTCGTCGTCCTGCAGTAGCTCGATGCCCATGCCGGGCTGCTGGGAGCCCTGGCCGGGAAAGAGGAACGCTATGCGAGATGCCATCAGCCCCTCCGGCCCTGCGGGCCACCTCCCCATAAATGGAGAGGACGCACCGTACCTATTCTTTGGCTTTGATGACTTCGCGGCCCGCGCCCGGGCCGTAGTGGCCGCAGTTCGGGCAGATCGAGTGCGGCCGCCGCATGTGCTTGCAGTTCGGGCAAGCCTGGATCTGGACCAGCGCGAGCGCGAGGTGCGAGCGGCGACGTCCCTTCTTCGACTTGGAGAGCTTGACCTTCGGCAGAGCCACGGCCCGGAAACTCTACCGGAACCTAGCTTCTCGTCGCCTGGTCTGCGGTTTCCTCGTTGGCCGGCTGGTTGGCCTGCAGCGCCTCCACCCCACGCCGCACAGTCTGCAGCGTGCGGCCCAGGTGGGCCTCGAGCTGCTTCAGCTGCTCGAGCGCGTAGGCCTCCGCCTCGCGGATGATCTGGTCGCCCTTCGCCTGCGAGTCCTTGACCACCTGCGCGGCATGTCGCTCAGCGCGGCGCAGGATCTCGTGCTCGCTGGCCGCCTCCTCCGCGCGCTCGTTGGCGCGGGACATGGTGCGCGCGGCCTCGGCGTGGGCCTCGGCGACAATCCGCTGCTGCTCGGAGACCGTCCAGTTCGCCTGCTTGATCTCGTCCGGCAGGTTGAAGCGGATCTGGTCGATGAGCTCCATCAGCTCGTCCTCGTTGAGCATGATCGCGGTCGAGAGCGGGACATGGCGCGCGTTCTGGATCAGATACTCGAAACGGTCAAGCAGCTCGTCGACCTTTATCTGAACTTCTCCTTCAGCGCTCTCGCAACCGGTGGCGGGACCAGGTCCGAAACCTTCCCACCATAACTGGCGATGTCCTTCAAGATACTTGACGAGACGAAGATGTGCGCGAAGCCCGACATCAAGAACACGGTGTGGATGTCAGGCGCGAGCTTGCGGTTCATGAGCGCCTGCTGCAGCTCAGCGTCGAAGTCGGAGTAGGCGCGCAGGCCTTTCACCAGGGTGCTCGCTCCCTGGGAACGCGCGTACTCGACAGTCAGACCCTTGAAGCTGGCGACCTCGACACGGTCGCGACCATTGAGCGATGCGCGGATGAGCTGAAGGCGCTCATCGACGGTGAAGAGCGGCTGGCGCTTCTCGGGGTTCGCCGCCACGGCGACGATGAGCTTGTCGAATATGCCGAGCGCGCGGTCGACCACGTCGAGGTGACCATTGGTGAAAGGGTCGAAGCTGCCGGGATAGACGGCGAGCTTCGAGTTGGGGACGCGGTTGAGGTTGTTGCGCGCCATTACGTGGTGAGCACCGTCACGAGGGTGTCGCCGTAGCGACGCTCGCGGTCGACCTTGAGGCGGCTGAGTGCGGGCAGGGCCTGGCGGCGCGAGTGCTCGGCGAGGACGATCGCCTCGGTCACCTCGCGGTCGAGCAAGTTGAGTGCGCGGTCGAGCACGACGTCTTCGTAAGGCGGGTCGAGAAAGACGAACGTCGCGGACCGGATCGCGTCCGGGGACGCCTCGAGCCACCGCACGACGTCACCGCGGACGACCTGCGCGCGTGCCTTGAAGCCGAGGGCGTCCAAGTTCTGCCGCAGGATAGCAAGACCGCGCGGCTCCCGGTCCACGAACGTGACGCGCGCGGCGCCGCGCGAGAGTGCCTCGATGCCCAGCGCTCCCGAGCCCGCGAACAGGTCGAGCACCTCGGCCCCTTCGATCCGCGCGCCGACCATGTTGAAGATCGCCTGCTTCACGATGCCCTGCGTCGGGCGGATGTTCTTCGGCGCCTTGAGCCGGCGGCCGCGGGCCTCCCCCCCGCTCACGCGGAGCTTGCCCGTCACTTCCGGATGCGGATGACGCCGTCGGACCGCATGACGCCGATCCTGGTGCCGCGGTCGAAGTGCGTGTCGGGCGGCACCGCGATAAGAAGGCCGCCGCTGGTCTGCGCGTCGCACAGCATCATCTGGTCGATCTCCGCGACGTGGCCCCAGTCAACCACGTCGCGATAGGCCGCGAGGTTGCGGCGGCTGCCGTCGGGAAACAGGTCGCGCTCCGCGAGCTGCCGCACACCGTCCATGAACGGCACGGCCTGGAGGTCGATGTCGGCTCCGCCGTGGATGTTCGCGAGGTGGCCGATCAAGCCGTAGCCGGTGACATCTGTGGCGGCGGTCGCGCCGGCCACGATCATCGCCTCGGAAGCCTCACGGTTCAGCGTGGACATCCACCTGATCGCCTCACGCTCGAGCTCGGGCGGGCAAAGGCCGCGCTTGATCGCGGTCGTGACCAGGCCTGTGCCGAGAGGCTTGGTCAGATACAGGACGTCGCCGGCGTGTGCGCCTTCATGGCCGATCGCGCGGTCCGGGTGCACCTCGCCGATCACCGCGTAGCCGAACTTCGGCTCGGCGTCGTCGACCGAATGGCCTCCGACCACGGGGACGCCCGCCTCGGCGAGCTTGCTAGCGCCACCGCCGACGATCTTCTCCAGCAACCCGGTGCCGAGCTTGTCGCGCGGGAAAGCGGTGATGCCGAGCGCGAAGAGCGGTTTGGCGCCAACCGCGTAGACGTCGCTCAGCGAGTTGGCCGCGGCGATTGCGCCGAAGTCGGCGGGACCGTCGACGATGGGCGTGAAGAAGTCGACCGTCGCGACCAGCGCGCGGTCAGGCGCGATGCGATAGACCGCCGCGTCATCGCGGGCGGCCGCACCATGCAGCACGTTGGGGTCGACGATCGGGGGCAGCGCCCCGAGTACCTGCCCTAGCTCCACCGGGCTGAGCTTGCAGGCTCAACCGGCCCCGTGGCTGTACTCCGTCAAACGCAGCGGTGAAACGGGATCCATTGGTGTGCTAAGTATCGTGCGTGGCAATTTCGCCAGCCCCTCCGGCCCTTCGGGCCACCTCCCCATAAATGGGGAGGAGTCCTGTCTAAATGGGGCTGGTGTTCGCTGCGATCGCGCCGCACGGTGGGATCGCGATCGCCGAGGCCTGCTCACCCGACGAGCGCGAGGTGGCGATCAAGACACGCGAGGGGATGGAGGAGCTGGGCCGTCGCTTCGCTTTGGCGAAACCCGAAGTTGTCGTCGTCGCCACGCCGCACAACGTGCACATCTCCAACGCGCTGGCGGTGATCGTGGCGGCGCGACTGAAGGGAAGGCTGAACGGCGTGACGCCGCCCGTCGAGCTGGACGTGCCGTCGGAGACGGAGCTTGCCTGGCGGGTACTGGAGTCGTTCGCGTCGGCCGGTTTGCCGTCGGCCGCAGTCAGCTTCGGCTCCAACGACGCGTCGACAGCGGTCGCGCCGATGGACTGGGGAGTCTTGATCCCGCTGTGGTTCATGGGCGGACGCGGTGAATCGCCTGCGCCGGTGGTCGTGGTGACGCCGGCGCGAGAGCTGTCCGCGGCCGACCATGTGACGGCGGGTGCGGCGATCGCGGCGGCGGCGGCTGCGTCAGGGCGGCGCGTCGCGTTCATCGCGAGCGCGGACCACGGACACGCGCACAAGGAGGACGGGCCTTACGGCTATCACCCCGCAGCGGCGCAATACGACGCGCTCGTGTGCGAGATCGTGCGCGCCAACCGGCTCGAGCGGCTGATCGACATCTCGCGTGAGACGGTCGAGCTGGCCAAGGCGGACAGCTGGTGGCAGATGCTGATGCTGCACGGCGCGACACAGGGCTGGCGCGGTGACCTCGTTTCGTACGAGGCGCCGACCTACTTCGGGATGCTGACCGCGGCGTACGTTCCTAGCTGATCGAGGTGAGCTCTAGGCGGCGCGCGACGGTTGCCTTGAGCAGCGGGTGGCGCTCGAAACCTGGGTCCGACTCGAGGATCAGCTCCGCTGCCTGACGCACCTCGCTCAGCAGATCCGGCTGAATCAGCGCGTCCATCGCCGCGTCGGTCAGCCCGTGCTGCCTGGATCCGAGCAGCTCCCCCGTTCCCCGCAGGCGCATGTCCTCCTCCGCCAGAACAAACCCGTCTCGGGTCCGCGCCACCAGCTCGAGGCGGGCCAGGCTCTTGTCAGATGGATCGTCCGCGAGGAGCAGGCAGCGCGCGGCCGACGAGCCGCGCCCAACCCGGCCGCGGAACTGATGTAGCTGTGCCAGGCCGAAGCGGTCGGCGCCCTCGATCATCATCGCTGTCGCATTGGGCACGTCGACCCCGACCTCGACCACCGCTGTCGCGACCAGGATCTGAATTTCGCCGGCTGTGAAACGCTGCATGACATCGTCTTTATCTTTCATGCGCCCGTGGATCAAGCCCATGCGCAGCGGGTCGGGAAATACGTCCTTCCGCAGCCTTTCGAACTCGGCGGTCGCGGAGCGCGCGATGACAGCCTCTGAGTCCTCGATCAATGGACAGATGACGAACGCCTGGTGTCCCGCGGCAACCTCCGCGCGCACCATCTCATAGGCACGGGCGCGGTGGTCGGGCTCGACCACCTCGGTCATGACGGGTGTGCGCCCGGGAGGCATCTCGTCGATGACTGAAAGCGCCATCTCGCCGTACATCGCCAGGGCGAGCGTGCGAGGGATCGGTGTCGCGGTCATGGCCATGAAATGCGGACGGCCACGGCCCTTGCTTCTCAGGAGCTCCCTCTGCCTGGTGCCGAATCGATGCTGCTCGTCCACGATGGCAAGGCCGAGGTTGGGGAGCTCGACCTCATCTTCGATCAGCGCGTGCGTGCCCACCAAGACCGAGCAGTGACCCGAAGCAGCCGCCGTCTTGACGCGCCGCCGCTCCGGTGCACCGAGAGCACTGACGAGCAGCTCGACCCTGAGGTCGGGAAAGGTCGTCTCGAGGTAAGCGCGGAACTTGCGCAGGTGCTGCCGGGCGAGGATCTCAGTCGGCGCCATGACCACCGTTTGCAGCCCGGCGGAGTGCGCCATCGCGGCGCAAGCCGCCGCGACCGCGGTCTTGCCGGAGCCCACGTCTCCATTCAGCAGCCGGTTCATGGGCAGCGATTGCTGCATATCTTTGAGCGCGTCTCTGCTCGCGCGACGCTGCGCTTCTGTCAACTCGAATCCAAGTCCAGCCTTGAACGCGTCGCCGACATCCTGTCGGAAGGGAATCGGCGTTGCAGGTTCGGCCGCAATGCTCGCGCGCATCATCGCGAAGGCGGCCTGAAGCTCGAACAGCTCGGTGAACGTCATTCGCTTGCGCGCCGCGATGAAGTCGGCCTCGGATTCAGGTTTGTGGCCGCGGCTCACCGCTTCGGCGATTCCGAGCAGCTGATGCTGCTGACGAACTTCCTCGGGCAGAAGGTCTTCGAGCTGGTCGGCCAGCGGCAGCACGAGCTCGACCCAGCCGGCAATCTTGCGCGAGGAAAGGCCCTCGACCAGGTGATACCTCGGCGTCATCCCGCTGACCTTTGGTGGCCGGACGACCTGCGTCACCGCGTCGAGCCGCTCGTGCTGGGGATTGACCATTCCGAGCTGGCCTCGGTATGGGTTCTTCTCGACCATCCCGGCAAAGGCCACCCGGTCGGTGGGGTGAAGCTGCTTGAGGATGAAGGGCGAGTGGAACCAGACCGCGCGCATCTGAGCCCCGCTGTCGTCGGCAATGATGGCCTCGATGAGGCGCATGCGCCGGCGCTGCGTCATGACGGGCCTGATCGTCACGATCGTTCCGATGACCGATGCCTGCGCTCCAGGGATCAGTGCGGAGATCGGCGAGGGCGTGTACGTGTCCCACCCGTACGGCAGGGTGAGGAGCAGATCACGGACGGTCTGGATTCCCAGCTTGTTCAAGCGGCCCGCATTTGCCTTGCCGACGTCGGGCAGCTGTTCGACGAGCGCGTCGAGAGTGCGCGGCAGAACCAGGATTGCCATCTAGGTTATGTTCCAAAAAAGCGTGAGCTGGAAGCCAGTCGAGATCGCTGTCATCGCAGTCTTGATCCTTGGCCTCCTCGGCTACGCCGGAGCGGGGCTCGCCGACTCAGGATCGCGCGTCACCAGCGCAGAGCGCACGCTCAACACGGTCGTCTCGCACCAGAACGCGCTCAACGCAACGTTCAACGACCTCAACACTCAGCTGAGCGCCATCAACAGCAGCTCGACTTTCAACGCGCAGCAGGCGATCGCGCTGGTGGACACGGCCGTGGCCAACTACGAGCTCGCGATACAAACGATCATTCAGGATGACGCATCGCTGGCCGCGGCCGCGACCGACCTGAACCGAAGGCCCTGGCTCACGATGGTCGGCCGAAGCAGCCTCGACCACGAGTCGTCGCGCATCGCGCACGCGCGCAACGCGCTCGCCGCGGCCCGGACCGTGTCGGACGACAAGGTCCTGCATGGCCGCTTCTGGCACGCCCAGTACGTCGTGCTCGGAGACCTCGACACGCTGAACAGCCAGAGCGGCGCCGGCGACTTCGCGGGTGCAAAGTCCACCCTCCTCACCATGAAGACGGACGTCGACCAGGCGGTCCAGCTGTCCACGTCGCCCGGGCTGCCCTCCACGCTGCACGACCTGATGGTCGACTTCCAGACGCTCGTCACCGACTACGGAAAAGAGGTCGACGCGCAGCTGGCCGGGGATGACGCCGGCGTCGCGACGTACGAGGCCGGAGTGCAGGCGGACCGAACCAGGATCCGGGGCTACAACATCGACCAGATCGGCGCGCAGATCGACGCGTTCTATCAACCGCTGATCGACCGCTACAACTCGGAGATCGCCGCGGCCACGGCCTAGGCGGCGTTCAAGCCGGGTTTCGCGAACGGCGCGCTTCCGCGCGTGCGAACCACACCATCTGCCCGGCGAGGAGCAGGACGAGCGCGACGACCGCGGGCGCGCCGAGCCTCGAGAATGCGAACCAGGCGGCGGCCAGGATGACCACGATCACGATGCTCTGCAGCCAGTCGCCGACGAACAAGCCGACCACCTGGCGCACCGCGGCGAGGAGAAAATTCATGCGAGCGCGGGACGCCGGATCAGTGTCACAGCAAGCCGCGAGGCGGCGAAGTAGATGATCGCGAGGCCGCCGATCGAGACGAAGTCGAGCGGCCATGACGCGCCCATCCCCTCTGCCGCCCAGAAGGTGCCGAGGCTCGTCAGGATGACGCCGACCGCGTACTTGAGCGTGTTCTCGGGCACACGAGCGAGCGGCTGGCGGACGACAACGCCCGTGATGGCGACCACGACCATCGCGAGCAGCCCGCCGGCGACCGCGACCGGCAGGCCTTTGCCCGTGCCGCCGACCGCGATCACGATGAAGACCACTTCGAGGCCCTCGAGGAAGACACCTTTCAGCGCCAGGATGAAGCCGACCCAGTCGGTCGCGTCCTTCAGCTGATCCACTGTGTGTTGGTAGGCGCGTTCTTCGTCATGTAGGTCGACGACGCCGGCGGACCGGAGCACCGCCTTGTGCAGCCAGCGCACGCCGAACAGGAGCAGCAGGGTGCCGACCAGGAGCTTGAGGGCCGAGTCCGGGATGCGGGTGACAATCAGCTGGCCGAAGAAGATCACGAGCACGGCGAGTGCGACGAGGGCGGCCACCGTGCCCAGCAGCGGCGCCCGCCAGCCTCGTGTCAGGCCGACCGCGAGGACGATCGTGAGCGCTTCGGTCGACTCGACCGCGGAGCCGAGAAAGGCCGCCCCGAAGCTGAAGAATTGCTGGCCCATTCTCACTAGAGAGTAACCGGCGGCTGTTTTAATGGATTTCATGCGGGCCGGACTTTTTCCCGATGACTCGATCATCAGGCGCGTGAACCGGGAGAACGTGCTGCTGCTGGGCGGCGGGCGGGCGCTTTTGATGCAGCTCGCGCATCCTCTGGTCGCGGCGGGCGTGGACGAGCATTCGGATTTTCGTGATCGGCCGATCCGGCGGCTTCGCCGGACGGTGCAGATGATGATGGCCATCGTGTTCGGCGACCGCGAGACGGCTCTGGCGGCGGCCCGCTCGGTGAATCGCGTGCACGGCCGAGTTCAGGGCGCCGGTTATCGCGCGCTCGACCCCGATCTCTTGCTGTGGGTTCACGCGACGCTGGTCGACTCGTCGTTGGCCACGTACGAGACGTTCGTGCGGCGCCTGCGCGACGAGGAGCGCGAGGAGTTCTACCAGCAGTCGAAGGTCGGTGGCGAGCTGCTGGGCATCCCGCGCGATTTCTTTCCCCCGGCCGTGGACGACTTCGCCGAGTACCTCGAATCGATGATGTCGGACGGACCGGTGAACGTCGACGCGCGCGCCCGGGACCTCGCGCGCTTCGTGCTTCGCCCGAAGCTGCGGCTGCTGCCGGGCGGGGCGATGATCCCGTTCGAGATCGTGACGGCGGGACTCCTGCCGGCGACGCTGCGCTCGCAGTATGGGTTGGCGTGGGGGCCGCGGCAGGAGCGCATGTACCGGCTGCTGACGATTGCGGTGCCTCGGCTGGTCGCCGTCACGCCGCCAATACTCCGGGTCTGGCCGCTGCCGGGGCACAATGTTAGGTTGACCCCGGATTTTTCCTTGACGGCTTAGGCGGCGGATAGTCCGGACTATCCGGGGATTGGCACGAAGGTCGGATTGTTCCGTCCGGACTATCCGGAGCATCACCTCTCACTCGTCCAAAAGCCCCTCCAGCGCCTTTGGCGCCACCTCCCCATAAATGGGGAGGACAGCTCTCCCACAACTGGGGAGGACAGGTCTTCCCACAACGGGAGGACTGGGGTTCCCTCTACTTCTTCAGGTAGACGATGCCTAGGGCTCGCGGGCCTGTGTGGGTGCCCAGGACGCAGCCGATCTGGCCGATGGTGATCTCCTGGTCGGGAAACTCGGACCGCAGGTCGGAGGCGATTCGCTCCGCGTCCTCCTTCGCCTGGGCGTGCATCACGGCGACGTACTCCACCGGCTGCTCCGAGCGGAAGAACTCGACCATGCGCGGGATCGCGCGTGAGCGGGTGCGAACGCGGTCGACCGGTTTGATCTCGCCGCCCTCCGAGACGAGCAGGAGAGGCTTCACGTCGAGCATCGTCCCGATCATGGCCTGGGCTCGGCTCAGCCGGCCGCCCATCTCCAGGTAGCGAAGAGTGTCGAGGAGTGCGAGCACGCGGCATTTCGTCACGCGTTCCTCGACGGCTTGCGTTGCCTCCGCGAGCGTCGAGCTCTCCGCCGCGACGCGGCAGAGGAACGCGATCGGCATCGAGACCGACTGGCTGTCGATGACGTTGACGGTGAATCCCTCGACCTGCTGAGCGCCGACCCGGGCCGCTTCAGCGGTGGCGGAGAGCCGCGATCCGATGTGGATCGAGATGCAGCCGTCGTGGTCCTTCGCGAGGCGGCGGTAGACGTCGGCGAACTCGCCGGGCGACGGCGCCGATGTCGTGGGCAGCGAGCTCGATGCGGCGAGGCGAGTGAAGAACTCCTCGCTCGTAATGTCGACCTGGTCGCGTAACGTCTCCTTGCCGAACAAGACCTTGAGGGGGACGACCTCGATCCTGTAGCGGTCGCGCCATTCGGCGGGCAGGTCGGCAGTCGAGTCGGTGACGACCGCGAAGGTACGGGCCAAAAGCTATTCGACGGAGAGGATGAAGGGGTAGTGCTGCTGGCCGCCCTGCTGGACCTCGACCTCGAGGCCCGGATAGCTCGTGCGGATCTCGGACTCGAGCTGAGCCATCTCGTCGTCGCTGGCCTGCTCGCCGCGGTAGACCGTGACGAGCTCGTAGGCGTCGGGCCCGAGCTTGCTCAGCGCCTTGTGGACGACCTCGGCGTAGTCGCTGCCGGCAAACTCGAGCCGGTCGTTGATGAGGCCGATCACGTCGCCCTTCTTGACGCGCAGCCCGTTGGATCGCGTATCGCGAACCGCGTGCGTGACCTCGATCGTCTGCACGCGCTCCGCCTCCGCCTTCATCGCGCGCACGTTCTCCTCGGCTGGACGCTCGGGCCGGAAGGCGACCACTGCGGAAACGCCCTGCGGGACGCTGCGCGTCTCGATGACGTGCAGCTTCTTTTTGGTCAGGCCGACGACCTGCTTCGCCGCGGCGATGACGTTGCCGTTGTTGGGCAGCAGGATGACCTCGTCGTAGGGAATCGACTCGATCGCGGTCAGCATGTCCTGCGTGCTAGGGTTCATGGTCTGGCCGCCCTCGATGATCGCGTCGACGCCGAGGCCGCGAAAGATGTCGACCAGCCCGCGTCCGGCAACCACCACGGTGAGGCCGACTCCGTTGGGCCGCGGCGGCCTGGCGACGCCGGCGCCGCCTTCGTTCTCGAGGATGCGCCGGTGCTGCGTCGACATGTCGCCGACGTTGAGCTTCATCAGCTTGCCGTAGCCGCCCGCCAGGTTGATCACGCGCGTGGGGTCGTCGGTGTGGACGTGAACCTTGACCAGCTCTGGCTCGCCGACCACCAGCACCGAGTTGCCGAGCGCCTCGATCTGGTTGCGGATGAGGTCGGGGTCCAGGTTCGTGCCCTCGATTAGGAACTCGGTGCAGTAGCCCCAGCCGCCTTCCGGCAGCGCGAGCGAGACCTGGGCCGCGGGTGCGACGGGCCTGGTGTCGGCGAGCGTGGCAAGCAGCGGCTCCGTCTCCTCGACCGACTTCAACATGCCCTCGAGGATGAGCTGCAGACCGAAGCCTCCAGCGTCGACCACGCCCGCATCGCGCAGGATCTGGAGCTGGCTGGGCGTCTTAAGCACGGCGGCGCGAGCGCCAGCGGCGGCCGCCGCGATGACGCGAGGGACGTTGGCGTCGGGGCTGCTCGCCGCCGTCGCGGCGGCGCGGCCGGCCTCGCGCGCGACGGTCAGGATGGTGCCTTCCGTCGGCTTGTTGACCGCGCGGTAGGCGGCGTTGGCCGCCTCTTCGAACGCGGCGGCGAGCTCCTGCGGAGTGAGCGAGCCCTTGCCTTCGACTGCGCGTGCGAATCCGCGGAAGATCTGCGAGAGGATCACACCCGAGTTGCCGCGCGCGCCCATCAGGCTGCCGTGCGACGCGAGCTTCGCGATCTTGCTGACCTCGGCGGCGTTCGACTCTTTCACGTCCTCGACGGCCGACTGGAGGGTGAGCAGCATGTTGGTGCCGGTGTCGCCGTCAGGGACCGGGAAGACGTTGAGCCGGTTCACCTCTTCGTGGTTGGCCGCGAGCCAGCTCAGGCTGCCCAGGAGCGCGCGCTTGAAGAGCTGACCGTCCACTCCAGTCGCCTTTTGTGTGGCCACCACTCAGCGGCTCTCCTCGCGGACGCCCTGCACGTTGACGTTGACCTTGACGACGGACACATTCACGGAGCGCTCGACCTCGAACTTCACCGTCTCCTGGAGGTTGTGCGCGACCTCCGAGATCCTGATCCCGTACTGGACGATGACGTAGACGTCGATCACCAGGCCTTCCTCGGCCTGGACGACGTCGACGCCCTTGTCCACGTTTTCGCGGCGCAGCAATTCGGCGAACCCGTCACGCAGGCCGCGGCCGGCCATGCCGCTGATGCCGTAGCAGCGCGTGGCCGCGTGGCCCGCGATGGCGGCGACCGCCGACGGGAACACCTCGATGCGGCCCCACTGTCGGGACTGGATGAGCGCGGTCGCGGTGGTGGGCTTCGAGGCCATTGGAAGGCTCATGGTACAATTCGGCTCCGCGCGCAAACGTTCGTTCCTGGTTGCGCGCCTCAACTCCAGGCAGAAGGTGCTCCATGGCCAAGCAATGCGAGATCTGCGGCAAGACGCCGCAATTCGGACATCACGTCAGTCACGCCAAGAACCGGGTCAACCGGAGGTTCGAACCCAACCTCCAGATGGGGCGCGTGACCGTGAAGGGGCGGACGTTCCGGGCCAAGGTGTGCACGCGGTGCCTGAGGACGTACTCGGTCTAACCCAGGCCCCTCCGGCGCCTGCGGCGCCACCTCCCCATGAATGGGGAGGACAGAGCGTTCCCCATGAATGGGCCGAGGAGTTAGCTCAAATCCAGGCCGTGGACCTGGGCCAGGGTGTCCAGGTCTCGTCGTAGAGCGGTCCACACCCTCTCCTGCGCGTCGTCCCCGGGCACGATCGAATTCGCGTCGTTGACGTCCGCCGCGAGGTCTGGGCGCTCCACCATCTCGGCGAAGAGCAGCGTCCAGGCGCGCGGCACGACCTCGCGGATCGCGTAGCCGCCGCCGCCGAGCGCGAGCCAGCGCCCCTCGCATAGCTCGTGCGCGAGCTCGTGAAAAGTACGACCGATGCGCGGCCAGATGCGGGTGGTCGCGGCGAGGTGCGCGAGGGGGTCGAGGTGATGCGTGTCGCATCCGTCCTGCGTCACGAGCACGGTCGGCCTGAAGCGTCGCAACAGCGCCGGCACCACCCTGTCGAAGGCGCTGAGCCACGGCTCGTCCCAGGTGAAGGGATTGAAGGGCAGGTTCGCGGCCGAGCCCTTGCCCGGGCCGACGCCCGCGTCCTGCGGAAAGCCCGTGCCGGGGAACAGCCAGCGGCCGCTCTCGTGGAGGCTGATCGTGAGCACGTCGGGATCGCTCTGAAAGATCTCCTCCACCCCATCGCCGTGGTGCACGTCGACGTCGACGTAAGCCACGCGATGGCCTCGTTGCTTCAGCCACTCGCACGCGATCGCCGCGTCGTTGTACGTGCAGAAGCCCGATGCGCGGTCGCGGTGCGCGTGGTGCAGCCCGCCCGACGGGCTGAAGGCGTGCAGCGCGGCTGTGCTCTCGATCGCCTGCGCGGCGACGAGCGTTGCGCCGGCGACGAGCGCGGTGCCTTCGTGCAGCTCGTCGGAGATTGGATTGTCGGCGGAGGCGAATCCCGCCCGGTCGACCTGGATCGGGGAAACGTGACGTCTTTGCGCGGGGTCGCTGAGCTGGTGGACGAGCGCGACGTACTCCGCGGAGTGGACGAGCTGGAGCTCCTCATTCGTGGCGCTGCGCGGCGGGAGCAGGTGCGCGTGCTCGATGAGGCCTGTCGATTTGATGAGGTCGACCGCGAGCTTGACGCGGATGGGCTGGAGCGGATGCTCATCGGAAAGGTGGTGCTTCATGAGCGCGTCGCCGTAGACGAGCGCGACCGGCCCGGACACGGCAACTTACGCTAACGGTTCGCAATGCAGCTTTTCGAATCGGTGCCGAACTTCTCCGAGGGCCGGCGGGATGAGGACATCTCCCACATCGCAGCCGCCGCGGGCGCGGCGTTCGTGCTCGACGTCGATCCCGACCCGGACCACCACCGGGTCGTGATCTCTCTCGTCGGCGAGCGCCCGCGCCTCGTCGAGGGGCTGCTGGGCGCGATCGCGTCGGCGGTCGAGCGGATCGATCTGCGCTCGCACCAGGGAGTCCACCCACGCGTAGGCGCCGCGGACGTGGTGCCCATCGTCCCGCTCGGCTCGACGTCGCTCGAGTCCTGCCGCGAGGTTGCGCACGAGTTGGGCGAGCAGGTGTGGACCGAGCTTCGTTTGCCCGTGTTCTTCTACGGGTACGGCGAAAGCAAGACGCTGGCCGACATCCGCGCGGGCCGGGCCAGGCCTGACCTGGGCGGGCCCGACGTCCACCCCACCGCGGGCGCCGTGTGCGTGGGCGCGCGGCACTTGCTGGTCGCGTTCAACGTGATCCTGTTCGGGTACGACATGGTCGCGGCGCGCGCGCTGGCCCGGTCTCTGCGTGAGTCAGGCGCCGGCCTGCGAGGCGTGCAGGCGCTGGCCTTCGAGCTGCCCGGCGAGCGCGTGCAGCTTTCGATGAACCTGTTCCGGATCGACGAGACGACGCCCGCGGACGTGATCTCTGAACTCGAGCGGCGGGGAGTTGCGCTGGGCGCGGAGCAGGTGGTCGGGCTGTGCCCGGCGCGCGCGGCCAGCCCGGCCGCGCACGGGCGTCTGCTGGAGGGACGGCTGGCCGGCGCGGCGGCTTCCGCGGGTGCTGACCGATGCGCTGAGCGCGGCGGCGAGGAGATGGTCGCCCTCGCAGCGCGGTTGAGGCGCGAATCGGAGGAGCTCGCCCAGCTGCCCGCCGGCCAGGATGCCGTGCTTGGCGGCGGCGAGCGTGCCGCGGCGCTGATCCGAGTCCTGCGCGCCGCGGCGGTGCTGGACGGCGAGCTCGTGGCGATGCTGGAGGCGGCGGCTCGGGGATTTCGCGCGGCGGTGACGCCGGCTACAGAGGCGATCTACCGCGCCCGGGTCGCGGCTCTCGACGCTCGCCTAGTCTGAGGGCTGCGTCGAGTCGAGCGAGACCGTGCAGGCTCCACCGCTGACCTGGATGCGGTAGTAGTCGCTGCCCAGGGCGCCGGTCGTGTAGCTCACCTTGCCGATCGCGTGCAGGTCCTTGCCATCGGCGACCAGCGTCACCGCGCCGCCCGAAACCTCGACCGAGACGCTGGTCCCGGTCGGCCGGTGCAGGCGGACGGTGAGAGCGCCTCCGTTGATCTGCACCGGGACCGCGCCCTGTGCGGGGCCGAGCGAGATGTCATCGCGGCTTGCGCCGGTGTGGATCGAGATCGAGCCGACGCGAAGAGATGCGAGCTGAAGCGTGTCGTCCGAGGCACCGCTTCGCTCCTCGATCGACCACGGGATGCTCGGGCTCAGCTGCAGGGTGAGCACGAACCTCTGGTCGTTGTTGCCGAACAGGCTGTTGTTCTGCTGCACGATGTTGAGCTGGCCGCCCGAGTCGAAGGTGACCGTGGGCGCCGGCCCCGCGTATTCGACGTGCGCGTGGTAGAGGTCGGCGCCGAGCTCGCCGCCACTCGAGATCGATATCGTCGCGGCGCCGACGCGGATCGCGACCGATCCGCGGGTCACCCCCGCGACGTGGCTCGAGTAATCGCGCGTGTTGGTCGCCGCGGGGTTGGGCGCGTAGGTCACGTACCCGGCCGCGGCGATGATCGCGATCACCACCACGAGAGCCGCCGCGACGTCACCAGCCGTGCCGCGAAGCGTGCGACGGACGATGATCTCGAGGCCGATCACGACGAGGATGAGAGGCCACAGCGCGATCAGCTCCCACAGGCGGTCGGCGGGCAGCACGCCGGTGTTGACCAGCAGCGCGATGACGCCTGCAAGGATCAGGACTCCAGGCCAGAAGAAGCTTCGGTAGCGATTCATTCGTCTAGGTGCGGGCGCGGCGGAGGATCAGCCAGAGACCCAGCGCGATGAGGACGAGCGGCCAGAAGATTTCATCGCGGATCCAGCCGAGGTTGTGCAGGAGCAGGTAGACGCCAACGACGATCAGTACGATCGGCCAGAAGAGCTGGTGACGCCAGAACTGGTTCACTCGGCGCCAGTGTAGTTCCGACCGGTCAAACAGGCGCGACAACCTCGAACAGCTCGGGTTTCTCCTTGCGGGCGGCCTCGACGAGGTCGGGTCCGGCCACGGTGGTGTTCGCGGCGGGCGCCGCAGTGAGATACGCGCGGGTGACTCTTTGCAGGTCTTCCGCGGTCACTTGCAGCAGCCGCTGTTTGAACCGCTCCCGCGCCTCCTTCGTGAACCCGGTCGCCTTGTTGGTCGCCTCGCGACGTCCTTTGATGTCGGGTGACTCGAGCGGGTCGACATCGCCGCACGCGCCCAGGATTGCCTCCTTGAGCGCTTCCGAGGCGATCTCGTTTTCGGTGACCCACCGGACCGCCTGGTCGAAGATGTCGTACGTGCGGACGATGTTGGGGTCGCGGTACGACCCGAAATAGAACGTCGCGCTGGCCACGCCGGCCTGCACGTAGGCTCCATATGCGCCGCCCTTCTCTCGCAGCTCACGATGCAGGAACGTGTCGCGAATGTAATTCGCGAGGACGAGGAGCACGGGCGAGTCCGGGTGCATGTAGCGCACCGTCTTGAGGACCCGGACGTTGAAGGCGACCGGGACCGGCGCGAGGCGCGCCTCGGGCGCGGGCTCGAGTGGCGTCGGCTTCGTCGGCTTCGCCGGCTGAGCGCCATCCTCGGGCAGGGCCGCGACGAGACCCGTGAGCATCGCTTCGAGCTGAGGGATCATCGACTCCTCGCAGGTCACGATGATCCTGAGCCGGCCGCTCGTGAAGAGGCGGGTCCGGATCCTGTCCAGGTCCTCGATGACGGGGGTCAGGTCGTCTTCTTGCAGGCGCGCCAGGCGGCGCATCGTGTCGAGCATGCCGATGCCCTGCAGGCGGTCGTTGAGCGCGCCTTCCGAGCTGAGCTTGGAGTGCGCGCGCAGCAGCGCGAACTGAAAACCGAGGCCCGCGAGCGAGCTCTCGAGCCGGGTGCTGATCTCGGCGATGATCTCCTTCAGGCGTTTCGGTTCGATGTCGAGCCTAACGAGGAGGTCGGTCAGCAGGTCGACGAACGGCTGCGCGTTGCGGTCGAGCGCGCGGCCCGAGAGCACGAACGACTGCAGGTAGTCCTCTCCCACAGCTAGGGACTGGACCTGGGGCGCCGCGCCGAGCCCGCCCGTGTTCGAGGCGATGCGGGCCGCGATCTTCACGTAGTCCTGGCCCGCCGCCCCGCTCTGGGTGAGGACGCGGCTGAAGAGCGGGAGGAGATCCTGCTGCTGTGCGGTGAGCACGGAGAAATCGCTGCGGAGATCGAGGTAGGTGATGCCGTTGGTCGGCTGGGGATAGAACTCGGCCTTCGCTTGCTTGACGGCTTCGTCGCGGCTGGGCACGTCCTCGAACTTCATGGGGATGTCGCTCAGCTCGAGGGTGGGCAGAGTGGCGAGGTCCGGCTTCGCGTCCTGCTCGGCCTTCAGGCGGAGCGCCTGCTTCGCGATTTTCTGTTTGTCGTCGTCGGTGAGCTGCGCTTCGATCTCGGCCAGGCGGCTCAGCTCGTGCTGGCGCTGCCGGTCCTCCAGCCCGGGGTCGGGCACCGCGGTGACCAGCGCGCGGTGCATGTTGTCGAGCAGCTCGGCCTGGATCAGGTTTTCGAAGAAGCGGCCTTCACTACGGGCTTTCTGGAGATGCTCGAGGTCGGCGTCGAAGTTGAGGGCGCTGAACGGATCGCCGCCATAGAGGTAGCCGGGCATCGACGTGAAGAGCATCCGCAGCGCGTACGGGAAGCCGGCGTTGGAGCGCTCGCGCTTCTCGAACTCGAGGTGATGGATCGCCGCGTCGAACTGGGATTGGTCCACGCCTTTGCCGGACAGCTTCTCGAGGGTGTCGAGGACGACCTGTTCGACTTTTGGTGCGTCCTGGTCGTCGATGCCCTTGAGCCCGGCGCCGAAAACCGTCTCCTTGTAGTCGTCTCTGAGGCCGCTTCCGTCCGCCAGCGCGCTGCCGAGGCCCGAGTCGATGAGGGCCTTGCGCAGGGGCGAGCCGGCGTTGCCGAGCAGGACCTCGGAGAGGATGTTCATCGCCAGGAGCTTGAAAGAGTCGGCGGCGGGGACGGTCACCCACGCGGTGAGCGCCTGGGCTTTCTTGGTGATGTCCTCGCCAGGCGTCGCGGGGTAAGGCTCCGTGGCCGTCGTTGGCCTGGTCATGCGCTTGACGCTCGCGATGGACGAATCGACTTGGATCCGCTGGAAGCGCTCGAGGGCGTTCCTTTCGATCGCCTCGAGGGTTTTCTCCAGGGCCTGGTCACCGTAGGTGTAGAAGCGCGCGTTGCTCGGGTGGTAGTAGCGCGCGTGAAAGTTCTTCAGCTTCTCCCACGTCAGGTCGGGGATGTGCTGCGGGTCGCCGCCTGACACGTACGAGTAGGGCAGGCCGGGAAAGAGCGTCTTGCCGACGGCGCGGTCGATCGCGCTGCTTGGCGTGGCGAGCGCGCCCTTCATCTCGTTGAAGACGACTCCCTTGTATCTGAGGCCGCTCTTCGTGTTGGCCGGGTCCTCGAACTCGTAGCGGATGCCCTCCTGCAGGAACGCGTCCTCGGTGAGGAGCGGGAAGAATGCCGCGTCGAGATAGACCTCGAGCAGGTTGGCGAAGTCCTTCGCGTTGCGCGTGCTGAAGAGGTACATCGTCCAGTCGAGACCGGTGAGGGCGTTCATGAACGTGGACAGCGAGCGCCGGGTCATGCTGAAGAAGGGATCTCGTACCGGGAAGCGCTTCGATCCGGCGAGCACGACGTGCTCGAGGATGTGGGCGACGCCGGTCGAGTCGGCGGGCGGGGTCGGAAAGAAGACGGCGAATCCGTTGTTGTCGTCAGGGGCTTCGATGTGGATGTGCTTTGCCCCGGTGTTCCTGTGCTCCAGCTCGAGGTAGGCGCCCTCGAGCCGCTCGAGCGGTTCGCGGCGCGTGATCGAGTAGCCCGCTATCTCGCTCGACGTTGTCCTTGCCATGTAATTCGTTGAGTCTAGGATGTGATTCGTGTTCACCGCGCCGGAGCTCGAGTTCCTGCGCTCGCAGCGGCTTGGGCGCTTTGCCACCGTCGGGCCGTCGGGCTGGCCCCACGTGGTGCCGGTCATGTACACGATGAACGACGATGGATCGCTCGACTTCGACGTGGACGGGGTGAAGCTGCGCAACCTTAATGCCGAGCCGCGGGCTGCGATGGTTGTGGACGCCATGGGGCCTCGGCGCGGGGTCGCGATCCAGGGTCGCGTCTCGCTGATCGCGCCCGAGCGCGCGCGGCTTGATCCTGTGCGTCACTTCTCCTGGGGACTTTGATCTTTCGCAGTCTCTCCCTCGGGGTTTTGTCTTGCCTGGTCGCCTGTGCGTGCGCTCCTGGCTCTTCCTCTTCTGGTTCCTCTGGGTCTCGGGGCGCAACGCCCACACCTTCGCCTCCGATCTCGGCCGAGTGGAGCGAATACCACCGCGACGCGGGGCGTTCGGGGGTCGGCCCTACTGAACCTGCTCTGACGACGCCCCTGGTGGCGTGGCGCGCCGGCGTCGACGGCGACGTTTACGCGTCGCCGCTGATCGTCAATGGCCACGTGATCGTCGCCACAGAGAACAACACCGTGTACTCGCTCGACCTGTTCACTGGCGCGGTGGTGTGGCAGAGCCACCTGGGCGATCCGGTGGACTCAGCGTCGCTGCCGTGCGGAGACATCGGGCCGGTCACCGGAATCACAGGCACGCCGGCGGTCGATGAGTCTTCGGGTCGCCTATACGTGGTGGCGTTCTTGCGCTTGCACCATCACATGATGTTTGCCTTGAGCCTGGTCAACGGATCCGTGCTGTCGCAGCAGGACATCGACCCTGCTGGTTCGACGCCCAGCGTGCAACAGGAGCGTGGCGCGCTGGCGATCGGATCGGGTTTTGTCTACGTGCCGCTGGGTGGCTTGTACGGCGACTGCGGGCCGTATCACGGATACATGGTCGCGGTGCCCATGGCCGGCGGGTCACCGCTCGTGTATCGCGTGCCGAGCTCGCGCGGCGCGGGCATATGGAGCGCCGAGGGACCGGCTTTGTCCGCAAGCGGCGACGTCTACGTCGTCACCGGCAATGGCGCGGCTAGGTCTTCGTTCGACTTCAGCAACGCTGTCATCCAGCTGTCGCCGGACCTGCAGGGAGTCAGGTCATACTTTGCACCGTCGAACTGGGTAGCGCTGAACGCAAGCGACATCGACCTGGGTGCTCTGGGGCCGTCCCTGGTGGGTGACATGGTCGTCGCGGTGGGTAAGGACGGGATCGCTTACTTGCTGCGCGCGGGCCAGCTGGGGGGCGTCGGCGGGCAGGTTTCGAGCCGCGGTGTTTGCGGCGGCGCGTACGGGGGGACGGCCGTTTTTACATCTGTCGTGTACGTGCCGTGCACCGATGGCCTCGTAGCGTTGTCGGTTGGCGCTTCGAGCGTTAATGTCTTGTGGCGCGCGGGCCGACCGGCGTTGGGATCGCCAATCGTTTCGGCGGGCGCGGTGTGGGCGATCGAGCCGGGGTCGGGGATTCTGTACGCGTTGGATCCGCGCAGCGGTGCTGTTGTGTTTTCTATCGGCCTCGGCGGCGCGATGCATTTCAGCACGCCCGCCGCGACGGACGGTTTCGTGGTCGCGCCGGCGGGTCGCCAGGTGGTCGCGGTGTCGGTCGTCTCCTAGCCCTGGATCTCTCGCAGCAGGTTCGCCATCTCGATCGCGGCTTCTGCGGCATCTTTGCCCTTGTTGTTTCTGAGGCCTGAGCGCGCGAGCGCCTGATCCTTGTCCTCGGTCGTGAGCACACCGAACGCAATGGGCACCCCGGTGTCGAGCTGGACCTGCATCAGGCCCTGCGCCGCCTGCATCGCTACGACCTCGAAGTGAAACGTTTCCCCGCGGATCACCGCGCCGAGGCAGACGATCGCGTCGTGCTCGCCCTTTTCGGCGAGCGCGAGCGCGGTGACGGGGAGCTCCAGCGAGCCGGGCACCCAGAAGATGTCGGGGTCCTCGACACCATGTTCTTTTAGCGCGTCCTGCGCGCCCTTGAGTAGGCGTTTTGTCACGTCTTCGTTGAAGCGCGAGACGACGATCGCGATGTTGAGCTCAGTGGCGTCGAGGTCGGGCGTTGCGCCCCTCTCACCCATGTCTTTCGATTACAACAGATGTCCGAGCTTGTCTTTCTTCGCCTTCAGGTATCGCTCGTTGTGCTGGTTGGGTTGAGTTTTGATGGGCACGCGCTCGACGACCTCGAGGCCGAAGCCTTCGAGGCCGTAGATCTTCTTTGGGTTGTTGGTGAGGAGCCTGATCTTTCTCACGCCCAGGTCGTAGAGGATCTGGCTCCCGATGCCGTAGTCGCGCTTGTCCGGAGGATGGCCCAGGGCTTCATTCGCTTCGACCGTGTCGAGTCCTTCGTCCTGGAGGTTGTAGGCGTGGAGCTTGTCGAGCAGGCCGATGCCTCTCCCCTCCTGGTGCCTTATGTACAGGATCACGCCGGTGCCCTCCTGGGCGATTTGCTCCATCGCTGCTTTGAGCTGCGCCCCGCAGTCGCAGCGGAGACTGCCGAATATGTCACCGGTCAGGCACTCGGAGTGGGCTCTTAACAGGGTGGGTGTCTTTTCGTCGATGTTGCCAAGGACAATCGCGAGGTGGTTCTCGTGCCGGAGCAGGTCCTCGTAGGCGTAGAGCGTCCATTGCCTGGGCGCGCCCGCTTTGTCGTTGATCGGGATCTGCGCCTCCACGCGCCTCGCGACGAGCTTCTCGTTCCGGCGGCGGTAGGCGATGAGCTGCTCGACGGTGATGATCTTGATGTCGTGCTCTTGCGCGAACTCTTCGATGTCGGGCATGCGAGCCATCGTTCCGTCGGGCTTCATTAGCTCGGTGATGACGCCGGCAGGGTAGAGGTTGGCGAGCGTCGCCAGGTCGACCGCGGCTTCGGTCTGGCCGGCCCGGGTGAGCGTTCCGCCTTCGGCCGCTCGCAGCGGAAACGTGTGGCCGGGCATCGAGAAGTCCTGCGCTCTGGCCTCGGGGTCGAGGACCTTGCGGATAGTCGCGGCGCGGTCGTGAGCGCTTGCGCCCGTCGTCGTGATGTCTCTCGCGTCGATGCTGACGCTGAACGCCGTGCCGAGGCGGCTGGTGTTGCGCTCCACCATCGGGGCGATGCCGAGCTCGTCGAGCCTCTTCGCCCGGATCGGCATGCAGACGAGGCCGGATCCGTGGCGGGTCATGAAGCTGATGTGATCGGGCGTGATGCGTTCGGCTGCCACCACCAGGTCGCCCTCGTTTTCGCGGTCCTCGTCGTCGACGACGATCACGAACTTGCCTTCTTTGATGTCGGCGACGGCTTCGGGGACCGTGGCGAGGCTCATTGGTAGACGAAGTCTACCGGCGGAGGTTTCGCTGCAAGGTTCGCTGATGGGTTCGCTGCAAGGTTCGTTGGACGTAACGGGCGATTATGTCGGCCTCGAGGTTGACCACGGTGCCCTTCTTGTAGCTGTTCGCGATCGTGTTTTCCAGAGTGTGGGGAATCAGGGCGACCTTGAAGGTGCCGGGCGGCTTGTCGACCGCGGCCACTGTGAGGCTGACGCCGTCGACCGCGATCGAGCCCTTGATCGCGACGAACCTCGAAAGGGCGGTGGGCAGCTCGATCGTGACCTCTTTGCCAGATGCGACGTCCGTGATCGTTCTGACTGATGCGTTGGCGTCGATGTGGCCCTGAACGAGATGACCGTCCAGGGTGGAGTTGGCGGTTACGGGCAACTCGAGGTTGATCGTGCTGGCGACTTTGAGCGCGCCCAGGTTGGTCCTCTTTCGCGTTTCGGGCACCACGTCGGCGTAGAAGATCGGCCCCTTCTTTTTCACGACGGTGAGGCAGCATCCGTTGACGGCGACACTGCCGCCAAGCTTGAGATGGCGGGCGATCCATGCGTGGTCGATGCCGATGCGCGGGCTTCGGACCTCGACGACGCTGCCGACGGCGCTAACTATCCCGGTGAACATTCGTGTGGGCGCTGATCACCATGTCATCGCCGAGCCTGAGGAAGTCGACGTCGGTCAAAGGCGTCGCGTCGGCGAGGTGTTCGATGCCGGTACCGGCGAGCGGACCTGGGGCGTCCCTTCCTCCAATCAATTTCGGCGCGACGTACGCGTAGAGCTTGTCGACGAGGCCGGCGGCAAAGAAGGCGGCGTGCACTTCGGCGCCGCCCTCGACCAACACGCTCAGCACGTTGCGCTTGCCGAGCTCGTTGAGAAGGTCTTCAATTGAAACGCGACCGTCGGTGGTGGCCGGAAGTTTGAGGACCTCGGCCAGGCCGACGCGGCCGGGCTTGGTGGTGGCGATGACTGTGTTGGAGCCGACGACTCGGGCCGACTGCCGGATGCGGAGCTGGGAATCGAGGACGATGCGCAACGGCTGGCGGGCGTCCTGGACGTCGAGACGGGTCGTGAGCTCGGGGTCGTCCGCCATGATCGTGTTGATGCCTACAAGGATCGCGTCGTGCTGGTGGCGGAGGCGATGAGAATGGAGACGGGATTCGTCGCCGGTGATCCAGCGCGATTCGCCGGTGCGCGTGGCGATCTTGCCGTCCAGGCTCATCGCGAACTTCGCGGTGACGAAAGGTCGACCGGTCAAGCGATGCTTGACGTAGAACTCGTTGAGACGCCTCGCGCGCGCCTCGTGCACGCCAACTACGGTCTGCACTCGTGCCGACTCGAGCGCCTTGATGCCCGCACCGCGCACCCTTTCATCGGGATCGGCCATCGAGATCACGACCCGGCGGACACCTGACTCGATTACCGCGTCAGCGCAATTGGGCGTACGGTGCGTCTGGGTGCAGGGCTCGAGGTTGACGTAGAGGGTGCCACCCCGCGCCCTCTCTCCGGCTTCGGCGAGGGCGACCTGCTCGGCGTGGGGCTCGCCCTGTTCGCGATGGAATCCCTCGCCCGCCAGGTGTCCCTGCCGATCCACGACCACCGCGCCAACCATGGGGTTGGGGCTCGTGCGGAAGTCTGCCTGGCTCGCTAGCTCGAGCGCGCGCGCCGACCAATGAAGGTCGGTGCCGCGATCGTCCTCCAGCGGATGTGGCTCAGCTGTCATTGAAACAACCGAATTAGGTCTATGAGATTCTCCAGTTTGCGTCTTGCGCTGGATCCAATTTTCTGTTCTGCATAACCCTCCTCAGTGATCTGAAGAGTGAGTTATAGGTGAACAAGCCCTCGGGCTATTAGTACCGGTCAGCTCAAAGAATTGCTTCTCTTACACCTCCGGCCTATCAACCTGGTTGTCTACCAGGGCCCTTACCCGGTTAACCCGGTGGGAGACCTTATCTTGGAGTTGGCTTCGCACTTAGATGCTTTCAGCGCTTATCCAAACCGGCCATGGCTACCCGGCG
>Ga0209648_10000508_pt1 | contig 29921 bp, 19 predicted proteins | sample GraSoi2013_115cm_FD_185830 | JGI IMG/M metagenome (GOLD analysis project Ga0209648, IMG submission 185830) | Grasslands soil microbial communities from the Angelo Coastal Reserve, California, USA - Sample 9_17_2013_115cm (SPAdes) (version 2) | ecosystem: Environmental > Terrestrial > Soil >...
CAAAGCGGAGCCCGTGCAACTCATCGAACCGCCGCAGACGCCGGATTGGACCGGCCGAAATTGGGACCAGGAAGCACGCGAGGCGTCCGCGACGTTGCGGGCGTTTTCCGAGATTCATGAATCGCGCGTGACCTACTACCTCGTCTACGCGACGGAGTATCTGCTGACCAGCGAAGGAACGGAAATCCGGCAGAACCGGCATTTTGCGGCAATCGAAGCGGGAATGAGCACGCACGCCGACGATGGAGTGCCACTGAATCATTTTTATGCCGTGTACGCAACGCGCCCGGCGGACTTGCCTGGCGTGGATACGGTGCGCAAGGGATTGAACGTCGCGGGCACGGAACTCATGGCCATGCGAGCGGCGCCTCCCGCGCAGGACTATACCGGCCCTGTGCTCTTCGAAGCGCGGGCTGCGGCGTCCATCCTGGCTCAGGTGCTAGGGCCCGCGGTGAACGGGGCGCGGCCACCGATCTCGTTCAGCCCGGTGATGGAGCAGATGCTCGGCAACCTGGGCGGCAAGAGCGATTGGATAGGGCGGATTGGTGCGCGAGTTTTGCCGGCTGGTGTGACTTTGGTGGATGATCCGGGCGCAAAAGAATTCAAGGGCACGCCGCTGATCGGTGGATACGCGGTGGACGATGAGGGCGTGCGGCCGCACAAAGTCATCTTGGTGGAGAGCGGCAACCTCAAGAGCGAGCTGATGTCCCGGCGGCCCGGACCAGACTCCGATCAATCGAACGGACATGGCCGCGCCGCGTTTTTGAACGACGCCAAGCCGACGATGAGCAACCTGTTCTTTTCCGCGGCGGAAACACTCTCCGCGGCGGAGTTGAAGAAGAAGTTTCTGGACACCTGCCGCGCGGAAAAACTGGCTTATTGCCTAGTGGTGCGTGAAATGGACAATCCCGCGCTGAGCCTGCTGCACCAGGAAGATTGGTCAGAGCTTCTGGCAAGCTACGGCGGCGGCGCCGGGACCGGCGATCGCCTGCCGCTGGTCGTTTACCGCCTCTATCCGGAAACCGGCCGTGAAGAAATGATTCGCGGCACGCGGATTATTGGACTGAACTCGCGCGCGCTGCGAAATGTCGCCGGAATCGGCAACGATAGTTTCGTGTTCAATTATGTGCAGAGCCAGGATAACGGGTTTGCAGGCACGGCGCTGGCAGCCTTTGGCTCGGCGCGGCTCGGCTTACCTGCCTCGGTCGTGGCCCCGTCGCTGCTGTTCGAGGAACTGGAAGTGCGCGGGGCACGCGGGGAAGCCAAGCGGCTGCCGCTGTTGCCGCCGCCGCCAATGAGCCCGGCAAAGTAAGTTCAATTCAGGGATTACTTGCATGAATGAAGTCACGCGACGCGGATTGATCTATGGAGCGGCGGTTGCCGGGGCATACGGCCTGTTGGTGGGTGTGGAGCGCGTTTGCCTACTGGCGTTCGCCGATGCCGACGGGAAGGAAGACGATTTGGGCCCGGTCAAAATCGTAAAATTCGCAGACGATGGTACGAAGCTGGGGATTTTCACACTGGCGAAAGTGCGGAAGAGCAAATCCGAATGGAAGAAGCAGCTTACGCCGCTGCAATACGATGTCACGCGGCGCGCCGCGACCGAGTTTGCTTTTTCCGGGGCGCTCTACGATCACCACGCGCCGGGGGTCTACCGCTGCGTGGGTTGCGCCAACGCGCTGTTTGATTCGAACGCGAAGTTCGACTCCGGGACGGGTTGGCCTAGCTTTTGGGAAGCTATCGCCGCGGAAAATGTGCGCGGGAAAAAGGATTTTAGCGCGGGCGTACTGCGGACAGAAGTCAAATGCGCACTTTGCGACGCTCACTTGGGGCACGTCTTCACGGACGGTCCCGAGCCAACTGGCTTGCGCTACTGCATGAATTCCGCGGCGCTGCTCTTTGTCCCTCGAAAAACTTAGCCTTTGCAAAACGGCTTACCTTCCGATAGCGATCCGCCCATGGATGCGTGCGCGGCAGAACTGCGCTCCCGGTGCGCCAGCGAATAAAACGTGAATCTGAGGTAGTCTAGGCGGCGATGATAGCACCCAGCCAAGCCGAGGAAGGCAGGGAGAAGAAGCGGGCTGCACTGCTAAGCGTGGGCTCCGCTCTGCTGCTAGTTTCTCTCAAGACATTCCTGGTGATCCGCACGGGAAGCCTGGGCGTTCTTTCGGAAGCATTGCACTCGGGCCTTGACCTGCTTGCGGCGATCATCACGTTTCTTTCCGTGCGCATGTCCGAGCAGCCGGCGGATGAGAAGCATCCCTACGGACACGGCAAATTTGAGAATTTTTCCGGGTTCATCGAGACCGGGCTGCTGGCGCTGACGGCGCTTTACATCGTTTATGAAGCGTTTGACAGGTTGTTCTTTCGCAGCGTGCACATCCAGCCGAGCACCACGGCGATTCTGGTGCTGCTGGTCGCTTTGTTGATCGATTTGACGCGGGCGCGGGCGCTCGGAATAGTCGCCCGAAAATATTCCAGCGACGCATTGGAAGCCGACGCGCTGCATTTTTCGACCGATGTGTGGAGCACCATCGTGGTGATCACCGGCATCGGGTTGGTGTGGGCCGGCGAGACCTGGAACCTGCCCTGGCTGAACTACGCCGATGCTTTGGCTGGCCTGACGGTTGCGGCCGTCATTTTGTGGGTCGGCGCGCAACTCGGCAGGCGCACTCTGGATGCCTTGCTGGACGTCGCGCCGCAAGGCTTGCAACAGGAGATCGCCAAGGCCGTGGCGCGCATGGATGGCGTGCTGGATGTTGACCGCGTGCGCGTGCGACGTGCCGGCAATCGCCACTTCGTGGATGCCACGGTGAGCGTAGCGCGCACGGCAAGCCTGGAGCAAGTACATGCGCTTAGCGACGCCATCGAGAAGCGCATCGGCGAAATCGTTCCCTCGGACGTGATGGTGCACGCCGAACCGCGCGCTCCTCAGGGCGAGCATCTCTTTGAAGCGATTCGCGCCGCGGCCCAGAAAATGGGCCTGGCGATTCACGATTTGACCGCCGTCCAGCAGGACGGGCAACTCTTCATCGAACTGCACTTGGAAGTGGATGAAAATTTAAGCCTGGGAGAAGCACACCGGCAGGCCACCGACCTTGAGGAGAAAATTCGAGACTTGCGCGACGGAGCGGTGGAGGTGAACATTCACATCGAGCCGCTGGGCCGGCACATCGCCACACCCGATTCCGGCGCCGGGGAGATGAAGCAGCTTTCGCGAGCGATTGAGGAGTTCCTCAACCGGTTGCCGTCGGAATTCGACGAACTGGTGAATTGCCATGATGTTCGGGCAAGGCAGGTGGAACACCACATTCTGGTGTCTTGCCACTGCACGATGAAAGGCAGTTTGCCAATCACGCAGATACACGATGTGACGGCGGTCCTGGAAGACCGCGTGAAGGAAAAGTTTCCGCAAATCTACCGCGTCACGATTCACCCTGAGCCATTCGAAGCAAAGTAGCGGCGCAGACTAAAAAGCCCATGTCACTAACCGTCGGAATGGCGGGCGAAGGCCTGCGCGCCCAGTGCAATCAAAGCCGGAAAACAAACCAGAACATAGCGCGGCTCGGGCGTTTCCAAGGTGGTCAGGAAGACCGTGCGGAGCACCATGAATAGGGCCAGAAAGGCGACCGCCGCATGGGCGCCTGGATTCGAACGCCAGAGCCGTACCGCGCCCCAGACGCCCAGCCCCACGTAAAACAAATTCAGAACAAAGAACAGGCTGGTGACTTCCTGATCGACGGGATCGTCTTCGCGCATTTGTGCAAGCGGAAAAACGTGTCCTGAAATGGGCAACAATTCAATGCGCGGCGTGAACCAGATGGTGACGGCGCGCGCAGCCGGCAGCCAGAGGTACGTCCGCGAGGGATGACGAGCGGTCCGCTCGCGCGCCAGTTGAGCAAGAGCGGCGTCTTCTTCCGGCGTGAGGGTCAAATCATTGTTGTATTGCTCGAGAATCGCCGCGACGCGCTGCCTTTCTTCCGGCGTGTCAAATGCCCGCGCGGGCATCTCATCCACAAATATGGCTTCTTCGTTTAACCTCCACGGCACCAGGTAGCAATCGCGCACGCGGAAGAGCCAGGTCTTTTCCCAAGCCATGAAGCCGTAGGGAACTAATTCTCCGGGCAGATTTGAGTTTTTGGGAGCCAGGAATTGGGGCTCGCCCAGCGTCACCATGTTTCGAATTGCCCAGGGAGAAAGCATCATTAGGCAGCCTAGCGCCGTGGCGAGGCAAACCCAGAACCAGCGGCGGTAGCTTCCGCTGAGAAAAAACAATCCGCCAAAAACGGTACAGGCAGCAATAAGCAACAGCGGTGTTTCAGGCCGAAATAGCGTGCCCACCCCGACAATCAAACCTGCCCCCAAAGCGGAATATTCGACGCTCTTTCCGAGAGGAAGGTGCGTACTCTTCAAGAGGAAATCAGGCTTCGGTACTCTTCTTATTGCCATCACTAGCGCGCAGAAGGCGAGGGCCGTCCAGAATGTGGCGAAGACTTCGGTCAGCGGCACCGCCCCGTAATTCGCCGTGAACGGACACAAAGCGGCAAGCCACAGCGCAATGGAGGACACACGCTTGTTCGGCGGGGAATCTTCGGTAGAATACGCGAAAAGCGCCGCCAGCCTGGCAATCACCAAGCACGAAAGAAGATCGATACCGATCTGCGCCAGCATCACCCAAAGTCGCGCGTCCTCGCCGGTACGGCCTGTGAGAGCGTAGACAATCGCGAGAAAGGCCGGGTAGCCAGGCATACGCAGATCAACAGGGGTGATTTGGCCGCCGATGGTCATGCCGTAGACATGGTGCTTCAGCCAATTGGTGGCGATTTGCTCGTACAGAACTGTGTCGCCGGAGTTGGCGGGGAACCTCAGCACGAAATAGAGCCGCAGGCAGAGGCCTGCGGCTAAGGCAACAAAGGGGTTCGAGAAAACTCGCTTCATCAATGCCACGCATCTTACAATAGAGCAGACGGAATCGCGCAGACGGACTCAGCCCAAGCCTGATGTATATTTGCCTGCCGTGCCGCCGGGTTAAAAGGTGAAATGAAGGAACGCAAACCCATTTTTTATGACGCGGAGCGTGTGCGGTGGCGCCGCACGCGGCGCGTCATGGAAATTAGCGGCGTACTGCTGACCCTTTTGCTGGCCTATTTCTTTGTAACCATCGCCGTCAGCGTCGAACTGCCCGCGGGACTGCTGCCAGATACAAGGCCGAAGTACCAGGCCCTCAAATCAAAAAAGAAACCAGTACCCACGCGGGAAGGCAGGAAGCGGCGTGTGGCGAACCTCGGAAAGCTGCCGGCAAGCGATCCGGTGCGGGCGGCATTTTTCGTGAGCTGGGATCCCAACAGTCTTGCTTCTCTCAAAAAGCATTACAAAGATATCGACCTGCTGATTCCCGAGCAACTCCACGCCGTGTCGGCCGACGGCGCGCTGACCATTGTGGATTACGAGCGTGGCCAATACACCGCCAAAGCCACACCCGCCGAAGCTATCTCGATTTTGAAAGAGGACAAGCTACACCAGTGGATGAAATCGCTCAATCCTCCCATCGAGTTGCCGATGATGGGATTGGTTAACAACTACGACGGCGTCGAGTGGCGCATCAAGGAAATGACGCAGATGCTCGCGAGTCCTGCCGCGCGACAGAATCTCGCACAGGAAATCGCCGAGTACGCTGTCGAATCGCACGAGGCTGGCATCGTCGTTGATTTTGAAGAAGTCCCGGATGCCAGCCAGGCGCACTTCCGCCAATTCATCGCGGCGCTCGCGCCCGCGCTCCAGTCTTCTGGATTGAAACTAATGATCGCGTTGCCGGCGCGCGACGACGCATATGATTACGGATTCTTTGGCAAGGAGTGCGACGCCATCGTGCTGATGAACTACGACCAGCACTGGCTGACTTCCCCGCCCGGCCCCATAGCCGCTCAGGACTGGTTTGTCGAAAACCTGCGCCAGGTATTCGACGTCGTTCCTCCACAAAAGATCATCGTAGGAATTGCGAACTATGCTTACGATTGGCCCGTTGGTCTAAAAGGAGATCAGGAGAGTGCGGCAGAGTACAGCATCCAGGAAGCGCTGCTGCACGTCGAGGAATCGGATACCGACGTCGAATTCGACAGTAAATCGATGAACCCTCACTATTCGTACTATGACGAGCACAATCACATGCACCAGGTGTGGATGCTGGACGCCGTTACCGCTTACAACCAGCTTCGGGCCAGCGAGCGATTGGGGGTGCGGGGGACGGCACTCTGGCGGCTCGGCTCTTCAGACACCTCTTTGTGGCCGATCTGGGATGCGACCCACGCTGATGATGCAGCCCGGCAAAAACTTGCCGATCTGCCGCCGGGTCCGGATTTGATCCTCGAAGGCGATGGGGACATCTGGCACTTTACCGACACACCCAAGCACGGCACACGTTCCTTCGAGTACGATGCAGGGAGCGATCTTTTCACTGATGAGTCTTACGACGCCATCCCGCTCTCCTATAACATTGAGCGCCTCGGTGAGGCGTATAAGAAAATCGCCATCTCCTTTGACGATGGTCCCGATCCCGAATGGACTCCTAAGATCCTCGACATCCTCAAGGAGAAAAATGCTCCGGCAGTTTTCTTTGTAATCGGCGATCCAGCGAACCGCTGGCCGGATATCCTGAAGCGCGAGTATGCCGAAGGTCACGAAATCGGGAACCACACTTTTACGCACCCGAAGTTCGACGAGATTTCACACACGCAAATCCGCTGGGAGCTAAACCTGACCCAGCGGCTGATCGAGAGTACGCTGGGAGTGAAATCGATTCTCTTTCGTCCTCCCTACGGCATCGATCATCAGCCGGAGTATGCCGAGGAAGTGGCGCAGCTTCCCCTCGCTCAGGAAATGGGCTATTTGATCGTGGGCCAGCGCATCGATCCGGACGATTGGAGTCTGCGCGAAGGCAAACCCATCCCCGCCAAAGAGATTGTCGACAGCGTGTTGAGGCAGGCGGACAAGGGCAACATCATTCTGTTGCACGACGGCGGCGGCGATCGCGCTCAGACCGTTGCCGCCCTTCCGCAAATTATCGACGCCCTGCGCGACAAGGGATATCAACTTGTCTCCGTTTCGGATCTAATCGGGAAGACCCGCGCGGAAGTAATGCCGCTGCTCTCCCCTGAAGAGCGCTTCGAAGCGCGTGCGGACGGATTCATCTTCACGCTATTTCAATTGCTTCGGTTCTTCATCGGGACCATCTTCATCCTCGGCATTGTAATGGTTAGCGGACGGGCGGTGATCATCGGCTTGCTCGCCCTGATCGAAAAACTTCGCCCCGACCATGCCGCGATGCCCAATCCTCCGCCGAGCGTGACCGTTCTGATCCCCGCGCACAATGAAGAAAGCGTCATCGTTCAGACCGTCACCTCGGTCCTTCTGTCCGATCTGAAGGACTTGCGCATCATCGTCGTGAACGACGGCTCCACGGACAGGACCCGCGAACTGCTGGACACAAACTTTTCGCGCGACCCGCGCGTCCGCATCATTCATCAAATGAATCGCGGGAAAGCGGCGGCCCTGAATGCCGCTCTTTCTCATGCGGATACGGAAATCGTTGTCACAATTGATGCCGACACGGAAGTCGAACCGGACGCCATCAGCAAACTTATTCGCCATTTCGCCGATCCCAAGGTTGGGGCGGTCGCCGGCAACGTGAAGGTCGGTAACCGTTCGCGCTGGCTCACGCGCTGGCAAGCCCTTGAGTACATCACCAGCCAAAACATGGAGAAGCGCGCGTTTGACTTGCTGAACTGCATCACCGTTGTGCCCGGCGCGCTCGGCGCCTGGCGCACGAAAGCCATCGAGGCAGCCGGCGGCATCACAGCGGACACTGTCGCGGAAGACGCCGATTTGACCATCGCCATCCGCCGCCTCGGTTGGCGCGTTAGCTACGACGAAGAAGCCATCGCCTGGACCGAAGCTCCGGAAAAGCCTGGCCAGCTCATTCGCCAACGTTTCCGCTGGACCTTTGGCACACTGCAATCCTTCTGGAAGCACGGCGACACGTTGTTCCGTCCGAAGTACGGCACACTCGGCTGGGTGGCCTTGCCGAATATTTTTGTATTCCAGTTGGTCCTGCCGCTTATTTCTCCCATCATCGATCTATTGTTTTTTGGCTCCGTGGTGCTGTGGGCCGTGGAGCGCTGGCATTTTGCCTGGCTGCCTACCATTCAGGCTTCTACCGATACCCTGCTGCGCTCCGTCTTTTTCTTCATCGGATTTTTGCTCATTGATGTTCTCACTTGTGTCATCGCCTTCGCCCTCGAACGTAAGGAAGATTGGACCCTTCTGATCCCCGTGTTGTTGCAGCGCTTCTACTACCGCCAGTTGATGTACGTGGTGCTGTTCCGCTCCGTGAAGGAAGCGGTGAGCGGGCGTCCAGTGGGCTGGCGCGGCGTCGAGCCAGAAGCCCCGCCACGAACCTCCAAGGCTCCGCCCAAGCCTGCCACTGCCCCCGTCGAAGGGAATTGAGGCTGCTCACGCCCCGGGTTGCCGGGCGTCTGATAGCTCGGGCCCCCCTGGCCAAGCAGCCATTCTGCGTTCAGCCTGACCGGCTTTCCGCGGATTTTCATCCATAAAGCATTTGTTGTAGGATATTCCTCTGCAAAAGGGAGGTCCCCATGGCCATCAGTTTCACCTTGAACGGCAAAGCCCAATCCGTTGATGTCAGCCCGGACATGCCGCTGCTCTGGGTGCTCCGCGACACATTGAACATGACCGGTACGAAGTTCGGCTGCGGCATAGCCTTCTGCGGCGCTTGTACCGTGCACATCAACGGCGAGGCCACGCGTTCCTGCATCACGGCGATCTCCAGCGTCGCCGGCAAAAAAGTCACCACCATCGAAGGTCTGTCCGCCGATGGCAGCCATCCCGTCCAGCAAGCCTGGATTGAAGAAGACGTTCCGCAGTGCGGCTACTGCCAGTCTGGACAAATCATGTCCGCGGTAGCGCTGCTTTCAAAAAAACCCAAGCCCACCGACGCTGACATTGACGACGCCATGCAGGGGAACATCTGCCGCTGCGGCACTTACCAGCGCATCCGTAAGGCCATCCACCGCGCCGCTTCCATGCAGGCGGCCAAGGCCTAGTCCTAGTCCGCTGTCTAAGCTTGACTCACTCGCAGTTATCGCAACTCGTTCCGAGGTGTCCCATGACTATCGCTCCTGTTGTAAACCGCCGTGAATTTCTGAAGACTGGTGCCGCCGGAGGTGTGGCGCTGGTTGTTGGCTTCCATCTCTCTCCCCGTGCGTTTGCCAATCAGGCGGCGGACCAGGAAAAGAAGACTCCTAATCCCTTCGACGCTTGGGTCCGCATTACTCCGGACAATCGCGTCACGCTCATCCTCGGCAAATCGGAAATGGGCCAGGGCATCATGACGGCGCTGCCCATGATCCTCGCGGAAGAATTGTGCGTGGATTGGAAACAAGTGAAGGTCCAGCAAGCGCCCACCGATCCGAAAATTTATGACCTTGGCACCGGTGGAAGCGGCAGTGTCGCTGGCTCCTGGCTGCCGTTGCGCCGCGCGGGCGCGGCCGCGCGAGAAATGCTCATAGCAGCTGCGGCTCAGAAATGGGAAGTCAGCGCGGACACCTGCAAAGCCGCGAACGGCCAAGTGATTCACGGCCATCCGCAGCGCAATCTGCCCTACGGGGAACTGGTTGAAGCCGCCTCAAAGCTCCCAATTCCCAATCTCAACACCGTTCCGCTCAAGAACTCCGACGACTTCACGATCGTTGGCCACGACAGGCGGCGCTTTGAAAGCCGCGACAAAGCCACTGGCACCGCGAAATTCGGAATCGATTCTCGCCTTCCCGGTATGCTTTTTGCGGTCGTCGCGCGCTGTCCGGTCTTTGGCGGCAAAGTCGCCTCGTTTGACGCCACGAAAGCGAAAGCAGTGCCCGGCGTGCGCGATGTCCTTCAGTTTGAGACCGGCGGGCGAGGCGCTTCGACCACCGGCGGCGTCGCCGTCCTGGCAGACAATTCCTGGGCCGCCATTCAGGGCCGCAATGCTCTCGCCGTGAAATGGGACGAAGGCCCGGCAGCGAATGAATCCTCGGCCGAGCTTCACAAACAGTTCCTCGCCAATGCCGCCAAGACCGGAAAAGTTGTTCGCAACGACGGCGACGCAGACTCCGTTCTCGGCTCGAGTCCGAAAAAATTGGAAGCGGTCTACGAACTGCCTTTCGCTCCCCACGCTTGCATGGAGCCGATGAATTGCACCGTGCAGATCCGGCCCGACGGGGCGGAAGCATGGGTCCCGACTCAAGCGCCCCAATGGGCGCAAGGCGTTATTGCGGAGACTGCCAAGCTGCCTCCGGAAAAAGTGACCGTGCATACCACGCTGATGGGCGGTGGCTTTGGGCGCCGCTATCAGGCGGACTTCGTGATGGAAGCCGCGCAAGTGGCCGCCAAGACCGGCGGCAAACCGGTCATGGTTCTGTGGACCCGCGAAGACGACATGCAGCATGATTTTTATCGGCCGGCCTCCCATCACAAGTTGCAAGGCGCGTTGGATGCGAATGGCAATCTCGCCGCCTGGAAGCATTTTCAAACTTCGACGTCCATCGCCGCCAAATGGAGCCAGAAAGGCGCGGAGGATTCCGGCCTGGGCGAGTTCGGAAGCGGCGCCACCATTCCTTACGTCACGCCGAACATTCGCATCGAGTACACGCTGGCCGAGTCGAGCGTGCCGCGCGCCTGGTGGCGTTCCGTCGAACACTCCAGCAGCGGCTTCGTCGTGGAAAGTTTTATCGATGAGCTTGCGGCTGCCGCCGGCCAGGATCCGTTGGCGTTTCGATTGAAAATTATCGGCGGGGATCGCAAAATTCCAATGTTTGGCGATGAGAAGGAGCCGCCGCTCAACACCGCGCGGCTCAAAGGTGTTTTGCAGCTCGCCGCCGAGAAAGCAGGCTGGGGCAACCCGCTGCCCAAGGGCCAGGGGCGCGGCATCGCCACATTTTATTCTTTCAATTCCTACACCGCGGCCGTCGCGGAAGCCAGCGTGCAAAACGGCGCTATAAAAGTTCACCGTCTCGTATACGCCGTGGATTGCGGCCGTCCCATTAATCCGGACGGCATTCGAGCTCAAGTCGAGAGTGCGGCCATCTACGGTCTCTCCGCCGCTTTGCACGATGCCATTACCATCAAGGATGGCCGCGTCGAGCAATCCAATTTCAACGATTACGAAATGCCGCGCATGAGCGAAACTCCGAAGACGGAAGTCCACGTGGTGATGAGCAAGGAGGAGCCGACCGGCATCGGCGAGCCGGGATTGCCGGTGGTGACGCCGGCCGTTTGTAACGCCATTTTCGCCGCGACCGGAAAGCGCCTGCGGCGTCTTCCGATTCGAACCGAAGATTTAGCCTAGCCCGCCATCCGTCAGGCCTTAACTTTGTTGAATGAGATTCCGGGAGGAGCACACATGTCATCTTCCGATGTAATGCTGCGCCGCGAATTCCTGAAAAAAAGCGGCGCTGGTGGAACCGCGCTGGTCATCGGTTTCTACCTGCCGGGAAAATTTGAAGCGCTCGTAGCGACTCCGCCCTCGGAACCAATCGCCGCCAATGCCTGGGTGCGCATCGCTCCGGACGACACGGTCACGATCTTAATCGACAAGTCCGAGATGGGCCAAGGCGTCGTTACGTCACTCGCCATGTTGCTCGCGGAAGAACTCGAATTCGACTGGAAAAAGGTCAAGACAGAGTTTGCGCCCGCCGCGCCGGTCTATTTCAATCCTGTCTTCGGTTTGCAGGGCACCGGCGGAAGCACCAGCGTCCGCGCGTCTTGGGGACCGCTGACAAAAGCGGGAGCCGCCGCGCGCGAGATGCTGATCGCTGCTGCAGCCCAGCAGTGGTACGTCGAACCGTCGGCGTGTCATGTCGAGAATGGCGTTGTCGTGCACAACGCCACCGGCAAGCGATTGGGCTACGGTGCGCTGGTGGAACAAGCGGCGAAGCTGGCCGTGCCTGCAAGTCCCAAGCTGAGGGGTCCGAAAGATTACAAATACATCGGCAAGCCGATGAAGCGGCTGGACACTCCCGAGAAAGTGAATGGGAAAGCGGGCTTCGGCATCGATGTGCGCCTGCCGAATATCCAGCACGCGGTCGTGGCGCGCTGCCCGGTCTTTGGCGGCAGTGTGAAAAGCTTCGACGATTCGAAAGCCAAATCCGTTCGCGGCGTAAAGCAAGTCCTGCAAATCTCTTCCGGCGTTGCCGTCGTCGCGGACAACACGTGGTCCGCGATGGAAGGCCGGCGCGCGCTGCAAATCACCTGGGATGAAGGTCCGAATGCGGCAAATTCCAGCGACGCCATTCGAAAGCTCTATCTCGCCGCTGCCGAAAAGCCTGGTGCCATCGCTCGCAAGGATGGCGATGCAGACGCCGCCCTCGCCAGCGCCGCTAAAAAAGTCGAAGCCGCTTACGAAGTTCCGTTCCTCGCGCATGCCACAATGGAACCGATGAATTGCGCCGCCGACGTGCGCGCCGACGGTTGCGATATTTACGCGCCAACGCAGTTCCAGACTTTCACTCAAAATACTGGCGCGAAGATCACCGAGCTGAAGCCGGAGCGGGTCCGCGTGCACACCACGTTTCTCGGCGGCGGTTTCGGGCGCCGTGCCGAGCAGGATTTCATCGCGGAGGCTGTCGAAATTTCGAAAGCCACGGGCGCGCCCGCTCAAGTGACCTGGTCGCGCGAAGACGACGTGCAGCATGATTTTTACCGGCCCGCTGCTTATTCGAAGCTTGCCGCCGGACTCGACGCCGACGGCTGGCCCGTCGCTTGGAAAAGCCGTATCGTCGGTCCTTCGATCATGTCGCGGTTTTTTCCCGGCTCCGTGAAAAACGGCATCGATGAAACTTCCGTCGAAGGGCAGGCCAACAGCAAATATGCGATTCCCAACTTTCTGGTCGAGTATGCGCTGACGGAAGCCGGCGTTCCCGTGGGCTTCTGGCGGTCGGTGGGAAATTCGCACAACGGATTCATCACGGAGTGTTTTGTCGAGGAACTTGCCAAAGCCGGAGGCAAAGATCCATTTGAGTTCCGTCGCAAGCTGCTGGCCAACGCGCCTCGGCATCGTGGCGTGCTGGAACTGGCCGCGGAAAAAGCGGGATGGGGGAAGCCGCTGCCCGCGGGCCGCACGCGTGGCATTGCCATGGTGGAATCGTTTGGCAGCTTCGTCGCCGAAGTGGCGGAAGTCAGCTTGAACCGCAAATCCGGCCAAGTGCGCGTGCATCGCGTGGTTTGCGCTGTGGACTGCGGCCGGTACGTGAATCCCGATACGATTGCGGCGCAGATGGAAGGCGGAATCGTTTACGGCCTCACCGCCGCCTTGAAAGGGCAAATCACTATCGCCAAGGGCCGCGTGCAGCAAAGCAATTTCCATGATTACGAAATGCTCCGGCTGAACGAAATGCCCCAAGTGGAAGTCCACATCGTGGCGAGCAACGAAGCGCCTGGCGGCGTCGGCGAACCCGGCACTCCGCCGATCGCACCCGCGGTTTGCAACGCGATTCTCGCGGCCACCGGCAAGCCCATCCGGCGGCTGCCCATTCGCGCGGAAGATCTGGCGTAGCGTTCCCTTCCCAGGTTATTGCAAAATAGCGCGTGCCTTTGACACCGACTCTTCTCGCCGCGATTCCGCTGGCAGTCTGGATTTACCTCTTTCTCGCGCGCGGCACTTTCTGGCAGTTGCACGAAGACGATATTGTGCCGAAGCCTCTCGGCGACTGGCCGCATGTCGCAATAATAGTTCCGGCCCGCAACGAAGCGGAAACCATAGCCCCAAGCGTCAGTTCGCTCGCCAAACAGGACTATCCCGGAGAGTTCCACATCATCATTGTGGATGATCACAGCGAGGACGGCACCGCGGCGCTCGCTCGCAACGCGGCGGAAGTTTCCGGAGCTGCGGAGCGCGTGTCGATTCATTCGGCCGCCGTGCTTCCGCAGGGATGGACTGGAAAACTCTGGGCGCTTAACGAAGGGGTTCAAGAAGCAGCCAAACATCTACCGGAATTCTTTTGGTTCACGGATGCCGACATCGAACACGCGCCGGACACCTTACGCCGCTTGGTTTTCCGCGCGGAAAAAGAACCACTCGATCTCGCCTCGCTGATGGTGCTACTTCAGGCGAAAACATTTCCCGAGCGCTTATTGATTCCGCCATTTTTGTATTTTTTCCTGATGCTCTATCCGCCGCGCTGGATCGCTGATCCGAAAGCGCGCACGGCGGGAGCGGCGGGCGGCTGCATTCTGCTGCGCTGCGAAGCGCTCGAACGCATCGGAGGGCTTGCGGCAATCCGCAGGGAAGTGATTGATGATTGCGCGCTGGCCCGCGCCGTGAAGAAAAGCGGCGGGGAAATTTGGATGGGTCTAACTCGCGCAAGCGTCAGCCTGCGCGGCTACGGCAGCTTCGCCGAAATTCGAAACATGATTGCCCGCACTGCATTCAGTCAGCTCCACTATTCATTATTTTTCCTCGTTGTCACCCTGGCCGGTTTGGTGGTCACGTTTCTATTGCCTTGGCTTTCTTTTCCTTCCGGCGAAGATCCCGCCTGGTTTCTCGCCAGCACCGCCATATGCTTGATGACCGTAATGTTCGGCGTCACGGTCCGGTTCTATCGGCTCGCCTGGCCCTACGCTCTCACCCTGCCTCTCGCGGCCGTGTACTACGGTTACGCCACTTGTGTTTCCGCAGCGCGCTACTGGCTCGGCCGCGGCGGCCAGTGGAAAGGGCGCGCGCAAGCACCACAAGGCCTAAGAGGTCCGCAAACGCCTCAGGATTCTTAATTAGCAAGATAACGGCTGCTTCTCGAAGTCAGACGATTGGATGTTCCTTCGCGCTCACGTTACACTGTGCAATCGATTTTTCGGAGGAGGCTGAATGCGCGCAGTCGTAACGGGCGGGGCGGGATTTCTGGGGTCGCATCTCTGCGACAAGTTGCTCGCCGAAGGCTGGGAAGTGCTGGCGCTGGACAATCTTATCACGGGCGCGAAAGGCAACTTGAGCCACCTGGCCAAGAATAAAAAATTCAAGTTTCAGAAGGCGGACGTCAGCAAGCCGCTGAAAGTGGCGGGAAAAGTGGGTTACGTGCTGCACTTTGCTTCGCCGGCCAGCCCTCCCGATTATTTGAAGCACCCGATTGAAACGATGGTGGTGGGTTCTGTCGGCACACAGAACGCGCTGGAACTCGCGCTGAAGAAGAACGCCGAGTTTTTTCTGGCTTCCACGAGCGAATGCTATGGTGATCCCGAAATTTCTCCGCAACCCGAAGAGTATTGGGGAAACGTGAATCCCATCGGTCCACGCGGCGTTTATGACGAAGCCAAGCGTTTTTCCGAAGCGATGACCATGGCGTATCACCGGTATCACAAAGTCGACACGCATATCGTGCGGATTTTCAATACCTATGGGCCGCGGATGAGGCTGAATGACGGGCGCGCGCTGCCGAATTTTGTGTATCAGGCGCTGAGCGGGAAACCGCTCACGATTTATGGAGATGGAAAGCAGACGCGCAGCTTTTGTTACGTCTCCGATTTGATCGAGGGCATTTACCGGCTGATGATGTCGAACGAGCATTTGCCGACAAACGTCGGGAACCCGCAGGAGATCACCATTCTGGAGTTTGCCGAGCGCATCCGCAAACAGTTTGACAATGCACCGCCGATCGTTTTTGAGGCGCTGCCGCAGGACGATCCCAAACGGCGTTGCCCGGACACTACCAAGGCTAAGCGCATTCTCAAGTGGGAGCCCAAGGTGGGATTGGAAGACGGGCTGAAGCTGACGCTGGCGTACTTCAAGGAAGTCTTTCAGAAGAAATAAGAAAATAGAAAAGTGAAAATAGACAATGGAAACGCTCGCGCCGCAAATTGGAGGCGGAAGTCCGGCATCTCGAGCGTCGAACGCCATAGCTACTCGCGGCCGAAGGAGTAATACTCGAAGCCTTTTTCGCGCATGGCTTGAGGCGTGTAGAGATTGCGCCCGTCGATCACCAGTTTGCGCGCCATGAGTTTTCCGGCGCGATCCCAGTCAAGCTTGCGGAAAACATCCCACTCGGTGCACACAAGCGCGGCGTCGGCATCCCGTAAAGCCTGGTAGGCGTCCTCATGATAGTGCACCTGCGGAAAAAGGGTCTTGGTGCGGTGCATGCCTTCGGGGTCGGTGGCATGCACCACCGCGTCTTCTTCCAGCAGACGCTTGACCACTTCCAGCGCCGGGGCGAAGCGGATGTCGTCGGTATTGGCCTTGAAGGCCAGCCCCAGCACAGCCAACCGCTTGCCTTTCACGACCCATAGTGCCTGATGAATTTTTTCAAAGAAGCGATCGATGCGTTGTTTGTTGACGCGCTCAGTGGCTTTCAATATGTCGAAGTCCACGCCAACCTTGGAAGACAAATGAATGAAGGCTTGCACGTCCTTCGGAAAACAGAAACCACCATAGCCAAGCCCGGCCTTGAGGAATTGTCCGCCGATGCGCGCGTCGAGTCCCATGGCATGCGTCACTTCCTCGACGTTTGCGCCGATTTTTTCGCAAAGATCGGCAATGACGTTGGCGTAGCTGATTTTCAGCGCGAGGAAAGAATTGGAGGCGTGCTTGATGAGTTCGGCGCTGTTGATGGTAGTGACGAGGAATTCGGTTTTGTGGCCCGGCGGGCAGGTTCCGTTGTGCACCGGGCAGCGGAAATTTTTCTCGAGAATAGGACGGTAGATTTCGCGGAGCTCGGCGGCAGCGGAGGGATCCTCGACGCCGACAACAATGCGGTCGGGGTGAAAAAAATCATAAACTGCGGTGCCCTCGCGAAGAAATTCGGGGTTGGAAGCCACGCGGTGCTTTACCTTGCTGTTTTTGGAATAGGCGGAGAGGGCGCGGCTGAGTTCGAGCCCGGTGCGCGCGGGAACGGTGCTTTTCTCGACGACCAGTTTGCCCGTTTTCGCTTCGGCGGCAATTTGGCGAGCCACGTTGTCGATAGCCGATAGGTCCGCTTCACCGGAGTCCTTCGGCGGCGTACCCACGCAGATGAAGATGGCGTCTCCAGCGCGGATGGCTTCGCTGGCGTCAGCGGTGTAGGAGATTCGTCCGGCTTTGTGAGCAGACGCGAGGATCTGGTCGAGATGATGTTCGTAGATCGGGACGCCGCCCGCATTCAGCTTGGCGATGCGCTCGCCATCGATATCCGTGCAAACCACCTCGTGCCCCGCCTCCGCGAGGCAAGCCCCGGTGACGAGACCCACGTACCCACAACCGATGACGGAAAGACGCAAGAGGAACTCTCCCTAGGATGAGCTTCGAAGGTCTAGTCCCTTGGCGAAGCGAAATCTCAAGCCCTTATTCTGAATGATTTGATAAGAGGAACAAAGCGCTTCATCGAAAGTTGTTCTCATCATCAGCGTCTGGTTTTCTCTAATCTCGTTTAGACTAGTGGACTCGAAAGCCGGGCAGGAGCTGACTCCTGTCCGCTCTTCCCATCAACAAGCCGCGCAGACCGAGAAGCACAAGACGGGGCTGGCGGCGAACCACATTCCACAATAAACGAGTGGATTCATCGCGGTTGATTTCCCCAAGCGATTGCCGCGTCGATGCATCCAACAGATCGACCAGCTGTGAATAATCTTTTTGCTCGAAATGATGCAGCGCGCGACGGATCAGCCAGTGCGTTCCCAATTCGCGCCGCAGGGCCGTAAGCTCGCGGCTCTTGCCGTTCTGCAAAAGAGCCTGAGAGACGCCCAGCGCGCCGCGAAAACCAGTAACAATCCCCCCGACGGTCGAAACTTTGACTTGCGCCGCCGCGTCCCCCACCAGATAAACCTCGCCGCTCCCGATTTGCCGCCGAACCGGCACCCAACCGCGATAGACCGGGATACGCGCGCCTTGCCATTCCAGCGGCTCGAGATGTTTCTTTTCGAGAAAGCGTTCGAAGCAGCGCTTCGTATCGCTGCCGTGCTCGCCGATAACGCCAAGCGCACCGCGTTCAGAAGATTCGGGGATTAACCAGTAAAAATAGGGGGTATCATCCGGCACAAACCAGACGCGCGTCGTATCAGGAGAGCAATCTTTCGGCAGGCGCACGATGGCTTGAACGAGCGGCACGGTCTCGATCGGGGGCCAGCCGGAGGCACGAGCCACGCGGCTCGCTGCGCCGTCTGCGCCAACCACGCTGTCTGCATGCAACTCCTCGCGCTTGCCGCCGGATTCGACCTCCAGCCGCAAGCCGCCCGCGTTCGGGCCGATTCCCAGGAAGCGCGTGTCGAATGACAACGTGGCCCCAGCTTTTTCAGCCTCGCGAGCCAGCGCCGGAATCAGCCGCGAACGCTCGATGATGAGATCGGGCTTGGTCAAGGCCACTTGCGCCGAACGGCCATCAGTGAAAAGCTCGAAACGGCGAATCTCATTGATGATGCTTTCGCGGGCAGAAGCTCCCATTTGATGGCGGAAGCGATCCGTCACAATCAACGTGCGCCGCGCTGGTTCGAATTGTGGTTTTGATTCCAGCACCCGCACGCGCCGGCCGCCGCGGACCACACTAGCAGCGGTGAAGAGTCCCGCAGCAGAGCCCCCAACAACGATGACTTCCCGATCGCTCCTTTGCGGCTGTGCTTCAATCTTCTCCACAGTTTGCGTGCTTTCCAAAGACGCGCGTTCCCCGAGAGTTTTACTCATCAAGGAAACCACGCCAAGAGATTTACCTGCTTCCCGCTCGACCCGTGGGGAACTGCTTGAAGTATGAGTGAGATGGCACCCGGTAAGTATAGCGAATCCATTACCATGGGCCAACACACGGAGAGTCTTCAAACCATCGACAAACGATACTTTCGAACCGGCCGTTTATCTTAAGAGGCCCGCGGGGTTTCACCTGTCTGGTGCTCATAGGGCGCGCGCTCAAGATACACGACACCCGCGAAAATGACGCCGAGGGCTACTGCCCCAACCAAGATGGCCAGCTGGGCCGAAAGGTAACTGACGAATACGGCTGTACCACCGCCGATGGCCCCGAGCAAATACAGGGTGAGAACGGCGCCACGGTGCCCTAGGCCGAGATTGGAAAGGCGGTGCGCCGCGTGGTCCTTCCCGGGTGTTGCGAACGGCAATAGCCCGCGCCGTGTGCGGGAAATCGTCACTAAAGTGGTGTCGAAAATCGTCACGCCCAGTATCAGAATCGGCGCAAGCCACGCGGACAAATGATTGGAGTTCTCGAGCCGCAGCTTCAAGCCCAGCGTGGCCATCAGGTAACCAAGAAACATCGCGCCGCCATCGCCCATGAAAATCTTCGCAGGCTTGAAATTCCAGCGAAGAAACCCGGTGGCCGCGCCGAGTACGGCGGCGGCCAGAGTGGTCACGAGGGTCTGGCCGTTTAGGTACGCGAGCATCGCGAAAAATACAGATGCCATGGCCGCAACGCCAGCGCACAAACCGTCCATGTGATCGAGGATGCTGAATGAGGCGGTAATCCCAACTACCCAAATGACCGTGAGAAGCGCGTCCAGAAAATCTCCGCTGCTTCCGCCCACGAGCACGCTGAAAACTTGCGCTCGAATGCCGCTGACCAGCAAAATCGCCGCCGCCAGCGGCATGCCTACAAATAACTTGATCTGGTGATGGAGAAGCCCGCGGTCGTCAAGGATGCCGACACCCGCAACGAGTGTCGCACCGATGAGGATGCCAACAATCTGGGCGCGCGCCGGTCCGTTGAAGGCAAAAAGCACGGCGATCACCACTGCGGCGTACATCGCCAGGCCACCCAGAAGCGGGATCGGCGTGACATGAACTTTGCGCGGCCCCGGCAGGTCAACCATCCCAAAGCGCAGTGCCAGGGCGCGCACAGGAACGACGAGCATCAGAGATGCAAATAGCGCTATGAAAAAAGCCAGAAAGCCTGCCGCCATGCGACCTCGTTTTTCAGGTTAGTCGAATCCAGCCAGACCGCTGCGGCCGGTGCCTCATATGCGCCTAGCTAAGCCGGGATCCTGCTCCCGAGTCGAGCTAACAAATGGCTGCCCCACGCAGCTCAAACACAATACTGCGATTTTAGTTTCGCGGCAATCGTGATGATTCTGTGGGCGCGCCGTCCATTTAGGGTTCCAGGCTCACCGTTCCGTGAGCATGCGCGCGAAGATGCGTTTCACTGCCTCTTTGTCGCGGGTGGCGTAATACCAGTCGATGGTGCGCTTGAGGCCCTCGCGAAAGAGAACCTTCGGTTCCCAGCCCAGAAGTTTCTTGGCGAGAGAATTGTCAGCGACACGGTTGAGCGGGCCGGTGGGCATATCCTGGCGTAATTTGATCTCGGCTTTGTGGCCTGTGAATTCGCAAACCATCTTCGCGCAATCGATTACGCGGATACGTTCCATCGTTCCAAGGTTCACGGCAGTGCCGTCGTTGATCTTTTCTCCAGCCAGGATCGTTCCCTCGACGATGTCGTCAATGTAGGTCCAGTTGCGGATCTGCATGCCGTCGCCCCACACCTCGAAAGGGTTTTGCGCGAGAAAAGCGCGCGCGATCATCGCGATGACCGCGTGATTCTCCACTCCCCGCGGGCCATACACCGTGAAGTAGCGGCAGGAAGCGGCGCCCATTCCATGCTCCTTCGCATAAGCTTGCAGTGTGAATTCGCCCATCAACTTAGCCCAGCCGTAGGTATTGTCCGCATCATTCGGACCTTTGGTGAGGTCTTCCGTGAGATACAGCTCTTTTTTCGCATCCGATTGCAGAAAATTAGGATAAACGCAGCCTGAAGAAGCGAACACCACTTTTTTCACTTTGGCTTTGAGCGCTTCGGCAAAAACCAGGCCATCCAGGAAAAAATTCGATGCTGGGCCAGCTTGATGAAGGTCCACGTAGCCGCGCCCGCCGTGGTCCGCCGCGAGATGGAAAACAGTGTCAATGCCCTGCATTGCGGCGCGGGCCACACCGGGTTCCCGCAAATCGGCTTGCAGAAAATCGACTTTGCCCGTCCCGAGATGCTGGCGAATGTTGTCCAGATGGCCGCTGCTCAGATCGTCGACGATGCGAATTTTTTTCGTGCCTCGTGCCAGGAGTTGATCAGTAAGCGTCGAACCGATGAACGACACTCCACCCGTCACAAGAACTGTCTTGCCCGCCCAAAATCCGTCCGCTATCGTCACGCTTGTGTGGCCTCCTTGGCTTTCGAGTCGATCATCATGCGATCGATGATTTCCGCGAATTTTTGCAATTCCTTGACTTTATCATAAGCAGGAACAGTGGCCCGCGCCGCTTCGCCCATGGCTCTCAATTTTGCTGGATCGCAAGCCAGCGCGCGCACCGCGTTGACAACTTCCGCGGGACGGTCCGGATCCGCGGCTACCGCGAAGCCACGCTGGACTCCCAGCGACACCACATCGGTCTCTTTCGGCGCCACCGCCACGATGGGTTTTCCCGCCGCCAAAATTCCGTACATCTTGCTCGGCACCACCACACCTTCCAGGCCGCGCTTCACAGTGATGACGTGCGCATCGGCGGCGGCGAGGACGGATGGAATCTTGCTCGCCGGGAAAAGCTCCAAAAAGCGGATATTGCCGGAACCTGCGGCCGCCGCTTCGATCTGCGAGCGTTGTGCGCCATCGCCCACAAACACAAGGCCCACACCCTCGTTTGCAAGGTGACGCGCGGCGGTGACCAATGTGTTCCAGGCTCCGTAGAAGCCAAGATTTCCCGCGTGTACGAGAACAAACGAAAAATTACCCCGAATCGCCCGGACAACCTCGGGATCCGGGGCGGGAAGCGGCGTATTCGGAGGAAGGATTTCAGCTCCATCCCGAACGATGAACACCCGGGCAGGTTCCACGCCTTTGGCGATAATGCGCGACCGCATGTCTTCGCCGAGAACGACGACGCGTGCCGCGCGGCGCAGCGCCCAGCGATGGAGTTTTTCCCAAATTCTCGTGAGCCTGCCTGGCTCGACGATTGAGCCCCCCACGGCCATGTCCGGGTACATGTCGCGGATGTTGTAGACGTACGGTTTGCCCTTCAGCATGGCGACGATCGCGCCCACGATGCCCTGAAACGGCGGATCGGTCATCGCCACCAGCGCCTCGCACGGTACAAAAAGCGCGCGCGGAATCGACAGCACCACGTAGCTCAGATAATTCATCACCCGCTTCTTCATTTCCAGGCGGGGAAAGTCCGTCGAGCCAGCGCGTATGATGCGCACTCGTCCGGTAATTTCCGTTTGGTAAAGCCGCCAAACGCGCCGTTCGGTGGGGTCGTACGATGGCCGCCCGCACAGCACCGTCACGTCATGGGAAATAGAAATGGCTTGTACGACGCCGTGCGCCATCTTCGCGGTCGCGGAAGTGTCCGGGGGGTAATACTGATTCAGCAGAAGGATTCGCACTGAAGGATTGTACAGATTCCATCACTGCACGGGGGCCGCCGCGTAACGATTTCAGGCAGGCTTCTTGAAGACCGGGGCAGCCGCGCGGGCCAACTCATGAGCGGTCGGCTTCTTCTTCGGCGGCTTCTTGACTTCGCGTTTTCCTTTGTCTTTGTTTCCCATGCTGGGTAGCTTGCCACAATTTGCCAGCCCTGGCTAGTGGGTGCGAATTCCAAACCAGACAGCCGGAAATTAAGAGCGCGAGATCAGGAAATCGCCGAGGACCAGGGCATCCATCTGGGTGCGCTTGAAACAATCGATTGCTTCTTCGGGGCGGCAGACGATGGGCTCGTTGTCATTGAAGGAAGTGTTCAGCACCACGGGTACGCCAGTGAGATCTCGGAAGGCGGAAATGAGCGCATGATAGCGCGGGTTCGCTTCGCGGGTGACGGTTTGCAGCCGGCCCGTACCGTCGACATGCGTCGGCGCTGGAATCTTGTCGCGCTTCTCCGGGCGCACGGAGTAGGCCAGAGTCATGAACGGCGAAGGATGTGACTTGTCAAAATATTCAGCCGTACACTCCGCGAGGATGGAAGGCGCAAACGGGCGAAAGATTTCCCGATGCTTGATCCGGCGGTTGAGAATTTCCTTCATTTCCGAGCGGCGCGGGTCCGCGATAATGCTTCGGTTGCCAAGCGCCCGCGGACCCCATTCAGCGCGGCCCTGGAACCACCCAAGAATTTTTCCATCGGCGATGATCGCAGCGGCGCGCCGCGACAGTTCTTCTTCGTTCAATTCGACGACAGAATAGCCGCTCCGTGCCAAGCCATTCGAATCAATCGCACGGCGAATCTCCTCGCGTGCATACCCAGGACCCCAATAGGGGTGATCCATTACGAAGGCGCGCGGCTTGCCGAGTTTTTGATGCCAGACGTAATATGCAGCGCCGACTGCCAATCCTGCGTCCCCCGCCGCCGGATGAACGTAGACCTGTTCGAACGGTGTCGTATCAAAAATCTTTCCGTTCGCCACGCAATTGAAAGCCACGCCGCCTGCCAGACAAATAGCCTTTAGCCCCGTTCGCTCGCCAAGCTTTTTCAACATGCCCAGATAAACTTCTTCGAGCCGCGCCTGTAACGAACTGGCCAGATTTCGGTGCCGCTCGTCCAGTGGTTCCTCAGGAGCGCGAACCGGTCCAAGACGCTTCGCCATTTCGTCCGAAAACACTTTCCCGAGTGCCGGTGTCTTATCGGCTTCGGCCCAGGACATCTCCGGCCCCGTGCGGTGATGCGAGAAGTAATCAAGTTCCAACCGGAAGCCGTTGCCGTTGGAGCGGCTGTCTAAACGCACGATGTCGCGAAAAACGTTGAGTTGCTCAGGGTGGCCATACGCGGCGAGCCCCATGACTTTGTACTCGTCGCCAAATTTCAGAAACCCTAGATACTGCGTCACCGCGCTGTAAAACAGTCCCAGCGAATGCGGAAAGGCTACCGCGCCATCAATGCTCATGCGGCTGCCGGCGCCTGTGCCCCACATGGTGCTCGCAAAATCGCCGAGTCCATCAGCGGAAAGCAACGCAGCGCGTTCGAACGGAGAAACGAAAAAGCTGCTTGCGAGATGCGCCTGGTGGTGCTCGATGCGGTGAAACTTTGCACGAATGGATTTGGGATCGGCATCAAAGGTTGCAGCCAGCGCTTCGGGAATACCCGTGAACTTTGTAAGAACTCTGACGCGTTCGCGCGCGAAAGACGGCATGCGCAGTGCGTAAAAAAGTTTTGTGCCCAGCCTCGCGTACGGATTTCGCGGCACGGCAACGTGATGGATGTCCGCGAGTCTGAGGCCCGCTTCCTTCAAGCAATAGCGAATCGCTTGCGCGGGAAATCCCGCCGCATACTTCACCCTGTTGAAGCGTTCCTCTTCAACCGCGACAATCAGTAGGCCGTCGCAGAGAATTGCTGCCGAAGCATTTCCGTGATATGCATTGATCCCCAGAATATTCATCGCGTAATTTGTCAGTGTACCTTAGCCAGAAGATTATGCGGCGAGGTGCCGGCGGCACCACTCGTTGAGGACATATAAAGACCAGGGACGCGACCAAGTGGTTTTCCCGGCAAGAAAATCCGTCCAGACCGAGCGAGCACCACCCGGCCGAAAGTAAGCCGCCAGCGGCGGCGCAGGATCAGCGAAGCTCGCTTCCATCCGCGTGCGCAAAGGTCCGCGCAGCCATTCCTCCCACGGCAAAGTAAACGTTCGTTTCTGCTGCGCAAGAAGTTCCCGTGGCAGCAAATCGCCAAGCGCCTCCACCAGCAGCGCCTTCTGTGCACCGGGGCGGTGACGCGCCGAATCCGGCAGCGACCCAACAAATTCAACCAAGAGCGTGTCAAGGAGCGGCACGCGAATTTCCAGCGATTGCGCCATACTCACCGCATCCGTGTCGCGCAGTAACGTGCTCGTCATGTATGTGCGCATCTCCAGCCAGGACACTCCGGCCATCGGTTCTAGTTTGCGCGCCTCGTCGGCCGTCCGTTCTAGCCAGCCGAGCCAGGTTGGCTCGAGCGTGACTCCATCCATCGCCACCGTACTCGGGCGAAACCGAGGCTCGATGATTCGTTCGAGCTGCCCCGGCGGGAAGAGCGTCCGCGCAAAGAAATAAGGATGCGGCAATCTGTCCGGATAGACCCACGCTGCCGCAGCCTTGCGTCCAGCGTCCAGTGAACCTGGCCGCGCCGCGAGACCGGCAACGAGTGGCGCCATCATTCGCCTCACGACCGACGGCACAAACCATGCGCATTTGATGAGTCTCGAAAGTCTCAGCGTATCGGCAAAAGTTCGATAGCCCGCGAAAAGTTCATCTCCGCCCAGCCCCGATAACGCGACTTTCAGTCCGACTTGTCTCGCAGCCCACGAAACAAAGTACGTATTGATTCCGTCCATGGTGGGCTGGTCCAGAGCGGCCAGAGCCTTATCCAGTCGCGCAAGGAGCGTTTCTCCGCTCAAGGGCACTTCGGTGTGCCTGGTTTTGAATTGCTTCGCAGCCAATCGGGCAAGCTCTGCTTCATCGAATGCCGTGCCCGGAAACGTCAGCGTGAAGCTCTCGATTCCCCCTCGTGCCCGAGAGGCAAGCGCCGCGATCGCTCCGGAGTCCAGCCCGCTCGAAAGAAACAAGCCCACCGGCACATCGGCGACGAGATGCGCACTCACCGCATCCTCAAGAAGCGGACGCAGTTTTTTGGCTGCTGCTGGAAGATCTCGCGGCTTCCGGGTATCGCGAGCCGCTGGCGAAACGGCAGGGTCCCACCAGGGCCGTGCGCGCGGCGTGCGCCGGCGCTCCGGAACGTGCAGGAGCATCCGATGCCCTGGTGGAAGGGAAAATACTCCTTCCAGAAGTGTCACTGGCTCAGAGACGCTGCCAAAGAGGAGATAAGCGGTGACGGCATCTTGCGACAAGCGCTTGGGTATCGCGCCAGAAGCGAGCAGAGCCCGAACCTCCGACGCGAACGCAAATCCCTCCGCCGTTTGCGCGTAGTAGAGCGGCTTGATGCCCAGCGGATCGCGCGCCAGGAAGAGAATCGGCGCCGTGGCATAACGCTGGCGAAGATCGAGCAAGGCGAAAGCGAACATACCGCGTAGTTCGGTCAGGGAATCTTCGCCCCACTCTTCCCAGGCATGAACGAGAATCTCCGTGTCTGATTGAGTAGCAAAGCGGTGACCGCAAAGCGCCAGCCGCTCGCGCAGATCGCGATAGTTGTACAGCTCGCCGTTGAAGATGACCGCGACGTCCTTGGTTTCATTCCAGGCGGGCTGGTGGCCGCCGGCCAGGTCGATGATGCTCAGCCGGCGCATTCCCAGCGCGAGTCCAGGAGCACGCGCGTTACCGATAAGAAAGCCTTCTTCGTCCGGACCGCGATGGCGCATCGCCGCGGTCATCGCACGCACGCGAGATTCAGCTTGTCCGTTGCGCGAACTGAAAGCGACGCCGCAAATACCGCACACGCTACTGTTTGATCTCCGGCGCGGAGAAGAAGGCGGCGCCGGCGCGGATAGCATTGGCCCGTAAGTGGAAGCGCGGAATTCTCAATCGGTGGTCCGCATACCAGGCAAGCACGACGCGCACCATCAAGAAGAACAATGTCGCCGCGCCAGAGAGCACGAGATAGAAGAAAGATTCGCGCTCCAGTAACAGACTCCAGTCGACCGCTTCTTCCCAGCCCGGGTAAACGGTGTCTAGCAGGGGCCGCAAATGCAACCCCTCGAGCGGCAGCCGCGCCAGCCGCACGTGCGCGAATCGGTCGTATGTGTATTCACGAGGGTAGTTCGGGATGGCGCTGATGGCCTGGGAAAAGACGACGGGATCCTGCAAATCCTTCCGCGTCAAGTAGCGGCCACGCGCATCCTTCATGATGACCCGGTAGCTTGGGTCCACGATGATCCACCGTCCCCCCATGAGAACCTCCGCAACCACATGCTTAGTACTGCGGTCGGGAGATAAAAGGAGCAGGCGGCGCACGCGCAGATCGGAACTTCGCGCAAGATTCAAGAAGGCATTCGTCGCCGTGCCGCACACGTTCAGTAATTGTTTATAGGTGAGCGTTATCTCGGGATCGCGCGTCGCAAGTTCGTCCGGATTGGATGTCGTCGCACGCGATGGCTCGTCGCGCATCCAATCCAAAATGGCTTTAACTTTTTGTTCTTCCGGAAGCGAATTGGGCACAATCGCGTCCGAGAATCCGTCGAGATACCGGCGAACTGAGTATTCCCGGACGCAAGAGTAAAGCATCGCCACGAAAGCGGCGGCCAGAAGCAGATTGCTGCTCCACCAGATACCGCGGAAAACTCGATGTCGACGCGTTTGCACCAGACTATTCCGCTCGCCTAGATTCTGCACTTACCGCCTGCCTTGAGGCAAGCGCGGCGTATAGCGTTTCCATGTTGCCAACGGGCTCGTCCCAGCCCAAACGGGAAGTGACGTTTGCACAACCTGCCGCGAGTCGCGAACCCAGTTCCGGTTCGATTAGGACTCGTTCGAGCGCATTCGATAGTGCCGCTTCTTCGTGGCGTACCACCAAGCCAGCCTCATCCGCGAGTAACGGGGCTATCCCGCATTGTTCGGTCACGATCACCGGCGTGCCCGCGGCCACAGCTTCCGCCGCGGAGTTCCCGAAATTTTCGTTTTGTGATGGCAGCACGAAAACATCCGCATCCCGGTACGCAGCCCACTTGAGCTCCCCAAAAACTGGTCCCGCGAATTGAACCTTCGTTCGAACGCCTAATTGCGCTGCCTCTTCGGCCAATTTTTCTTTTGTCCCGCCCACGTCAGGCCCAGCGAAAACCAGCGTCATTGGTATTCCTGCAGAGCGCCGCGAAAGTTCCGCGAATGCCCGCAGTAGCAAGTCTGGACTCTTCTTGCTGGAAAGACGTCCTAGGAAGAGAACAAGTTTCACATCATCTGAAATGCGGTGCGCCCTTCGAAACGCACCCGGTTCAGGCCAGGATGCAGGCGCTTCCACGCCGTTGCGCCGCAGCACCACCCTCGCGCGAGAAAGACCACCGGCGGCCAGCTCCTCGACTTCCTGCTCCGAGGTAGCGATCACCGCGCTTGCGCCTTGTAAGAGGCGCCTTCCCCAGACCGCGTGATACATCCGCTTTAGCCAGAGATTCCGCACAATTGGCACAAACATCCCGATAGGTTCGAGCACGTACGGCAAGCTCTGTTTGCGGCAAGCCGCAGCTACAGCCGGACCCAGCAGGTCGTAAAGCCCGAAAATGTGCGCAATATCGAAATTTTGCAGCCTCGCCCGGCAATAACGCTTGACCGCGGGATTCCAGCTCACCGTGCGGTAGCGCATCCAGGTCGGCAAATAGAGGGCCTGCACTCCATTTTCTTGCCGCCGCCATCCGAAGGGCGATCGCTCCGCGCTGATTTTCTCTCCCTGCGTTTGCAGGCGTTTCTCCAGTCCCCAGTCGGCCGTCAGAACCGTAACCTGGTGGCCTCGTCTCGCCAGCCCTTCGGAAAGCGCGCGCACCTTCACCGGCGGGCCCCCGAACTCCAGGAAGGGAGCGTACGTTTCCGTGACGTTCAGGATTCGCATTGTTCGCGCAGGATTTTTTTGAATGATTTGGCGAACACGTTGAAGCGGAACTCATTCTCCGCGCGCTGCCGCCCGCGCGCGCCCATCTCTTTCGCAAGGGCGGGGTCGGCTAGCAGCGCCTCCAGCGAAGTCGCCAACTGAACCGCATCCCCGTGCGTCACCAGGTAGCCAGTGACGCCGTCCTGAATCACTTCGGGCGCGCCCCCGTGAAGGCCTCCGATCACTGGCTTGCCGCATGCCATCGCTTCCAGATACACAAAACCGAATCCCTCTCCCCCGCTGGGCAAAGCAAAAATCTCGCACGCGGCGTAGCACGCCGCTAGTTCGGAATAGCTCAATCCAGCCAAAAAATGCACGTGACGGTTTACTCCGTTTTGTTCCGCAAGATCCTCAAGCCATGCGCGGTCGTCGCCCGCACCCGCAAACACCAGCTGAACCTCCGGTCTCTGCGTCAGCAGCCGCGGCAGCGCGGTAATCAGCGTGTCCATGCCTTTATACCGCTCTGTGCTAAGCCAGCGCCCCACACTCAGAATTATGCGCCCCGAAGGAAAGCCCTCCGGCAGCGCGGGACGCGAACCTGGGCTGATCAGAGCTTCGAATTGAGGATCGAGTGCCCAAGGCAGGACGCGAATTCGCTCGCGCTTGACACCTTGGTCGGACGCGACGTGCTCAGCCGTGTCTTTGCTGGGCGTCAGAACCAGGTTTGCGTGCCGCAGCGCAAGCCGGCGCAGCCCCCCCAGCGGCTCCGAGACGTCGATTCCATGCGTGCAGATAATGCTCTTCATCCGCGGCGCCACAATTCGCATCGCCTGCACCACGGGCCCCAGATTCGGGTGCGCCGCCAGCACTAGTTTGGCGTTGCGCCGCGCTGCCTTCAGTGCCGTCATTGTGAATTGGCCCTTTGCCCGCTCGCACCCAGTGAAGACAAACTCTCGCCCTGCCAGCGTCATCCGGTGCAATTCCGGCGAATCATTTAAGCTGAGCAGACGGCACTCCATGCCGCGGCTCGAGGCGAACTCCGTGAGCACCGCCGCCAGGTGGCGGCCCGCCCGCTGCACCCCGCCGGGTGCGTCTAGTTCCGCGAAGAGACCAATGAGCACTGGCAAAGTCTGCCAAGTGCCGCGTCCAATGGCAAGTGCGGATGCATCAAGTTGTCACGAATGCCGGATTCGCACGCTAGGCCCCACGGGCAGAATCGCGGGACGCTCGCGCCGTCTGGAATTTTAAAACTCGCCTGGCGGAGTGGGCTTGCGATCTGCGAACGCAGGCGTGTAAGTGAAAGTTGGATTATTTCCGAGTGGCCCGTGATACGGGAGGAACCGACCGCGCTGCGCCGAGCTAGTCCAGAGTGCTACAGTACGAGATGTTTTGCCGATTGTCGCTTTGAGCCGGCGGAGTCAGCTCCCGGTAATTCACCTTCCCGGAAACTGACATACTACCTTCGGTTGTTTTGCATTCGTCCAGTTCGGGCCTTGGGCAA
>Ga0209648_10000509_pt1 | contig 29918 bp, 31 predicted proteins | sample GraSoi2013_115cm_FD_185830 | JGI IMG/M metagenome (GOLD analysis project Ga0209648, IMG submission 185830) | Grasslands soil microbial communities from the Angelo Coastal Reserve, California, USA - Sample 9_17_2013_115cm (SPAdes) (version 2) | ecosystem: Environmental > Terrestrial > Soil >...
GCTGTGTCCGCATCGGAACCTGCGACGCCGTCACCACCTGGGCGACTGCGCGCTTCCAGCTGGTGCGCCGTCCCGCGAAGACGGTGAACGCCGAAGTCATGCAATCCATCGTGGAGAGCGATGAGCCGCTTTCGCGCAGCCACAGATGGGGAAGGCGGTGTCCCGGCGCGGCGCACGGGATGTAGTCACCCGTGTCCGATGGCGCCACGCTCACCCGTTCCGCGACAAGCGCGCCCGTCGAGTACGTGAAGCCCAGGTCGACGTCCAGCGCTGTGCGAAGCGGCGTGCTCGCGGGTGGGACATCGGCCTGGTGGATATCGATAAACCCGTCGAGCGCGCTGCCGGGGGCCAGCAGTTCCACGGAGCGTCGCATGTTGAACTCAGCGACCGGCCGTCGCTCCGTCTCGTACGTGTCGAGCAGTGCCGGGCCCGCCCATCGCTGCATCACCGCCGCAAGCTTCCATACGAGATTGTGCCCGTCCTGGATCCCGGTATTCATGCCGAGGCCACCCGCCGGGGTCATCCTGTGCGCCGCATCCCCGGCGAGGAAGACGCTGCCGGAACGCCAGCGGGTTGCCACGTCCGCGAGGGCCGTCCACGGCGACACACCGAGCACCTCCACCTCCAGGTCGGGGACGCCCGCCGCGTCCCGAACCAGCTGCACGCATCGTTCCACCGTGAAGTCCGCCGGCGATTCGCCGTCCTTGGGGCGGTAGCCGGTGGCCATGACCCAGCGCGAGCGGCCGTCGGTCGCGTAGATGACGCCGGACGCCCGCTCGTTGTTCACGCTGTGCAGGAAGATCGGCGGGTGGGTGAGCCGCTCCATCAGGGGCGCCAGGAAGTGGATGTTCACGTTCTGTCCGAGCTCTCCGAAACCGGCCATGTCGATACGGAGCAGCCGTCGCACCGTGCTGCGGGCCCCGTCGGCCGCGACGACGTAGCGGCACCTCACCTCGATGGCTCTGCCGCTCTCCCGCTCGACGAGCTGGGCGCGCACACCCTCGACGGACTGCCCGAGCGAGCGAAGCTCGACGCCAAAACGGACGTCCGCGATCGGGTGTGATATGGCTTCGTCGAGCAGGATGGGCTCGAGCGCAAGCTGCGAGCACGTCGTCCATTCGGCAGGGCTGACGTCGGTGGCCGGTGTGCCCAGCGACGGCGAGAGCTCCGGCTCGGGATCGATGAGCGTGCGCGAGCGCGCCACAAACGGGAGCGCCCTGAACCCGTTCTGACGGATACGTTCGTCGAGCCCCAACGATCTGAAGATCTCCATCGAACGGGTGTTGACGGCGATCGCGCGCGGGAAGATCGTCGTGCCGGGATGCCGCTCGACGGTGAGCGATGGGATGCCCCAGCGGGAGAGCAGGATCGAGGTGGTGAGGCCGGTTGGGCCGGCGCCCACCACGAGCACGGGCACCTCGACCACCGAACTCTCCTCGGCGGCTCGCTCCGCACTCATCACTGCCGCGTACGGCGTCGGCTCGTTCATGAGCCTGACGGTAGGCGCGCGCAGCGCGGGCGGCATCCGTGGTACCGCTGAATCGCTACTGAGGGCGGTCCTTAGCCCACGTGGCGAGCTGAGTGCGGTTGACCAGGCCGGCCTTCATGAGCGCGCTGCGTACGTGGCTCTCGACGGTCCGCACCGACAGGTGTAGGCGTGCGGCGACCTGCTTGTTGGTGAGTCCCTCAGCGACAAGTCGAGCGACCTCGAGCTCACGAATGCTCACACCGCCCGGGGAGATGGCTGGCGATCGGCCGTCGCCGAACGCGAGCGCGATGGCGTCATCGACGCCGAGGCGGGAGCCGTCGGCCCAGGCCGGCCGGGACGCATCGCCGGCCGCTGCTTCCGCAGCGCCTCGAATGCGTTCGGTGCGCTCCTGGAAGAAGGGCGTGAAGGTTGCACCCGCGCGGTCGCGGATCGCGCAGGCCGCGGCGATGACTCGCACGGCACGCGGCGCGTCGACGGCGACGAGCATCCCCGCCTGCCCGATCAGCGCCGCGGGCAACAGGGGCCCGCCCCGGAATCGGCGCAGCCGGCTCGCCGCTTCGCGAAAGTGGGCCGTTGCCGTCCGGGTTGCGTGCTCCGATTCGGCGATGACGCCGAGGTAGAGGTGACAGTGGCCCAGGCCCCAGTCGTCGCCCTCGGTGACGTCCACCGCGAGCGCCTCCTCGACCAGCCGACGAGCGCGCACCGGATCGCCCTCGACCAGGAACGTGACACCCAGCACGGCGGTCGCACGCGCCCAGCCGACGCCAATCCCGAGGCTGCCGTGGACCGCCCGCGACGCCTCGAGGTGCGCGCGTGCCGCATCGATCTCGCCGGAGAGCCCTTTGATCAGCCCAAGGTAGAAATGTGCCCAGCCTTGCAATGCGTCCTCGCCGAGCTGCTCACTCAGTTGTGCGGCGTCGGCGAGCACGCCGGTGGCGGCCTCGTTGTCCTCCGCCAGCATCGCCACCGAGCCGTAGACCAGCTGCATCTCGATCCGTGACCGGTCGTGGGCCGGACAATCCTCGAGCAGTCGCTGCGCCAACCGGCTGCCCTCGGCGGTGCCGAAAAGCGTGAAGAGGTCCTTGGCGCCGGCGAGCAGCGCCCGCGCGCCGCAGGGATCCGCTGCGGCCGCCCACTCGAGCGCGGCGCGGATGTTGTCGTAGTCGTCACCCAGTTCGTCGAGCATCGACTGCGTCTCCGACAACGGCCAGCGTGGCTCGAACGGCCCGACCAGCCGCGAGAAGTGCCGGCAATGCCGCTCGCGGGCGGCCTCGAGCTCGCCGCTGGCGGTGAGTAAGTCCAGCGCGAACTCACGCATCGTCTCGAGTAGCCGGTAGCGCGTGCGCCCCCCCGCGCTGCGCGAAACCGCCACCAGCGACTTGTCGATGAGCCGCCCGAGCGCGCCGAGCGTGAGCCCAGCAACGCCGGTGGCCGCCGCCGCGTCGAACCCGGTGACGAAGACCCCCAACTGGCGGAATCCGTGCTGCTCGTCCGTCTCGAGCAGCTGGTAGCTCCACTCCAGGGTCGCGCGGACGGTGCGGTGACGCGGCGGCGCCAGCCGGCTCCCACCACCGGCGACCTGACCGAGGTGCGAGCCCAGCTGCGTGAGCAACTCGGCTGGAGCCATCATCGTCGTGCCTGCGGCCGCGAGCTCTATCGCGAGCGGGAGGTGATCGACGCGCGTACAGATGGCCGTGATCGCAACCTCGGATTCGGGATCGGCGATGAAGCGCGGGTCATGCTGCCTCGCTCTCTCCACGAACAGCCGATGTGCGTCTGACGGCTGCAAGGGCTCGAGCCGCCAGACAGCCTCCCCGGTGACGCCCAGGGGCTCGCGGCTGGTGGCGAGGATACGAATCCTGCGGCAGCCGCCAAGCAGCGCTGCAGCCAGCTTCGCCGAGGAGAGGATCACGTGCTCACAGTTGTCGAGGACGAGCAGGAGGTCGCGGTCGGCGAGGTAAAGGACCAGCGCGTCCGTCGGCGTCGCCCCGGACAGGGGGCGCACGCCGAGCACTCGCGCTGTCTCAGCGGCTACATTCTCCGGCCCGGGTGCGGCTGTCAGGTCGACCAGCCATACGCCGTCGCCGCGACGTCCGATTTGCCGTCGAGCCAGCTCGAGGGCCAAGCGGGTCTTCCCAACGCCGCCGGGTCCGGTGAGGGTGGCGAGGCGGTTGCGCCCGAGGATCTCCTCTATAGACGCCAGTTCGTGTCCGCGGCCGACCAGCGGGGTCAGCGCCAGTGGCAGGTTTGTCGCGGCGGCCGGCAGTTGCGTCGTCGCCTTCATTTGTCGAGATCATCGCAGAGGCTCGCGCAGACGCCCCGGCTAGGACGAGCAACCCGGCCTACTCTTCCTTGTCGGCTTGACTCACTTAGGCCGATCGGCAGGAGCTTGAACCCTATCTCCAGATTCGACGACAACGACTCGCACTCGCTGAACGGCGTTGTTCTGCACCCCTTCGCAATTCCAGTTTTGCGAACTCGGCTGCACGTTGCCCGCGCCATCGGTCGCGCGCACGCACATCTCATACTCGCCGGGTTTGGTTGCATCCCACACATGGCTCCATGAGCGCCACGCATAAGGTGAGATGGTGTCGCCGAGCGTGGCCTCGGTCCACGAGAGACCCCCGTCCGCGCTGACTTCGACAGTCGTAATTGGCGCGTAACCAGACCACGCACGCCCAGTAAGGAGCTGCGTGGTGGGTGCCGAAAAACGGACTCGGGACATGAAGTCGGGAATCCCGGGCGGCATCATCAGAGCCCGTGGAAGGATGCGCGTGACTGGTACCCCAACGTCATCGGCTGAAACGCGGTAGTGGTAGGCGGCTGCTTGCTGATAGCCGGCGAATCTCTCGCCGAGCACCGTGATCGCGCGAAGCCACTTGACATGGGTCATCCCATACCAGCCGGGGACGATGAGCCTGACCGGGAAGCCATGCTGCGGGGCCAAAGGTTGCCCGTTCATGGCGTACGCGAGAAGGATTTCGTCCCGGCGACATTCTGTAATCGGGAGGCTTCGCTCGTACTGCTGCTCGACATCGCCCTGGACGCCTCGATCGAGTCCTGTGAACACAACGTCGGCGGGGTGGTCCAGTGGCTCGGCCTCGTCCAGCAGCGGCCTCAAAGGGGTTCCTGTCCATTCGGCCGTTCCGACCGCCTCCTCGAGCCAGGGCTGGCTGAGCGGGCGAGGTGAGAGCCGCGCTCGGCCGTTTCCCGCGCACTCGAGTGTCACCGCGATTGTGGTCGACGGTCTGGCTTTGAGCTGTTCCAGATTGAGCCGCAAATGACGGCGCACGCGGCCGCCGACAGTGAGCTCCCAATTGTTGGGATCAACGGCTGGAATGTCGAAATGTATCAGCAGATAGTGCAGGCCAACCGGGGTGATCGCGTACCGAAGTGCCTCGAGCGGCATGGAATGGTTGCGCACCGCCAGCTGCAGCTCATTCGGGGTGATGTCCGGGACGTCGATCAGTGTTCCCGCCGGCAGCGAATCCGTCACGTTCTCAGTCAAGCGTTATCACTCCTTGGGGCGTAGGCCTATCGAACCGTACTTCACCAAAGCGTCGCCGTCGACACTGCGGCGAACGGCCGGAACTTCCGCCGGGCCTAGCCAAAGTCAGCAGGAGTGATCCCGGCGGCGTGGCCAGGTGGCCATTCCACCCGTTCTGCGATAACCATCACGGTCTGTGAGCCATGAGGTCTGGGTTCCGTCCGGTCCGCCGGGGCGCTCCACCGGGCCGGGGCTCAGCCCAGCTTGCGATAGAGCGTCAAGGGTGGCACTGAGCTTGTCAACTTGCACGGCGAGGTGGCTGAACCCGGAGCCATTGTCGACGGGTCCGGCGGCTGGCCTGTGCACCAGCTCGAGCGTGACCGCCTCCTCGCTGGGGAACTTGAGCATCGTCAGACTGGCACCGTCCCCGATGTCAACGCGACCGACCACGCGATACCCGAGAGCAGTGTAGAAGGACAAGGATGCGGCTAGGTCCGCAATGAGGTACGCGGGATGGAGAGTCCTCATACACGGAGGGTACTCAGAAGCCGATCAGAGATTGATCTCGTGTCGATTGATGGCATCGTCATGCATGACGAGAGAGCCTCGAGTTCACGTCCGCAGCGCCTGGCCTTCGGCGGCCAAGGCCAAGCGGCAGCTAGATGCCCAACCTCGCCTGACTTGACCGCCGTTAAGTGATATCCTGCGACGGGTCCTAGGCGGCCACAGTCGAGAACTCTGGATTCCGACCGGAGCCCGGGATTCAAGGTTTATATGCTCCCTCGACGCCTCGCTAAGAGGGAGCTCCTTCTTTAGGTCACAAGATGTTCTTAGTTGGGAGCATCCCGATCTGCGACGCTCGCCCGTTTGTAAACGGCGAGACGGGGCGCCTACTCACGCCTGCGTGGCCGGACCCTAGACCCGGAACGGACTTCGTCAGATCTTTCGGTCACATCACTGGCACTCCCCCAAGGGTCGTCTGCGACGCCACGTGGGCGATGCGATTTCCTGACAATTTCGCAGCCGTCCCACTCGGAACCTCGCCTTCGTTGAAGGGCTTCGGCAATCTCAGCCGGACGTATCGCTCGGATGGACGCGCGGTGGGACGATTCGACGTCGCTGTCTACCGGGAACCTGCCGCCCTCACCTCCGAACAGTTGCTGAGCGTCAGTGCCGGACTCCTGGACTGTGCGGTGAAGGTGCCCCAGCCGCCGGGTGATCGATGGCGAGGGATATTCATCAACTCAGGACGGCCACTTGCCAAGCTACTTCTAGCTAGCACCACATCGTCCAGGCAAAACGGTGCGGTGAGGCAGGACTGGTGGGTGGCCGATGGATCGCCGATGGTGATCTGCGTATGCGAGCCGACCGTCAAGAGCTTCCCTGGGGTCCGCGTGACGTTGTCCGGGTTGAAGGGCCTTACCGTGAACCACACGCTGGTCAAGCACGGCAAGAGAATGATCCCTTTCTGGTTCCTCGGACTGAAGCGCGGAACTCTCGACGAGACTCTCTCCAGGGCATTCGAGCATTTCAGCGTGGTTCATTCCCAACGCGAATGCTTGCGGGAGGTACTTCGGCTCGTACTTGAAGAGAGAGTCGTCGCTGAGAAGCAACAATCACAGTCGCTTCAGGACTTTCTGAAGTCTGCTCTGTCCTGGACTTCAGTCCGCCCACAGCGGTTTGGCGTTAAACGGTCTGCCACTTTGGACGCGATCTACGCGGCTGATCGAATCGTCAACGCCGAAGAGTTCGAGCAACTGAGCTTCCGTTTGAGACAAATCAGACCAAATCTCAGGCGCCAGGTCGATGAAGGTGTGTCGGTAGATGCGCGAACGGCGCGACTTCTCAAGCAGCTGGTCGAATCCAGCAACGGCAAACTGGAGGTGAGCGTGGGCGACAAATATGTGATTTCGGGTCAAGCGGGCGCGGTTGGCCCTGGGGCAATGGCGGTTGCGAACACGTTCACGCAGGCGTGGAACACGCAGCCAAATCAGCCGGACATGGATAAGTTGGCGGAGGAGCTGCAAAAGGTCCGCGAACAGCTCAAGAAGCTAGACGCATCGGCAGAAAATGACATTGCGGTAGGTCAGGTCGCTGAGGCCGAGAAGGCGGCCAAGAACAAGGATGGTCCGGCGGTCCTGCACTTCCTTGGACGCGCAGGCAAGGTCGCCCTTGACACCGCAATTCAAATTGGCGTTCCAGTGGCAACGGCAGTGCTGCAAACCGCCATGCGCGCCGCAGGTCTGCCGGTCTGAATTCATCGGGAAACGAGCGCCGGCTTTGACGGGTTTGAGACGGCCCGCGGGAGGCCAAGCGCTGGCAGAATGGTCTGCAGACTCGGCTCGACTAAGCCTTGCCATCGCCGGGTCCGGCGCCATTCAGGACGCCCGCTCGGCCTGCCCAAAAACTCAGCCTGCGTTCGTATCGGTGCATCTGCGCCTGGATCAACTCGACATCCTCGGACAGCTCAGTTCGCGCCTCTTTTGACACTGCGTCCAGGCCGACGAGCACTCGGTCAAGCACCTGGCGCTTGAACCCGATCATTTCGGCATAGACCGAGATCCAGTGCTCGGCGTCCCGAGATCGCATGGTCTTTGTGTCTTCACCTGGCATCAGACGATCCTCGACCAGGTCCCCAACCGATACCCTAGCCTTCCGACGCGGTGGCTTCATAGTCGAATAAGGGACGTTCCCTGGCATAACAAGATCAGCAACTTTCGCCACTGACGCCGGGAAGTGTTGGCTGGCCAGGCCTAAATGAATCCCGCCAGACGGGGTTCTAACCGCCTCCCGGCGGGCCGGAGGCTGAGCTGATCGAAGGTACTTTGAATCGCGCTAAGCACCTGGGGGGCTCAGGTCTAGATGGCCCCATGCAGAGATTGATGTATATCGTCTGCGCGACGGCGCCGCTGCATTGTGCCTTCGACGAAATCAAGATGGTCGATTACTTCAGGCGGTTGGCCATGCACATTGATCAAGTGACCTTGTAGCTCAGGCCAATCCATGGTCTCCCGCCACGAATCGGGGTGCGAGTGAATTGATGACCCGACTGCCATTGGACTCAGCCCCTCCTCAGCGTTTTACCCCCGACGGCCACCCCGGCGGAGCGCTTACCTAAGTCATAGCAAACCCTGAGCATCAAAAGACGCATCAAATCGTCTTTCGCAAAGCGGCCCTGTATTGATCGGGTTGGCTTGAAACTCCAGCCGTCACCTGGCCGCGCGCTCGGAATCGCCGATCGGTCCCGCGGGGCCGCGGCAACGCGCCCGTCGCTGCCTACTTCACCCGGGTCCGCGACTGACGCGGTCGGTCGTCGGGAGTGCCTTGTCCGGAACCGATCATGCCACCGCCGAGCGCATGTCCATCGGCCTGGGCGCGGTCCAGCTCGATCATCTCGCTGAATGCGCGGTCCAATCCTTCGGCGTTGCTGTAAATGTCGCCGGCGAAAGCCTTCACCTCGTCCAGATCAAGGTGGTCTGAATCGCGAATGAGCTCGCTGAAGCCTTGAATGCCAACCAGGGCTGTGCGGAACTGGTGGCTGATCCGGGTGAGGTATGCGTTCTTAACGGCGTTCAACCGCTCGAGCGCGGCAACGTTGGCAACCGCGGCGTCCTGTGCCTGGTTGAGCAATCGCCGCCTCAACCGGTCTGCCAGCAACACGACCGGGAACATGGATACGTAGAAAACGGTCAACCCGGCCGCCAGCAACAGATACAGCTGATTCGACTCGCTGTCGATCGCGGCTTGCACCGGTGCGTACGGCAGGTATAGCTCGAAGGCTCCAGCGGCCGACGACGTTCCCGCGAAGACGAGCGGTACGTAAACCTGGATCAGCGGGCCGGCGAGGTTGTCGCCGGAGTTCTCCTCGTCATGGCCGTTTGTGATGCTGGCGCTCGAGTGTCCGGACAGCGCCGCACGCAGGTCATCGTCGGGTAAAAACGTCCGGCCGATGAGTGCGTGGTTGTCGGAGTACACAACTGTGCCGTTCTTGTTCCAGACCTTGATTCGGCGTACGTCCTTGCTGACCGCGGCACCCCGCAGCTTGTCATCTATCGTGGCGACATCCGTGAAGGACAGGCCATCCTCCACCAGCTGTGCGCTCAATAGTGGCTGGATCCCAACCTGTGTGATCAAGGTCGCACTGATGCGGGCGGTCTCCAAATAGCGTTGCTGGAGATCGACGTTGAGCTCGCGGGCGAGCACCGCCCCGAGGGCGATAAGAGGCACCAGGGCGAGTAACCCAAATCGAACCAGAGAACCCATTGCGTTTGGCCCGTATTTCGTGGTGTCGAGCATTGTGCGCTTGGCAACGCCGAGATCGACCGGCCTAGGCTACGGTTTCACTTCAACCGCCAGAGTTGGCTTCGTATTCGTAGAGGCATGGTAAGGGGGCTTGCGGGTTCAAATGGCGTATACAAAGCAATGGCTGGTTGACATCCTGCGTCGACTCGGTTACACGCAAGCGGCTGACGACGCGTTGCGGGAAATGCCCGATGAGTTTGACCTCAAACAGCTTCAGGAATTCGGCGCTCGGCACGGCATTTCCCGCGACGAAGTGACCGACGCGATGGGCGGCAGCCCGTAGGGAACAAACTGCCGCACCTGCTGGTCGTGCACATCGGCGGGCTCACGTTGTCTTGCCCTGAGTACGAGCTTCAATGTCGAGGCGCTCCGCCCGGCGGGCGCGGACTGGGTGGCAACTTCATTCGTGCAACTCCCAGAAAGTGTCCTGGCGGCAATCGGTGTTGTCGATTGATCAGAATGCTTGCTTCAGAAGGCGCGATGACCGCATCACCGCCGTCCACGTTTGGCAAGTGAAGGCTCTCATCGCGCCATACCTCGAGACAACTCGGCATTGTTACGTCGGCGGCAAATCGAGTTACTGGTTGATGGAGGAAGGCTGCTCAGCGTGATCGGGCTCCAGAGCTACATTGCATTCCTCGGCGTATCGCTGCTCGTCATCTGCACCCCGGGCCAGGACACTGCGTTGACCATTCGGAACACGCTGTCCGGCGGACGGCCGGGTGGAGTTGCTACAGCGCTTGGAGTCTCGGCCGGTCAAGCAACCTGGACTGTTGCCACCAGCGCCGGTCTCGCTGTCGTCCTGATTGCGTCGGGACCGTTGTTTCTTGCGATCCGGCTTGGCGGGGCCGCCTACCTCGTCTACCTGGGTGTCCGTTCGCTGCTGAAGGCGGCCTCGCACATCGAACCCAATTCGGCGTTATCGACCATGACGACGACTCGACTGTCACCCGCCGCGGCGTTCTGGCAGGGCTTGCTCAGCAACTTGTCGAACGCCAAGATGGTTGCATTTTTCATCAGCCTGCTGCCGCCGTTCGCTGGGCCCCGCCCAAGCTTTGTGGTGCTCCTGGCGCTCGGTTTGAATTTCAGCCTGCTCACCCTGGCCTGGTTGGTGGGGTACACGTATGCGATCCACCGCGTCAGCCACCTACTTGGCCGGACATCAATACGCCGCGGCCTGGATGCGGTCTTAGGCGTCGTGCTGGTTGGGTTCGGCATTCGCCTGGCAGCGGAAGCCAGATGAGAGGGCCTGGGTGTCGCCATATGTGGCGTCGCTCTGAAGCCCGACCGCCGGCTGAACTCATACAGCGGCCCATCGCCGATGAAGATTGGGGCGCCATCAGAGGATCTGTGGCCAGCGGCCGCCCCGCGCCTCCTCAAAAAGGTGCCGCGTGTGCAGCAGATTGCGCACGCGCAATACAACTTCCTGCGGGTCCAGTCGCTTGGTCAGGAAGTCGTCAGCTCCGAGGATCAGAGCAGCATTGCGCGCGACCTTGGATGAGTCCCCGGTGAGTACAACCACCGGAAGATAACCGAGGCTTTCGCGCGCGCCGCGCAGCCGGCGCAGCACTTCGAGGCCGTCCGGATCAGGCATGTGCAATTCGAGCACCACGATGTCTGGTTCGAAATCTCTGAATACCTGCTCAACCTGTCGCGAGTCGGTCAGCACCTGGACGTGGTCGGAAACTTCGGCCAGATGTTCCTTTAGAAGCCGGATCGTTCCGGGGTCATTTTCGACGATCAGGGCGCGATTGCTCATGGCCTGGCAGCCGAGCCTAGGCTCGGCTGAGCACACCCCAGCCAATCGCCACAAGCTTTGTGCCGGTCAAGACCGCAGCCAGGCTCGTCAGGACTGGAGCCAGCCAGTCGAGATTCGGCGAGCCGAGAAGCACCAACACCGGCAGCATCGCCAGCAGCACGGCCGCCAGACCCACCAAACCGGCGGCGGCCGTCAGGCCCAGGCGGACCTGGCCGAGTTCCTCGACCAGCTGCTCACGACGCTCGTCGGCTTTCCAGATCAACACTCCAGCGACCCCGTGACGATGTTAAGTCAAGCGGGAATGGATTAACGGTCATCCGTAACAGATTCCGAAACTCTTTCTCTGGGCGGCGAACTTGGCCGACCGGATTCCGCACGCTTGGCGCCAACCGCGCCTTTTTGGCGGTCGTGATTCGCGCCGCTGGCGCCAAAGACGCGGAATCCAGCCCGGAGGTGGTGGCCGCGGAGCCGTTCGCGGCCACCTTGTTTCAAACGGCTGATCGAGGACCGATCCGTAGCCTCAGGCGCCTAGCATGTGGCCCGATGGGAGCCTGATTGGACATCATCGGTAGAACCGCCGAGCTCGAGAGATTGAACACCTGGCTGCACGGCGGAAAGCTCAGCCTCCCCGAACCGAACGCAGTCACAACCATGCTCGTAATTGAAGGCGAGCCAGGCATCGGTAAGACGACGCTGTGGGCCGAGGGCGTCCGTCGAGCCCGGCTCGAGGACCATGACGTCCTTTTGTGCCGCCCGCGTCCTTCGGACGCCGGCCTGCCCAATGTCGGCCTGACGGATCTCCTGCGCTCGGTCCCAGAAGAGGCCTTCGAGAAGCTTCCCCTTCCTCGGCGAAGGCCTCTGGAGGTCGCTACGTTGCGCCGCGATGCCGGAGAGGGTGACATCGAGCCTCGCGCGGTGGGCACCGCGCTCACCGCATTGCTGGCCAATCTCGCAAGTCGTGGCCCACTGGTGCTGGCTGTAGATGACGCCCAGTGGCTCGATCCGGCTTCAGCGCGTGCGCTCGCGTTCGCCCTTCATCGCCAGGAGGGTCGTGACGTTCGGCTCCTGGCTGCGCTCCGGATCGAGATCGCCGCTTCGCGACAGTCGAGCGGCTTCTCGGTCATCGAATCGACGCTCGGCCGCGAGCGATCGGAGCGCCTGAGCCTCGGCCCGCTGAGCGTGGCTGCAATACACCAGGTGATCCTGGAAGAGTTCGGCGAGTCGTTCACGCGGCCGGTGCTGCTGCGAGTCCACCAGGCGGCCGGCGGCAATCCTTTCTATGCGCTCGAGATAGCCCGCGAGATCCAGCGCCTCGGTCCGCTGCCTCCGGGGCGACCTCTGCCCGTCCCGGAGGACCATCGCGACCTTGCCCTGCTTCGGCTGCGCCGCCTTCCCCGGACGACCCGTGACGTGCTCGCCCAGATCGCCGCGATGTCGCGGCCATCGACCGACGATCTCGACCTCGAGGCGCTCGCGCCGGCGGAGCGGGCCGGCATCGTGCGCGTCCTTCCTGGGGGCCGCGTGGACTTCACACATCCGCTGTTCGGCTCCGCCCTCTACTCGTCGCTGCCGGAGGCGACGCGGCGCAAGCTCCACCAGGGGCTGGCGGCCCGGGAAGGGCGCCTGGAGGAGCGTGCTCGACACCTCGCGCTGGGCGCCGCCGGTCCGGATGAGGCCAGCGCCGAGGTGCTGGATAGGGCGGCCGAGGCCGCAGGATCCCGAGGCGCTGCCGAGGTGGCGGTCGAGCTCAAAGAGCTGGCCCTCCGCCTCACCCCGCCCGACAACTTGAAGGCCGTGGTCCAGCGGGAGATCGAGCTCGCGTCCCGCCGGTACTTCGCGGGTGACGCCTCGGGATCGCAACTGGAGCTGGAGCGCTGCCTCCGCTCATTGCCGGCGGGTGAGGATCGGGCGAAGGTGCTGCTCGAGCTCGCCAGCATCACGTGGAATCAGCAGGGTGGCGATGACGCGTTTCGCATGATCACGCAGGCGCTTGACGAGGCGGTCACACCCTCGCTCCGCGCTCAAATCCACTCCTGTGTCTCGTGGATCACAGAAGACTTCGAACAGGGGCTGGAGCATGCGGAGGCGGCGCTTTCCTTGACCGAGGAGAAGGAGGACCCCGTCCTCTACTCCTTCATCCTCCACAACGTCGCCCGCCTGAAGTACTACTCCGGCCGGGGTGCGGACCACGAGGCAATCGAACGCGGTATGCGCCTTCAGCGCGAGGCGGCACGACATGCTGGGTGGAGGAGCGCTGCTGCTGCGGCATGGGAGCTCAGTGTCGTGCCCGCCTACTGGGCCCGCGATTTCGACGACTTCGACATCGCGATTCGCCGGTTCGAAGAGCTCATCCGGATCAGCCGCGAACGAAGTGACGAGGCAAGCAGTTCGGGCTTGCTGGCGAACCTGTCGGTGATCCATTCCTGGACCGGGCACCTTCAGCAGGCCCGCGACCTGGCCGACCAAGCGCTTCAGCTGGCTCACCAGACCGAGCAGGAAGTCTGGATCGAGATCGCCCTTTGCGCGTTGGGCCAGGTGCGCGCTCGCGGGGGCGAGCTCGACGAGGCCAGGGCTGCGGCAGACGAGGTCGACCGCCGGCTCGAGGTTCACCCTGACGCGACGGTCAGCGCAATCGCGGCGATGGTGCGAGGGCTGATTGCCTTCGCGCGTGGCGAATTCGTCGAAGCTGACCGGCAGTTTGCGGTCACCGACGACTTCGACGAGGCGCACCACCTGCGGGAGTCGCCCAACCGCTATCACGCCGACCGCGCCGAGGCAGTCATCGCTTTGGGCGAGCTCGATCGGGCAGAGGCGCTGGTCTCGCGCCTGGAGGAGCGCGCCCGCGCGCTCCCGAGACCCTGGATTCTGGCTGTCAGCGCTCGGTGCCGCGGGCTGTTGCGATCCGCCCGGGGTGATCAGGACGCGGCCCTGGCGTCCCTGCTGGAGTCGATCGCGCACCACGAACGACTTGACATGCCCATCGAGCGCGCGCGCACCCTGCTCACGCTCGGGCAGGTCCACCGGCGTCGCAACGAACGGCGCGCCGCGAGGACTGCCTTCGAAGATGCGCTCGGGACTTTCGAACGGCTCAGGGTCTCGCCATGGGTGGCGCGGGTCCAGGCCGAGCTTGCGCGCGTACCGGTCCGCCATGCCTCGAGCGACATGACTCCGAGCGAAGAGAGAATTGCCCAGCTCGTCGCCACCGGGCTGACCAATCGGGAGGTCGCGGACCGCGCCTTCATCAGCCCGAAGACTGTCGAGGCCAACCTGGCCCGCATCTACGACAAGCTCGGCGTCCACTCGCGTGCCGAGCTCGGCCGGGTGATGAACGAGCGGGAGCGAGCGCTCAAAACGTAGGGAAACACCCGATTCGGCGCGACCGCTCGCCGCCATAGCGTTGGTCGCGTGGCGGAGACGTCGAGGCGCTTCATCGCCGAGTGTTTTTGGGTCGGGGTCAAATCGGACGACCTGAGCGCGCTCGATGGGCGGGTGGAGGCCTGCGTTGCCGGGATGACCGGTGACGGGGAGAGCGTTCGCTACCTCGGGTCGATGCTGATGCCTGAGGACGAGGTGGTCCTGTGCTTCTTCGAAGGTTCCGCGGCCACGGTCCGGCTCGCGGCTCAGCGAGCCGAGGTTCCCTTCGAGCGAATCCTGGAATCGGACGGCACTGCGTGGCCGGGGGTCAAGCCGCCATCCACGGGGAGGCGGAGTCGATGAGCATCGGGTTGCGCGCCAGGAACGTGTCGTGACGGAAATCGCGGGTATGTCCCGGCGCGAGTTCCTGGTCGCGGCCAACGCGGCCGCCTTCCTTCTATTTCTGGAGAGCTGCAGCATCGGCTCACTCGGGCGCCAGGCCCCAAGCCCTTCGATTCCGCGGGGCGCGTCCGCCTACGAGCAGGCGCTCAAGCTCCTCCGCGATGCGGTGAGAGCCAGCCCCGACCATCTAGCTCAGCGCGCCGCCGAAGTGGTCGCCACCCGCGATGCGACGAAGATCGTCGACTTCGTGCGTCAGCGGATTGCCGTGCTGCCGCCCTTCATCGAGTACGACGATCCGGCGACCGCTCGACGATGGGGTTCCGCTGCGACGCTTCGGGGTGGCCAGGGCACGCTCCGCGACCGCGCCGACCTGCTCGCCGAGCTGCTGAGCCAGGCCGGTTTCAAGGCCCAGGTCCAGGTGGCCGAGCGGCCGTCGACCATAGCGCTCGACGGGCTCTACGCGTCGCGCGCAGTCGCCTTCGCCCCTGACCGGGGCCGGATCGACCTGGCCAGGCAGGTGCTCCGGCAGGGTGGCTTTCCCGCTCCGGGATCGCAGCACGCATTCGCACCCGGGCCCGACCCAGCCGCGGCCATCCTGGCCGCGCTGCCGTCTGAAACCCAGGTGGCCAGGGTGCGCAACGACCTGCTGCCGCAGAGGGTGCCCGTCGTGGCCTTCGAGGACGGCGCCAAGCAGCGGTACGCATACGCCATCGAAGGCGCGGGGATCGTGGACGCCGCGCCCTCAAAGCTGGTCTCGCGCGACGCGGACGCGGTGCACAACATCACGATCACGGTGTCGGCCATGTGCAACCCCGCACTCGGGGGCAGTACCCCGAGGGGTCGCATCGTCGACCTGGTGACTGCCTCTTGGCCCGCGGACCAGGTCGTCGGCCGGCAGGTCTTGCTGGCCTTCATTCCGCCGCAGGGCGCCAAGGCGGTCCTTGGATCGGGCCTCGACGCGCTCCCACTTCGGGTTGCGACCCTGCGCCTGCAGACCGATGCGCTTCCAGTCGGCGCCAATCCGGATTTGTCTGTCGCCGGGAAGTTCGTCACCGTCCAGGGCGATGTGCTCGGCCCCGCGAGCGCCGTGCCAACTCCGGGCGCGGGAACGCCCGGCGCGTTCGGAACGGTCCAGGTCCTCTCCGACGCAGACCGCGCCTCGGCACTTGCCCGGGTGGCCTCGATCGGAGCGTCGGCCAACGCCACCGCTTTCACCGAGGTCGCGCTCGAGCTGGCCGTCACCGACAGCACCGGTTCGGCCGTCGATGGCCTCGACGCGCGCTCATTCGCGGTCAAAGAGCAGGGCACCTCGGTCGACAGCTTCACGCTCTACTCGAACGTGAAGAAGCAGCAGCGGCCGCGGGTCCTGATCGTGTACGACGGCTACGTCGCCTTCGCGCCGAACCTCTTCAAGACCGAAGCCGACAAATCGGCGTTCGAAGCGTCGCTGGCCTCGGCGATCGCAGCCCAGGCCGCGAAAACACCCTTCGACGTTCAGGTGGTTGGGCTTGGCGTCGCGCCGGACCCGCAGGGCTGGGCGCCTCCGGACGCAGGCCGGCTGTCCATTGCGCTGGCTGCCGCCCGCGAGATCGCCGACGACCCGTGGGGGACGGTCGGCGGTCCGGCCCTCGAGCAGGGAGTGACGGCGATCGTGCTCGTCAGCGACATGAACGCGTCGGACACCGACCCCGCCCGGATTCCGACCTATCAGCGGCGCGTGATCGCTTCGCGCGTCCCGGTTCTTGTGCTGGCGGTAGGCCAGATCGACGAAGCCACCGCATCCTCGGTCGTCTCCGTCAGCGGCGGTACGCGCCTCGACGCCGGCGACCCTGCCACCCCTTCCAAGATCGCGGCTCTGCTGGCGCCGCTGGCCTCGGCGTGGAAGGGCGGCGGGTACCGGATTCGTTACGTGGCTCACCGGGACGGTCCATCGCAGCGGACCGTGACGGTCAGTCTTGCCGGCCACGACCATCCAGTCGGCACTACGACCTACGATGCCCCGGCAAACCCGATTCCCCCTCCCGCGTTCGCCGGTCTTTACGCCACCATCTCCTACGGACTGCTGACCGCTACGCGCCGCCTCGCCGGAGTGGAGATCAGGCCCGACGGCACTGCCCTCGGAGCCCTGGACGACCCGGCCGTCGTAGCCGAGACCAGGGCGGCGGTGGATGGGGCGACCACCATCGCGATCGAGCCCGGAACGCCGACGAGCGCGGCGATGCTGGACGACGTGCTGTCTTCAATGCTCACGCTTGCGCCGGCGATCCCGATCTGGAATTCCGCCAACCACGACCAGGTCCTGGCCGCACTGAAGCATGGCGTCCGCCGTACGCCCTTCGTGCTCCCGGCGCTGCTCCGGCCGGTGAACTGGGACCCCGCATCCGTGCCCGGGCTCAGGGTCGCGATCTTCCAGGAGCGCGTGGCCTCATCAACTGTTCTCGAGGAGCACGCGGACCTGGCGATCGGACTCAACGAGGTGGTGCCCCTCGCCGCCGACCGGCACGCCGCTTTCAGAGCCGCCGTTGCGACCTCCGTCGCGGCATGCGCCGCCGAGGCGGCGACCTACCCTGACAGCGCCTACGCGCGGTTGTCTGGACATCCGTTGATCGCGATCGCCAGTGGGGATTACGCGGGGTTCAGCGCTTGGCTCAAGACCGTGCCGAGCGCTCGACTGGCTGCATGGAACTCGATCTACGGCGTCTACGAGAATTACCACCTGCTCGTGCCCGGCGCGGGCGCAGTTGAAGCGCTGTGGGTGGTCGACCCGACCACCGGTGTGGCCAAGGCGGTTCTACTCGACAGCACGGGCGGCGGTGTCCTGGCGAAGAGCTGTCACCTAAGCGGCTTTGCGGCCCTCGCCCTGTACATCGCCGAGCTGTGTCTGATCTGCTCGGCAGTTGCAGAGCTCTACCCGTTCTGGTGCATCGAAATCAACACGCTGGGCTCGCTGATGTGCGTGGTCGCCCTTTTCAATGGGGAGGCGGACATCGGCACGCCGCTGGGGGCGATCCTGCCCTGGCTCCAGCTCGGCGAGGCCGGCCTCGCAGGCGCCGAGGCCTATCTCGGAATGCTGCTCATCGCGCTCACCCTCGCATCTGAAGGCTGCATCTGACGTCAAAACATAGGGAAACACCTGATTCGGAAGGCCCGCCTCGCGCCTTAGCTTCGATGTCGATGACCGGATCAGATACCCAGGTTCCGTCGTCGAGCCTCGGGATCGACACCGGTGAGGACTTCTAAGGAGATTGGTTCCATGTTGCGAAAGTCTTTCGGCCTGCTCGGCGGCCTTGCTCTGCTGTTGATCGCCGGCTGCGCCAGCTCGAATTCACCCACCGCGAACACGTCGCCCGCTTCGAGCTCGGCCGCCTCGCCGAGCGCCCCGGCGAGAACGGGTATCAAGACGACGACCGACCCATGCCAGCTCGTGACTGCTGCGGAGGCGTCGTCGCTGTCCGGCGCGTCATTCAGTGCCGGCACCGAGCAGGCGAACTCGGGAGGCAGCAATACCTGCGTCTACACCGATTCGCAGACGGGGACTTTGTTCGAGGTCACCGTGGCCATCGCCTCAGATGCCGGAACGGCACAGGCGGAATGGGCTCAGGAGGAGACCCAGGCGCAGAATCAACTGGTTGCGCGGGCCTTTGCATCGGGATTCCACGTCACTATCAACGTGTCGGATTTCTCGCTCACCGGAGCCGATCGGGCAGCGGTCGGGACGGGTACCGGATCCTTCAACGGAGTCACGATCGCAGGCATTGCTGTGTACGCGCTCAAGGGACCCATTTTCTTCACCTTCTCCGATCTGCGCCTCAACTCCCCAGCCGCTGGCGCTACGGCGATGCAAGGCCAGGCCGCGACCGTGCTCACTCGGCTGCCTTAGGTAGCGGCGATCCCGACCACCCGATGGTCGAACTTGTCGTAGGTCTTCAACGGCGTTAGGAGGATCACCGGAACTTGCGCCGGGCGGAATCAGGTCGAGACGTCGTGCCTGATCCGCCCGTCTCCTACGCGCGTCGTCTAGCTCACCCCTTGAACGGGAGGGCGCCGACCTGCATCAGAAAATCCAGCCATCCCGTCTCGCTGTTGTACTGGACCACCTTCTGGTCGATCACCCGGGCGATGCTCAGGTTCTGGAATCGAACGGTCTTTCCCGTTGCCGCCACTCCGAAGAGGTTGCCGCTGTGCGTTCCGCTGAAGACCCAATGGCTGGCGACCCGGTCGCCTTGCGTCAGCTGCTGTTGAACCTCAGCCCGGAAGTCGGGGAACGCCTGCCTGACCGAAGGCCAGAGACGCCTGAGGTGCTCCATTCCGGGATGCAGATCGAGAGTTTCCTCACCGTCCGCAACCAGAGCCTCGACCATTGCCACGACGACCTCGGCTGGATCCGACACTTGCTTGTTCATGGAGTTACTCCTAGAATCGGTGACCGAGATTGGTGCAATGATTTCATGAAACAACTCCTTTCGTCAAGTCCTTAAGGTGTCTCCACGGCGGTATGCCATGCGCAATCGGGAGGAATCGTTCGCTCAGACCGATCGCCGGATCGTGGCGGCCGCGATCGGACTGCACGCCGAGAGAGGCGTGGTGGACACAAGCTGGCAGGACATCGCGGAACGAGCCGACGTTTCGCCGGTCACCGTGTATCGACACTTCCGCTCCCTGAGCGAGCTGATCCCGGCCTGTGCTCGCTCGTTCGTCGACTCGGTGGCGCCGCTTGCCGAGGAGGATGCTCGCGCCGCTTTCGCGGAGCTCGCGTCACCGCTGGAGCGGTTGGAGATGCTGATTCGTGACGACTGCGCATGCTATGCACGCGGGCGCGAGTGGTTTCACGCGGCGATGCGAGAGTCTGACCTCGTACCCGAGCTAGGGGCAGTCGTCTCCGCCCAGCAGACCACGCTGACGATCCTGATCCGCGCTGCGCTCGAGGACCACGATCCGCCGGTGGAGCTCGTGTCTGCGCTCCAGGCACTTATTGACTTTCCGTTCTGGCGGGCTCTCATCCTCGCCGGCGTGGCCGAAGAGGTGGCCCCCCGAGTCATGCTCGATCTCTGCGGTGCGTTGTTGACTCGCTACGGCCTCGCTGCCTGAGCCGGCACGGCGATCACCTCGCCACTACGGCTGAGACCGGTCGCGCTTAACGCGGAACGTTGCGATGGCGGCCTGGCGGTACCGCTCGGCCATCTCAACGTAGCGCGCAGCATCGTCAGCCAGGTCAGGGTCGTGGTCCTGGTGTCGCCGGCTCAGGGCAAGCGCGGCGAACTTGGCGCCCCTCATGTACGGCTCCAGCTGCTCGAATGGAAGTGGTCGATCGCCGCGTGCCATATCAGTCTCCTTCGCGAATCGAGCTGAACAATTCGTCGTCCGTCGGCCGGTCAGCGAAATCGCGGCCCACGTATGCCCAGGCGATCGAGCGGTCTTTCCGGATGGCAAAGATCGACGGCCTGGCAATCGCCTCGCTTTCGTTCCACACACTCCACTCCTTGATCACCCGGCCTTCGGGGTCGCTGAGCAAGGGGAAGGGCAAGACCAGCTTTTCCACCATGGCCCGATTGTTCTCGATGGGATCGACCGAGATCCCGGCGAGGCTAACGCCCTCCTGGACGAAGCGGTCCCAGTTCCTTGCGTACGAGGCCAACTGCCCGTTGCAGTACGGTCACCAATCCCCTCGGTAGAACACGAGCAGGATCGGGCCGCGAGAAAGGTGGTCGGCGAGCCGCCAGGCCGTGCCTTCCTGGTCGGGCAGCTCGAAGTCGATCGCGTTCCTCACGAGTGTGGAAACGCGGCGCCGCTGCTCCTGATTCCGGGAATTACCAACTGATTGTCGTGTGGGGCCTTCTCAAGGCAGCGAGGACGACGCGACGGATTCCGCACGTCTGGCGCCAACCGCGCTTTATTGACGGGTCGTGATTCGCGCCTTTGACGCCAAAGGCGCGGAATCCGGCCAGGTCCAGGAGTCGTCTCAAAGCCAATCTCAACGAGTTTCAAACCTTTGTCTCAAACACCTGTGGATTGCCTGGCGATGCGAAGGCCGACTACGACGCAGTCGGAAGTTTCAGGCCTCTGAGAAGCAGGGCGTTGACCGCGACCAGCAGGCTCGAGCCGGACATCGAGAGGGCAGCAATTTCTGGGCGCAGCACCAGTCCAAAAGCGGGTTCGAATACGCCGGCTGCGATGGGAATCGCAATCGCGTTGTAACCCACCGCCCAGCCGAGGTTCTGCCGCATCTTGCGAAGCGTCGCGCGCCCGATCGTGATCGCGGTGACGACGTCGAACGGATCTGAGCGCATGAGCACGATGTCGGCGGTCTCGATGGCCACGTCGGTGCCGGCGCCGATCGCGATACCCAGGTCGGCCTGGGCCAGCGCCGGGGCATCGTTGACGCCGTCGCCGACCATCGCCACCTTCTTGCCGGCTCGCTGCAGCTCAGCGATCTTGCTTGCCTTGTCGGCGGGGAGGACCTCGGCCATCACCTGCCAGATGCCGAGCTCGCCGGCGATCCGTTCGGCGGTGGCGCGGTTGTCACCTGTCAGCATCACGATGTCGACGCCCTGCCGTTGGAGCGCCTCAACCGCGGCCTTGGCGGTTGGGCGCGCCGCGTCGCTGACGCCCAGCACCGCAGAAGCGCGCCCGTCGACTGCAACCACGACGACGGTTCGCCCCTTCGCCGCCATCTCGTCGAGCCGGGTCGTCCATCCGTCGAGGCTGATCTTTTCTCGCTCCATCAGCCTCGCGTTACCAACCGCCACGCGGCGGCCGTCGACCGCAGCCAGCCCGCCATGACCCGGCACGTTCTCGAAGTCGGTCACCGAGCGGCGGGCAGCACCATCTTGGTCCGCGCGGCGAACGATGGCGTCGGCGAGTGGGTGCTCGGAGGCTCGCTCCACCGCTGCCGCAAGCGTCAGGACTTCGAGTTCGGACAAGCCTTCGGCATGAAGGTCCGTAACCTCTGGTTCGCCTTTGGTGAGCGTTCCCGTCTTGTCAAAGACAACGACCTGGACTCGAGCGGCGGCCTCGATCGCGGCCGCGTTCTTGAACAGGATTCCGCGCCTGGCGCCGAGCCCGGTGCCGACCATGATCGCGGTCGGCGTGGCGAGCCCGAGGGCGTCGGGGCATGTGATGACGACCACGGTGATGGCGAAGAGGATGGCTTGACTGAAGCTCCGCCCCGCGAGCAACCAGACCACCAGCGTCAGCGTGCCGCCGATGAGCGCCACCAAGACGAGCCAGAACGCGGCCCGATCGGCAAGCTGCTGACCGACTCGTCCACCTCGCTGGTCCCCTCCTCAACCACGGCGTCCACAGGAACCCTTGCGCCAGGCTTGATCAGAAGTAGATCGCCGGTATGTACGTCCGAGGTCGGTACGTCGACCTGCTCGCCATTCCGGATGAGGAGCGCCTTCGGCGGCGCAAGGTTCAAGAGGGCGCGCACGGCGTCGTTGGCGCCACCCCTCGCTCGCATTTCGAGCCAATGGGCCAAGGAGCACAAAGGCACACAGGACGGTGGACGCCTCGTAGAACACGTCGCCGCCCCCGCGGAGCGTGATGACGACCGAGTAGGTCCAGCCGGTGGCGATGGCGACAGCGACCAGGACCATCATGTCCAGCGTCCGCGCTCGCAGGGCTTGGACTGCTCCATCGAAGAAGATCCATGCGGAGTATCCGACCACGGGCAGGCTCAGGATCAGCTGGAAGACGTCGTCGCGCAGGCCAAGAGGGGCGGGAACGCCGAAATGCAGGACCTGGCGGCCGATCGACGACCAGAGCAGGATCGGTACGGACAGCACGGCCGCCACCAGGAAGCGGTTGCGCATGTCGTGGACCATCGCATCCATCGACATCGACTCATGCCCGCCGTGCCCCATCACCTCGCGCGGAGTCCGCTCCGCGGTGTCGCGGTGGTGATCCATTCAGCCACTATACCCGCGGGGGGTATGATGGACGCATGCCAGGATATACAAAGGACAAGCAGAAGATCGAGGCCAGGCTCCGGCGCATCGAGGGCCAGGTGCGTGGCATCCAGAAGATGATCGAGGAGGATCGGTACTGCATCGACGTACTCACCCAGGTCAACGCGACCAGGGCGGCACTCGAGAGCGTCGCCCTGCAGCTCCTGGCCGATCACACGGAGCACTGCGTTGCGGAGGCGATCCGGTCGGGAGGCGGAAAGGCGAAGGTCCGGGAGCTCAACGACGCCGTCGAACGGTTGGTGAGGAGCTAGGCCGGATTGTTCGTGATCGGCGCCATCCTGCACGCCTTGCAGATCTCGTTGTTCATGCTCTGGGAGGTCTTCTGGCCGCTCGCCTTCGGCTTCGTGCTCTCGGCCATGATCCAGACGGTCGTATCGAAGCGTGCTGTGGCCGGCGCATTGGGCAAGCCCGACTTGAAGGGCTTCGTGCTGGCGTGTGGCTTCGGAGCCGCCAGCTCGTCCTGCTCCTATGCAGCGGTTGCGGTGGGGAGGACCCTCTTCCGCAGAGGCGCCAGCTTCGTCAACGCGATCATCTTCGAGTTCGCCTCTACCAACCTGGTCTTCGAGCTGGGACTCGTCCTCCTCATCCTCCTGGGTTGGCAGTTCGTTGCCGCCGAGTTCGCGGGTGGCCTGCTCATGGCGGTGATCCTGTGGATCCTCTTCAAGGTGACCTTGCGCCGGCGGATGGTCGACGAGGCGAAGCGCCAGGCCGAGCGCGGGGTCTTCGGTACAACGCATGAGGCCCATGGCGAGATGGACGTGTCCATCACCGATGGATCGTTTCTCTCGAGGCTCTTCTCGCCGCGGGCGTTCACCGCCATTTCACACGCGTTCTTCATGGACCTGAACGCCCTCTACGTGGACCTGGGACTCGGCTTCCTGATCGCCGGCGCCCTCGCGGCCTGGGTGCCGAACAGCTGGTGGCAGGCCTTCTTCCTGACCAGCAACCCGACGCTCAACCAGTTCTGGGGACCGTTGATCGGCCCGGTGATCTCGATGCTCAGCTTCGTCTGCTCGGTGGGAAACGTGCCGCTTGCGGCGGTCCTGTGGAACGGCGGCATCAGCTTTGGCGGGGTGATCAGCTTCCTCTTCGCCGACCTCATCATCTTGCCGATCCTGAACATCTATAGGAAGTACTACGGCGGCCGGACCGCGCTCTACCTGTTCTTGGTGTCGTACGGGGCGATGGCGCTCGCCGGGTTCCTGATCGGGAGCGTCTTCCAACTGCTCGGACTTGCCCCGACCAACCACCACGTCACCGTTTTCGAAACACAACCAACCTGGAACTACACGACGTTCCTCGATCTCGCCTTTCTGGCCTTGATGGCGGTCCTGGCGTGGCGCTTCGTGACGACGGGTGGAATCGAGATGCTGCGCGCTCACGCGCGCCGGCCGGAGGCGGGGGCGGAATTGGTCCGCGACCCCGTGTGTGGGATGAGCGTCGATCCGGCCACAGCCGAAGAGCACGTCGACCACCTGGGCGCGACGTACTACTTCTGTTCGGCCGGCTGCCGGTCGAAGTTCGAACTCGATCCGGCCCGTTACACGGCGCAGGTGAGGCAGCTCGAACACGCCCCTCACCTGAGTCACTTACCCGTCACGGCTGCGAGGCCAGGAGGAGAGATGGAACGACACCAATCGGCGATCGATCCGGTCTGCGGAATGAGCGTCGACCCCGACCAGGCTGAATACCGGTCGTTCCAGAAGGGCGAGACGTATTACTTCTGCTCGGCCGGCTGCAAGGAAACATTCGACAAGGACCCGGGCAAGTACATCGCCGGCTCCAGGACCCAACCTGCCCGCTGACCTCCGTCTCGTTACGCACGGCCAGCCGCCTGCGCGCGAGCTGGCGGCGCATTTCGACGGGATGATCGTCGCCTACTGGGTCATGGAGCCGTCTCTCTGACCACCTCGCGCGCTTTCCGCTCGGACAGCTGCTTCCGATATTCCCGGCTCGTGAGCCAGACCACCACAGCGTCGAAGATTGTCAGCCCAAGAAGTCCGAGCGAGAACGCGAAAGTCATCCGGTAGATCTGGTAAACGATGAAGACGATCAGAAAAACGATCATCCACGGATAGGCCCAGATCTGGTCCCTGAGCAACGCAGCGACAAGCACGATCTTGACCACGCCATGGAGTAGCAGGTACGCGGCACCGAATTCCAGGGACGATCCGGTCAGGCTCCCGGCCGCGTGCAACAGGTGTGTGGCGAGAAAGTCGTGCGGGTCTTCTGAGAGCTCGTGTTGAGTTAGAGCTCTGCTCAGCTGGTCGATGGTGCTTGGGCTGACGACCAGCAAGAGAACGCCGCCGAGGACCTCGAGGATGCCGTCGAGGCCCTTGAGGATGATTCCGACGGCGAAGGCGCGGTCGAGGAGATCGCCGCTCTTGAACCAGTTCACATGCGCACCGTCAGTTTGGATTGACTGAGTGCCGCGAAGGCGGCTAAGAGCGAATCAGGGTGATGCTGGCCTGCCGTAGGACGATCAAGACGTCGCGCTGATGGGCCTGTTCGACCACCGCACGGGTTTGTCGTCCTTGTCGTGGCTGGGGTTCTGCAGTTCATGAGGTCCCGCTAGCCTGGCTTGACCCTGGACGCTTGCGAGTCTAGGTCTTCGGTTGGGCTGTGACGATCCCGCCGGTCGCCTCTCCGTACGACCAGACATCCATGTCCCCATACGTGATGTCGTGTGCGCCGAGGATCGTGCAGATGTGGGTGCGGTGGTCATTGCCGTGGTGCATCGCCTGGACGACCACCACCCACAGCTGCAGCGTCATCAGCTGGCCGTCGCGCTCCTCCTCGATCGCGTCTTCAAGCGTGATCCGGTTCGCCGCCTCGATCAGCTGGTCGCCGCTGTGCACGGCGTTCTCCCGCAGCTTGGCGAGGCTAGGCGCCGGTTGGTCGCGCTCATTGATCTCAGGCTTGGAGCCTGTGAGGCGCCGGAGGTAGCGTTGCTCGGCGGCCAATAGGTGGAGGAAGGTGGAGGCGATGGTTCCGTACGTGCCCGCGGTGGTCAGCTGCAGCTTCTCTTCGGACAGCTTCGCGCAGACGTCGAGCAGGTGCAGGTTGGCCCACTTGTTGTAGCGGAAGGCCTCGATCAGCAGGTGGTCCACAACCCAGTTATTCTAACTTGGTAAGCTGTCAAGGCATGGCCCTTGACACCCTACAGGCGCGTGGGCGCGCCCTGGCCCTCTACGAGCGCTACGGAGCGCTGCTCACAGACCACCAGAGAGAGATCGTTGACCTCTACTTGCGCAGCGATTGGTCGCTCGCGGAGATCGCCGATCACCAGGGCACGTCGCGCGCCGCGGTCCACGACATCGTCCGCCGTTCGACGTCTGCGATGCAGGAGTACGAGCGGCGTCTTGGCCTCCTGGCCGAGTCCGCCCGACGGCGGCGGGCGGTCGCGGCTCTCGAGCGCGAGCTCGACGGCTTGAGGCGACGGGTCGCGCGCCTCGAAGGGGCCGGCTAGGTGTTCGAAGCGCTCAGCGACCGTCTCGCGGCCGCGCTGAAGAAGATCTCGGGACGCGGCGTCCTGCGTCCAGAGGATCTGGAGGCTGGCCTCCGCGAGGTCAGGCTCGCGTTGCTCGAAGCGGACGTCAACTTCAAGGTGGTCAAGGAGTTCGTCGACCGGGTGCGCGCACGCCTTGCCGGCAGCGAGGTCGCGCCGGGGCTTACCGCCCCCCAGCAGGTCATCAAAGCGGTGAACGTCGAGCTGGAGGAGCTTCTGGGAGGCAACGCAGAGGGTCTCCGCTACTCGCCGGCGCCGCCGACCGTGCTGATGCTCGTCGGGCTGCAGGGTTCGGGCAAGACCACGACCGCGATCAAGCTCGCGCTGATGGCGCGGCGGGAAGGCCACAAGCCCCTGGTCGCCTCCCTCGACCTCAGGCGTCCGGCGGCTGTTGAGCAGCTCAAAACGCTGGCCGTAAGGGAGCAGGTCGGTTTCTATTCGGGCCAGGGCGAAGTGTCATCGATCGCGCGCTCCGCGATCGAGGAGGCCAAGCGCCTGCTGCTCGACGTCGTGATCCTGGACACCGCGGGACGCCTTCATGTGGACGCCGAGCTGATGCAGGAGCTCAAGCAATTGAAGGCTGCCGTCGCCGTGACCGAAACGTTCCTCGTCGCGGACTCGATGACCGGCCAGGAGGCGGTGAAGGTGGGGGAGGCCTTCGGCGGAGAGATCGGCCTCGACGGCGTGATCCTCACCAAGCTGGATGGCGACGCGAGAGGCGGCGCCGCGCTCTCGCTGCGCGTGGCGACCGGCCAGCGCATTCGTTTCGCTGGGACCGGAGAGAAACCCCAGGACCTCGAGGTGTTTCATGCCGAGCGCATGGCGTCTCGCATCCTGGGCATGGGCGACGTGCTGACCCTGATCGAACGAGCCGAGCGCACGGTCGACAAGGACAAGGCGGTCGAGGTCGAGAAGCGCCTGCGCGCCGGCCAGCTGACGTTCGACGACATGCTCGCCCAGATGCGACAGGTGAGCAGCATGGGCTCGCTCGAGAGCGTGCTCGATATGGTGCCGGGCGGCGGAGCGCTCAAGGGGCAGCTCGCCGGCCAGGACACGGGAAAAGAAGTCAAGAAGATGGAGGCGATCATCCTGTCGATGACGAAGCGCGAGCGCGCGCACCCAGAGGTCATCGACGGCGCGCGCAAGAAGCGCATCGCGCGAGGCAGTGGGGTGGAGCCCGCTGACGTCAACCGGGTGCTCAAAGCCCGCGACGCGATGCAGAAGCTCGCGAAACAGTTCGGTGCGGTCAACCGCAAAGGCAAAGCCGTGGGCCTGCCACGGCTGTTCGGAAAAGGAGGCGCCAGTTGGTAAAGATCAGGTTGAGGCGGATGGGGGCGAAAAAGCATCCCTTCTACCGTCTCGTGGTGGCGGACGCGCGCTCGCCGCGCGATGGCCGGTTCATCGAGCACCTCGGCTACTACGATCCGATGAAGGACCCGGTCGAGATCAAGATCGATGTGGACAAAGTCAAGGGCTGGCTCCAGAAGGGCGCTCAGCCGAGCGAGGCCGCGCGGAGCCTGTTGAAGCGGGAGGGGATACTTGAGCGACACACAGAGAAGTCGACCGGCACGGCGTGATTTTCGCGGCGGCGGAGGCGGGTTTAACCGCGGCGGTTTCCGGCGTGACCGTCCAGAGGGCCCGGCGGGTCCCGGTGTGGACTACAAGGCGCTCATCGAATACGTGGCGAAGTCTCTTGCTGAGAAGCCGGAAGAAGTCGTCGTCGAGTCGTACGAACGCGGAGGCGGGACCGTGGCGATCAAGGTCAAGCTCGCGGACGGCGACGTGGGCCGCTTCATCGGCAAGGCTGGTCGCAACATCGAGGCCATCCGCACGCTCGTGCGGGTCGCGTCGCTCAAAGACCGGAAGCGCGTTTTCGTCGACCTTGCCAACGCTCCGGATTCGCAACATTCGCCCAGGTCACGGGGGCCGCGAGATGGAGGTACGCGCGGATGATCCGCGTCGGCCAGGTCGCCGGTGCGTACGGAGTCGAGGGCGCTGTCAAGGTGATTCCCTTGACAGACTTCGCCGACCGCTTCGAGACGGGCGCGAAAGTGCTGCTTGAAGGCGCGGAGCGGGAGGTGGAGTGGAGCCGGCCCGGCCATCCGGGTCTTGTCGTGAAGTTTCGAGGCCTGGACAACCGGACGGTCGCCGACCTCTTCCGGGGTCACTACCTGGAAATTCCCGAGACCTCGGCGCGTCCCCTCGCCGAAGGCAAGTTCTATCACCACCAGGTGGTGGGGCTCACGGTCCTGACGAGCTCCGGGCAAAAGCTCGGGGTCATCGCGGAGATCCTCGAGCGCCCGGCCAACGACGTATGGGTCAGTCGCGATGGAACCGTGGAGCACCTCATCCCCGCGACGAAGGACGCCGTGGTCCAGGTCGACGTGGACGCCGGACGCGTGGTGGTCGCCGACTGGCTGGTTCAAGTCGAGGACGCGCGCGATTGAGATTTGACGTCGTCACGATCTTCCCGGCGATGTTCGCCCCGGTCTTCGATGGGGGCGTGGTCGGGCGTGCGATCGAGAAGGGGTTGATCGAATTGCTGGCCCATGACCTCCGGGATCACACCCACGACCGTCACCGGCAGGTGGACGACATGCCGTTCGGCGGAGGTCCGGGCATGGTCCTGAAGCCCGAGCCGGTGATCGAGGCCGTGGAATCGATTCGTCCGCAGAACGCCGGGCCGGTGATCCTCATGGAGCCCTGGGGCGAGCCTCTCGACCAGCGCATGGCAGAGCAGCTTGCCCTCGAGCCGGGCTTGATCATCGTGTGCGGCAGGTACGAGGGCATCGACGATCGTGTGCGCGCGGCGTTCAGTGCGCGCGAGGTGTCGATCGGCGACTATGTGTTGAGCGGGGGCGAGATCCCCGCAATGGTCCTGGTCGACGCGGTTGCGCGGCTGGTGCCGGGCGTGGTCGGCGATCCCGAGTCATTGGCACAGGACAGCTTTTCCATCGAACCGTCGGGTTGGCCGCAGTTCACGCGGCCGGCCGAGTACCGAGGCATGAGCGTCCCCGAGGTCCTACTTTCCGGCGACCACGCTCGCATCCGCCAGTGGCGCCGCCAGCAAGCAAGTCAAAGACATGGTCTACACACCAAGGAGTTGAAAAAGACATGAACGTGATCCAGCAGCTCGAGAAGGAGCAGCAAAAGGAAAAGGTGCCCGCCCTTCGCGCGGGCGACACGGTGAAGGTGCACGCCAAGGTCGTGGAAGGCACGCGTGAGCGCATCCAGGTGTTCGAAGGGACGGTGATCCGCGTCACCGGCGGCGGGCTGCGCCAGAACTTCACGGTGCGGCGCGTGACCCACGGAGTGGGAGTCGAGCGCACGTTCATGATCCACTCACCGCGCATCGACAAGATCGACGTCCTGCGCCACGGAGACGTCCGCCAGGGCCGCCTGTACTACCTGCGCGGCAAGGTAGGCAAAGAAGCCCGCATCCGAGAACGCCGCCGCCTGATCCGCGAAGAAGAACCAGAAGCAGAGGCAGGCGACGCAGGGACTGAGGAAACGACCGAGTAATTCCCCCTCTCCCCGCAGGGGAGAGGGTCGGGGAGAGGGTCGAGCAAAGAACCCCGAGCGTTGTAAAGACTGTGGCATCCAGCGCCAAGGCTCGCTAGTCTCGATGCAGTGAGACCAATGCTGTGGCG
>Ga0209648_10000510_pt1 | contig 29897 bp, 25 predicted proteins | sample GraSoi2013_115cm_FD_185830 | JGI IMG/M metagenome (GOLD analysis project Ga0209648, IMG submission 185830) | Grasslands soil microbial communities from the Angelo Coastal Reserve, California, USA - Sample 9_17_2013_115cm (SPAdes) (version 2) | ecosystem: Environmental > Terrestrial > Soil >...
ATCGAAAAATCCTTTAATGTCTCCCTCTACCCACCATCTCGCCCCATTCATGTCTCGTTTCACGGTTGCCAGAGCCGTATGACAGCTCTTGTCTGGCCGGAACCCATGAGCGTGTTTTGAGAAGGTTGGTTCATAGATGGCTTCCAGGATGAGCTTGAGCACGGTGCCCAGGAGCTTATCCCGGAAACTAGGTATCCCTAGCGGGCGTTGCTTACCGTTGGGTTTGGGGATGTAGACGCGGCGTACAGGAAGCGGTTTATATCGTGAAGCTTTCAAGTCTGTAATTGCATCCCTGATGAGCTTCAATCCTGCTCCGTCAATGGTTTTCCCGTCTGCCCCTGCAGTCATATTGCCCGGTTTGGGTGCGATACGCTGGTACGCCAGGAGCCACAGTTCGACATTGTAGAGTTTTTGAAACAGTTTGTCGAATGTGACCTCTGGTTTAAGGGCCATCTTGCTCAGTGTTGTAAGAAGTGCGTTTGGATCTTGCACTATGTGCTCCTCTTTCATGCTTACAACTGAAAACTCTGCGTCCCTTGGCCCTGTATGCGGCTTTCCCGCACTCCGTGGACAGGTCGTTACTCCCCTGCCGACTACTACGGACGCTCCGTCATCTGGCCTGATTTTCAGGCACTTCTGCCATAGCGTGTCGTCTTCATTGACTCTTCACATTCAGACTCGGATGATCCCCGTTTAGACATCATTCAGATACTCTCGATGTAGGTTTCCCGTTCAAACCTTTATTCCCTTATTGGGATCGCGTCTCCTGTCTGGGTATATCTCCCCACTGCGGGAAGAGAGATATTCAGGAGATAGTGGGTGTCACCAGCTTCCCACCAGACGCCCGATATTCCGCTCGGTTCTAGGATTAAAGCCGTCTAGCTTTCACCATGTCGAGATTGCCCTGAGAGACACTCCGGTTTGCTGGAACCATCGCTCTCCCTTTCTCGGCGTCATACTCTGGTCCTTGACTGCCCTTTCGGGAGCAAGTGAGACGTTGGGCATACTTCCATTCCCAGAGGAAGTAGGAGATTGCTCTCCACTGAGATGATGCCCTTTTACGGGCGTAACACAATACGGGCAGCTCTGGCTGGTGTAGTCCGCATCCACCTTGATCGCAAGTGAGCCTGCTAATGCAGTCTTGTAGCTAAGCATGTCCCCTGCTTCTTGCGTCTCCTGGTACGTTCATGAATGCCGGTGAGTTCCTCAAGACCGATCAAGGTGTGGGGGTATGTTTGCACGATGGATTTCGCGATGCTGTGGTTGACATGCAGCTTCAACCGTCTCTCTCGTCCACTGAGCGCGATCAATCGCCTCGTCACCGAACGAGCGCCTTTCTTCTGCAAGCGTTTACGGAGCCGGCTCAGGTACCTCCAGTTCCAGGGAGACGAACAGATAAAACTGCTTGTGTGCCTTATCATACCAGAGCTTGGCGGCTCCTATGGTGGCGCCATGATGGATGAGGGCAACATGGTGCTCATAGCCTTGATAAGGCACAATGATACGACCTCGCAGCGTCAGCACGCTCACCTGTTGTTCTGGGACGAATATCGTCATACGTCCCTTTCTGCAAGCGTCGTTCCACGAGCCGTACCTTGTGGGAAACTCCTTGTTGTACGATCATCTCGCGGGTCTGATTGGCGGTCAGTATCCTGGAATTCGTCTAAAGATTTGCTCATCGCGCTTTGCCTCGTATCTACTGCTCTTACAGCTATAAAGGATGATAGTAGCGATCTTGCTCGCTTCCTCCCTGCCAACAGCAGTCCGTTTCCATACGTGATCATAGGATGAAAAAACTGCCTAATGCCGGTAGTTGCTGCGGCTAAAAGTAGCCAGTGCTGCCGTACATCAACTTCGATACGCCGAAGTTGTAGAGGATCACTTTCAGAATTATTGATGCCGAAGATCGTCGTAACAGCCCAGTCATAACCAGCCTCTCGAACGGCTTTCAGTGCCTCTTTGCCGATATGCTCAACTTTTCCGATCGGATATGCAAAGGTGCGTACCGGATGGCCCAGATGTTGCTCTACAATTGTTCGACACTCGCTCACTTCAGTCCGGACTTCCGTAGGAGACTCCAAGTATGCCAGCACAGGATGATGCATTGTATGCCCACCGAATGAGACCCATCCGCTGCGCTCCATTTCAATTATCTCTTCCCAGCTCAGGATAGCCTCTTTCTCGGTAGGAACTATCGAAGGTATGGCCAGAGCATCACGCGCCTCAGCAAGAAACGCTTCGCGCTCGGCAACAGACCTGGCGTTGCGTGCCCGAGTATAGATTGCTCGCGCTAGAGTTTCTCGTTCCTCTGGCCGATCCAGGTGATAGGTGTAACCCTCAATGACTGCCTCATCTACCTGCGCATGCTCTACCAAGTAATCACCGGCCTGCCACCAGGAACAGTTATTGTTACGGCTCTCTATGTAGCCCGGATTAAGAAAGATGGTGATAGGAACGTGCAATTCGCGGGCGAGAGGAAAGGCATGCGTATAGTTATCACGATATCCGTCGTCAAAGGTCAACACTAACGGGATACGGCGATCACTTATCCGTTCCTTCGGCTTACCAGTCGCATAAAGCTCTTCCAAAGCCTCTTCAAGAGGGAGCACACGGTAATAGCGTTGCAGATAAAGCATATGGCGACGCATATCTCCCCCAGCCGCACTGTGATAGTTGAGAATAATCAAGCGATGTCCAGGGCGCCGTATCCACCTCCGCACAAAGCTTACCAGTCCGCAATAGTAGCATATTGCGTAAAAAATGATCTCTTTCATCTTCTTTCCCTTTTCTTCCCTCTAGATGCTATTTGTCGCGAGACGGCATGTGCTATACGTCGTGCTGCTGCATCGGTACACACGACAAAACGGCAGCATTGGTAACTTGTTGATGTCCGCTCGATAGCCTGTACCCAGCATAATATGATCCGCTCGCAGACACATACCGTTTGAAAGCGTCAGGGCTACCCCATCGTCAGCCTCGTTCACCTCTTGCACGCGTTGTCTCTCATGCAGGAGTACCTTGCCTTCAATGCGCAATCTCAACCATGCCGCAACCAAAGGACCATTGCGGCCGGGGCCCTTCAAGAGCTCATCCCTCGTGGAGTACTAAAAGTTGCACATCGAGTTAGTTCGCACCGTATGCAAGTCGTAAAAGTTTCCATCGTAATTTTTCCGCAAAGGTAGGCGGTCTTTGAGGACTCACACGGGCCAGAACGCTCGAGGCTGGCTCCCGGCGTGTTTGTGGATCAAGCAGGCCAAGGTTTTGATCAATTTTCAGCGAAAATCCAGGATGCGATTGGATGAATTGTGCAACGCCAGCACGGACCTGCTCACCCCAGCCATGACTCATGTCATGCAGGACGATGATGCCGTTGGAAGCCAGGTAGGGCGCTATCAGTGCCAGGTCAGCTGCAACTGCATCAGTATGATGGTCTCCATCGAGAAAGACTAGATCGTATGGGGCGTACTGACCAATCTCTTCACCGATGATGGGAGTCTGGGCTGGATTACCGCCGAATGCGACGATTTGATCGTGTGCCCAATCGGACAGATGCGAGAAGAATCCCCGTAACAGGACGGTGCGTTGGGCAACGTTGAAGTGGGTGAGCATCGCGCGAACAAAGGACAGAGAACCCCGTTCCTCAGGGTACCCGAATTCAGCCGAAAGGCTTTTGATTGGCAAATCTGGATCAACGCAGACCAGTTGGCTGTCTTGTCCCATCGTCAAGGCAATCACCCCGGTGCTTAGACCGAGAAACGTGCCAATTTCCAGGATGGTATGAGGTCGGGTTTTCAGAATGATGGCGCCGATCTGCTCTGCCTCTTGCGGGCTGATACAGATGGTTTTCAGAACGACTTCAGGAACGCCACCTTTTCGGAAATGGATATACAGCCGTTCCCACGGCGTCAACCAATGCATAACAACTATCCTCCTATATCAAAGTATTCAAATAATGAACGCTAGAGCCTTGCACTATCATCTCTGCCGCACGCTTCAGGCTCTCAGCGACACAAAACGCCCCATGAACTTCTTGACGGTATTCACGTAGATGCTGCGCGCCTAAGCCAGTGAGTACCAGGATGGTCTGGACGCCAGCCGCAAGACCGGCGCGCATATCGCTGATGCTATCGCCAATAAAGACGGCATCATTCATGTCGATGCCCAGCTCATCGCGAGCGCGGAGTAACATCCCTGGACGCGGTTTGCGGCAGCAGCAGTTCTCATCCTTACCAGAACGCGGCGAAAGGCCCCGCCCTTGAGGGCTGGGGATGGATAGCCGCGCCGCGAAGCGGCCATTTCCACTTTTCTGTGCTACAATGAGAATAGTTGTGTAGGAACCGTGAGACCGTAAGGCGCAAGCCCCAGGGCAGGCTCCCATCGCACATTGATAACTGAAGAGTGTTTGCCGGTTGCAAGGTAAATCGTTCCCTTGCGTAAAAGCACTAGCGTACCATATCAAGTGCATACCACACCTTTCTCTCACGCTCTCGGAGTCGCCTGGACGCGGGCGCGAGCCGCGAGAAGCGTACCACGAACGCGCGAATGCGGAAGCGATGCTTCCAAAGCGTAGACATCTTCTGCGCCAGAGCGCGTCGGCTCGAAGCTACGTAGGTCTCGGACGAGGCTCCATCGCAGGATGGTGAGAGTCCGAACGACTACCAGCGAGAACCCCCTAGCTTTAGCTATGGGGAGTGCGTCAGTATGTGGACAGTAATAGACCCGCTCAATCTTGCCGCCAACCTGCATAATTTCAACCACCATGCGACGATGAATTTCCTCAACAGTTTCTCGTGACAAACTCCCACGTGCTATTCCGGCCTGGTTCGTACACACAATAATGCGGTGACCAGCATGCGAGAGCTTCGCAATAGCTTCTCTCGCTCCTGGTAGAAAGCGAAACTCCTGCCAACTTTTGACGTAGTCTGCTCGATTTTCGTTGATAACCCCATCTCGATCAAGAAATATTGTAGACACGGTCAGACTCCTCTCTGAGAGAGGTAGAAATAGGAAGATCCATCTTTTCGCGAGGAACTGCTATACCTACAACACGACGCATGTGGCGCGTAATGATATGGGTCAGGATCAAATGGGCATCTTCTTCCTGCTCAATATTCCGACCCGGAGCAAGGACATACGCATCGACGAGGTCTTTCATCTTACCACCATCGGCTCCTAACAAGCCGATGGTCGCAGCTCCGACCTGCTTGGCCAGACAAAGTGCATTGACCACATTGGGCGAGTTCCCACTCGTACTGATGCCAATGACCACATCACCTGGCTCGATCATATTGGCAAGTTGCTCCGCGAAGACGTATTCGTAGGCAGTATCGTTGCTCCAGGCAGTGATTAACGGTACATGATCAGTCAACGAAATGGCCTTTAAGCGTAGTGCGCCTGGCATAATGGTATTCTTGGCGAGATCGAGAGCAAAATGCGAGGATGTGGCTGCGCTGCCGCCGTTGCCCATAATGAAAATGCGATGCCCATTGTGATAGGCGTCTTCGAGCAGTCGCAAAACCGCATGAAGATGTGGGAGCGAGATGGACTCGATCATTTGCCTCAACTCCACTAAGTAGCTATTAATTGCCTCCAATGCCTTGTACCCCTTTCCTTACTGAGCGAAAAGTCAAGCTCGCACGCACTATTACGGTTGCAATGCAGGTTCTGGGTAAGGAGCGACCCAGAGGCTATCGAAACTGGCCACGTTCAGCAGCACTTTGGCTCCTTGCCGGTCAAAATGGAAGTTCATGCGTTTCAACCCTTGCGCTTCGAGCGCCGTGGTCACGGCCTCCTGCGCCTGCTCGTGGCAGTAGAGCAGGAGGAAGCCTCCGCCGCCTGCCCCGGTGATCTTTCCACCGACAGCTCCCTTTTCCAGCGCCAGCGCGTAGCACGCATCAATCAAACCAGTCGAGAGGCCAGGCGCCAAGCGCCGCTTCTCCTGCCAGGAGGCGTGCAAGAGGCGCGCAAACTCCTCCAGATCACCACGTTCCAGGGAGACCTGTATCTGGGCGGCGAGCTGTTTGATATGATGCAAGGCAGTGAGCACCGCTCCATCCTGCTCCTGCGTTGATTTGCGCTGGTGTTTGAGGATCGAGGTCGACTCGCGCGAACTGCCCGTGAAGAAGAGCATCAGCCGCCGCTCCAATGTCTGCCTGACGTCGGGAGCCATGGTCAGCGGCTCGACGGTCACCCCCTCACTGCTGAAGGTGATCGTATTCAGCCCGCCGAAGGACGAGGCGTACTGGTCTTGCTTGCCGATGGGCATGCCCATCTTGGTAATCTCGATGTGGGATGCCAACTCGGCCACCTCCTGCTTCGTCATGGGTTGTTCCAGCAGCGTCGAGACAGCCCGCACCAGGGTCACGGCGGCAGCGCTGGAGGAGGCCAGTCCTGTGCCGGGTGGCACTTCGCTGGCCACGAACAGGTTCAGTCCTTGACGAATGCCAAAGTGGTGCAAAATGGCTTTCGGCAGCGCCAGGTCCCCATCCCAGAACAGATCGCTGTAGGGCGAGTGCCGGAAAAGCGAGCGATAATCCGCTGAAATGACCTGCAGGTCATCGGACTCGTCTGTCGTGATGATGGCATAAAAATATTTATTGATCGCGGTGCTGATCACTAAACCGCCATACCTGGCATAATAGGCTTCAAGATCGGTACCCCCACCACCGAAGCTAATGCGCATTGGCGCTCTCGCTATTAACATCTCTTCTTTCCTGTCTTCATCTTTGGGCGAAACGTAGGTAGCTAAAGTCGGACGTGATCGCTCTGGCCAAATAGGCGAGTTCGCTCCTCCGGGTCAACAATGCTAGGATCCTCGAACGTCTCGGCTTGATCTGCTTTAAAGGGCACCAGGATGAGCGCCCAACCACCAGGCTTGAGAACACGGTGAAGTTCACTCATAGCCTTGCGGTCGTCTGGAATGTGTTCAAGGACATGCGAACGGAGGATTACGTCAAATGTGTTCTCTACGTAGGGAATGTTGGTGATGTCTACCTTGACCATAGCCAAAGGAGAGTCGATATCAGCGCTTATATAGTCGAGATTCGAGCAATTACGCAACTTATTCTGAAGGTAGGATTCAGGAGCAAAGTGCAAAACCCTGAGTTGATCTCGGAAATTATTTGTGCGATTATGGAGATAGAGCCACAGCAGCCGGTGGCGATCAATGCAGCGACAACGCGGACGCATGCCAAGCTGTGTGGGACCATACAATCCTGGCACGTCCGGGCGACCGAGAGGAATAAAGTGATGGAAATAATGGTCACACCACGGACAATAGACCTGATGACCGAGGTAGTTCGGAACGTCACGGATCTGATGATAAAGTTTCTGCGCTGATGGAAGATATCGCCGGGGAATATATCTTTTCACCATTGAAATCATATGTCTGTCTCCTTCTAAATGGCTTCGAAGAGCTTTCTCCTAACCTGGTTACGCATGTATCTACTTAGCCATATTTCCTCCTGGCCCGTTATAATTGATACATGCCCTGCTATACTTCGTTTTTCTCTGCAAGCATCTCGTTCAGGATATTCTTTACCGCCATTCCCCAGGCATCCCAATTGAGATATTTTTCAAAAATTGCTCGACTTGACTGCGACAGTTGCTGATAGCGCTGCTCATCCCGATAAAGTTCAGCGATCACCTGCGCATATACCTCGCCTCGTGCCTCATAAGGCAAGACATAGCCGTTTTCACCATCTCGCACCACGTCCCCTACTCCTCCCGTATCGGTGGAGATGACGGGAACGCCGAATGCATTGGCCTCCTTGAAAACATTGGGGGCGCAGTCGGCCCGAGTAGGCAGAATGAGGAAGTCGGACGTAGCATAGAGCTTCTCAATCTCGCGTGCCTGCTGCTCGTCATTTTTGTCCAGGTAGGGAATAACTTTTAAGCGTGCGTGAGTAATGCCAGCAGGAGGCGTCAAGCCGCAAACGATCAGTTCAGCCTCAATACCCATCTCTTCTAGCTTAAGCAGCGCCTCGTAAGCAATATCGCCGCCTTTGCGCTGCCACTCATTGCCCACAAACAACAACCGGCATTGCCCCGACAACTTCTTCGCCAGCACTTGCTCTCGCGGCGGGATATGATCGAGGTTAGCACCAAAGAAGATGGCGTGAACCTTCCGTGGATCGATGCCATAGTCCTCGATTGCAGAACGCGCTGCCCAGGTCGATGAGAAAAGCAATTTCGTGGCGTTCTGGAATGCCGCTTGCTCGACTGATTCTCCCTGACGCGTGGAAAACGGCAGCAGATGCGAGTACTCAGGATAGTAGTCGTGCTGCAAGCGGAATGTCACATCCAATGGCAACAGGACAGGAATATCAGTCTGTAAGAAAGCGATCTCAGGCGCACAGTCAGGAGCGATGATCACGTCAAAGCGCTGTCCGGTTAAGAGTTGAGAGGCAATTTTCGCATCTTTTTTCGCCACGAACAGCAGGCGCTTGTAGGCAATGCGCCACTTGAGATGGCACTTCTCCGCCATGTGTAAAATGAAGTACAGATAGCGCCTTTCCAACGAGAGTTCGTGTTCAAGGTACGTGACCTCGCCGCAGTACTGCTCAAGGGCCTTGCCCATATAGTAAAGACTCCCCGAATAGCTACGCTTATTATTTGCAGGTTCGGATGTGAGAAAGGCTATTGTAGGCCGATTTTCTGTCTTATTCATAATTCACCTTCCAATCATGCTCTTATCGTATTGCCCACTACATGGTCATAGTGATAAGGCCAGATCTCTCACATTCTTTCACTAAGATGTCGTGAACATGACGGCCCCAAACATTCCAGTTCAAACGCTCTTCAAAGGCTGTCCGGCTAGATTGGACAAGACGCAAGTAGTGCAACTTGTCTTGATAGATATCGGCGATCAAGTCGGCATAGTCTTCGCCTCGTGCCGAAAGGGGCAACATATAACCATTTTCCTCGTTACGGATAATGGTGGCGATGCCGCCGGTGTTGGAGGTAATAACCGGCAGACCGAAAGCACTGGCCTCCCTGAAGACATTGGGAGCGCAGTCAGCCTGTGTCGGCAGAATGAGGAAGTCGGACGTAGCATAGAGCTTCTCGATCTCCCTCGCCTGGCGCTCATCGTTTTTGTCCAGGAACGGAATGACCATCATATGCGGATGAGTCATACCGGCGGGAGGCATACAGCCGCACACGATCAGCTCGGCCTTGATGCCCATCTCTTCTAGTTTGAGCAGTGCTTCGTAGGCAATGTCACCTCCTTTGCGCTCCCATTCTACGGCTATAAACAATAATGTGCATGTTCCTGATGGCTTTCTTGTATCGGCGACTTCTCTTCCTGGGACGGTATCAAAATTCGCTCCGAACGGGACAACGTAGACATGCTCGGGCTGGACCTGATAATCCTGTATAGCAGAACGAGCCGCCCATTCAGAAGACATAATCACTGCTCTCACTTTCTTGAATGTCTTCCGTTCGATGACCTTTATCTCGTGTATCGAACGACTGGACAGTTCAGTATAGTAAGGATGATAGTCTAGTAGTTGGGCAAATGTGGCGTCACCCACCAGCACAATGGGAATATCTGTTTCCAGATAGACGATGGCCGCTTCACCGACCGCGACGATTACATCAAATGCTTGTTCGGCCAGTTTTTGCGTCGCCTGGAGCCCGCAATGCCTTGCCTCAGCAAGATTTATCCACTGTAAGTAGCGTTTCTTGAACAACGTGCGTGAGCTTTTCGCCCAGATTCTGCTTAATAAAGAAGGCTCATGAGAGCTAAGTGGACCGATACATGTTACATCACCACAGTACTCTTGTAGCGCTCGTCTCACATAGTACAGACCGCCTGACCAATTGCCTCTGTCAAAGGGATCTAGCTCTGTCAGGTAGGCAATATGTAGACGGTTGCGGCTTTGGGGTATGCTCATATGCTTCTCCTGACGCTGACTTTCCATTTTCCAACTCTTCTCCTGATCCCCTCCTTCATAAACCACAGTGGCTCCAAGTAGGGAAGAATGTGCCGCAGTATTCTTAAATATTTTGAGTTGCATTCCAGGTATAGATGAGGGTGTACAACGGAAAGTGCATCGGGGTTGGTCGCCTTATACGCTTCGGCTAGATTTTTATTGCCTACAAGCGCCTCTTCTGTACAGAAAAACAACATGTTCTGTCTATACCAGAAAGGAATCTCCCGGTCATGCCAGATGCTCCGACGCAAGGAGTCGATGGGGACAAAGCCATGCTGCTTGAACAGAGCAGACCAGTATTCGGGCCATTGCTCGTTGAGATGACCATCGCCCCCTTGATAGGGAATGGCCGCTGAGAAAAGAATGATAGAGGCCAGGCGCGTAAGCGAGGCGATGAAAACCTCGGCGCTCTGTGGTAGCAAATGCTCAGCGACTTCTAAGCAGACGGCCAGATCGTAGACGCGGTCAAGCGTGAAAGGCAGATTGAGATCGAATGGTATGAAATTTTCCTGGGGAATGATGAGCAAGTTCTGCTGGACATACACGCCATCTATGCCCATGATATCCTCGATGCCCTGCGCCCTGAACGCCGCCAGGAATTCGCCGGTGCCGCAGCCGACATCGATCACGCTGGTTGGCTGAATCATCTCGAGCACTTTGGGGACAATCCGCGAAGCGGCTTTCCAGGTCTGCGCCTGCCGCATCTCGAAAAATTTATTCGTGTAGGTGGGCGATGTTTTAGCGCTTCCATCACCAGATTGATTGCCAATATGTTCTGTTTTGGAGTTTGTTGCTGATAGCACTTAGTTTCTCCTTTATTACACCATCTTTGTATAAGTGATGAAGCTGCAAACGCTTCCTCACCTAATTAAGATCCTTCAGAATGAAACCATACATTTTAAAAAATATGAACACCCAAGGAAACCCCAGTACTCTGTCCCTGAGCCAAATCATTGTCTACGAGGTAGAGTGCAAGGCTACCCCTGCACATTCTTCAAGACCATTCTGCTCGTTGTTCTTCTGATTATCGGTTTCTAAAATCCCGGGTCTTTTCATGTTTTGTTGTCACATCCCACGCCACACGGCGCTACGCTAGATGCATGCATTGAGTAGAGACTCTACTTTCCTCTTCACTTTCTTTATAATAGGGGGGTTCTTCTGCCGCACAAACCAAGATTTGTCATTATCCCTGGAGAGAAAACCCAGGTTATGATCGGTTATGAGCGAAAATTCGGGATGTATCTCGATGAAGTAAGCAATGCCTTTTTGGACTTGTTCACCCCATTCCCATGCTTTATTTACATCATGAAGCACGATTATCCCGTCTTGTGCCAAATATGGACAGATCAAAGTCAAGTCGCTATAGACTGCATCTGCATCGTGATCTCCATCCATGAAAACAAGATTGTAGGGAGCATATTTGCCTACCTCCTCACGTATAATTGTGACCTGCGCAGGATCACTGCCTTGTGCAATAATCTTTTCTTTTGCCCATGCGGGAAAGCGGGAAAAGAAACCCTCTAGCACAATCGTTCGCTGATCGAGTCCAAAGTGCCCAAGCATCTTCCTAACAAAGTCAAGCGTTCCCCGGCTTTCGGTATCATTGAAATGTGAAGTAAGCGCTGCAACAGGTAAATTTGGGTCAATACACACGAATGTACTACCAGGCAAACTGGCTAAACCGATGACACCCGTACTTAACCCGATGAATGTTCCAACTTCCAGGATAGTTTGAGCAGATATTTTCTCAATGATACTACTAATTTGTGTTGCCTCCTCACGACGAATACAGATAGTACTGAGTACTTGATGAGGGATTCCTTGAACTCTGAAATACTGATAGACTTTGTCCCAATTATTCATCACAAAAATTCTCCTTTAGCGTACTAAACAAAAACGAAGTATGTATTGTCTCCTGCCAATAGTACACACAACAGGCAAAATCGCTCAGAACATCCAGGACAATTGTCTTGGTGTCGATCTACCGAATTCCCGCCAGAAAAAATAGAACCTAAGGCAGTCAGGCCTATCTGGCTCTCGTAAGTCTCTATGGTTAAGGAAGAAGATGCTCGATGACAGCAAAGCCGATTTCTAACTGTGCAGACTCAATGCACCTTGATCGAACATGATTCGGTGCTGCTCTTAGAACACTTTGACATATCATTATCGGACTGTTAGTCCCTGGTATATCAAGTGTTGTTACGCGAACATCAGTTTCAGTTAAATTTTTCAAAATACAGTACCCCCTACTATCCTTTAGTTTGATGTTTTGTATAAGAGGAGGAAATAATCCTTCTCGCGACCGGCAAAAGCCCTCCCAAGAACAACAGGCATAACCCATAGATAAGAAGCAAACCGAGATGAACACCCCAGGCGACGACTATACTTTGCCCCTGAGCCAACCCACTATCAATAAGGTAGAGCGCAATGCCGATCCCTAGAGCAACAAGAAACAGACCAATCTCAAAAGGTACGGGATAAATGCGTTGATTGAAGAGGTAGGACATCAGTGTCAAGGCGACATAGGCAACCAGGGTGGCAAGTGCCGCACCCATCGTACCATAAGCCGGGATCAACACTATGTTCAGACCAACATTGATGAGCGAGGAGACAATAAAATAAAGTGATGTCAGCCAGTTCTTCCGTAGCAATGACGTTCCCAGGCCCACTACATTACAGAGGCCAAAGAACATGGTTGACAAGGCAATGACCGGAATGATCGAAGCCTGAGTATGATACGATGCAGGGAACAAGAGATCGAGAACGCTCCTCCCAAAAAGCGACAGGCTCAGGGTTGCAAAGAGCAGAACAAAGCTGAATCCGCGAAAGATCAGCTTGAATACATGCTTAGCGTCTTCACGCTTCGCTATAGGGTACATCAACACCCACCAGGTTAGCGTAAACGGTCCAATAATCGCAGCTGATAAGATGCCTCCCAGGGTATAGGCGACCGAATACCCGGCAGTAAGGGAAAGCGATGCAAAATGCTCCAGCAAATAGCGATCCGACAATTGCAAGACCCAGCCAGATATAAGATTCATAACATGAGGCACGCCAAAGGCAAGCATGCTTCCCACCCAAGCTATACGCAGGTGGAAACCAGCGCGCCAGAAAATGACGGGAAGCGTGCAGACTATGATGATGACATCGCCCAGACCGTTCGCCACCAGCGATCCCACAACGCCCATATGTAGTGTCCCCACCAGCACGATATTTGCCCCGGCAGTGATTAGCAAATTCGCAATGGATATCGTCGAAAATAGCACAGCCCGGCTCTCCACACGTAACCACACCAGACCCGGGACGGTTAAATTCTGGGACAGAACCAGCACAGAGGCCACTGCTACTGCTCCTGCGTACGAGGTGCGGCCCAGCAGCAGTACAGACAGCCAGGGAGCAGTCATCACTCCCATAGCCGTGGTCGGGAGCAGGATCAGCAGCAACGATACTACCAGCGTTGAGAGCGCATCCAGTTGCTCTCGCGGTGTCTTACAGTCATACGAATACAGGCGTGTAAAAGCTGCGCCCAATCCTAATTCAGTCACCCCAGCCACTAATGTCACGGCTATATTTAATACTACCAATGCTCCATAATCTGTCTGTGAGAGCACATGCGTCAAGAATGGCGCTATCAGTAGCCCGACGAGCGGCCCAGCTAGCGATGAGATCGCATAGATACCAGAGTTTTTGACAAGGTTGCGGATCAGACTGAAATAGCTTTCTCCACCAGGAGCTTGACTCTCTGATGGAGAAGCCTGACCACTGACCGTACTTGATCTCGGTATCGCGGGCAAGAGCCACGTCGGCTGGTTGTAGATCGAGATGCCATCTACCAAAGGAGAAGACCACGAGGAAGGCAAGTGAATGGCTCGCAATCCCACCCGCGTCGCGAGTTGATCGACAACAATAGCGGGCGACTCCAAAGTTGGAGCTTCATCGATGCGCATGGTGACAGCCAGGTCCGCAGGCGTATCACGGTCGCAATTTGACTCTTCCGGCAATGGGGTAGACGGAACAGCCATCTCGTTATCGAGCGGTCTGATACTGCGGAACTGTTTTGCTTTGTTCGTGTTCTGTTCTCTCATCGGTTCCCAACGGTTCAGCCTAGACCCCAAGCAGATGATCCAGATTGATCACACTAGTTGGCTGGACCATCTCCAGTACTTTCGGGACAATGCCCACGGCAGCTTTCCAGGTCTGCGCTTGCCGTGTCTCGAAAAATTTATTCAGATACATGCGCGGTGTTTTGACGCTTATATCACCGGATTGCGCGCTGCCAACACCCGCATTAGTCTTTGTGACTGACGACATTTCGTTTCCCTTTGAGCCTTACTACAAAATCTTCATAGAGACGAATAAGCTGCAAACTCTCTTTCTCCCAATTGAACTCGTTTCTAGCTGCCACTAGGGCATTTTGGCTCATACGATGCAGAGCGGTATCATCTGCTAGCATAGCATTGATTGCCGCGCCAATAGCTCCAGGTTCAACCGAGGCGACTACTTGCCCGACATCGTAGCCTTGAACGATATCAACAACCGCCCCAATATCCGAGGTCAGCACTGGTAAACCGGCCATGAGATATTCAAAGAGTTTGTTAGGGAGAAGAGTTTGAACGTTCAGGGAAAAGTCTGGTGGATGCACTATTAATCCAATATCAGCCGAAGCCGTCCATTCAAGTAGTTCTTCATGGGGAACCGGTGGCATGATTTTGACGCAATCGGCCACTCCTTCACTTGTAATACGGGCTTCAAGTTCAGTCTGAGTTGTCCCCATGGCTTTACCCATCATAACGATCACAATATCCGATTCCAAATATGTTGCCTCTTGGACCAGTTGGTCCAGTCCACGATCAGATTGAATATTCCCCTGATAAAGGGCTATCCGCGTATTGGGGCTTAGTCCAAGGTACCGCCTCAATCGATCAGCTTTTTGAACTTCCCGGTATTTAGGAATATTACGCACCAGTGCCAAAGCTGGTGTGCGGTATCGATTGCAAATTTCTCGCGCATGAAGGGGGGAGGTAACTATTACTGCTGCACAATGTGGCAACAGAAAATCGTAAAGGTGCGCACCTACTCGGCGCCAGAAAGCAACCCCCGTGGTAGGTATAGGAAATTGTAGGTCGTAGATTTCGAAGATGAGGGGTTTACGCAGCAAGCGCGCTACGATATAGCATGCTGGCAATGCAGTCAACTCACACGCATGGTAGATGTCAGCGCGCATGCGAATCAGCCGCAGAATGCTGAGGATGAAGGTCTTTACAGCCACGATGAAGAACCAGGGCTCAAATCGCCTGGAGTTATGCCAGCCAGGCACAATTAAATGTTCCATATATAGGCCGCTAAGATCCTCCTCGGCCGGGCAAGTGCGTTCCGCCTCTACATCAACTACAGTGACCGCAAATCCGGCTTCTACAAGTGCGGTAGCGCCACGCAATAAACGATAGTCTGAGCGTCCTTCCCGCAGAACATGGATGCACACCTTGCATTGCGATGCTGCAATGCTCGAGTCTCCTGCCGTGGAAGTGGTGGCTGTGGATCGCATTCCCATAAATCGCCCTCTCCTAAAAAGCGGTGATACTCTTCATTACTCCCCGCGTTCCTCGCCCGGCAAAGCCAAGATCTCCCGATAGAGGCGGATCAGCCGCGGGCTTTCTTTCTCCCAGTTGAACTCGTTCTGGGAAATCTCCAATGCATTCCGCTGCATGCGAGCCAGCGCTTCGCGATCTGCGAGCATCGTGTTGATCCCCGCTGCAATCGCAGAAGGTTCAAGCGAGGACAAGACGAGCCCGACATCATGGGTTCTAAGCACGTTTGCAATGGAATCCACTTCCAGGCTAAGCACCGGCAGGCCCGCCATCAGATACTCAAACAGCTTGTTGGGCAGCGCATAGCGAACGCTCAGCGAAAAGTTGGGCGAAGAGCTTATCAAGCCAATATCGGCCGAAGCGGTCCAGTCCAGCAGTTCCTCGTAAGGAACCTGGGGAATGATCTTGACGCGGTCGGCCACTCCCTCCCGGGCTATGAGCGCCTCAAGCTGAGAGGCCACCCCCCGATAGCTTTTGCCCATCACCACAATCACCGTCTTTGGCTCTAAGAAGGCCCCGGCAAGAACCAGTCTATGCAGTTCACGATCCGGCTGTATGTAGCCCTGCCAGAGCGCAATGCGTACATCTGGCTCCAGTCCCAGGTAGCGCCGTATCCGATCGCTTTTCGTGACCGCCCGGTAGACTGGCACATTGAGAATTACTGTCACTTCTGAATCTGGATAGCATTTATGAATCTCTTGTGCAAAAAGAGGTGAGGAAGTAATGATTCGTGTGCAGTACCGGATCATGCGAGCCAGAAGGCGTGCCGAGAGCGCAGTTAACACGCGCCAGCGAGTAAGATGCGGATCAGAAAAAGGCAGATCGGGCAAATCAAAGATGAAAGGTTTACGACGCAGCCGTGCTGCAATATAAGCCGGGAGAAATGCCTTTTCAACATGCACATGATAGATATCTGCAGGCGTCCGCAATAGCCGAACAGTACTACGAATATACATCAGCACTAATTTGACGAGAAACCAGGGTTTGAAGCGCGTATTGGTATACCAACTAGACATAAAGATATGCTTGAAGTGGACACCCTCAATCTCTTCTTCAGCAGGCCGAGTACGCTCGTCTTCAACGTCAACAAAGGTGACGTTGAATCCGGCTTTTACGAGCGCGGTTGCGTCGCGCATCAACCGAGCCTGAATACGTGCCGGGAGTTCTAAAACGAACATGCATACTCTAACAGGTGGAGTTGTTAGGAGGGCATCGTCCACCGTAGAAGTATCTGTATGAGTCATCATTTTCATACTATAAAATTCTCCTTCTATTTCTAAGTAATAGGTCATCCAGCGCAGCCCAGTAGGTCACTCTCATTAAGTGTCGCCTGAACTGAGCAGCGCTGTGCCGCTTCGCAATATAATTTCTTGCGGAAACTCCCATTTGGCGACAGAGTTCAGGATCATTCAAAAGCCGCATAAGAGCCTTGCCAGTTTGCTCTATATCACCCGGCGCCACGGCAATACCCCGTCCGTCAGCAAGCAAAACGGCATTTGATATGGGCAGTTCTGAGGCGATCACTGCACAACCAGAGGCCATTGCCTCGAGAACAGCCATGGGGAAACACGCGCCTCTTATACTGGTATAGAGGAATACATCGCTTATTGCGAGCAATGAGGGGACCCTTTCCGATGGAATGTTTCCCCAGAACACACAAGTTCGAGTCAAGCCAAGCTGACGAACCCTTTCTTCGAGGCCCTGGCGACCAGGTCCATCCCCTGCGATAATGACTCGCACACCTGCGGCCTGTTCGGCTGGGAGAGCGGATACTGCCTGGCTTACGCTTTCTAGTGCAATATCAAGACCTTTTTCGGGCGAGAGTCGGCTGATAATGGCGATAACTGTAGCCTCGGCCGGAATACCACTACTTTCACGCGCTCCTCTCCTCTCCTCTTCACCCAGGAGAAGATGGCGTTCGATATCTACCATACTGGCAAAGCGCGTGAGATGACTTGATGGGATACCGTACCTCTTACAATTCTCTTCTTCTTCGTCCCCCTCGACACCGGGGATGAGAAAATGATCCACGAGGCGGGCAGAAATTCGCGCCAATAGGTATAGAGAAGGCCAATAGCATGCAAGGCGGATACGACCAATAAGGCGAACTGGCAACGGTCTCCCTGCATAGCCATTTATTCGCTGGGCACGATAGAGAGCGTTTCTGCGCAGCGTCAACTCCGCGTGATCGATGCTTACGACACGCACACCTGCTACTTTCGCGGCCAGGGCTGCGTAGACTGCCGTGAAAGTACCGTCTTGCGGCAAAATGACGTGATAGTCGGCCCCATGGCGCATGAGCGTAATGAGCTTCCACCACCCGGTCAAGACGTAAAACCAGACGCTTGGGAATTGCGTTCCCGTCGTCCTTGAAGCGCCGAACTGGTGAATGGTCAGGCCGTCCGGGTTTGGCCCGGCGTGCTGCGTCAGATACTCCGATTGCCATTCATCCTTAGTGGCTTGAGCGATTCCCTGCACGAAGGTAGTTATCCCACCTGTGAAAGGAAAGCTAGGGAGAGCCACACAGACGCTCTTAAGAGAGGATTCCTGAGGCCTGGAGAAAAATGCCGCGCGCAATCGCTTTAGAAGCGCGTCCCTGTAGTTAGTGCATCCATTGACGATCGAGTAACGCAACCGATTCCCGCGGCGCTGTTGGTAGCTTCTCCAGCGCGAAGCAACGGCTGAACACTGCTCGCAAGCAGAGCGCCCCGCAAGAGCTTCGAGCAGGCGCGCCTGCTGTGTAAGCTGGGAAGGAGACGCTAGTCTTCGGGAAAGCAAGTCTGCATAGGCCCAATAGCCTGTGTCGAATTCATTCAACAGCCCGTGCATCGTCACCAGGCCGCGATCGATGAGTTGTTGTATGCGGGCCTCACCTGTGAGCGCCACGTAGTCGTACAGACCAAAGAGAGCGACGATGAAACCGTTCAGCAGGTGTGCCGCGGGATAAACAGCCACATCTTCAAAGAAGACACCGTTCTCTCCAATAGGCGTACTGACGCCGCCATCAAGCACATCGCGTTCAAAAGTTCGAACCACGCGTTCCGCAACTTCGAAAAACTCTTGCTCCTGGGTGAGCTTATATGCACGCGTCAATACAGAAACGCTGCTCCCCTGCGCAGAGGCAGATAAGTAGGAACTCCCGGCTGGTATATGCGACCGGGGAAAAGAGATCGGCCACCCACCAGCATCATCGCCGATCCGCACTTCATGTTCTACTAACCTGTACGCTTGCTCCAAAAATGCTTTTCGATGATTTTCCTCACCGCTCGTGAGATACTGATTCCAACGGGCTAAGGCATGTTGTGCAATGGTGGTTGGGTGGTACGCTGCAAAGCTACCCTGGCAATCTTCCCCGTCTTTGTCAAGCATCTGTTCTGATGATGCTTCATAGAGCGACATTTCAACGGGATAGTATGACAGAATAGAATCGCGCTCTTTCCCAGCGAAATGGAGGTCGCCTTTTATCATACTTCTTAGCTTACCCATGGAATTGATCAGAACCTTTCTTAAATACGGTGTATTTTCGCAAATGGCGGTGCTTCACACAGAGGATGAGCTTTTCAGGGAACTGACATGCTGCTCTTGTCCCTCTCTCCCCATTTCACCATTCGGCGCTTAGCGAGGAAAGGAGAAGAAATGACGCCAAGAATCATCCAGCCAACCGCTGCAATAGGTGGCAGCGTCCACCCGTTGATGCTCCAACTATTGACACTCAGCACAACGATGGACGCTATGCCAGCGCCGAGTAGTGATCGTGTTTCTGGGTCAGCGCCTATCCAATTGCGCAGGGCTTTGTAAAGGGCGAATACAACAAGCGCAAGGAAGACAAGTAAAACCGGCAATCCGGCCATCGCCCCCCACTCGAGATACGAGTTGTGAGGATGATCTAATTGCATAGCGCTCGCAGCCAAGCGGTATGGTTCAGCTCTCTCCTGGTAAACCTGATGACCCAGGCCGATTCCGGCTAATGGATTAGCTTGAATAACCCCCAGTGCGGTCCGCCATGCCCCTCCTCGTATTGCAAGTTCACTAGGGTCCGATCCGTGTTGTAGCAGCAGGCTCACCTGCAAGGGGAAATAGACAAACATTACCAGTGCAGCAATTATGATAACAAGAGCAAACTGGAGACGATATCGCACCCGTCCAAGGAATATAATGAAGGCCAGAACTCCTACCAACGCCGCTACTGACGCTCCCGCGCTGTAGGTGAAAAACAGGGCGAGCAGGATAATGAAGGCTTCTGTAAGATAGAAGACTCTTTTCAGGAGCTGAGCACCTTCAAAAAAAAGTCCGAGAGGGATGAAGAGCATTACAGCTAAAAAGGTGCCGTTCCAATTGGGGTCGAGGAAGAACGAACCACTGCGATAGACACCGGCGTTTGTTCCCAACTGATAAGCTGTGATACTCGTCAAGAAAGTAGCTGCATGCTGTAATTGTAAAAACGTGCTCCCAAATACCGCCTGCAAGATAGTGTGAAGCGCTATGAGTGTCCCAAAGACGGACAGCATCACGAAGAAACGACGAATACTCAGCATGTCCCGGCCGAGCAGCAGGCCCAACCAGAACATCATAAATGCGCCCAGGATGACATTAGGGTAGTAGTTAAGCGCGTCATCGACGTTAAGGGCTCCATTTATGGAAGGGATGAGCGTTAATGTGAGGAACAAAAACCAGAGCCATAAAGCTCCGGGCTCAACCCAGGGATAGCGATGAGATCGACCCAGGAAGAAGATCACTAATAACGCAAGCGCCATTATCTGCGCAAGAATATAGAGCGCGGCGTAAAAATCAACATACAAATGGACAGCAAGGATAACTACCACGGCTAATTCATCCTGCCGCAGGATTATGATGATAGCCGAAATAATGGCCCCAACGATGCCTGCTAATAGATAAATGCCAAGGTGTCCAAACTTGCCGTCAAAAACCATCGCGATCGCCACTCCCCCCAGAGGCAGCGCAATTACAAGTGCTATCATTGAGAAGTATATAAAAGAAGATGTGAAAAATGTTCTCAATCCCCTGTCCTGCGGGATTGCTCCGCTCCACAGCTTAGGTTTTATCATAGTGCAACTTTCCTAAAGTATTAATTGTGATTTGAGAGACGACTCATTGTTGACAATCATATTCGGGTATATCTCGATCATCTGATCGAGGGCCGCTTGATCGAGCAATGCTGAAGCTCGTTGCAGGCCTTTGACAACACCCACCGGCCGAAAAGATAAGCTATGCGCGTCAGAGGCAATACAATGAATATATCCTTTTTTGAGCAGCATCTCCGCGCACTTGCGAGTGGTATTTCCCTGCATTCCCAGTAGACTCCCGGCCGTTAGCTGGGTCAGCGCACCCCGCTCAAGCAGTGGGAGCAGGCGGTCGGGGTCCTGCTGGATGGCACGATAGCGTTCTGGATGAGCAATAATAGGAGTAATGCCATAGGCCCTCAGTTCAAAAATCACGCGTTCTGTTTCAGAAAGCCAGGTAGTATTCCATAGTTCAAGCAGGAGATAACGACTGCCATTGAGTGTCGCGAGTCTTCCAGCCTGGATGTCTTCGATCAATCCTGGTTTGATCAGCGCTTCATGTCCGGCGAAGAGGCGTAGCGGGATGCCCTGGCGATCCAGCACCTGCTGCAAGGCATTGACGCGTTCTTTCACCTCCTCCGCTGAGCGCTGCGGAAACAGATCATTATAGTGGGGCGTAGCAACAGCGGTGTGGACGCCCTCCTGCACCAACACCCTGGCCAGGGCTAGCGCTTCTTCCGTGGTCTCAGGCCCATCATCAACGCCGGGCAAGATATGCAGGTGTGTATCGATCATACTTCCCTTCCTCAGTACGCAAGCATTTCTAGGGCTTTTGCGCTTAAATGCTCAATGTTCAGCGGTTTTACTATTCCCATGTCCCACCATTCCTGCTACGGCACACGGTTAGTTTGAACGGTACTTTTGTTCAGAAGAAGGCTCGGCTATCACCGCAGCGGTGGGAACAGATGGCATAAGCCCATTCCTTGCAGATTTCTCTCTGCTCTCTTGAGCCTCCCCGTATTGGTAGTAATAAGCGCTGTCATTGCGTTTGTGTCGAAGCTTATTGGCAACGCAGCCAAGTACATGCACGCCCGTCTGCGACAACGCGGCTTTCATCTGCTTGAGCTTTTTCTTCGTAGCACGCGTAGTATCGACTACAACCAGCGCCCCATCAACCTTCGAGGCCAGGATGCTCGCGTCAGACAAACCGAGTAGAGGCGGGGTGTCAAAGATTACGACCTCGCTTCCGCAATTCGCAATCGCTCCCAGAAGGCGCTGCATCGCCTTCGACTCAAGGAACTCTGAGGGATTCGGCGGCAATGGCCCGGAGGGCATCACCCACAGATTCGGAATGCCTACCGGGTGGACAAAGGGTTCCAGTGAAAGATTAGACGTGGCTGGCCCACCCTGTGAAGCATTCACGGCAAATTGATGGTAGGAAGGAGGGATGGGCACGTTTGGCATACTAAACGCCAGCACGGCATTACTCAAGCCCAAAGCGGTGGGAGGCAAATTAAAGAGCATGTGCTGAACTGGGCTTCGCAAATCTGCATCGATGAGCAGCGTATTTTTTCCGGTCTTCGCCATAAAAATAGCCAGATTAGCCGCATTAACACTCTTCCCATCTTGAGGCAGAGCGCTGGTAACTACCAGAGAACGCAGGGGCTTGTCGAGGTTCGCGAACCCGATATTGGTGCGCAAGATACGGTAAGGCTCGACATTGACATTATCCCCCGTCGGGTTGATCACATCTACTGGATTCGAAGAGCCGGCACGCCAGATTGTGGCCAGAACCGGCCAATCCAACAATTGGGTGAGTTCCTCCGGGGTTCGCACGCGCGTGTCTAATCGCTCATACAGCAGCGCCAGCAACATTCCCAGTAATAAGCCCACCAGGAGGCCTCCAGCTGTATAGAGCAGGGTATTCGCACGCACGGGGCTGTCAGCAGGCTGCGCCGGTTGAACCAGGCGCAGGGGGGTATTCCCACTTTGCGCCTGTGTCAGCAGAAGTTGGACCAGGGCGGATTGCCACTGGCTATACTTCTGCTGCAACGCGGCGAGCTGCGCCTGTAAGGGAGCTACCTGCGCCTGATTTCCTCCCTTTGCCTGCAGTGCAGAAATTTTCGCTGTGGTAGCATCAATCTGCTGGCTGGTCAAATCAATGTTCTTCTGTATCTGTAGCTGCGCCTGGGTGTTATCCTGCTGTATCGACTGCAACTGCTGTTTGATCAGCGTCGCCATAACATCATTTGCAAGGCTTGCCGCTCTGGTCGGGCTCGGATCGACCACGTCGATCTCGAATAGTTGTGTATTGGCTTTGATGGCGGTTGAAACCTCTCCTGCAAGTTGGCCCACGGACATACCCGGGTAATGGGACGCGACCTCGCGAAGTACGGGATCGCTCGTCGTCAATGCCGCCTCCGTTTGCACGAGTTGGTCGCTCGCCAGTAAATTATTGTAATCCGCCGAGTTACTACTACCGGAGCGAATGACGACCTGGACAAGCGCAGATGCCTGGTAGAGCGGTTTTATAAGTTTGCTCCCAACAAATGATCCCGCCCCTACGAATAGGAAGCAGATTACAATGAGCTTCCACCGTTTTATCAGTATTGTCCAGTATTGTTCAAATGTCATTACAATTGCTCCTTTTATTTAGCTTGAAGCACTTGCTTGCTTTTACGTCCGCGAACTTCTCGGCTAATTTAAGAGAATGAGGCCTACTCCGTACCATCGCTTGAAGCAGGAATCCTCTACGGTTTTGAGGCGGACGCAGTTACTACCTCAACAGGGCTAGCCACGGCTTTTACTGGGAGAGCACCCGCGGTCTTCTCTCCAAGTAACGTAGCTATCTGCGCATTCAGTAACGTTGTAAGCAGGTCATAATCAAAGTGCGATTTGGCATATGCTCGTCCTCGCCGTCCCAATTCTTGAGCAATTTCGGGGTGAGAGCGAAGGTAAAGAATGGCAGAGACGAGATCACGTGCATTTTCTGGCTCTACATAGAGGGCTGCTCCCGCTTCTTTTTCTGCGACCTGGCGGGCTTCACCATTTACACCGAGTAAAATAGGGCGAGCAGCAGCCATCGCTTCATACATCTTGATAGGTAACATCCCCTCAAATAAGGGTACATCTCTACGGACATGGACAAGACAGGCGTCGGCAGCAGATACTAGGAGGGGAATGCGCTCATGAGGCTGTGCATCGAGAAATGTGATATTCGTGAGATTCCGCTTGCGTGCTTGCGCCATTAAGCCTGCCTTTTCTGAACCATCACCAGACAGGACGAAGCGAATGTTCTCGTGATCCAGCAGGAGTTCAGCGGCGTCGAGTACGCTCAAGAGACCGTGCGTCAATCCGTGCGTACCAGCATAGAGAATGGTATATCGATCATCCCAGCCAAGCGCGGCTCGGGCGGTGGCTTTGGGTATTGGACGGAATTTTACCGTATCAACACCGTTCCGCAACAGAAAAACGCGTTCTGGCGAAAGCCCTCGCTGAATAAGATTATGGTATATCCCCTCCGTCACAGCGCAAACCGAGCGAGCACGCTGATAGGTTGACCATTCCAGCCATTCGGCAAACTTGATCATCAATCGATTATGCAGCACTCCTAGCTGGACAGCAGACTCAGGCCATAGATCGGCAACAGTAAAGATAAAGGGACAGCGCTTGAGCCAGGCCAGTATGCGCCCTGCAATAGCATTAAAGAGGGGAGGACATCGCACGATAAGTATATCTGGCTTACCGACTGCCTTCCCCCCAAGTATAGGCGCCAGGCAGCCGAAGGAAAATTGAGACAGAATGCGACGTAGAAAACCTTTATTTGGACTCGCATAGCTCCATGCACGAACAACACGAACTCCATCAATAATTTCCTCTTGAATGGCTCGCCCTCGATACTCTGGAGGAACAATCCCTGTAGGGTAATTAGGGACGGTCGTCAGAACGGTGACTTCATTGCCCAACTTTACCAATCGCTTCGCACTTTCGCTGGCACATACCGCCTCAGCTCCTTTTTCTGGCGGATAGTAGCGAGATATAAAAAGAACGCGCGTCATAATTACTTCCTCTCTTGTTATTGACATTTAGCCTAATTTCTTACGAAACGAGGTGGGAAGCCATGCGAGCCACATTTTATGGGAATCGCGTGATCCCAGTCTACAAGCCGTTTGACGCGAAATTAGTCTAAACTGCAACTACGTACAAGTCCTTTTTTTGATTGCAAAGGACTTTACGCTATCAGGCAGTCTTTGGCGAGCCAGGGCTGCCTTTTGATTCCCCTTCGTCTAAACTTCAAAACGGGTGAATGCAAACTAATTAACAGGGCAATTGTGTGATAGCAAATCGGTACTACAGTTCGCTATTATTTCTCGTAAGGTTTCATCATAGATGTAACCAAACTCATGAATACACAGCTCCTTCGCTATCTCTCACCTGTATAGCCCTGTAATTAAGAAGTATGTTGCTCCTGAGCCGGGGTTGGTGACGCATTGGTGCACCGAGTAGCAAAAATGGGGGGGGAATCACAACCAGAGAGGCCCACTTGACGTAGAGCTTGTTGGGGAAATGGCAAGCGAAACATCGCTCTCTCTGAAGACGCGCAGGAACGATCAGGAAGTGAAACTTTTTCAGCGTTGCTCTTTCTGCCCGTGGCTGGATTGGCCCGCACCTGGGATTTGCGTAGTTATACCGGAACGATGTTGGCGATCCTTAGAGGATCGCGAGTGCGCCTACAGTCAGGGGTATACCGAACAATTTCTGGCTCACCTGGCCCGTGCTCAGGCGGCTGAACGTCTCACGGAAACGATGGCCAGGTGGACGTGGTCCCTGTGGCAGACGAACCAAACACCCTCTGATCAAACCGGCCCTCCAGCGGTTTTCTATGTGGACGGACTGAGCCTCGCCGTCTACAGTGCTGTGCTCGTTCCGCGAGGGCCGGTGGGCAAGCTCGACGGGAAAATCCTGGGCTGTCGTGAACTGGTGCTGTTGCACGATGCGCAAGGCCATCCGCTCCTGGCAACCACGCATCGAGGGGATCAACACTTGACGATTGGACTGCCGCACCTGCTCCACTGCTATGAGCAAGCGATCGGTCAGATGGGTGTGCAACGGGTCGTCGTCGACCGGGAAGGCATGGCGGCGGAATTCCTCGCACAACAAAAGCTTGCAGGACGGCAAGTCCTGACCTTGCTTCGAGCCGATCAATACGAATCGGAGCGTTCGTTTGACCAAGTGGGGGAATGGCAACCCTGGCGCTACAACCGGCATGGCCAGCTGATCTGCGAAGTGGCTTCAGCACGCTTCTCTTTAAGGCGACCAAATCCCTCTGACCCACCTGTGGAGGTTGAAGTAGCCCTGATCCGTGATTGGCGTAAGTTGCTCCCGGCAGAACTGGCTGGTGAAACAGCCGATGACGACTGGAAAGCTGACCTCGCCCCATCCCAGGCACAGTACTGGCAGGAAGGATGGCAGGCAGTGCCTGCTCCGCCTGTGCCCATTCAACCGAAACTCATACCAGTGATTACCACCGGACGAAAGGTAGAAGCAGTGGAACTGGCACAGACTTACTTCGAGCGATGGACCTGTCAGAAAAATATCATTCGAGACTGGCTACTCCCGCTCAATCTGGACACGAACCATGGGTATGCTAAAGAGCAGGTTGTGAACTCGGAACTCGCCAAACGCCAAGTCGTAGTCCAAGGGCGAGCGCAACGCCTGCAACAGTTGGCGCAGGCTTGCCGGGCGCGGCTCGGCCAATTGAGGGACCAGGATGAGCAACTGCAAGCGCATAGCTTGGCGTATGAGCAGCGCAGCAATGACCTGTTGATCCAGGTCACCCAATTCGAAGAAGCGGGGCGAACGGAGGAGCAGAGCTACTTTCCCGTCAAAGCGCGGCAAGCAGCTGCCGACTGGGAAGTGCGACAGGACAGGATCAAGCTGGAAAAGAATGCGCTAAAGAAAGGTAACTAACCAGGAGTACTAGAGGCTTGCACAAGAGCGAGCAAGCCAGTAAAGTACAGGCATGACCAAAGACGAAGAGCTGGAACAGCTCCGACAAGAGAATACCGCCCTGCGAGACCAAGTGGCTCGATTGAGCGAACGCATCAGCGTGCTGGAAGCTCAATTCGCCAAAGATAGCCACAACAGTCACCTGCCCCCCTCCTCGGATCGCTTTCATCGGCGGCCCAAGAGTCTGCGCAAGAAAAGCGGCAAGCAGCCCGGGGGACAGTCCGGTCATGCAGGAAACACCCTGAAGCTGTCGGAGACGCCCGATCTGGTGATTGTTCATCCGGTTGACCACTGCCAGCACTGTCAGCACGATCTGCGCGAGGTGGCAAGCCTGCAAGTGGAACGGCGCCAGGTGATCGATCTGCCACCCAAGCGTGTGCTGGTGGTCGAACATTGTGCTGACTGCCCTGGAACAGGCTTTGGTCGGCCATCCTGTTTCACCTGCTTTCTAGTCCACCTGAATAGTTACAAAGAAAGAGTAAAATAACTTATTTTATGGAAGAGCAAAAGGGTAATTCGTACCCACAAAACGGACAAAAAGAAACGCAAAAATTATCGCACTTCAAGCAGAAGCAGACAAGACTAGTGCCTTTCGGAATTATACTCCTCCTTTTCCTTGTTCTATCATTTACTGTTTTTTTCTCTCAACAGAATCAACAAACACAACAACCAGCAGCTGGTTGTTGTGTTTTTTTCTCTCAACAGAATCAACAAACACAACAGGCAGCTGGAGGAAGTTTACCAAGTATTGGTGGATGTCGGGTTTTTCCTTCGGATAACGTCTGGAATTATGACATATCTCACTTAACTGTAGATCCGAATTCAACAAATTATGTCAATGCAATTGGAGCGAATACTCCTTTATATCTGAACCCTCATTTCCCCTACATCGTCGTACCAAGCTCGCAACCAATGGTACCGATTCATTTTACCGCATATGGTAATGAAAGCGATCCGGGACCCTATCCGATTCCAGCTAATGCGCCAATTGAAGCTCAATACGATAACCATGTTATCGTTATTCAAAGTGGCACTTGTAAACTTTACGAACTTTGGGCAGCTGCTCCTCAAGCGAATGGCAGTTGGAATGCGGGTACAGGAGCGGTATTTGATCTGAATTCAAATAATCTTCGTCCAAGTGGATGGACTTCTGCCGATGCAGCTGGTTTGCCAATGCTTCCCGGACTTCTCCGATACGATGAAATTGCAGCGGGAAGCATTAATCATGCACTTCGCTTTAGTGTACCGGCGACGCAATGGTCATATCTATGGCCTGCCAGGCATATTGCCTGCAATTGTAGCAATAACCCGAATAATCCTCCAATGGGCCTGCGCTTTCGTCTGAGGGCATCTGTTGATATATCATCGTTTTCAACAGCAAACCAGATAATTTTAACAGCCTTAAAAAAATATGGTATGTTTGTTGCGGACAATTACGGCACGATACAATATCCCGGATGGTTCCCTTCAGTCGCACTGGATAACAGATGGAATACTAACGATTTAAGTAACCTGGGGAAAATTCATGGATCAGATTTTGAAGCAGTTGATGAATCAGGATTACAAGTTTCTCCTAACTCTGCACAAGTCAGCAACCCCATAGCTGAAGCCAGGGGCTTGCCTCAAGCCTCAGCTAAGACGTGTATCTGTTGGGCGTCTCGTCCAGGCTGGCACGTTCACTATGCTGACCAGCTCACCCGGGCCTCGGGTAAACGTTAGCGATGAATGGATAGGTACCGTTCAGATGGCCCTTCCAGTCTGAAGCGCTACGGCCAACGGTTAAACACGTGTAGCGGGGTTAGGCCAGTGCCGTTGGCACGGCATCAGGAAACCATCGCATAACTGAGCGAGGAAGACCTTACCCGCGCAAGCGGTGTGGGTTTGCACGTTCCCACACAAAAACGTGCCCCCGCAAGGGGTGTACTGCTACGCAGGCGGCCATTCCTCCCTATGCCGTGATCGGCAAGGGCCTCCTGGCCGCGATTGGTGAAAGGATCAATACAAATTTCTCCAATACCAACACTTACTCCTACTTCTTCTCAAATGGTAACTTTAACACCATCATCTACCCCCACAGCCAGTATAAGCATCACTCCTACCTTTGCTCCGGCACTAACTGCAATACCAACGCCAACCTACCCGACGATGGATGCCATCGCGAATAGTGTGTAAAGGGCAGGTGGTAAAAGAGCTTCTGCAGAACAGATACTACAGGCATAGACTCTTCCTTTGGAAGAGATCATTCCTTAGGCAAGGTTCAAAGAGAGCGAAGAGAAGAGTGACACTTGAGAAAGGAGTTGCGAAAAGGGTCCCTGAGGAGTAAGGTGAAAAAAACAAAATCCACACCACTCTCAGGGAGGAATCATGATTCCAAAGCATTGTAGCACAGCGGAGCAGAGAGTCCAGTGGGTCAGCGAGTTGCTCGCGCGTCCCACCCAGCGAGGATTGCTGAGTCAGCGGAGTCGCAACAGTCGCGTCTCGCGCCAAACGCTCTATCGATGGGAAGCCAAAGGGGCCGAGGCGTTACAAGCAGCCTTGTCACCCAGCAGGCCCGTAGGGAAAAGCGCGCCGGTGATCGAACGAGCGGTGCTGACGTTATTGGTGGAAGGACATGCCAGTTATCGAGGCATCCAGGCCTGCCTCAAAGAACTACTCGGCGTGGAGGTGAGTCTGGGAAGCATTGTGTCGATCGTCCAACAGGCAGGAAGCCGTGCCCAGGCCTGCTTAGCACAGCAACGTCCAGAAATAGCGTGTGCACTGGCCTTGGATGAGCAGTACAGCAGCAAGCGGGGAGCGGCCTATCTCAATGTGGTGGATGCCCACAGTTCCGTGGTCTGGGCCAGCATGCCGCCGGTCGCGGTGGATGGAGAAAGCTGGACCATCTTGCTGTGGTATCTGCAAGAGCAAGGCATCGAGTGGGAGAGCACCGTGAGCGATGGAGGGCGAGCGATTCAAGAGGCCTTGACGATGTTGAAGGCCAGCGCCAGCCATCAACGCGATGTCTGGCATCTGCTGCACCTGGCCTCGCAAGTGCAAGGACGCGTGGACCGCTCTCTGGACAAGTTACAGGGGCAACTGGCGACCGTCGTGCGGCAGGCCGAGCGCATCGCCACCGGCCAGAAAGCGCGCGGGGCGCATCCGGCCACAGACGTGCAGGCGCAGACCGAGCTGATTACCCAGACGGGTCGGGTCGCAGAGGGACTGCGCTATCTGTTCGGCGAGTTGTGCCGACTCTGCGAAGTGGTAGTGCTGACTGACAAGCAGACCCAAGGGATCATGACCAGTCAGTTTCGTCACCAGGAGTTGCAAACGCTGCTGGAGTTAGTGGATGAAGTGGAATATCA